>OJGU01001187.1_pt1 | contig 10382 bp, 10 predicted proteins | sample 1594741 | NCBI WGS metagenome assembly OJGU01 (sample SAMN05416841, study PRJEB24817) | seawater metagenome | isolation source: Sea water | place: Canada:Atlantic | collected 2013-07 | reverse complement strand
CCGTAGTCTTTTGTCGGCCCTCGCCCCCAACCCACGCGCGGGGGAATCGCGCTGGTGTCCCGGAACGGTCGTCCCGGAAAAAGCCGCGTCCCGAAGAGAGACAAGCCTCGCAATTGGTGTCCGACGACGCGATGGGGAATTTGGACCCGAAGTTCCCATGGCCCCCACCGCACACAAGCACGAAGCCGCCGCGCCCTCGCACCTCCGCGCGGTCGAGCCCACATCCGGACGCCGCGTCATCACCCTTGGGGGGCGGGCGCTCGCATCGGTGAGTGCTGATCGGTCTCGCGTGAACGTGGTTCGGGCGACTTCGGCGGAGGGACTACCCGCCATCGACGTCCTCGCGGGCCTCGCCGCTCGCGATCCCACCGGCCTGATCTTCATCGGTCACGGTTCGCGTGGCCTGGCGTTCGCCCTCGACCATGGCCGCATCACCTCCGCGTACGGCACCGAACCCCGCGGCTCGATGAGCTCCTGGTCCGCGGCCGCGGCTCCCGGGGACGCGAAGGTCTGGGTCAAGGATGGCCGGGAGGCGAGCCTCGACCTGCTCGGCGCGTTCATCCAACGCTGTGTCCTCGAACGACTTTCTTTCGCCACCGAGACGGGCTCTATCCTCACGGTCGTCCGCGGCGACGTGTGTTGGCTCGGTGCTTCACTCAGTCGCGATCGCGCTCCAAGCCTTCAGCACGTGTTGATGGAGCATGCGCGTGAGACCGACGAGGTCAGCCGGCTGAAGGCGCGATTGGGCCAGTCCACGTGGATCGCCAGCCGAGGGACGCCACCGGACGGGCCAGCATCCGCACGCCCTGCGCTGCGAGCGGTCCCGAACGATGAGACGAGCTTCGGAGACCTTGCGGCCCTCGGCGACACAGATTCCTCACCGCTCGCGCTTCTGTCGGCGGTCTGGAGGATGTGTGACGGCAGCACAACCGTCGACGAGTTGGCCAGCCAGAGCGTGTTTGGACGCTCCCCAACGATGAGAGCGCTGTGGGAACTCAAGACCCGGGGCAACGTCGAGTTCTCCGCCCCCGCCAAGGTGCAGACTCCGGCCGCGCAAATCATGTGAGCATCCCCTTACGCCAACTGGCACGGCTGTAGGCCTTGCCGCCACGTTGGTATGGTGTGGCGTGATGTTGGTGAAACGGTTGTGGTGGTGCGCGCTCTGCCTGGCGGCGTGCTCGTTCGAATCCGCCGACACCACGCCCCAGGATTCGACGCCAGCGGAGGACACCTCGGGTGACGAGGGAGGCAGCACCGCCGAACCCCCCACCGGCAATCCGATGTCGACGGGAACGAGCGGGGAGACCTCCCCACCCACCACCGCGACGACCGGCGGCGAGACGTCTCCCACGGTCGGCGAGACCTCGAACGAAACCACCGACGAAACCACCGGCGAGGCCACGGACGAAACCGGGGATGTCGAAGTCGAGCCCGGATGTCCTCAACCCCTGCCCGACAGCTGGGTGTTGTGTGAAGACTTCGAGGACGTGGGCGACCTCGGCAGCCACTTTGCAGCGGTCTTTGGGTCGGGCTTGGCGATCGGCGGACCGGGCTACGAAAGCGCCGAGGCCCTCGAACTCACTCACTTCGCGCAACAAAGCTGGTCCGGAGAGCTTTGGATCCGCTTCGGCGAGGGCCCCGCTTCGGCGAACACCGCCGAACCCGACACGCAGTTCGACGAGGTCTGGACCCGGTTTCGATTCCGTGCGGACGAGGGCTGGCCCGTCCAGGGTCCCGGAGACCTCCTGTCGATCGATGGCGTGGCGCAGAACGGAGGATGGGGTGCGACGTTCAAAGCACGGGTCTCGGCCGGCCAGGCAGAGTCTTCGATCCGCAACAGCGCATTCACGTGCCTCTTCGGCGGGGATCATCCCTGCATGGGCGACAACGACTGGGACCATCTCGACTACCTCGGCGGGGAGCTCGGAGAGGTCTCGGTGTTCGGGGAGGAGGTCGCACAACAGTGGCACTGCGCCGTCGTCCATGCCCGACTCAACACCGCCGGAAACTCGAACGGACTGGTCGAGGTCGCCGTCGATGGACAGCCCGATGCATCGCTCACCGGCGTCGACTTCCGAGGCTCACGCTCCGATCTTGGCTTCAACATGCTCTCGATCGCAGCGTTCATCCAGACGTCACTGCAAGACAACCACCGCCGCTACATCGACGACATCGTCGTCTCGACCGAGTCCTTGGACTGCGACTAGAGCACTGCTCTACTTCACACCGACGATGTAGACGAGCCAGCTGTCCTGGTTCTCTTCTTCCTCGGTGACCTCGTAGTCGCCGGTGCCGTCACCATCGTCGTCCGTCCGCTCCCAGTACACCTGGGTGTCCGAGAAGCCGGCTTCGACCAGGATCTCGCGCAGCTCCGGAACCGTCCACAAGCGCCAGTCGTAGGTGAACGCCTTGCGGATCTTGCTGCCGTCGGGGAACTCGAAGTGGATGTGGCACAGCGTGTGGTGGTTGATCGGGTTGTAGCTCGCCTGCTCCCAGATGTACGTGAAGCCGTCGAGTTCCCGCTCCTCCTCCACCTCGACGATGGCTTCAAAGCCTCCGTACAGCTCGGTGATGAAGATGCCATCGGGCGCAAGCTTCTCGCGTGCCACCTCGAAGTAGCGGCGGAGCTCGTCCCGGGTCTTGAACACGCCGTAGCTGAAGTTGAGCGCACAGGTGAGATCGGTCGGCTCGCCAAGGCCGTCGAGCACGTTACCGTTGGCCAGCTGCACCCGGGCCTGCGCAGCCTCGGACAGTGGCGCCAAGTTGTGCTCCCGCCCCCACTGCAGCGTGGGCTCGTCCAGGTCGACACCCAACGCGGTGCGGCTCTTTTTGCTGGCGGCCCAGGTGCAGCTGAGGAACGCGGTGCCGCAGAAGTCTTCGCGCATGGAGAGCGCCGTTCGCCCGCGAAGGTCCTTGAAGACCTTCGAGAAGAACTCCACGTCGGCCTCAGGCGACTGCACGGCCGCCTGGTAGAGCTTGTGCTTGTCGGCCCGAGTCGCGATGGACTTCTTCTTGGGCTTGGCCCGCCCCTTGCCCTTCGACTTGCTCTTGCTGTTCTTGTTTTTGTTGGGCTTGGCCATCATCGCTCCGCGATCAGGTAGGTCCACCAGCTTTCCTGGTTTTCCACTCGTTTGGGCTCGTCGAACTCGCCAGTCCCGTTGCCCTTTTTGTCCGTTTTCTCCCACATCCGGTGGGTGCCGCTGAAGCCGGCTTCCTCGAGCGCGTCACACAGCTCGGGCATGGTCCACAGCCGCCAGTCGTACTCGAACGCCGGCGAGATCTTGGAGCCGTCGTCGAAGAAGAAGCTGATGGTGCAGCGGAAGTCGTGTGTGAGGGGATCGAAGAAATGCTGCTTCCACCGGTAGGTGAAGCCGCCCAGGTCGTGGCGGTTCTCGTCGGGACCCATGGTGTCGCTGCCGCCAAGCACATCCATGACAAAGACCCCATCCTTCGCGAGGTTCTTACGAACGTTCTTGAAGTAGGTGACCAGCGACTTTCGGTCCTTGAGGCAGCAGTAGCTGAAGTTCAACGCGCAGGCGATGTCGGCCTTGGGGCCCCGCTGCGTCAGGACGTTGCCCTCGACGAGCGTGATGCGCTTGGCGAGGCCGGCCGACATCGGCGCAACGTTGTTCTCGAGACCCCAGTCGAGCGTCGGGCGATCGAGATCGACCCCGTACGCCGAGCGCTCCTTGCCCCCGTTGACCCACGCGGCCGAGAGCGATCCGGTGCCGCAGAAGTCCTCCCGCATGAGCTTGGCGGCTCGCTTTCGGACCCGGCGGTAGAGCTTGCCCAGCGCGGCCGCGTCGGTCTTGGGGTCCTGCACAGCCCGCTCGTAGAGCGCGTGAGGGTCGGCCAACTCGGCTTGGGTTTTCTTCTTGGCTCGGGTCTTCTTCGAAGACTTCTTCGAGCGCTTCTTGGCACGCTTCTGTTGGGAAACGTCGGTCTGAATCTGCATGGAACTCTCGAGAAACTCGTCGGTGTGCTCGGCGGGTCCAACCTCCTGCGGATACAGGAGGAAGAGCTCCGACCGTGGGCTCACCCTCCGAGGTATCGAGTGAGCCCGTTGTATGCCTCGGTCAAACGCCGGGTGACCTCGGTTGCAGCCTTGTACTTCTCCGGGTCGCTTGCGTGGCGGTCGGGATGATACTGCAAGAGTTGCTTCCGGTAGGCCTTTCGGACTGTCCGGAGATCGGCATCCGAGTCGACCTCGAGGGTCCGGTACCACTGCCTGCGCTGGGCGAGCGGGTCGGAGGGAGGATCCCCTCGGACACCAGCCTTCGCCCGGGCATTCTCGTAGGCCCGCTCCCACGCATCCTCGGCCGCATCCTTGAATCGTCGGGCCCGGCGACCTGCCTTGGCGCCGGTCGTTCCACCCTTGGTCGTGCTCTCGTCGGCGGACGGTTCGGGCTCGATGGGGTCGTCCGGAGTGTGGTCCGAGTTGAGGAGGTCACGCAGCGCATCGGAAGAGAACGCATCGCGGAAGTCCGTGACGTTGGACCGAGCCAGATCGAGGAGACGCTTACCGATACTCACGACGAAAAACCTAGGAAGAACAGTATAGGCCGCAGCCTACAGATCGCCGCCGTCATCCGCAGGGAGGTCGGCGTCTTCGATAATCTCAACGTCCACTGCGCGGAGGTTGACGAGGGTCTGCGCTGCTTCTTCGTCTTCACCGGATCCCGGCGTGAACGTGACGGGTGCGTCGACGCGCTTTGCCCGCACAACACTCTCGGGCCGCAGATCGACCGCGGGGTCATTGGCGTTGTCCTCTCCGTCCACCGGAGGGCCGGAGTCGCGTGGGCGGTTGCGGCGCACCACGTCGGCCACCCGGAGCAGCATCTCGGGATCGAGCTGCGTGAACTCGAATCCCATGCCGACCACCGGATCTGCCTGGTACCGCACGACCCGGCCCCGCCCCTCGATGACGACGGGGTCATCGAGCACGACCGTGAAGCGGAGGTCGACCTCCGTCCCCAGCGGGAGGTGCCGGTCGGTCTGCACGAACACTCCGTACTCGGAGAGGTTCGCAACATGCGTGGGCATGTCGGCGTCGCCGCGGAACTCGAAGTTCACGGCCACGCGCTCGGCCCGGCGCCGATCGTCCGGAAGCTCGCCCATCCGCGTCAGTCTAGCAGCCCGTGGCAGGGCTCAACGCCAAGGATCGTGTCCTGTTTCACCACGGGTTGCTCACAGTCCTTCAGGCCGAGGCCGATGCGTCGTCCTCGGAGTCAGCAGCGTCGGAGCGTTTTCCGTCCCGGCGGCGCGGGCCCTTGCCAGGGACCTTGCCCTTCACCTCGAACTGCTCCACGTGGAAGTTCTTCCGCGAGTGAATCTCGATGGCTCGATGCACGCGCTTGACCGTGTCATCGACCGCGATGGATTCAGCGCCCCGCATGAGATCGGAGACCTCCGGGTTGGCGTAGACGGCGATGTTCTCGCCGGCAATGTGCGCGGCATCGCGCCGAATCTCGCGGAGAATCTCGTAGGCCACGGTGGACGGCGACTTGGTGTAGCCCTTTCCGTTGCACTGCTTGCACGAGGCGGTGAGCATCCGGCCCAGGCTCTCCCGGGTCCGCTTGCGGCTCATCTCGACCAGACCCATCTCGGAGATCTTGGTGATGTGCGCCTTCGCCCGGTCCTTCCGCAGCGCGTCCTGGAGCTTTCGGTAGACCTTCCGACGGTTGGACTCTTTGTCCATGTCGATGAAGTCGATGATGATCAAACCGCCCACGTTGCGCAGCCGGAGCTGATCAGCGACCTCTTCGGCGGCCTCGAGGTTGGTCTGGGTGATGGTCTCTTCGAGCGTTCGGCCCTTGGAGCCCACGAACTTGCCCGTGTTGACGTCGACGGCGGTGAGCGCCTCGCCCTGGTCGAAGATCAGCGATCCACCGCTCTTGAGTCCGACTTTGCGCTCGAGCGCGCGATCGATCTCGAGCTCGATTCCGTAGCCGTCGAAGATGGGCTCACCGCGCTGGTAGAGCTCGATCTTGTCGGCGTAGTCCGGCATGAACGTCTCGACAAAGCGCTTGAGGCGGTCGTGCTGGACGCGATCGTCGCAGATCACCCGGTCGAGTTCCGGCGAGAGGTTGTCTCGCACGACACGCAAGGTGAGATCGAGGTCGCGATAGAGCATCACCGGAGCTCGGTGGATGCGCTCGTTGGCCCTGATGTTGGACCACAGCCGCAGCAGGTAATCCATGTCGGCGCGAACTTGGCCGTTGGTCGCGTTCTCGGCGACGGTGCGCACGATGAACCCGGCGCCCTTGGGGCGCATCTGGTCGACCAGCTTGCGCAGCCGCCTTCGGTCGCGCTCCTTCTCGATGCGGCGCGAGATGCCGATGTGGCTCACGGTCGGCATGAACACGACGTTGCGGCCGGGCAGCGACACGTAGGACGTGATGCGTGCGCCCTTGTTGGAGATCGGGTCCTTGACGACCTGAACGAGGATCTCCTGGCCGGGCTTGACCAGCTCGGCGATCGGATCCGGCTTGCCGGAGCGTCGCGGCGGCGAGACGCCATCGCGACTGACGCGAAGCTTCTCCTCGTCCTCGCTCTTGCCTTTTTTGGCGATGTCGCCGGCGTACAGGAACGCCGCTTTTTCTTCGCCGATGTCCACAAAGGCGGCTTGCATGCCGGGAAGCACGCGAAGCACCTTGCCCCTGTAGACGTTGCCGACTGTGCCTCGGGCGCGCTCGCGCTCGACGTACAGCTCAGAGAGGATTCCGTTTTCAATGAGGGCGACCCGCTTTTCGGGTCCGTCCGCATTCACTACGATGACCGATTGTGCCATGTGAGGTATCGAATGAGGTCGAGAGGTCGATGAGTTCGCGAGCTGCGGGGGCGGGTCCAGCAGGCGTGCACCTGTCCTTGTGGTGGTGCTTCTGCGGTGTCTGCTGGACCGTCTGCTGATGCGTCTGGGAGGTCGCAGCCTCGTCGCTCGCGGTGTTCGGCGGTTGAAGTCCCGCCGGGGGAAAACTTGGTGGCGCGCAATCTGCGGGCGCCAGGATTGGCCGGGACACTAGCACGGCCCACAGCCCGATGATATCCCAGGGGCCGTGGAACTTCGGCAGCCGGTTCGCTCCTACTCCTTTGACAACGCTCAGTTTTCTGCCCTTCGCGACAAGGTTGGCAGCGGCTGTCTGGACCCGAAGGCCAACCGACTGTCCCAAGCCCCCGCCACCCTGACCGAGGCCCCGACCGACCTCCGGCCAAGCGCGGAGGGTGCCGACGCCGTCCGAAGCCGGCTCACCACAAAAGGCGAGGCCGCGATCAGGGCCGGCGAGGTGGCCATCCTCGTCCTCAACGGAGGCATGGCAACCCGCTTCGGCGGCGGTGCAAAGGGAATCGTCCCCGTCGTCCCCGGCCATGAAGACGTCAGCTTCCTCGCGATCAAACTCGCCGAGATCAAGCAGCGCTCTGAGGCCCTCAGTGGAGCGATCCCCGTCGTCCTCATGCACAGCTTCGCGACCGAGAGCGCGAGCGAGGCGCACCTGGCGAAGATCGGCTGGGGCGGCATCGCCGAAGACGACCGCTACAGCTTCTCCCAATCGATCATGCCGCGGGTGCTGCCCGACGGCACCCCGTTGCAAGATCTCCCCGAGTCCTCCGACCTCCCTCCGACCGCGCTCTACTCCGCACCCGGCCACGGCGACACCCTCGGGCGCTTCCGCGGCAGCGGCGTGTTGGGCAAGCTCCGCGCCCGGGGCGTGAAGCACATCCTGGTTTCCAACGTAGATAACGTTGGCGCCTCGCTGGATCCGTTCGTGCTCGGAGCCCACGTCGAGAAGGCGGACCAAGGCGCCGGGATCTCGGTCGAGGTCGTCCGGCGTGTCGAGGGAGACGCGGGCGGATGCATCGCCCAGCTCCCCACCAACGGTCGACCCGCGATCATCGAGGGGTTTCGCCTTCCCGAAGGCACCGACCTCGCCGACTACCCGCACTTCAACACCAACACGCTGTGGCTCACCGCCTCCGCGGTCGATGTCGACATCCCGCTCACATGGTTCGCCGTGCGCAAGAAGATCGACTGGCCCTCAGGGACACGTGAGCTCAACGACGGCAAGCTCGAGGTCGTGCAGTTCGAGCGCCTGATCGGTCAAGGCACCGAGTTCGTGCAGAGCGCGTATCTCGATGTCGACCGCGACCGACGCTTCCTCCCGATCAAGACCCGGGACGACCTGGCCAACGCGGCCGGCGACATGGAGCTGTTCGCGAAGGAAGCGGGGCTGCTGTAGCCGGCGTGGTGCGGTCGCAGCCGCACCCACCGGGGCCTTACGGCGCCGCGACCGTCACGGTCAGACCGCCGTCGACTCCCTTTTCACAATCGCCGGCGCCTCCGATGCAACCGCAGGTGTACGCGTCGGCGCAGCTGTCGGGCGTGTCGAGGCAGTCGTAGCTGGTCTCCGCTCCTTTGACGCCGGGGATCAGCACATCGCAGAACTGCCCAGGTGCGTTGCAGGTCAGCTCAGGGCCGCACGAGAACGCCACAGCTTCGCAGTCGTCACTTTGCTCGCAACCGACCCCCTCGACGAAGGTGCTTCCCACGCCGCAGTCACACCCCGGGATGACCGCGTCGCAGTCGGGAAGAAGGCCGCACGTGTAGTGGCCGCAGGATTTCAGGTCCCAGACCCCGCCGGAGTCCTCGCACTGCACCTGCTCCTCGCCGCCGTCGGTCTCCGAACCGCTCGAGTCACTGCCGCCGAAGGTATCGGTCTCACCGGAGGTCATCGTCACCAGGCCCGTGCTCCCGACTCCAGTCTCAGTTCCGGTCTCGCCCGCCGTCGTCGTCGCAGTCCCCGAGGCGGTCACCGTGTCGGTGGACGCACTCGCGGTCGTCGCGGTCTCGGACGCGCCCGAGGTCATCGACGCTCCGGAGCCTTCGGAGCTCGACCCCCCACTGCTGGCATCGGACTCCACACCAACGTCCTTGGTATCGATGCAGCCACCGGCGACGAGAGACAACGTAAGGGCAAGGAAAAGCGTAGAGGTCTTCATGGTTGTACTCCTGTCTTCTCCGGCGAGTGCTCGGATTGGATCGGGGCCGTGCAAATTGAGAGCGCCTGAACGGCGAGGGGGTCTGTGGGGGACGTCCGAGCCAGGAGCTTGGCTTCTCCGCGGGCCTGCGCGGTCCGGCCGAGGTCACACAGCAGCCGAATGCGAGTCCGGCGACGCCCGTCGGCGAGCTGGCCATCGGGAAATCGCTTTGCGTGCAGCTCGAGCGCCGCCAGAGCATCCTGGAGGCGGCCCGCGGCCTGGGATTGTTTGGCCTGTTTCAGCAGTGCGGCCTCGGCCTGCAAGCTCGACAGCTCCGGTGGGACAGGCTCGACCCTTCGGACGGCAGGCTTCGAAGCTCGGGGTGGGACCTCGGGCACCGCGGCCGCGACCGATACGGTACGGGGCCCGACGGAGACTGCGGCCGGGCCAGCAACGGCAACCGCAGCCGTTGGCACCACGGCGACCGGCTCGGTCATGGCGGGCGGCGTCGGCTCCTCGGAGGCCGAGGGACCCAGCGTCGCAACGCCGACCAAGCCCGCGGTGCCGACGAGCACTGTCGCGGCGAAGACCTTGAGCGCACCCAGCGAAAGCCCTAGGCCCGTGCTCGCGGCTCCGGCTCCAAGCTGCGGCAACAGCACGCTCCACGGCGGAACGAGGCTGGCCGCACGCGCATCGGGCTGGTGCGCATCTTCCATCAGCGCCCGGTGCAGACGCTTGCGAACACTCCGGACCCGCCCGTACACGGCTTCGTTGGAGATCCCCAACACGGCCGCCACCTCGGGAGCGGTGCGGCCTTCGAGTTCGGACAACAGGAACGTCCGTCGATGTCCGTCGTCGAGAGTTCCGAGGAAGTGTTCCAGGAACGCTCGCGCGTCGGCGCGCTGCGCCCCGGAGCGCTCCGCCCTCGGGTGCACATGACGCAAGGCCGCCCGCTTGCGGTCCCGACGGGCTTGGCTTCGCCGGTATCGAAACGCGACCCGGTGCGCGAACGCCGTGAGCCAAGGACGCACCGGCCTGGTCGTGTCGAAGTCGGGCCAACGCCGATACGCCGCCACGAACACATCCTGAACCGCGTCGTGCACGGCCTCCGTCGGCACCGCCAGCCGTCCAAGCACCGTCGCCACGAAGGGACCTTCGGTGCGGTAGGTGCGCTCGAACGCGCGGAGCTCGGGAGCGTGAAGCATCGCCTACTGGGACTTCTCCGGCCGATCCCCAATCTGGATCGGCACCAAGAACTCTACGCCCAGCATCACCCGACCGGCGACGGGCGCCGGGTCCCACAGGGTCCTCGAGTCCCCCAGGGCGTACTTGCTACCCCGGAGCGGAGCGGCCCCCGCAAGGTCTGTCTCTTATACACATCTGACGCTGCCGACGAGCGATCTAGTGTA
>OJGU01001186.1_pt1 | contig 10389 bp, 9 predicted proteins | sample 1594741 | NCBI WGS metagenome assembly OJGU01 (sample SAMN05416841, study PRJEB24817) | seawater metagenome | isolation source: Sea water | place: Canada:Atlantic | collected 2013-07 | reverse complement strand
CTAGCTCGCTCGTCGGCAGCGTCAGATGTGTATAAGAGACAGACCTTCGACTCCTGCCCTCGAGCCCGTCCCCAACGACAGCCTCGAACGCGAGACGAAGATGCTCACCACCGCCAAGCGTCAGCTCGAGGCCGGCGACCACGTTGCCGCGCTGGCCACGATCGCTGCCCACGCCAAGCAGCATCCCGACTCGAGCCTTGCGGACCTCCGTAACGTGCTCGAAGTGCAGGCCACCTGCGGGCGCGGCCAGAGAGAACAAGCCGCCGCCCTCGCCAAACACCACGCCAAGCACGCGAGCCCGGCGACCGCCGCGAAGCTGCTGGCGGCATGTGAGCCCGAAGTCAGTACACGTACGGAATGATCCGGTAGGGGACCTTCTCGCAGTAGCGGTCCCAGTCGGCTCCGTACTTTCGCTGGCAGATCGTGTTGTCTCGACGCTCGCGGTCGAGCAGCAGCGGGACGAAGTAGATCACATAGAAGAACGGCACGATGCTGCCCACGCCGCAGGCCAGACACCACGCCAACGCCATCAGCATGTCGCCGAGATAGTTCGCGTGTCGAGCGATGCCCCACCACCCCGACAGCAAGAGCTTGGTGCCGCGCTTGGTCTGCAGGCTCTGTGGCACCTGCCCCCAGATCGGTCGGCTCGGGTCTCGCCGAAACTGCTGCTTCTGCAGGTTGGCGCTGCGGAAGATGTAGTAGCCGCCCGCGTTGAGTAACAACAGGCCGACCGCGGCAAGTGTCGACAGCGAAGGCTCGGCGGCCAGAATGTACTGCTGCTGGATCGTGAAGTTGAACGGCATCCACACCAGGAACGCGAGCCAGAGCATGAAGCCGAGGTTCTCCTCGATGATGTCGATCATCGACAGCAGGTTTGCCTCGAGCACGAAGAAGTCGACGATGTACAGCGCCTGACAGAGCGTCACCACGAGCATCGCCGTGGACAGTGAGCCCTGGGTCTCGATCTGCGCCGCGGGAAGCAGCACCGCGAACGCGGCCCAGCCCCCCATGCCCACGCGAGACTCGAAGAAGAACTTCAGGTCGTGTCGGCCCAGCCGAGGGTTGAGGATCGTCCCCATGAAGAAGTCATAGATGACGTTGCCCGTGCTTCGCTCGAGCGACCCCCGGCCCCGTCCGGCCCCGTAGCAGATGACCGACGCAACGACCGAGAACAACGTGGCCACCATGAGCAAGGGGCCCCACTGATCGAGGATCGTCTTCGCGGAGAGCAGGTCGAAGAACAGTGCAGCGACGAGCGCAATCGTCGTGACCACGAACGCGAACAACCCGTTGATCCGGTACTCAGCCTGCTCCCCGTTGGGCGCGGGCCGCCCCTGGACAACCTTGCCCGGGCCGAAGGCGTACAGCACCCCGTGCACACCAACGAACGCCACGAACAGCGCACTGGCCTTCAAGGTCGGCACAGGAAACATCGAGAGCACGTCCGAAACCGACCGCGGCAGCCACATCGAGCCACCGTGGTGCTCCAGCGCGGCCCAAAGGTAGAACCCCGCCAGCGGCATCACGATGCTGAGCGCCAGTGCGCCGATCGGGCCACCAAACTGATCGGCCTTGGGCTGCGATTCGTCTGTCCCCGTCATCGCGGGCGAACATAGCCGAAGCGAGGCCGCCCGTGCGACCAACTGCGATGATCAGCGCCACGCACCCATTGCGCGATGAGATGCGTCAGACCTCACAGCACGAGTAGTCGTCGGGGTCTGACGTGCAGAACGTCCAGCCCTCGATGCACACGCAGTTCCCGTCCGCGTCGACCGTGTTGTTGGGGTCGGATCCGCAGCCATCGACCGGGGGTTCCTCGCCGAGTTCGCACTCGAAGTTGCTGTTGCCCGCAGGGTCGCTGTCCACGAAGACGTAGCCGTCCTCGCACGCGCAGACGTCGTTGGCCGCGTCGTACTCGCTATGACACAGGACGTCTGGCTGCACGTCGGCATCACATTGAGAGCAATCGATCGCAGCGCCGGACGAACCGCTTTCGTCGGCCCCTGTGGAACTCGATTCGGCACCGCCGGTCTCGGACGTCGCCTGACCGCTGGTCGCGGCCACAGTGGTCGCCGCGTCGTCGTCGTCGGTGTCATCGACGATGATGCAACCGCCGCTGAGAATAGCCGCCAAAGCCAGAAGTCCGGGGGCGCGCACAAGAGTGTTCATCACCGCGGTAGTGCCTCAGCATCCCGCTTCGATCAAGCGGAGCGCGTATTCGGACGAGACGGCGTCCTCACTCGCAGAGGCTGACGGTCAGTCCGCCGCCGGTTCGTGCCGCCTGGTCCTGATACATCGCGCACACGCCGGGGCACAGGACCAGGCTCTGAACACCGTCGATCGGCGTGATTGTTGCGCCGGCGACTTCACCTCCGCAGTCCTCGATCGAGTCCACTTCGGCGAGGGGAACGTCCATGTCCCCGGCCGAGAGCGTCGCACCCGTAATGTCGTCGGGGTCGATATCAGGGATGTTGAACACACAGCTCGGCAGCGGAGCCAGGAGTTCTGTGAACAACTCCGCGCCGGCCGCGAGCGGGCACAGCTCGATCGAGGTTCCGAACGACATGCCCGCCGCCGCCTCGAGCGCGGGACTCGGTGAGCACCCCTGTCCGCCTCCGGAGACCGAGTGAATCCGGATGTTGGCAAACTCTGGTCCAAGATCGCGAATCGCGTTCACCGCATTGGCCGGCATCGCGACGATGTCGCCGTCGGTCACCACCACCAGGTGCTTCTGCGAGCCCGGGCGGACCGACTCCACTCCGGCATTGAGCTGCATGGTCAACACGCCCAGCGGGTCGGTCCCCGGTCCTGCCGTATCGACGTCGAGGTGGGTGAAGTAGGGGAATCGCGACTCCCCGCAGGAAACCGCACCCAACGGTGGGGGCATGCAGAAGGCTGCATCAGCCCCCTCCACGGGAGACATCAGAATGAACCGGTGCCTCAGGTCCCGCGGAAATGCGTCGGAAAATGCGTCGAGCATGTTTTGAATCTCGAACGCGTTGTCCGCAATCGCCGCGCTGGCATCGATGACCATGACGATGTCGATGTCGGCAGCCTCTCCAACCTGCTCGTCGAAACACCCGCCGGTTGAACTTCCGGTCGTCTCGAACCCGGTCGTTCCGAATCCGGTCGTCCCGAACCCGGTGCTCCCGCTCGTGTCTGCGACGCTGGTTGCGGTCTCGCTCCCGGACGGGTCCGTTGTGGGTTGAGACGTGCCCGTTCCGGCATCGGTCGTGCTCGTCCCGCCGCCAGAGGAGTCTTCCCCTGGCTCGGAGAAGCAGCCAAGCATCAGCAACAACACCCCCACACCGAGAACGCGACAATCCATGGATTCATGGTGCCGCATTCGGGGTGGGCAGCGGTACCCCTCAGGCGTCCAATGCGACGATGGCGTCCGCCCGCTCGAGCGCACGGAGCTCGTCCGCCAGTACGGGGCGCTTGATCTTGAGCGAGGCGGTGGCGGGAAAGTCGTCCTCACGCACGATGTACCCGGAAACGCGCTTGAAGTCGGGCAGTCTGCGGTTCCGTGCCACAAGTTCTTGCACCATCACCTCGAGGTCGGCGTCGGTCTCGGGTCGCAGGACGACGACAAGCTGCTCGCCGGTCATCTTCCCGGTTGGCCAAATGTAGTTGGCCGCGAACACGCAGAGCTCTTCGCACCCAGGAAGATCGTCGAACACCGACTCGATGTCCTCGGGGTGGATGTTCTTTCCTCCCTCCGTGACGATCATGTTCTTGGCGCGGCCTCGCAGTGTGAGGTGGCCGGAGACGTCGATGCTTCCAAGGTCTCCGGTGCGCAACCAGCCGTCGACGATCGCCTCCGCGGTCAGCTCCGGGGCATCGAGGTAGCCCTTCATCACCGTGGGTCCTTGAACCCAGACCTCTCCGACACCCTCATCGTTCGCGTTGCGAATCTCCACGTCGACGCCGTCCACGGGCTTGCCCACGGTCGTACTTCGGAACGGCTCGAGGTCGTTGACCGAGATCACCGTGGTGGCCTCGGTCAGGCCGTAGCCAATCGCGACCGGAATACCGAGCTCGTAGAAGAACTCGACCAGCTTACGGTCCACGAAGGTGCCCCCGGCGAACACTTTCTTCAGATTCCCCCCCAGCTCGTCGTGAATCGGCTTGAGCAGCCAGCGCGACAACGTGTGGTTGGGCTTCCGAGCGGTGAGGAAGTCGTTGGCCCTGATGGCCGTGTCGACGGCCTTGCGCGGCCCGTCCTCGAGATCGTCGAGGCGCTCCCGGATCCGCTTCTCGAGGTTCTTGAGGATCGTGGGCACCACGGCCAGGTGGGTGACCTCGTACTGCTTGAGCGACGACCGGATGAACTGCGGACGCAAGGAGCGCTGGTGCAGCACCGAAGCCCCCATCATCAGCGGCATCAGGAAGCCGAGCATGAAGTCGATCGCGTGGTTGGTCGGGAGGATCGAGAAGAACCGCTCGTCCTCGGCGATCGGGTACATGCGACCGAGCACCTGCGCCTGCGTCAGGTAGTTGTCATGCGTGAGCATGCAACCCTTGGGCGTGCCCGACGTCCCGGAGCTGTAGACGATGCACGCAACGTCCTGCCGTGCGCGGTACTGGAGCGAGAACGCCTGGGACGTCTCGCTCTCCCAGCGATGCGCCGAGCCGAGGTCAGCTTCCGGCGGCGCCTCGGTGACCAGCACCGTGGTCTCCGACAGGGGCGCGAGATCCTCGCGCATCATCTTTACCCACGTTGAGTACTCGGTGACGAGCACCTTGGGCTTGCAGTGACCCAACAAGGTCAACTGCTCGGGCACCGTGAGCTTGTAGTCGATGGGCACCAAAACCGCACCGACCCACAGCGCTCCCAAGCCCGAGACGACCCACTTGGCCTGGTTCTGCATCACGATGGCGCAGCGGTCCCCAGGCGCGAAGCCGTCGGACTGCAGGAGCGCGCCGAAGCGCTCAGCGTCCTGGCGAAGCTCGCGGTACGTCCAGCGACCATTCTCGCGATGGCGGTCCGCTTCGATGAGCGCGGTGTTGGTCTTGAAAGTGACGATCGCGTCGCGAATCGCCTCTCCGACGCATGAAATACGATCAAGCGTGAGCATGATGAGAAAGCCTTGAATCAGAGGCGAGCGTCGATGGCGCCCGACAGGGCACCGAAGGTCTTGATGTCTTGAAGCTCGTAGTCGGGAATCTCGACGTCGAACTCCATCTCGAGTTCGCTCATGAGTTCCGCGGCCTGAAAGCTGTCGATCTTTAGCGTCTCGAAGACATCGCCTTCGGGCTTGATGATCGAAGCATCGACGGAGTAGCGCTTGGCGCAGAGCTGGGAGAGTCGGTCGAAACTGGCGGACATGGTCGTGGGCCTAGGGAAGGTACGGACGAGGATCGTCGCTCTCGACGAATTTCTTGAGCGCGGCTTGAAGCACGGGTCGCAAAGCAAGGCGGACAAACAACTCCTTCTCCTCTTCGAGTTGCTCGGTCGGCAGCGGCTTCATGAACGCTTTGCACGAGCGGCGCGACTCGGGGTCGAACTTGTTGGCCTGTTCGGCGGTGTTGCGGGCTGCACGAAGGCCAGCCCCGACGGGCACCATTTGAGAGACCAGCCCACACGTGACCGCCTTCTTCGCGTTGATCGAACGTCCGGTCAGCAGCAGGTCGCGAACGACGGCGTTGGAGACGTCGCGACGCAGCCGGGGAATGCCTCCGAACCCGGGCACGATGCCCAGCCGAAGCTCGGGGAACGCGAAACGGGCGCTCTTCTCTGCGATCAAGATGTCGCAGGTCAGCGCCAGCTCGAACCCGCCGCCAAAGCAGATGCCATGTACGACACCGATCGTCGTCAGTGGAAGCATGTCGAGTCGGTCCATCACGCTGTGAATGCGATCGATGAACTCGCGCAGCCGAGGCTCCTGCTCCTTCTGTGGCACATCCATGAACCCGTTGTAGAGCTCCCGAAGGTCGGCACCGGCAGAGAACCCACCGCGCACGGTGCTGTGAATGATCAGCGCCGAGGCGTTCTCGGTGTCGACTTGATCGAGAAAGCGCTCGAGCTCGCCCAACACCGTGGTGCCGATCTCATTGCAGGGATCCCGTCCCAGCTCGAGTTCATACGTCCCGTCGCGAAGCGTCCAGCGAATCATCAGCGCGCTGCCTCCATGCGGGCCTTTTCTTCCTTCTCGGCCCGGAACGCCTCGTAGACGGCTTCGATCTCGGTGCTGAAGTGCTTCTCGATGACGGCGCGGCGCAGCTTTTGGTTCGCAGTCAGCAGCCCGTTCTCGGGCGTAAACGCCTCGTCGACCACGATGGACTGCTTGATGCGCTTGTAGAACGGCTTGTCTGCGTTGACCGTCTCGAGCGCCTTGTCGATCGCGTCCTGGGTCGGCTTCCCGGTGACGATGACCGCCAAGAACGGTTTGGCGTGTCCAACGAGGACCGCCTGCTCGGCGCCATCGCAATGCTCGAGGAACTTCTCCTCGATCGGCTCCGGCGCGATGTTGTGGCCCGACTCGGGCACCAGCAGGTTCTTGATGCGACCGATGATCTTGAGGTTGCCGTCTTCGATGTCGACCTGGTCGCCGGTATGGAACCATCCGTCCGACAGAGCCCGCTTGGTCTCGTCGTCCTTCTCCCAATAGCCGGAGAAGATGTGGGGACCTTTCACAAGCAGCTCGCCCTCTTCGGAGAGCTTGGTCTGCACACCTTCCAGCGGAATGCCCACCCGGCCGGGAACCGTGCGGTCCGGCTGGTCGAGTGACACGATGCCGGTCGTCTCGGTGAGACCGTAGGCCTGATAGACCGGGATGCCGAGCATCTGGAACCAGCGCTGGGTGTCCTCGGACAGCGGCGCGGACCCGCTGATGAGGAACTCGAGGTTGGGGCCAATCTGGTCGCGGATCTTCGGGAAGACCATCTTCTCCGCGAGGGCCAGCGCGGCCTTCTGAACGAAGCTGGCCTTGCCGGCGACGGTCGCCTTGTAGCCATCGATGCCGCGTGTGTAGAGCTCGAGGCCGATCCCGCCGCGCTCCTTGATCTTCGCGCCTACGCCGGAGCGGATCTTCTCCAACACCGCCGGCACATTGAGGAAGTAGTTGGGCTTGGCCGTGGCCATCTCGACGACCAGCTTGTTGAGGTCGGTCGAGATCATCATCGGGTTGGGACGCGACAGCTGCGTCCACAACGTGATCCGACTGGCGGCAAAACAGAACGGCAAGAAGTGGAAGACCCGGTCTGGGCCCTCCTTGGGCTTGGACACGGCGCCCAGCCGAGCGGCGGTCATGGGCAACATGAAGTCCACGTTGGCCCGACTGAGCATCACGCCCTTGGGCTCGCCGCTGGTCCCCGACGTGTAGATCATCGCGACGGTGTCCTCCGGTGCCAGCTCGCGCGGAGCGGCCTCGGACGGCTCGTGGTCGAACAGCGTGTCGAACGTGATGATCTTGCACGCGTCACTGTCGGCCCACACGTCGGTGACCGACTTGGCGAGTGCCTCGCTCCCGGCCATCAGCACCTTGGGGCGGCAGTTGCTCAGCATCCCAGCCAGGTCCTTCGGCTCTTGCCGATCGTACAGAGGGACCGTGATCGCTCCGGCAGCGATCGCTGCAAGGTCCGCAGACACCCAGCGCACCGAGTTCGGCGCGAGGATGGCAACCCGATCGCCCGGCTCGACACCGGCGTCGGCCAGTGAACCGCGGGCCCGCGCGATCAAGTCGAGCATGCCGTTGCCATCGGTCCCACGCAGGGTCGTGGCGTGCACCTCGATGAGCTTGGTCAGCTCGGGTTTCGTCCGCAGATTCTCGAAGATCGTGGTCAGAAAGCTCATCGATGGCCTGCCCTCCGCGACGGGGAGGGCGGCAGCATACCGACCAAGGCCCATCGTTCAACCGCCGAGCCGGGCGGCACGACCGGCCCGGAGCGTCCATCGCAAAAATCCCCGCAAGATTCCGTTTTCATTGTCGTTTTGTGGGTCGGCGAAGGACCTGTGTCCTTGCACACGGAAGAAGGTCCCGGCATCGCTCGCGGTCGCGTGCCGGACGTGGCCGAGGTGCCTCGCCGGACTTCGGACCAGGGGCGTCGGCAACCCGCCGGCCGAAGACTCAGCGTGCACCGGCTGGACGGCACCACGGCGCTCTCCCCACGGAGCACTGGGTCCGGAACAGCCACCCCGACTGGTAGTCTGCGCCGGTGCTTGCCGCGACGGTCGCCGCCTTGTCTGTGCTCGGCAGCGCTCCTGCCGACAGCGACGGGCCACAGGAGGCGGCTGCGTCCACTGCCAAGGCCGCGACGCGCCCGAACGCCGCACCACCGCCGCCGCCTCCCCCCGCGCCTTGGCCCGCGTGGCGGCGCCGAGGGTTGATGCTCCGCGGCAGCACTGGGCTGGTCCACTGTGCACAGCCCTTGTGCAACGACATCCCGATGGGGGGCATGGGCCGACTCGACGTCGGCTATCGCGCTGGGTTCTACAGCCTCTGGCTCACCGTCGACGGGGGCGGAGGGCGACTCGACCTGCCATCGTTCGAAGACGAGGATGGCCTCGTCACCGGGATTCGCGGCGGGCTCACATTCTTTCAGGCGGGGGTTGGCGTGGCCCTTCACCCCGTCGACCTCGGACGCGTCGATCCCCATGTGGGAGTCGCGTTCGGGTACTCGCGAGTCGAGCAGCGGTTCCGCTCGGACCAGCGCAACTTCCAACTTCGATACCAGCGCGGCGCGGTCATGCCGAGCATGGGCATCGACGTGTATGTCGCCCGCAGGGTCGCGATCGGGCCCCGCGCGGACGTCGTAGTTCCGTTTGGCGGCAGTCAGTGCCTCCGCCAGGGAAGCACTGAGGAGTGCCTCAATACGGTCGATATCGTGGATGCGGACGACGCGGCGATCGCTCGCGCGCGCCGCCGGACCTTTCCGCGCCCTTGGTCGGCAAGCGTTCAGGTCACGCTGTACCTCCTGTAACAGCCGCTCGGCCGAGCAGCTTGGAGCGGAGCCCGATCGTCCATTAAAGTAGAGGTGGGTGTCGGAACGATGCGAGCTGTGCGGCGCGAAAGCGCGGCCGGAAGACGAGGCGTGCCGCGAGTGCGGTTCGCCCCTGAGCTCGCGCGCGCTCGAACCCTCCGAGTCCTCGACCGACATCACCGCGGTCGAGTCGCCCCGTCCGGCTTCGGAATGGACGGAGCCCGGCAGCGTTCCTCCGCCGGCGGAAACCAACCCGGACCTCCACTTCGAGGAGCCTCCCCCGCGCCGCCGTGTTCCCTGGGTCGCGGTGCTTGGGGTTGTCGCTGCAGTCGGCATCGGCGCGTTTGCGTACAACCAGATCAGCTCGGACCCGGCACCCGAAGTCCCGGCGACCGAAGTCCCGGCGACCCAATCTCCTGCCGTCCCGGACCCCGCTGCCCCTCCGGAACCCGCGGCCACTCCCGGGTGCCCCGACCTCGAGGCTCTCGGAGGTCAGTGGGCCTTCACGACCGAGGTCACCGGATCACGGGTCGTGCAGTCATCCGGCCTCAACGGGTTCTACACGCTCAACGTCGATGTGGAGGACTGCGTCGCCTCTGCCGTGTTGACCAAGACCGGCTACACCGCGCGTATGTTTTCCGAGGCGCGACTCCAACGAGCGTCCGCGCAACTCGAGCTCGGCGAGGGATTGCGCGAAGGTCTCGCGACCGCAGCCTTTCATCTCGAGAGCAACGTCGGGCCACACGGGATCATCGAGTTCTCCTTCGCCGCCCAAGACGACACGCTGTCTGGCGTGTACCGCCAGCGTGGTGCGCGATGGCGCGATGCTGGACTCACCGGCTTCCTTCGCGGCGTCCGAGAGGGTGACAGCCCGCGCCACCTAACAGCGTCCGAGCAGCCCTGCTCCGTCCGCTGCCATCTCGCCTGCGACACCGGCGTCCGCGACTCGCTCCCAGCGGAGACCGTTCGTACTTGTGTCGACGCGTGCACCGAGGACGCACAGAGCCCGGCGCAATGCGGTGATGTGCAGCCACTCCCAGAGGCGTTCGAGCTGTCCCTCACCGGACCCTCCACGTTCGCGAAGCTGTGCCGGAGCGTGGGCGGCTGCGCCAAAAAGATCGGCCGAGGACATGACCAGCCCCCGCGGCTCGACGCCGAACGCCTCCCGAAAGGCTGGACCGACGTGAAGATGGTCCGCGCCAAGAAGGAAGGCGGAGTTCGACTCGCCCTGCATGGCCGTGGCGGCTGGTGGCTCTCCGCTCCGCTGTTTGAGGCCCGCCGCGGTGCTCGACTTGGAAAACTCCGGCTGTACGCGCGGCAACTCGCCGAAGGAACAGACCGCCGATACGTCCTCGGCCTCGCACGCAGCAACACGCGCGACGACAGCCCCGAGAGCTATGTCGCGTGCCGACTGGGTGACGCGCCAAAGTGCGTGCGGGTTCCCAGAGTTCGCGGCCAGCACGTCAA
>OJGU01001184.1_pt1 | contig 10425 bp, 10 predicted proteins | sample 1594741 | NCBI WGS metagenome assembly OJGU01 (sample SAMN05416841, study PRJEB24817) | seawater metagenome | isolation source: Sea water | place: Canada:Atlantic | collected 2013-07 | reverse complement strand
CTAGATCGCTCGTCGGCAGCGTCAGATGTGTATAAGAGACAGTGGGAGAGTTTGGCGGGGGCGCGTGGTTTGTGACGCCGGATGGCCACGCCCAGACGCTCTCGTCGGAGAACATTGAGGGGGTCGTAGAGTTCGGGGGCTCCCGGTACCTTCTGCGAGGACTTGGCCACCTCGGTCCGGGCGACGGGGCAATCCTGCGGATGGAAGAGACCGCAGATGGCGTAGAACTTCGCCGGATGGTCGAGCTGCCGGCTGCGCCCGACAACATCGCCGTCGTGGGCGAGCACCTGCTGCAGGCTACCCGGGCTGGGGTTGCGGTTGTTTCGACCTCGTTTGAGGTTGAGCTCCATCCGTACGCGACGCGCCGGCCTTGGCCGTCTGAACTTCCATCCGGCTATGGTGAGGAGGTGCTGGCTCTGGTTGAGCAGGAGCACGAGCCCCTGCAGCGCTGCCTGGCCCCGCTCCGGGCACTCACCGACCGGTGTCCGACGCGGGCGATTCCTGCGGGAGTCAGCCTCTGGCTTGAGACTAGCCAGGCTGGGACAGTGACCGCCATCATTCCGTTCGAGGCCCGCGAAGACGAACACCATCGCCCGCCCACACCCGAGGTCGCCGCGTGCATCCAGCGGGTCGCAGCCACCTGGAAGCTCCCGCCCCTGGACTCCGGCTGGACCACGTTTGGCCTGACGCTCGAGCCGGACTGAGCTGCTACGCTGCGGCCCATGCTCCCGCGTCGGAGGTGGATTCAAGGTGCCGCGGCGGCGACCGCTGCTCTCGCGTGCGGCGTTCGTTCGCAGCCGACGTTGGCCGCGGGCGAGACGGTGCTCGAAGAGGCCGAGTCGGCCTACAACCACATCGTGGTGACCGAGCGCGGGACGGTGCGCACGATGTACTTCGTGGTCGACGGCACGTACTACATCGAGTCGCGGCTCGATCGCGGCTACGCGGAGAGCCTCGACCTCGACTACACGCGGACGATGATGGCGGGCTTCTTGGTCAAGCCCGACGTGAAGCGGTTCTTGATGATCGGGTTCGGTGGCGGCCAGATCTCCAACTACTTGTTCAAACGCTTCGAGGGGATCGAGATCGATGCGGTCGACATCGACCCCGAGGTGATTCGCCTCGCTCGCAAGTACTTCGAGGTCCCCGAAAGCCCGCGCTACCGCACCCACGCGGCCGACGGCCGACTGTTCGTCGAGCAAGCGAAGGGGCAAACCTGGGACTTGGTGCTGCTGGATGCGTTTCGGGGGGTGTTCGTGCCGATGCACCTCAAGACGGCCGAGTACTACACGGCGCTTCGCGAGCACCTCACGCCAGAGGGCGTGGTGGCGGCCAACCTGCACTCGCGCACCGACAAGTACCCCAGCGATCGCAACACGTTCGCTTCCGTGTTCCAGCAGCAGTACGCGTTCCGCAGCGAGAACGATCGGCAGACCTGCTTCGTGGCGAGCCCGGGATCCGAGCCCGTCTCACCGTACGCGCTGCGAAGCAGGGCCCGGGAGCTTCAGCCGAAGTTCGACTTCGACATGCTGGGGCTGGCTGCGCGCCTGCACCTGTCGCGGGACTGGGACCCCACCGCGCCGATCCTGCACGACGACTTCGAGCAGAGTGAGGCGGGGGCGCAGCGGCACAACAAGCGGTGCGTGGGCGAGGATTGCCCCTACAGCACGCAGTAGCGGGGCCGCTCGGGCGCACAGGCCGCCCCACGACAGAAGTGAACGCAGCGTGACATGGGGGCCGCGCACAAGCGCTGCTACTATCCGGACCATGCTTGGCTTGCACAGAGGCGCCAGCGCGCTCGCGTTGCTTTCGGTGGTCGCGATCCCGTCCTCGGCCGTCGCGGCTCCCACCAACCCCGGCGAGCTGATCAACGATCTCGCGCCGTCGGCCGACTGCAACTACTGCCACGCGTTCAGCAACCAGGACAACCTGTTCACCGAGACGCCCTACGCTCCGCAGACCACCTGGACGCCGACGTTGATGGCCAACGCTGCGCGCGACCCCGTGTTCTGGGCCGGCGTTGCGATCGCCGCCCAAGACGACGCCGAGCACACGATCGACTGCATCCGTTGCCACTCGCCCAACGCGTTCCTCAACGGTCGTGGTGGCGCGACCGCCATCGAGCAGCTCGAGCCTGACGATGGCGATCTGGAAGGGGTGACCTGCGAGTTCTGCCACCGCATGACCGACGGCAGCGTGTTGGGCAACGCCCAGTATGAGCTCGACGACGTGCTCCAAGGCGCCACTGTGGCGAGGCGGGGACCGTGGGACTACACCGACGGTGTCCCTCAGCCAGTGCCCGGCGAAGAAGGACACGTCACCGCATTCGATCCGTTCACCGGAAGCTCGGAGATGTGCGGCACCTGTCACGAGGTCACGACCCATCGCGAGCGTGTCGATGCACGTGGCAACGGCATGGGAGCCGACTTCAACGAGCAGCGTACATACTCGGAGTGGGTGCGTTCTGACTTCGCGGTGTCTGGCGATGGCTTCCGCTCGTGTCAGGACTGCCACATGCCCGAGGTCCCGGACTCGGCTGCGTGCGGCCCCTACAACAACGTGCACGAGCATCCGCTGGGCAACCGTCGGCACGACCTGCTCGGTGCCAACCGCTTCATGCTCACCCTGCTGGCGGAGGATGCGTTGCCTGGCTTTGAAGCGGCTACGTACGAACTCGCGCTCAGCAAGATCGACGAGTTCGTTCAGACCTCCGCAACCATGGAGGTCACCCCACCGCCGTCCGTCGATCTCGGGGCGGGTCTCCAAGACTTCGTCGTTCGCGTCACCAACGAGACCGGTCACAAACTCCCCTCGGGCTACTCGGAGGGGCGCGTGATGTGGATCGAAGTTGTGGCCAGCTACAACGACGAGGTCGTGATCAGCTCGGGTCGGTGGGATCAATCGACCGGCAGTATTCAGGAGGACCCGGACGTTCGCCGCTACGAGGGAATCGCCGAGGACCTCGAGTCCGGCACCCGCAACCACCTGCTGCTCAACAACCACTGGGTCCTCGACAACCGGATCCCGCCCCGCGGACTGCAGCCGCACCCCGAGACCGACCCGGTCGGCAGCGATCGCTACGGGATGACGCCCGAGGGCCTGTGGGAGCACTGGGACGAGGTCAGCTATGCCCTGCCTGGTGCGCCTGATGTTCAGGACGCCACGCCCGACGATGCTGGCGACGACGAGCTGAATGTCTCAGTGCGCCTGCTGTACGTCATCAACACGCGCGAGTACATCGAGCTGCTCGCCGATGACAACGAGACCACCGAGGTCGGCACCGAGATTGCCGGGCGATTCGAGGCAATGGGCTGGGCCACGCCTGTGGTCCTCGCCGAAGAAGAACTCACCGTGCAGATCGCCAGCTTTGGCGCGGTCGAAGGCGGAACCAGCACGGGGGAGGGCGCCGACGAGACGACGGCGAGCACCGATCCGAGCAACGGCTCCGACCCGACCAGCCCGACCGACACGGTTGATCCCGACTCCAGCGGCAGTTCATCGGACACCGAACCGGCTGCCGGTGGTGGCGGTGGTGGTGGTGGGTGCCGCGTGGGTGGCGACTCGGCCCCGTGGGGCTTGTCACTGCTCCTGCTCGGTCTTGTGCGCCGGCGTCGTCGCCGGGCCGCGTAGACGGGGTCGCGATCACCGACGGCGAATCCGTCGGCGGTGGAGGATCCTCGACGGCGGTGAGGCGTTGCGCGATGTCGAGCGTTGACCGGGCATGCGTAGAACCATGCCTTCCATCGCTGCCGCACTGGCGCTGTGCGCCATAGCGGCAGCATCCACAGAAGTGCAGGCGGCAATGGTGTTCAAAGACCAGCCTGTCGACCGCCTCGCGTACCGCTGGGTCAGCCTCCCGCCTGGGGCCAGCGTCACATTCGAGACCACAGACCTCTCTGCCGGGGCCGACACTGTCCTGCACCTGTGGTCATTCACCGAACTCGAGGTCGCTCAGGACGACGACTCGGGCTCCGAGGCCGGCGCCTCGTATCTCAGCTGGACGAACACGACCGGGTCAACGAAGTACTACTACCTCGTGATGCGGGCGCAGGATGCCGGGTCGCACGGGACGGCGCGGCTGCTGCAAAACGGTGGGAGTATCGGGGTGTGGCCGGTCGGGGGCTTGCTTCTCGATGTCGAAGGCGGTTGGGGACGCGAGCACGAGGTCGTGGCCGCGCCCAATGGCCCTGATTACCTCAGCGGCGTTGGGCTTGATGCCAACGGCCATATGGTCGAACTCGACTTCTACGGTGGGGTGGGCTACGGAGCACGGCTGGATAGTCCGTTCATCGACCGCGTGGTGATCGGGACCACCGTCGGAGCGACAGGGCCGGTCCACGTTTACACCAACGACATCGATGACGACGCCGACGGTGACGGGCTCGGCCCATTGCTCGAGAGTGAGCTGGGGACGTGTGACGACGCCTTGACGGGTTACTGCGTCGATGTCCACAACCTCGCCGATAGCGACCGCGATGGGCTCCCCGATGGGGCGGAGGTCTTTGGGATCGAGGCCGGTGTCGATTCGCAGTACCTGCCCAAGTGGGGCGCAGATCCGCTTCACAAAGACGTTTTCGTCGAGGTGGACTACCGCGACGATTTCGTCTCGAACCCGGTGCTCGAGTCCGACGTCCTGTGGGCCGAAGCGCGCTATGCACCAGGGTCGGCGGAGGACCTTCAGAACCCCGACGGGCTGCCTGGTGTCCGACTCCATTTCGATATCGACAAGCCGTGCCCCAGCGACCCGGCGTTGTGCGGTGACTGGGGCGGTAGCAGTCAGGTGCCACCGGGTATCGCCTACGACTATGCGGCGAACGACCACCGCGACCCGGCGCGTGTCGGAGTCTTCGTCTACGCGTTGATGTACCTCGGCGGAGGCGGCCAAGCGCGGTGGAGTCCCGGCGATCGATTCCAATGGGGCGGATCGACGAGTCACCGCGGGATGGGTTCCTTTGTTCACGAGTTGGGCCACAGCGTGGGCCTCGGTCACTATGGACACTCAAGCTGGGGCACCGCCAACGGCAAGGCCAACTATCGCAGTCTCATGAACTACGTCCCGTCGGGAGGGGAGTTCTCGCTCGGCGAGTCGAGCGTCGTGCTCGACCCCAGCAATGTCGACGAGTCGGTGGGGATTGATGGCGACCCCAGCAGCATCGAAGCGTACCCGTGGAATCGCCTGGTTGGCTCCGAGGACGAGGTCGACTGGGACTTCGACCTCACATACTCAGGCGGTGGAGCCGATGCGATCCGCGCGCCGCTGACCTATGCGACCGCGGTGGGCACGAGTGCACTCATGCAAAACCGCGAGCCGATCCACACAGAGGACGACCTCGCGGCAGCAACACCCGCGCTGGTCCGAGGCCACGACGACCGCCTGTACGCGTTCTACATCGATGACCATCGCATCTACTACCGGCGTGCACTCATGGATGGCCCGCTTCAAGATGGAGCGTGTCCCGGTGGCGGCGACCTTGGTGATGACTGCACCGAGTGGAGCGAAGCTATCGAGGTCCCCACGACGCACGATGCAGCCGGGCTGTCGGTCGTGTTCGAGGAGAGTGCCTACGTCTTGGCGTACCGGACGACGAGCAACCAGCTGCGGCTCTACCGCGCCTACGGGACGTCATCGGGCAGCCTGATCACCTACGGGAACGAGCTCTATCTGGACACCACCGACGCAGATCCGGAGGTCGAGCCCATGCGGGTCGACCCATCCCACTTCGGAGGCGACGACCACGTCACTGCGATCTTCTATCGGTCGACCGTCGGCGGCCAGTACCGCTGGCGCACGCTCAGTAGCGCGTGGTCCGGCTACTCGACGTATCAAGGGGTCCTCCTCGACGAAGTGGGAGCGCAGATCACCGGGACGCAGGGGCCTTCCTTCACGAGTTGGCCCTACGATCCTCACACGAGCGCTAACGGGACGAGTTGCGGCGCGTTGACAGGTGGGGATGGTCGGGTCCGCATGTATTGCTACGACCCTGGAACCGACCGTTTCGAACGCATGTTTGCGTTCTCCGGTGTCGGGCCCTTCTCCGCTGGCAAGCCGGGGCTTGCTTATCGTACGCAGCGCTCCCATGTCGGGACGCCGAAGGATGGCGATGAGTCGCGAGGAGCGTTCTGGCTCACGGTGACCGCCGAGGCCGCAACGTACGACGTCGTCCAAGTGTGGATCAGCGACCCGATCTCTGAGGAGTCGCAGGAATCGCTCTACGACCTTGCGTTCCCCAGCGACAACGCCGGCTTGTTCGGCAACGTCTGGACCAATGTTGCGGATGGGTCCGGAGTGGTCCTCTACGACGATCCGGTGCTCGGGTCGCTCAAGGCGCTGGCCGTCCTCGACAGTAAGGGTGACCACGTTGCTCACACCCGACACGTCTACTTCATGCCGTTCGCCGATGGCACCTTCGGCGCCGAGCTTCGCGACGGGAACGACTTCCGAGTCATGGAACGAGCTCTGTGTGACGCCATCAAGCCGTCTTCGTACTGCGGCCCCTCGAGCTGGGGATTGGACTGATGCCGGCTGCGCTGAACCTCGTATTGAAAGAAGGAATCGACATGCTCCGAACCATCAAAATCACCTCGAGCCTCACCCTGCTTCTCCTCGCCGTGGGGTGTGACGCCTCGATGGATGACCACCTCATCGCCGAAGCGGACGACACCTTCATCTCGCCGTCGGACGAGCAGGCCGTGGCGGGCGAAGAAACCGTTGCCGCCATTCGCGAACGGTCGTGTGAGTCGCCCGACCCGGCAGAGGAGCCGCCGCCGGTGGTCGTGCTCTCCCGCGGTCTCACGGACCCGCGATGGCGTGTGGACGAGGGCGAGTCGATGGCGGCGGATGACCTGATTTTTCCTCCCACCGAGGAAGAACTCGCTGCGGCGCTGGAATACTCCGCTCGTTTTGCAGAACCGGGCGGTCAAACCGTGCGGTCGGTCGATCGGTCGTCACCGCACGGGTGAGGCCCCGAGGGGCGACCGTCCGCGCCGCGATGGTTGGTCGGGATCCCCGCTGTTCGGGAAGGTGGACCGCGCAGGGCAAGACAGATCCCTCGTTGTCGAGTTCCTCGAGTACGAGGAGCGCGCAGACGCTCCTCACGCGCTTGGGGCTCGGCAGGCCTGGTGGGTGCCCCTGCTCCGCGGCGGGACGCCCGTCCGGCGGGCTGGTCAAGGCTGGCGAGACGGGAATTGCGGCGTGCCCAGTGGGACTGGATCGGGACACATCGTTCCCGTGAGAACCTGTCGCCGATGGCTGCCATCCAGTTGGAGACCCTTCGCACCGAGGTTTGGGGTTGGCTCGGCGCGGCTGCGGACGATCGGGACGACCCCTTTCGAACCCCGGTGGTCGCGACGGTGGGGTTGGACGGCGCACCGCAGGCACGCACGGTGGTGTTGCGCGAGGTTGAGTCTGCCGGTTGGACACTCGACTTCTACACCGACGTTCGTTCGCCCAAGTACGACGAGCTGCTGAGGTCTCCGGCGGTCACATGGCTGTTCTACGACGGAGTGCGGCAGTTGCAGGTTCGCGCGAGCAGTATCGCGTCGATCCACGCCGACAACGACATCGCGGATCGGGCGTGGGCATGGAGTGCGCTCGCGAGTCGTGCCGCCTACGCGTCACAGCGTGCGCCTGGCTCAGCCATCGAGGCACCCATGCCGAGCGTGTTCATGCACGACGACATGGACGCGGAGCACGGGCGGACCAACTTCTGTGTCGTGCGCTGCCGAGTGCACGAGTTCGATGTGTTGCAGCTCCATCCTGGGCGTCATCGCCGAGCTTGTCTTCGGGTTGACGACGCCAGCTGGCGGGAGCCGTAGCAGGCGGCGGTTACTGGACCGCAACGAAAAATGCGCGGCCGGACCCGGAGGTCCGACCGCGCTCGACAAGGAAGGACACGCGCGATCAGATCACACGCACGTGCTGGGACATTCTTGGTTGAAGGTGCAGTCGAGCAGGTCGACGAAGGGGTCGACGCCCGCCGGCCAGCTCTGCTCGCAGTCGAGGAGGCACGCGTCGTACTCCTTCTGCGTCACGCTGTTGGCTCCGCAGTCGTCGAAGCAGAACGACATCTCGACGCAGTCGTCGTTGTTGGCGCAGCTGACCGCCACGGCGTTGCAGGAGCCGCCGGGACTCGTCGCACAGTCGTAGCATTCTTGGCAGGTCGCCTCTTCGTCACAGATGGCCCCGCCGGAGTCGCCGGAGTCGCCGGAGTCGCCGGAGTCGCCCGACTCGCCGGAGTCACCCGAGTCGCCCGAGTCGCCCGAATCACCGGAGTCTCCAGACTCACCGGAGTCGCCCGAATCTCCGGAGTCACCGGAGTCACCGGAGTCACCGGAGTCACCCGAATCTCCGGAGTCACCGGAGTCACCGGAGTCGTCGGACTCTCCGTCGTCATCGTCGTCGTCACCGGAGTCGCCGGACCCGTCGGTGTCGCCTCCGCCGTCTTCGATGGTGATGTCGCAGGCGGGAAGACCAAAGACGAACAAGCTCAAGAGGAGGGGACTCAACCGCTTCACACAAGGACAAGACGTTCGCCATCCGCACAGGTTGCACACGGACCCACAGATTGTCGGAGGTCGGCGCGATCAACCGGTGCGTTCGACCGGGATCGCGTTGCGGCACTGGGGGCACCGAGAGGCCTCTTTGCGGGCCCATGTTTGGCAGTGCGGACAGACGCGGCGGTGCCGGGAGCGGTCCAAGTTCCGAGCGACGACCACGGCCGCCACACTGAGGACGGTGCCAAGCAGAACGAATCCCAGTGCGAGCACGGGTGCCACAAACACGGCGACGATCAACCCCAAGACACCGCCGGCCTCCAGCCACGCGAGCCATGTTCGCGGGCCGAGGCCTCCGGTGCCCTCGGGAACGTAGGCGAGGACTCGGATTCGCACCAGGTGGACGGCGATCGCGATGCCGGCCCCAAGGACCCAGGTGGCCGAGTCCGGGAGCGAACCATCCGCCAGGCTTGCGACACCCCAAGCGCTGGCTGCCCCGGCGGCGCCCCGAACCCCGACGTTGGCGACGGCCACGATCTCCTGCAGCTCTGGATCGCGGTCGACGACTTCATCCAGTATGGCGACGGCCACCAGCGCGGCGAGGCCCACGTTGGTGGTCAGAAACGAGAGACCCTCGGGGACGTTTCCGTCGCCAAGGCGGGCCACGAGCACGACCGCGAGCAGGGTCAAGGTGGCCCGGGTCCCCGACGCCGCGGCGATCCCGAGGAGTTGGCCAAGCAATGCGAGGGTCATGGCACACCTCCGAAAAACTCTTGGATTGCGCCGAGCACCGAGACGACCGCGAACGTGGCTGCGAAGGCGGTCCCGAGTAGGAGGAGAACCATCGCGACGAGGAGGCCAATCTCCGCGCCTTCGACGGGCTTGCCGGCGGCCTCGCGCTCCACTTGGGAGGCGACGTATCGCGTCACCAGCATCGCGGCGAGGCCGACTTCGGCGGCACCGAGCAACGCCTTGATCGGGAGCCCGAGCGGTCCGAGAAACGTGACGAGCTGCGACACCACGAGGAGCGCAGCCAACAGTGCGCCGACGAGCACGCGGGCCGTGCCGCGGGTCACCAGCCTTCGGCCCGGGGACATCATCGCGACCGCGGGCCGAAGGATTGCCAGCCGGATCCAAAGAGCGATGCCCAGCGCGACCACGACGTCTGCGAGGGGAATCCACCCGACGAGCAGCTCCGCCAGGCCAGCAACGAGGGCAACGATCCACGTCGTGTGGCGGGCTCGGCCTTCGAATCGAGCTGCCGCGTCGGTGGTGCCGTAGGCCGCTGGATCTGCGCCGCAGCGCTTGCAGGGTCCGCGTCCGAATAGCGCCCGTGCGGTCAGCGATTCGGCGCACTCCGGACACCGTCCGTCTTGGAGGAGCGCGGTGTGGTGAGAGAGGGACACGAGAGACCTCCCGTCCGGATTCAAACCTCGAACGGTGGCTGAGGAAGAAGTCGGAGACGTCAGGACCCGTTGAACACGTCTTCGACGGTCGAAGCCGTGGCGGCCCGGACAAGCCACAGCTGCAGGATGTCGGGGTCTGTGCAGGCCCGGATGCGCTGCTCCAGGGTGTCGGGGACGTGGAAGCTGCGCGCGGCGAGGATTGCGTGGAGAGCCTCCGCCTTGCCCTCGGCCTTGCCTTCGAGTTTGCCTTGGGCGAGGCCTTCGGCGTGGAGCTGTTCAGCGATGGTGGGCATGGTGACGGAGTCCGCAGTGGGGGCGCGCTTCTCCAGGATGGCACGAAAGTCGGAGAGGCGCAGGTCGTTGGAGACGCGGGCGATGTAGCGCAGGAGAACGGTGAGCGCTTGCTGACCGCCTGGAGTTTGGGCGAGGGCTTCGAGCGCAGCTGCCCAGGCGGGGGCGGAACGGAGCAGGGCGGCGGCTGTCTCTTATACACATCTCCGAGCCCACGAGACCTCTCTACATCTCG
>OJGU01001183.1_pt1 | contig 10434 bp, 11 predicted proteins | sample 1594741 | NCBI WGS metagenome assembly OJGU01 (sample SAMN05416841, study PRJEB24817) | seawater metagenome | isolation source: Sea water | place: Canada:Atlantic | collected 2013-07 | reverse complement strand
GGGGGGCAACTCATCGTCAAGCCTAACGGCTTGCCAAGAAAACAACTAAAGCACAGAGTAACGAACCAAGAGAATCCGCTGTCCACCGAACTCAGGACACTTCACCACCTTATCTTGGATGCGCCAGCTCATTGCTTCACTGCTTACCCAATAACGTCTCGCCAGTCGCTCTAGATCACAACCATCCGATCGAAGATCAACCTTAAGAAACTCTAACGGCATAAGAAGCTCTGTGGCAAAAATCTGTGCCTCTTTTTCGTCGAGCTCACGATCTCTCCCCTTATTCCGGTTGTTATGTCCCAGGATGAGATGTCCAATCTCGTGCGCAACCGTAAATCTCTGTCTATGTATATGATGATTCTTGTTGTAAGCAATCGCCGCGCAGCCATCCTCTTCAAGCAAGAAACCGGAGACGTGATCAGAAAGCAGCCAAGGTCTTATTACAAGTTCATGCTCTTTCTCCAAGAACGGGACGAGTCTTTTGATGAGAACTGGAGGAGAATCAATCTTCGCAGATCTCAAAAGCTTACGTGCAAGTTTCCGTGCAGAAGCCACTCTCACACAGTTTTGGTTACCCTCTCCTTCTCTTAACATGCTGGTAGAAGTTTAAAATGTCCTCTTTATCACGTTTTGTAAGTTGTTTATCTGCTCGTAGGACAGTAGAGAAATCTGGTGAACTTGAGCTTTCCCCAAGCAAGTCAGATGGATTAACCCCAAGGACCTTGGCAAACTTAGGAATGTCTTCAGCACTCGTGCCCCGTGCCCCGCTTTCGATCAAAGAAATCGCTGTTCCAGATTTGAAACCAAGAGCATCGGCTAATTCTTGTTGAGACATACTCGAACTCTGACGAAATTGTCGAATTCGCTCACCGATGGCAATACGTGTAGTATCTTGAGTCATGTATAGTGTTTCAGATTGTTTGACCTTATTTATCAAAATGATATACTTGAAATGGTCAATTAAGTCGATGGCCACATTATACACCAACCATACGCTAGTACAAACATGAACACTTTACTTGTAAGTTACGATCTTGTCGCTCCGGGGAAAGATTACGAACCCTTATGGGATTTCCTGAAGTCCCACAATTCTTGGGCGACACCACTGCTTTCAGTATACTTGGTAAAATCTCAACAGACGGCATCAGATTTTCTTGATTCAGTTCGTCGCCATGTCGACAGCAACGACAAGGTCATTGTGATCGATGTTACTGGTGATACTGCTGCCTGGGTCAATCTCGATCCAAAGGTCAGTGAATGGATTAAAAGTAACATATGATTGTATGGCTCGAAGCAATCGAACTAAAGTAACAAGCCCACGTGCAGCACGTGCTGCAAGCAGAACTCTTCGTGATGGACGCACCTCTCAAACATCAGAGACGGCTGCGGGAAGTGCATTGGCACAGAAACCCAGCAGAAAGAAGCGTCGATAGGGGTCTCTGCATTGAGGCCCTAAACTGGTAGATCAAATTGCCGAAACTTCTGAAGGAGTTGATGACCCGCCCTTGAATAAAAGAATCCGAGATGCCAAGAAATCATTCGGACGGCATGCATCTTTCCACTAGTGAGTTTGAATTCTTTGATGAAAGCGAGCACCCTCTCCCCGTTTACTGTCAGCTCGTTCTCCTCTCGATTCTTGGCATCTCGGATTCTTTTATTCTAAGTCCACCAACTGTTCACTAGCAAAATCAGTATCATATCAAAACTAAACAAAAACCAAGCACCGCTGCTATTGAGCTTCAGAGGATCCTCTGTCAGTTCAATCCTGATCACAGCAGGCTTGAGTCTTGACGTTGATACATCCTCAACCTGTTGCGCACGGTCTTTCGCACAACCTCGATTTATGTTTCATTCTGTGCCCATCTCCGCTGCCGTGACTTAGCGCAATCCTTGCCATGTCTTAGTTCAATCATGGAATGAGCTTCTTGATCTCCTGCTCAGCGGATGCTGGCATCTCTTTTCGCTCATACTCCCTTGTTTTCGTAACAATCGACTTGGCACGATCAAGCTTGTCTTTCCGCCACTGGGCTGCATTCCAATCCAGTGAGAGAGTATCGACCTGTGCGAAGAAATAGTCTCTTAGTGTAGAGCAGTAGCTGAACATGCAGCCAGCAGCCCACTTCTCAAGAGGGTAAGAATCATAGACGTATCCGGCAAGCGCGTTCCAATACTTTAGGAGTCGGATCGAGGGCTTGAGCTGGTAGTTACAAAGAGTGTTCGCTGAAGAGAGAGTGGAGTTGAAGTCGTTGGGCGATGTAGCTATCCATTCTTCATAGCTAGATGCTGGCGCCGGAATCCGGTACTCCTCTATGTAACTCCTTATCGCTGGAACTAAGTCAAACTTGATGTGATTAAGCTTGAGAACTACAGTGGGGTGGGATTGTGCGATTTCTGATGACGCATAATACTTCTCTGCAAAACGTTTTAGGCGACTGACGTAGGTCTGGGGTTTAGAATTCTCATCGGCGAAAACGATCATGTAATCGATATCTGAATTTGCGTCCATACTGCGCGGCAGGATGGTTCCTCGGGTCGAAGAACCGAATTTGAAATGGGTCGTCACATCAGTTGTAAAGTGCGAGTTGAGGCGCGATTGTAGAGTGCCAATTGACGTATCGATTGAACTCTTCTCAGAATCGGAAAGGATTGCGCTACTGGCTCTGCTGGATAGGTGGGATTGAACTGACATACTCTATTTCTTGTATTCTGCTTCGCCAGCGTCGATGCCGGCCTTAGCTTTCTTGAATGCCCATTCGGGGATCTGTGGCGAAGCTGCATTGAGGTCGTCCCGCTTGGTAACCATCTCATCAAACCTCGCGTTCAATTCCTCATCGGATATGCTACTACTGCATACGATATTGGTGAAAATCCTGGCTCGGTTCCGGAGAGAATGATATTCGCCAGCGCAACGTTTATGTGTGGATGCACGGTCGCCTGGATTCAAGAACGTATTCACGGCAGTGATTGCAGCGACGGCAACCGCAATGCTCCCCGCGAGAGTTTCAGATCCCTCGAAGGCGCTAACCCCTGCAATCGCCGCTAGTAGAGCGTTTGGAATTCCAATCCAGAGGTGAGTATGTCGCCACCTATCAGCAGCATTGTAGTGACCTTTGGCCGAATGTACTGAGTCTTCGGAAATTCGACTCGCTTCTTCTTTATATTCCGCCAACAGGGTTTCGTTCATTTCTTAACACAGATATCAGTTATAGCTGGTCTGAGAAAGGCCCAATGTTCGGCGAGAATAAGTCGCCACGACGGCCTCCGTTTTACCCACATGCTTACTTATGTTTCTCCGTGAAGTCGTCTCTTGAGTCCCGGAATTGCAAGACACCCTGAGTCGGCGATTGTTTCGGTGGAAAAGTCCTAGCACTTAATTCGTCGAGACCCTGTAACTGTATTCACTCATCACGAGGCTGCGGGCTTTCGGTTTCCTGATCGTCGCCGACAGCGGGAAAACTTTCGCTGACCTCTCGCGAGCTGGAAACCACTTGCGGTCGCGCTTCACAACCACCAAAAGCGCGTGCTCGTCACCGATCGATGCAAAGTTGGCTCCATTGTCTCGGTATATCCCTAGATTCAAATCCTTCTTCGCTGCGGCCACTATCTTAGCGACATCATCCACAACCAAGCCGATTTCACTTGCGTATAGAATATCCGCGCTTGAAAACTCGCCTCCAACGGCATTCTCGATGTCGTGCCGGGCAATGTATTCCAGAAGATTTCCAGCCGGATCGCGGAAGAATATGGAACGGGCGTTCCAATGAGAAAAATGGATAACTTCCGATTTTCCCCTTCGAATCAGATCTGTTCGTTGTTTCTGCCAGTGACGCGCCATATCAAGCTTGTTCTCCGGTATGTTGAATGCCATATGATAGAACGGTTCGCGGTCGCTGACTGCTTCGAAAGTAATACGGGTCGCACCAGCTTCAACGATGAGATTTCCGCTATTGCGATGTGTCTGCATTCCGATTACGTCTCGATAAAATGATTCAAGCTCGTTCACTTTGCTCGTTTGCAGACGCAGGTCGGAAATGCCCATTCCTGGCTTTGGAGAATCGGAAACTTCCTCTGTTCCTGCGAGCGGCTCGAGTAAACCCGCCGCCCCAACCGTAAATCCACGCCGCAAAAATTCTCTCCGGCCGAACCTGCTGTATCCTTTTTTCATTTCTTTCTCTCAAGATTACTTGCGTCACTTGTTTACTGAGCTCCGAACTTGGACCCCCGCTGGCTTACTTTGAACAGCATGCCAGGCAACCCCACTACCTAATTCACTCTGCCCTCATTAGAATTCGTGGGGTTGCCATCCTTCCAGTTCTCTAGGCGACGGTCAGCTCATCTAGAAAGCGGACGGGAGCGCTGTGATTTGTGTCGTCCGGATATTGAGTTTGAGCGAGATCCCCATCTGGGAGGGGGCCATCTGGACCGGAGACCGGGTTGTCATATTCTCTATGGACGTTGGTGAAGGATAGCGTGTTCTGTTTCCATAAGCCGACGTCTATTATTCTTTCATTACGGCCGCAAGCTTTCTGGCATGGTGAAGGAGCCTAAGTTTCTCTTGATGAGAGCTTTCTCGTTGTTTCGTGTTGTTGTCGACCACTATTTTTTGAACTGACCAGGAAATTGAATCTCCAGCCTTCAGAACAGTGAAATCGATACCAGTAGACGAAACAGTTCCGTTAACCGATAGCGACCAGTAGTAATTACTCGATTCATACCACCCATTGACGGAGGTGACATACTGGCCGTAAGGGCAGTAACTTTGGGCTTTGAAAGTAAATGAGGGATCAACGCAACTGGCATTGAGCATCGCTACCGCGACATTCATTCCAGAAAGAAAAGGAATGTTATTTATCTGCGTTTGCGTTCCGTTCGGATTGTGGATCGTCATTGATACAGTGGACCCACTCCACGCCGAGCAGCTACCACAGTTTTGTGCAGAAGCTTTCGCACTTCCGGTGAAATTGAGGACAATCGTAAGAATTAGGATTATTGAGGTTTTCATGATGTTAGTGACGTTCGAATCGCGTTTTAGTTGTACATTCGAGTGAGCGGAGTGATCTTGTTGAAGAAGAGCAGATCCCTGAACCCAACAAATCATACCGCCATCAATATAGTATACGTTTAGGAATGGAGATTCTTTCAAGAAATCGAAATTAAATCTCTGACTTATACTATTGTCCTATTATCGGCTGCCAATTCGTCCCCTCCGACACACACCATTAGAGGCCGTAGAAGGCGCTAATGGCATTACTAAGTAAACTACCCGCAGCCCCAACCCCAATCTGCCACGACCCGGAGGCAGCTTTTGCAAGCATGTTTCCTATCCAGCTGCTTACTGTCTTACCGAATTGGTTTCCCGAAGAAGGCGGAGGATCGACCTTTATCGCAGCCTCAAGCGCTTCAATATCTCGAGGGCTGACACCCTCATCTGCTAAACATTTTCGCAAGCCTTCAAAATCTCCTTTTTGGATATCCATGGTCTGATTTTGCGTCACAGTACTATGGCTCACATCACCAAGGATTCCTTGAAAATTCTCAATTCTAATGCTTGCTTGAGCCTTCGCCTTTTCCTCTGACGAAAAGACCATCCCTTCTCCGCTCACACCGTCTGCCTCAAGCTTCAAAGCCCATTCCAGTATGGTTGTTCGGACGGCATCGAGGATTCCCGCAACTTGATTGCGGCCAATTGTCCGTGTGGGCTCCAATTTTACATTGCTGTCTTGGAGCCCCATTAGTAACGCGGACTGCTCGGGATCCAACGGAACAATCAGAAATGAATCGTCTGCTTGTAATAGCTCTACTAGCGAGCCTACAGGTTCATTAATCGATACATTGCATACTGCAGCCATAAGCTCGGGATCACTAATGATGTAGGATATAAGGCCATGAACGGGATTGCGCGCCTTGAGTTCGGCCTGCACTTTTCTGTAATTGGGTATATCTGTGGAGCCGTATCCTTGGAGTTCCTGATTAGCCCAGTTCTTTAACGGCTCGAGCCCCAGTTTGGACGCTACCAATAAAGCTTTTCTCAGCAATTCGGTTATCTCCGTGTCGTTAGATGACGACAATTCTTGCAGCTGCAAGACAAGTGATTTTGTGCTCATAGTTTTAACGGATTCTGGGATTCAATCTTCGAAGTTTTCCAACAGAGTTCCAGCATTCTCGACAACTCTACGTTTCTCATCATCATGCTGTTCATGTTGTTTTTAAGGTCTCGTCATCACCCTGATCCTCACTTTCAGCGAGCTATCGTTTATTCTCGGAAACTTCCAGCACCCAACTGATCGCTCGAGATTCTTGGTGAAACCAACAGTTTCGGAATAGTTCACCAGGGTTTGAAAACGGTGCTCCATATCCAGGAAGCCTTCGTCTGTTCCTTTCCGACAACCAAGCAAGCCGCTGCAGATTTTGATTAAACCTAGGCACAATGTTATCATGTCGCCAAGTTTCAGTCTCTACGTAGGCAGTTGATTGAAACTCACGTATGTCCGTCAACAATCTCTCCACTTCTCTCTCAAGGAGGAGGTCTGCGACAATTGTCAGCGTATCTTTGAACACCGATAAAGGCATCGTTCTAGTTTCCTTCAACCACTCAAGTCGAATGAGACTCATCGTCCTGTCGTAGTCGATGATGGCATACCGGTCTCTGTCGAAAGTGCTCATAAGCAGCGAAATCCTCTCACCATTTTCATTTTGATACGGCGAGCGAGGGAACCTTCAATTTGGCGTCTGGAAAACTTGTCATTTTTTTGACTTCCACCCTGAAAAATCGCGTCGCTTCTTCAGCTTCTCTGGTGATGGAATAGCTACCGGAATTATGAGGCGCGTTCGGAAGCGCCACCCATTCATCGTCCAATGCTAACGAAGGTCGCGAATACAACGTGTAACTCAGACCTGGTTCTGTTGCGTACTGAATTTCAACGTCTCCTATTGATGTCTCTTGAATGGTTATGACTGGGCGTTTGGCCGGCAGGCTCAAACCGATTTTCATCGCGGGGTCACCAAAGAGGACATAGGTTTCACTAAGTTCTAGCCATATCGGATCCTGAACAAATGTGGCAATCTGCGCTGCTGTAGTTGCAGCTCCAATTCGGGATTCTCCCTTCTCAAACACCTGTTCGTAAAAGTGCTGCATGAGGATGCGGTGGCCCTCAGGAAATCCCAATGACGTCGGAGCCCACACGGCAATAGCTCCTCCGTGCTCACTACTCAACAGTGTCTCCGCCAAGGCCGGGTTTGAATGGCGAGCCGCAAAAAATCCGTTAAGACAGTTCGCCACTGTAACAATTGGCCAACGTCCGCTCGGATTAATGTTCCTAGCAATATTGCCTGTGAGAAGAATCTCCCCTCCTCCACTTAATCCCCAGGACGTAATGGTCCCGTGCCCGGTATAGCTGATGAGACCATGCCCGGTTTCAAAGAGGTTCACAATTCCACTACTTTGCCGTTCCCCCGTTCGTTGTCGTGCATACCACTTAGAAGTTGTAAAATTATCAGGAAGGTACTCAGCGAGCGTGTCAGACAGCTCCTCGAATTCCAAACTGTCATCATCAGCGATCAGAGCCACCCGTGACTGCCACTCCTCTGCGAGGGAGCTTGACTCGTAACGAATGACTCTCTCTACGAACTGTTCCGCTTCGGCGGCTCGACGCACTGGAACTCGGCCCAAGAACATGTCCGGAATCTTGTCTTCACCATCGACCTGAACATACCAATTATCTGAGACAGTCAATCCAATGAGTTCGGTGTTTATCTGCTGAGAGGGAACATAATTGATTGAACCCGTCTTCAAATTATCGTGGTAGTCTAAGTATGCGTCTCCCATCAAGACTACATAACTCGGTGGGGGTTCTTCCCACTCATGATAGGCATATGCCAGGAAGTCACGAATGGCCTGCGGGTCAAAGTTCCCGTAGCCAAATTCATCATAGACATCGCCTACCAACACCGTCGCCGTTCGCATGTTTTGTGACTGACGAAATGAAGCGAGCCGATTGGCTGCACTTTCGAACTCTTCATGAGTAATGATAATGTAGTCCGCTCCATTGTGTGGGGATTTCCAGTTTGACGCTGAGTCCAACGAAACCTCAGCCACTGGTTTACGAAGGGTGACTGATTGCGCCAAAAATTGGGCATCGGAAGACGCTACTGTCGTGAACTTCAGCGACTCTCCCCTCTCATTCGAATCGATTTGATAGTTAACTATGCGCTGTGTCTGTTGCGGCGAAGAAACATTCAATACGTCCAACTCGTCATCCTCGAAACCGTCGATATTTAACGTAAATCGCCCATCCTCCGGCACACCGAAGCGAAGCTGATTGTTATGGGCGATATATTGCCGGTTGTAGTCCAACTCGATCCAGTTCACGAAAAATTGATCGACTACCACTCCAGGTAAACCCGGCGCTTCAACCAAAACTTCGTTGTCCATAAGATTCAGAATCTGACTGGAGAATTGCTGGGTTTGGATTGTTGGCCAGCGGTCATCCCAAAAGTGCTCTCCTAAGAGGACGCCATTGAGACTCAAATCTGCCTGATGGTCAGGCCGCTTGAGTGATGAGAATGTTAATCCGTGAAGGGCCACTCTTATCTCAAACGAATCATCTGAAATAACAGGAAAGGGAGCGCTCACAGAAAACTTCCGATTGCCCGGTGCTGTTATTTTGTCTCCCCAAAACCAATGATCGACGCCGTCTCCCCACGGCATCGTCTGCCAAATATGCAAATCCTCCTCGGCATGAATCGTCGTTGGAAAGTACGCTGGCGTTGGCGAGTTGTCCGCGGGAGCACCATCCACTTTTTCCATCATCAAAGGTACTGTTGCGCTCCAATCCAACCAATACACATTAGTTCGTGTGTAATCCGTATTCGCTTGATAGCCATGGAATAGGATGGAATCTGAAGGGCTCAACACCTCAGGTATATTCTGCTCCAAGTCTAGTGGAATCGGCAATCCACCCACTTCTAAACCCAACTCCTTCGGATTCAAGTTCTCGATAGATACGCCTGCCGTTTCAGCGATTCGACTTGCTGAAATTTCATAAATTCCGGTTTCAGTAATCGGCACTCGGATACGAACTTGACTCCCCGCCCCTTCCTGCCTCATGGCACGTTTCCTTATCTTATCCGTCCTCACCACGGAAGAACGCTCTAGGCTTTCGAATGCAACATCTCCAACTTCTCGCCAGGACAATCTCACCTCGATCGTCTCCGGAACGGCTAACGTATTCGCCGGGAAGAACTGCACCAAAGCCACAGGTTGCCCCCTATAGATGCCCCGATACGCCAGCTTTGCTTGGTTCTCTTGAAAGCCCAGCTGTCGCGAATTGACCGAGAATTCATTTGGTCTCGCTATCGCTGGGAGTATATCTAGTTTCAGTGATTCAAGAGAATCCACTCGAACGAGCACCGAGCTATCTGCGGTTTCTAAGAACCGCGACTCTGCCGCATCACGGTCAGCATCGACTAACTTGCTCCCGGAGTATTGAATATCGACTGAATTGGTCGTCTGCGATATCAAGCGAATATCACCAACCCCTTCGAGCTCCAGGACGCCCATACACATCAGCACCAACGCCGCTGTCCTTAACCCTGTTCCACTGCTCCACCGATTTGACTTCGAGCACTCGTCACTCACTCCCACGTATCCTTCAACTTCTCTGGCTCTCCGTTTCCGTTATCCCTAGCAGCAACAACCGCAAATAACGTCTCTTCTAGAACTTCCACTCTGTCCATCAATGCTTGGGAAACCTCCTTGTTTTCCATCCTGAGTTGCGCTGCGAGCAACCCAATTTGTTCCAACTGTTCCTTTGTCTCCGCTAGAGCGTCGACATCCAACCAATGATGTAGTCGCCAGGTCATGACATTGATTCCCTCAACAATCATCGCTATCTCTTTTACCGACGACTTTAGCTCAAGCTCGCGTATATCGCCTGCGCCTAGGGAATAGAGATGAAGGTAAACCCGATTAAGCGGTCGAAATAGCAACACCCGAAACACACACCAACAAGATAGATGAATGAACGCCCCAAAAACAAAAACGTGCCAAAGATGATGCACAAAAAACTCTCTGGCACTCATCTCAGGAAGGAGCAAATACTGAATCAGCGCATAGACGATTAGTGCCACAGCAATCGACAACGCTGTCCATAACGACACGAGGAATGACAGCGAGAATCTAGGTTCGTAGGCTTTTCTGTTTGGAGGAATCATTTTTGCGTGTTTCGTTCTAGCTTGTCTTCAGGCTCCTGCAGCGGCCTTCCCAACGGATGTGTGCGTGCCTCGATTCCAAAGCATCCGCAGCATTACCGGACCCACAACCGTGGTCACCACGATGACCAGAGTTAGGACTGAGTATTGCACCTTGTTGAACAAACTTACGGATAAGCCCACCTGTGCAAAAACTAGCCCCACCTCGCCCCTTGGCATCATACC
>OJGU01001180.1_pt1 | contig 10478 bp, 12 predicted proteins | sample 1594741 | NCBI WGS metagenome assembly OJGU01 (sample SAMN05416841, study PRJEB24817) | seawater metagenome | isolation source: Sea water | place: Canada:Atlantic | collected 2013-07 | reverse complement strand
ACGAGATGTAGAGAGGTCTCGTGGGCTCGGAGATGTGTATAAGAGACAGGAGCTGGGCAACGACGCCGAGGCCCTTGGCCACTACAAGCGTTATCTTGAGCTGACCCCGGGCCGCAGGCGCGACCAGGTTCGTGTCGAGGGCATCATCGCCGAGCTCGGCTCGTAGGCAGAGCTCCGGACGTCAGCCTCCGGTGCTCTCCCCAGCGCCCCCGGTGTCCGTGTCCCCACCCGGGGGCTCGCAGGAGTCCTCGTCTTCGCCATCGGCGCAGTCGGGTGTGCCGTCGCATCGCTGGCCGATCGCGAGTTCCGAGCCGTCGTAACACCGGAACGGGAAGCACCGAGATGCCTCTCGCTGGACCTCGTCGCTCAACTCGCCGCAGCCGTCCAACTGGGCCGAGAACCGGCTGGTGCAGGTGACCGGGCAGTTCTGTTGCTCATCGCTGCCATCCTCGCAATCGCGGTCGTCGTCACAGACCCACTCGGCTGGGATCTCAATGCCGTCTCCGCAGGCGAAGGGATCGGGGCAATCGCTCTCGTCCTCGGCCCCGGCACAATCGTCGAAGCCGTCGCACACCGAGTACTCGCTCAGCTCGGTGCCGTCCTCACACATGAACGGCGGCGGACAGTTCTGCTGCTCGTCCGAGCCGTCTTGGCAGTCGGACTCCCCATCGCAGACGAAGTCCTCCGGGACCTTGCTTCCACTCCCGCACGTAAATGCCGCAGGGCACCCCTCGGCCCGCGAGCACGACAGCAGCCCCCGCTGGGCCTCAGCCTGGCATCGCAGCACCTCGAACGCAGCGGCGTCGGCGTCGAAGACTTCGGTCAGGCACGCCTGCTCCTCATCGCCGGCGATGTCGAGCTGCGAGAGGCAGTCCTCGATGCCCATCCCGCCCTCGCCGTAGAACTCCCCGTAACACTCGCAGTAGAACTCCGCAAAGTCCTCTTCGACGTCGATGACATCCGCGACGTCCTCGATGGGCCCCGCCCCCGCGTTGTTGTCGCGGCAGGCCGGGGTCGCGGCACTGGCGAGCGCCACGATTCCGAGCGAGGAGAGAAGCGGGGCGGAGTCACGGCTGAGCATCCCCGCCACGCTATCAACGCTGAGCCGGGCGACAGACGAAGACGTCACGGGCGTGCAAGCTGTGATGCAGGCTGCGCGCGCGGCTGGGGCTGAAGCGCTCGGGTGCCGCGGAGAACCTGCTCAAGGCAACACGTCGAGGTAGCGACGGATCACCGAAGCCAGCCCCTCGAACACCGCGTCGCCGACGATCGCGTGCCCGATGGACACCTCGTCGAGATGTGGCAGCCCGCCAAACAAGGGCAGGTTGTTCGCGTCCAGGTCGTGCCCGGCATTGATGCCCAGCCCACGCGCATGCGCGTACTCGGCCGCCGCGACGTAGGTCTCGAACGACGCCCGCCCCTGAGCTTCGCTGCGCGCAAAGGCCTGGGCAAAGGGCTCGGTGAACAGCTCGATCCGGTCCGCACCGAGCTCCGCAGCCCAGTCGATCGACTCCGGCTGTGGATCCACGAACACGCTGACCCGCACGTCGGCCGCGTGCATCCGCGCGATGAGTTCGCGCATCGGGCCCGCCGGCGTGTCGACCCCCCATCCCGCCTGGGACGTAATCTCCCCGGGACGCACCGGAACCAGCGTCACCTGGTGCGGACGAACCTCGGTCACCAGATCCATCAATTCCGGCCGAGGGTCGCCTTCGATGTTGTACTCGATGCGATCGCGCATCGGCTCCAAGAACGCTGCAACCTCCCGTACGTCGGTCAGGGTGATGTGACGAGCGTCGGGCCGCGGATGGACCGTGATGCCCGTCGCGCCCGCTTCGACGCAGATTCGAGTCGCCTCCACCACGCTCGGATACCCCGTCGAGGCAGAACCCGACTGGGCCGACCGCGAGTTCCGCAGGGTGGCGATCTTGTTGACGTTGACGCTCAGCCGCACCACGGCGCGGAACGTACCAGCTGCGAGGCTATGCGTCCTTGGCAACGCGCCCGGGCGCCGGCGAGCGTTCGACATCCACACACCGGCCGTGAATGCCCGCGCGCCCGATCCAGCCATTGATGCGGCCGCGATTGTTCCCGATCTGCGCCCGCCCCGGGGAGAGGGCTTTGATCAGGTGGAGGTACTGCGAGCCGCGCACCGTGCACAGCACGATGTCCCCCACCGCCAGCTCGGTGTCCTCCCCCAGAGGCTCCACGGTCACGCGGTCGCCGTCATTGACCTTGGGGGCCATGCTGTGGCCCCGAGGACGGAACTTCACCGTCCTCCCGGTCTTCAGTTGTTCAATATCGTTGGTCGCCCAATTCATGACGACCCGTAGCATGGGGTCGCAGGGACGCCAGCTCAGTCGTCGGACTCGGGCTGCTCCTCGATCTGGTCTTCGGTCTGGTGTTCGGTTTGGGCCGCCTCCCGAGCGGCCGCCAGGGCGGCTTCGGCGGAGCGTTCCCACCCCCGGGCGGGTTGCACGTACCGCGGCACGCCCTGTGGGCCATGCGCGATGGCATCCGGAAGGTACGACTGATGGTCCGGGTCGACGCCCCCCAGAGCATCGTGCGGATAGCGATACCCCGCCCCGTAGCCGGTCTCTTTCATCAACGGCGTGACCGCGTTTCGCACCGCCATCGGGACCGGAAGCGCGCCGTGCCGACGCGCGTCCTTGCGGGCTGCGAAGTACCCCTTGAGCGCGGTGTTGCTCTTGGGGGCGAGCGCCAGGTACTGGGTCGCTTGCGACAACGGGAGGACCGCTTCGGGCAGCCCCACGAACCGGGCGGCCTCCGCTGCCGCGCTGGCGACCACCAAGCCCTGAGGATCCGCGTTGCCCACGTCCTCCGAGGCGAAGATCACGATGCGGCGGGCGACGAACATCAGGTCCTCCCCCGACTCGAGCATCCGGGCGAGCCAGTAGACCGCCGCATCGGCGTCGCTGGCTCGCATGCTCTTGATGAACGCAGAGACGACGTTGTAGTGCTCCTCGCCCCCCTTGTCGTAGCGCAGCGCCCGTCCGCCCAACGCCTCGCCGACGTACGCGGGCAGGAGCTCCGACTCATCGGCCGGGACCAAGTCCGCGGCCATCTCGAGCGTGGTCAGGGCCCGGCGCGCATCCCCTTGTGCCGCTCTGCCCAGGGCTTCGAGCAATCGGGGCTCCGCCGTCAACCCGCGCAGACCCAGTCCGCGCTTTTCATCCGTGAGGGCGCGCTGCAACACCGCAGCGATCGCCGCAGGGTCGAGCAGCCGCAGTGCGAACACCCGAGCCCGGCTCAGCAACGCGGCGTTGACCTCGAAGCTCGGGTTCTCGGTCGTCGCGCCGATCAGCCGGCACACCCCCGCTTCGACGTGGGGCAACAGCGCATCTTGCTGACTCTTGTTGAAGCGGTGAATCTCGTCGACGAACAGGACCGTGCGCTGCCCTGCCCCGCGCCGCCGGCTCTTCGCCCGCTCGATGACCGCCCGGATATCCTTCACTCCAGAGCTGACTGCCGAGAGCACCTCGAACGCCGCGCCCGTACTCTGCGCGACGATCTGCGCCAGCGTCGTTTTCCCGGTCCCCGGCGGACCCCAGAGGATCATCGATGGGATCCGGTCGCCCTCGATCGCCCGGCGTAGCAGCTTGCCCGGACCGACCACGTGCTCCTGCCCCACGTATTCGTCGAGCGTCCTGGGACGCATGCGCTCGGCCAACGGCGTGGCCTCGGGGTCCTGCATGGCCGCCGCATCGAACAAGTCGGGGAGCTCGGAACTCACGGCGGCGAACAACGTACAACAACCTTGGGGTGTCCACTGCGCCGGCGGGTGCTACCTTGGCTGCCGGATGCCGGCTCTCTCGAACGCTTGGCGCGCACCTGCGCTGACTGCGTGCCTGTTGCTGAGCGGTTGCGAGTCGACCGCGACCGGGATTTCTCCCGCCGAGGAGCCCGCCCGAACCGCTCGGAACGCGGACGAGCCCCTCTCCGAGGTCGGCAAGATCCGCGCCCTGATCCAGGCGGTCCGCGACAGCGAGCTCCAGTTCGTTCAGGACGGCAAAACCTGCGACGCCAAGGTTGCCGCCGACGAGCTCGACCACCGTCTTGCCCGTACACCTGGTGGCGTCGTCACGGCCACCCAGTTCATCGACAGGATCGGCGCGGGCAAGGCTCGGTCCAAGACTCCCGATCTCGTCCGGCTCTCCGATGGGACCATGCTTCCGGTGTCCGACTGGATGCTCAAGCGCCTCACCGAGATGGAGGGCGTCGAGTATGTGGCCCGCCGGGATCCCAACGCCGCTTCGGCGGACAGTTCCGCCGACGCCGCGGCCGACAGCAGCACGAAGGACGGCAGCCGATCTCGCACCCGTGAGGTCGGCATCCTCGATGCGCTCACCATCGTGGAGCGCAGCGACCTCGTGTTCGTGGCACCGCCGCGCAAGACCCCCAAGGGCAAGCTCAAGGGCAAGCGCAAGGAGTACACGGGTCCCGAGTTCTCCGAGATGCTGCGCAAGAAGTGGGAGCTGCTGGGCAAGGACATCAGCGACCTCGACGCCTTCATCGAAGAAATCGCCAGCGACGCGTTCGTCAGCATGACCCCCTACGTGGTCACCTATCGAGATGGGCGCGAGGAGCAGTTTCGCGGCTGGCTCGAGGACCAGCTCGAGGTGCGTCGGCAGGCCCTCGCCAAAGGCGGCGCACCGTGAGTGCGGGTCCCCTCGGCGGATCGGAGCCGAACCGGGTCACACCGGGACGCGTCGTTGCGGCGGCGTCGGTGCTGGGGTTGCTCGGCGTGGCCGCGGGCGCCTTCGGTGCCCACGCGCTGCGCGACGCGGTCCCTGCCACCGACTTGGCGATCTGGAAGACCGCAGCCCACTACCAGCAGCTGCATGCCGCCGTGCTGCTGGGTGTGGCTGCACTGGGACGAGACGGCTTCTCCAAAGCGTTGCGCGTAGCCTCGGTGGCGTTCGTCATCGGCATCGTGATCTTCGCCGGCACCCTCGATGCAATCGTCCTGGGCGGCCCCCGCATCCTCGGCGCAGTCACCCCGCTGGGCGGTTTGTGTTTGATGGCCGGCTGGGCGGCGCTGGTCGTCCACGGGGTCGCTTTGGGCCGACGGCCCCGCGGGTAGTCCCGGGACGGCGCAGCACTCAAGCCGCTTCGTCCCGGCACCGATGAACAGCGTGTGACCCCTTCGGAGCGCAGTTTCCTGACCGCCGTCGTCCGCTTTCAGACGTTGCTGCATGCGGGGGCGAAGACCAGCAATCCCGAGTTCTATCACCTGAGCCGATTCCTCGGCTCCGATGCTCCGGACGCGTACCAGGAGAGCGACGAACGTCGGCAGTTTCGCCGGTTCGCCGCCCAGGTTCCCGCGACGGTGCGCTTTGGCGCTCGCTCCTCGCCGTGCACGGTCGTCGACCTCGGCGGTGGTGGGATCCGGTTGAGTCTGGCGCAAGAGATCGGGGTCGTCGTCGGCACGTCGCTGTTGTTGGTCGTGCAGACGCGCCCGGGCCTGGAGAGGGTCGACCTCGCGGTCGAGGTCCGCTGTGTCGGCCCCGGCGGCACCTGGCTGGGCTGCGAGTTCGTCGGGGCCCCGCTCACGCTCCGGCAGACGCAAGCCTCCCCGCGATTGGATGCGCAAGCCAAGACGCAAGAGGTCCGCCAGGTCGCCTGAAACCCGCTCCAAAAAACGAAGGCGCCGCGGGACTCCGTTGGCGCCTTCGCTCGTCGTTGGTGCTCCGATCGCTGGCAGGCGGCCGGCCCAGTCGCGTGCCCCACCCCGTCCGTAGGGGCGCAGGCTCGTGCCGGGCGTGCTAGATGCTGCGCCTACGATCCCGTCGCGACCGCGGGCTCGACCGCTGAATGGGTGCTCACAAGAGCCTCGCGAACCCGACCGTGAACCCAGATCGGCGCGTCGGGATGCAGGGTCAGCTCGCCGTGGACCCGCTGTACGCCTCCGCCGTCACCACGACGCGCAAGCTCGGCAGCGGACAGGGCGAACAGCTCAAACGCGAACGGCCAGCGCCCCAGGATCCGGCGGATCCCCATGATGATCTGCTCCGCCCGAAGTCGGGGCAGGCGGCGAAGAAAAGCGTCCCGGGTCGGTTCCGCGGCTTCGCCGAACCGCCATGCGGCGGCACTGGCCACGAACCAGACCGCCGGAGCCTCGACCTCCGTCCGCATCCGGGTGCCGCCGATCCCATCGGGGACTTCGTCACAGCGCAGGATCGACGCGCCCGGGTCGATCGCGCGCAGCATCGCCTCCCCAACGCCCCGCCCCGGCTCCAACGGTTCGCACATGACCACGAGGTCACGCGCGCTCTGAGCTCGCATCAGAAGCCGTTGGCGGCACAACCCCGCCGGGTCCAGGACGTCCTCGATCGAGATCGCGGCATCGGCCTGGGCGGTGGCGCGCGCCAGCTCGATCCGCATCCCGCCGGCGAGGGCGGCCTCGGGCAGCACCCGCAGCATGCGGCTCCGACTCGCTGCAGCATCGATACGCACCGAGCTGACCTGGTGACGGGCCAGACGCAGCGCAATCGCCTCCGCAACGGGCCACGGAGTGACGAGGGGGCCATCGGACATGCTCCCCGTTTCTGCAAGCCTCGGGCCCACCGGCCCGCGACTGGCCCGCGCCTGGGATGTGTCCTTCCATGGGCCGACGGTGCGACGTGGCGGCCGAAGATGCGCCTAGAGGGTTCGTCGACGCCGGCGGAGCGTCAAACCCAGCAGCATCAGCGCCAAGAAGCCGTGGCTCCCGGATTGACGCACGTTGCACGCACACCCGTCCTTGCCCTCGTCGTCCAAGCCGCCGCTGTCGGTCTCGCCGTCCGACGCGTCCGATCCGTCGTCATCGTCCGGGCCCGTGCCCGAGGGGTCGGTCGTCGCGTCGATGGGCCCGCCACTTCCGCTGGCGCTGTCGCTGCCCCCGGTTCCGGATCCCGGCTCGCTGTCGCTGCCGGTCTCGCCTCCGCCCTGCGTGGTCGGATCCCCGGACTCACCTTCGGCCTCGACCACGGTGACGGTGATGGTCTGCGTGTCGTAGCCGCCGTAAGCGTCGAGAACCTCGAACTGCAAGACGTACTCGCCCGCCGGTGGGGTGGTGAGCGTGGTGAACACCCAGTCGACCTCGTTCGGGTCGAACCCGACGCCGGCGTTGAAGTCGGCGTCGCACACGTTGTTGCTGCACCGGGTCAGAGTGGTGTCGGCCCCTTCGAGCGACCACTTCACGGCGACAAAGTTCGAGTTCTCGGAGATCGCCGCGGTGGGCGTGAACGTGTCGGCCGTCGTGAACGTGGCCCCATCTTCGGGGAAGATGTCGGTGATCTGCGGAGCCTGGTTGTCCGGTGTCCGAGGGCCGAAGATGCCCAACAGCTCCTGGTACGTGTTCTGCTGCTCACCGCCACCGGCGGGGCAGTACTCCTCGTGGATGTAGTCGCATTGCGTCACGCCTTTGCCGGTGGCGTGGCTGATCGTCATGCACTGATCGACGAACGACTTGTTGCCGCCGTTGTTGAACGGGTAGAGCAGGTCGCTGGTGTTGTCGGTGTGCTCCAGGCCCCAGTTGTGGGCGGTCTCCTGCGCGGCCGTCTCGGCCGAACCCCCGCAGCTCCCCGGGAACGTCAGCGACACGTGGTTGCGCTTGAGTCCATCACACGCGACGTTGGCCACCCCGCACACGCCTCCGGGTTGGCCCGCGTTCCCGGCGGAACCGCCGATCACGGCCATCGTGTACGGCATCCAGTCCGGCGGCGCCGAGGTCGTGAGCACCAGGTCGAACGGCTCGTAGAAGCCGGCGAGCTGGTTGAACAGCGCGGCCTGCTGCGAGCCGTTGCCGTAGGCGGGAAACGAGGTCTCGGCGTCGACCAACGGGCTGCAGCGCTTGGCCGCGTTGGCCATGTCGCCGCCGGTGCAGGTCGGCGTGAGCGTGATGCCCTGCATCGCGACGTAGAGCACCCCCGGCGATGCGTCGTACGAGACCGCATGCAACGGCGGCAGGCCCTGCTGCTCTAGCGTGTCCCGCGCGGCGCTGTCGCGGGTGTAGAGCAGTGTGCCGTCCCAGAAGGAATCCACCGCCGGCAGGTCTTCCTCGTCGATCCCGTAGGCCCGCTCGAGGGGGGTCTGGTCGAGATCGTCCCCAGGGTGCAGCGCCCACGGGACGTCGTCGCGGATCCGGCGAGGCTCTGCCGCGGAGGCGAGCGATGGCGCGAGGACGCAAAGACCAAGAAAAACCGCGGCGAGGCGAGTCATGGGCAGCCCAAGCCTACCGAAACGAACATTTCCTCGCCAGCGTAGATTGTGGTCCGGCTAGTGGAGGGCCGCTTCACGGTTGGGCAGCCCCACCAGGCGGGCGGGATCGATGCCCATCACCCCGAGCGCTTTCGCCCACAGATCGTCCGCGGCGACGTCGAACAGCCACTGCGGCGGCATCTGCCCGCCTTCGGGAGCCTGCCCGATCGGCACCGCGACCCAGCTTCCGGTCGCGATCTCCTCCTCGAGCTGTCGGGGTCCCCACCCGGCGTAGCCCAGCAGGAACACGAACTTGCCGTCCTCGCCCACCGCGAGCCCGCGATCGACCCGGTCCAGCGATGTCGTCAGCCAAACCCCGCGCAGGACCTCCTGGCAGGTGGGATCCCAGCTCGGGCTGTCATGCATGATCCAGCCCCGAGAGGGCTCGACCGGACCGCCCTTGCGCAGGAGCGCATCGGTGTCGCCGGCCCACAGCACCTCGAGATCGTCCAGCACGAGCTCGAGGCGGTTGGGGAGCTCGTCCGTCAGGACCAGCCCCAGGGCGCCCTCCTCGTTGTGCTCGAGCATCAACACCACGGCTCGCTCGAAGTTTGGGTCGAGCAGCTGTGGCACCGCGCAGAGCAAGTGCGCACTGAGGCCCCCGGAGTCCGGCATGCTTCGAGTATGCGGCACACCGGGCCGACACGCACGGGGTCACGCTCGGCGCTTGCAACCTCGCCCCGGCCTTGCTAAATCGAGCGACCGCTTTGCCAGAGTGGCGAAATCGGTAGACGCAGCGGACTCAAAATCCGCCGTTGGTGACAACGTCCCGGTTCGAGTCCGGGCTCTGGTACTGCCCGCCCCCTGCACGTCTGTGTCAGGGGGCGGTTCTTTTTTGCCCAGGCGGGAGATGCGACCTGGCCAGATCCGGAGTCAGTCTTGAAGTCGGATCGTGACGTCGGCGCCGGCTTCGATGTCGATGCGGGCGGCACCGGTCCCGGACCGATCGCGATACAGCCCGGAGGTGGCCGCGGAGAAGGCATCGGTCTGCACCCGAATCCGCCCCGGCGTTTGCACCCGGACATCCACGTCCACATCGCTGCCGAGCCGCAGCTCGACCCCGCCGCCGGGTGCAACGATACGAACGTCGTTGGCCCCCGCGCTCTGTTCGACCCGAACCCCGCCGTGGGCAACATCGATATCCACCGGCCCCGAGCCGACGACGACGACCTGGCCCCGCTCCACGTGAATCCCGGTCGAGCGCATGTCCCCGCGGACCTCGACATCCCCAAGCTCGGTGTCGACGAGGACGGACCCCGTCATCGAGCGCACCGACACGTCCCCCAGCGAGGTGACGACTTCCAAGTCGGTGCCGCCGGGAACGACGACCTCCCCGAGTTCCAAATCGACGAGTCCCTGCACCTCCAGGGGGACCTCGGCCCGCATCCGGAGCCAGTCGCCGTCCGCTGAGAACTCGATCGAGGGGCTCGAGGCGGTGCGCTTGGCTTCCGACGCGGTGCCTCCGACGGCATGCCAGCGACCGGAGAGTTGCACCGCATCGGGGCAAGACTCCGGCACCGCCGCGTCACACCCCAGCACCGAGACCGCCGTGCTTGGAAGGTCGATCGACAGGGCCCGAGCACCGGCGAGCTCGACCTCCACCTCGAACGCCCCCTGCGCTCGGACGCCGAGCGAGCAGCCCAGGGCCAGCAGCGCGGGCCAGCAGCGTTGCAGCTTCACAGGTTCACCCCCAACGAGACGCCCAACTCCAGGGTCGGCGCAAACGCGGGAAGCGCCCGGCCCCCCGCATACCGCCGAGGCGTGAGCGGAACGCCAAAGCGCCCCAGCGCGCCAACCGACCAGCGAGGGGCGACGAAGAAGCGAGCATCCGCGATGACGTACGGCTCGGCGCCACCCACTCGCTCGACCCGCCGGATCGGATCGGGCTCGAGGTCTTGCGTGCGGCGCTGGGTGGTGAGCTGGCCCAACACGCCGCCCCCGCCCGACAGCGACCACCGCCGATGCGGATGCGCGCCGTCGGGCCCCCAGATCTGCGCGGTGGCTCGGGCGCCCAGTTGCAGGACGGTCTGCTCGGGGCCCAGTTTGATGCTGGCGTCCGAGGGACCCACCCGGACCCGTTTGGACACCCGCACCAGCGCCGCCACAGAGAAATCATCGAGCAAGCTCGCGCGCGGTCGACCCGGCGCCATCGCAACGGCCGAGAGACTGTCTCTTATACACATCTGACGCTGCCGACGAGCGATCTAGTGTAGATC
>OJGU01001179.1_pt1 | contig 10486 bp, 10 predicted proteins | sample 1594741 | NCBI WGS metagenome assembly OJGU01 (sample SAMN05416841, study PRJEB24817) | seawater metagenome | isolation source: Sea water | place: Canada:Atlantic | collected 2013-07 | reverse complement strand
TCTACACTAGATCGCTCGTCGGCAGCGTCAGATGTGTATAAGAGACAGACCGGGAACTCGGTGTTCATGTGCCAGGGCTTGTGCGGCTCGACGTGAACCTTGGCCAGCGCCTCCTGGCCCGCGGCCGCTTTGGAGGGCGCCTCCACATGGACCTCGAACCGGGGCGCTTCGGGATCGGCAACGGCCGCCGCTGCGACGGGCGCGTCGGTCGGCGTCGAAGCCTGGCTCGCCGGTTTCGCGTCGCCATCGCAACCCGCGAGCGCGAGTGAGAGCAGGCCAACAGCCATCAGGGCCCGGCAAGACGATGCGTTCGAAGTCACCACTGAACCCAACGGGTGCACAGGCCGCAGGTTACCGCATGCGAGGTCGTGCGTTTCCTCAAGAGTAGACCGCATGAGGCGTGACGACGGCATGCATGGCCAGATCGTGCGCTTCGGTGGGGACAGCCTCCACGAGGCCCCACTCCAGGCACACGCCCACGCGCCGCGCGCCTGGAGCCTGGGCGAGGGCCCGGTCGTAGTAGCCGCGGCCCCACCCCAGTCGGCCGCCTCCCGCATCGAACGCAAGACCCGGCACGAGCACCACGTCGATCTCCTGCGGCAACGTGGGCGCTCCCTCGCCCGCCGGCTCGGGGATCGAAAATCGCCCCGGTTGCAGCGCAGCCCAGTCCGTCACTTCGCACCACGCCAGCGCATGGGGGCCGACCACTTTGGGCAACCACCGACGCCGCGGCGCGAGGTCTTCGAACACACCACGCATCTGTGGCTCATGGCCGACGCCGACAAACAACGCGACCGCGTTCGCCCTGACCAGGAGGTCGAGGGAACGCAGTCGCGCCCGAAGCCGATCGCTTTGGCGCGCCCGCTGCACCGGGTCGGGTGACCGTCCCCGTTGGGCCGATCGGAGCGCAGCCTTCTCGTCGCTCACGCGTTGCTGGTGCGCTCCGCGTTCCCGGGGTGCGCAGGGTCGAGCCGGATGCCGTTCTGCCACGCAAGCGCCGCGCGCAGCAGCTGGGTTGCGTTGGTGAGCCCGAGCTTCTGCTTGGTGTTGCTCTGGTGGGTCTCGACCGTCTTCACGCTGATCGAAAGCTGCGTGGAGATTTCGCGGGTCCGAAGCCCGCGGCCCATCAACTCGAAGACTTCCATCTCCCGGGTCGAGAGTCGGGCGACCGGGTCCTCGCCCTTGCCCACCGGATCCGCGCCGCCCTTGGTCCATGCCGCACTGAGCTTCTCACTGACCACCTGCTCGCCGGAGCTCACCTTGCGGATGCCGTCGAGCAACACGTCGGGGCTGGCGCTCTTCATCAAGTAGCCGGCTGCTCCTGTGCGCAGGGCCCGGTCGGCAAACAGCGCCTCGTCGTGCATCGAGACCACCAACGAGGGAACTTCGAGGCTGTTGGCGGCGATGTGTCGAACGAGTTCGAGACCGCTGGAGTCTCCCAGGGCGAGATCGACAACGACCGCGTCGGGTTTGACCGCGGACAACTTGTCCTTCGCATCGTTGAGCGAGGTGGCCTCGCCGACGACCTCGAGGTCTGGCTGGGCCCTCACCAAGGCACTGAGGCCATGGCGGAACACGGGGTGGTCGTCAACGATGAGGATGGTCTTCTTTTGGGCTTCGGTCATGGTCTCGTCCAGGGGGTCAGCGGCGTCACGGGAATCTCTGCGAGGGCATCGAACTCGATCGTCCCCTCGGAGCGCGTCACCACGATCCGAGTGCCCTCCTGAGGCGTCGAGAAGAACTTGATGCGGGCATCCATGGCCCGGGCGCGTGCGTGCATGCTGCTAAGCCCAACGCCCGCGGTCGTGGTGCCATCGTGGGTCGAGGACAGGCCAACGCCGTCATCCTCCACGCGCAAGGTCAGCGGGTCGGCCAACAGCGAGACGCGTAGCCCACCGGGGTTGCCGTGGCGGGCAGCGTTGGACAGCGCCTCTTGGGCGATCCGGTACAGCTGCATGGCGTCGGCATCGGACACCGAGGGCGGCAGCTCGCTCGGCCCCTCGAAGGAGAAGTCGAACCCACCCAACTCGGCCACTTCGGTGCCGAGCCGCTCCAGCGCGCCGGCGAGGTTCTCGGCTCGCACGTCACCGGGGTACAAGCCGTGGGAGAGCGCCCGCGCCATCTCGAGCGCTTTGCCAGCCTGCGCCTCCAACGTGGAGAGCGACTCCTGGGTGCTGGGCTCGGACGAACCTCGTTGCGCCGCGGTGGCGAGGAGGCGCAACCCACCCAGCTGCTGACACAGCCCGTCGTGCAGTTCCTGTCCCAAGCGGGCACGTTCGCCGTCGGCCGCGTCGAGGACGGCGCGCTCGGCCTCCGCGAGGTCTTCCCCATCGCGGTCGAGTTGCGCAAGGGCGGCCGAGAACACCCAGCGAGAAACACCGACGATCGACGCGACGAGCACGGCCCACGCGCTCCAGGACAGCCACCGAAGGCGCTGGCGACTCTTCGTCGCATCGAGCTCGATCTGGTTGCGCGCTGCGGTCGTCTCATCACGAAGCGCCACGGCGCGGGCACGCAAGCGCTGGGCGGCCCGCACGTCGAGCACCGGTCCCGGCGGGATGGCGTTGCCTTCAGCGGTGACCGACTCCAGCGCCAGGGCGACGCGCCCCCACCCGGTGCCATCGGCAGGCCGGTCGAAGGCAGGGTCCGAAAGTTCCGCCGCTTCCAGCTCGAGGGCCCGCAGGCTTTGGTCCAGCGCCTCGCGGCTTCCCGGAGCACTCGGGGTGCGCTCCAGCCGGCGCGCAGCCGCCTCGACGTCGGCGGCCACCGCACCGAGTCCGCCGGTTCGGCTCAACGCCTCTTCGGTGGCCTCCGCGCGAACGTCCATCACGTAGGTGACCCCCTGGGTCAGGGTTCCGATGACCAGCAACACCAGGACACCGGACAGGCTCCGTTCTCGCAACCGGTCGACGTCTCGAAGTGAGGCGGTCGAGCTTCCCCCAAAGACTCCCACGCCCAACCAGTATCGCCTCTGGACGGCTATTCAGAGCATGAATTCGGTGAGTTTTTGATCCGTCACACTTCGGGGTCCGTAGACCTCACCCCACTTTCGCGCAGCGATTGCGCGGGGACCCAGCGAACGGGACGTGCTCCGCGGCCGGGGCGCATGGGTTCCCGACGCGCGAGCGCCTGTCCATGGCGGACACATCCCCGATCTGCCCCCTCCCCGGGCCGTGGCGGCGCCGCGCGGCACCGCGCGGGCCGGGGCACCATCGCGACACACCTCGGGTCCGACGGGCCCCACCTTGGGGCGCTGAGCCGCCGCACTCCTGCAGGACCGGACCCCACCACGCCCCACACTCAACGACGATCCCATACCTCCCTCGCCCGCGACGATCCCCACCCGGCCCCCCAAAAAGGGTCCCGAGCCGGGTGTCAGAGCGCTTTGGGGTGAGCGCTTGCGAGCATCTGCGAACCTCTGCGATGGTGCGGTCCCGCGCGGGCTTAGCTCAGTTGGTAGAGCGCGACCTTCCCAAGGTCGAAGCCGTGGGTTCGAATCCCATAGCCCGCTTTGAAGAACGGCCTCCAGCATCGCGCTGGGGGCCGTTCTTCATTTCGCGGCTTTGGTGTCGCCACTTGTGTCACCACCAACGTCGAGCGCGAGCACTGCGTTGCGGGTGACGTCCGGCGACAGGTGGGCGTACTGCAAGGTCACTTCCAAGGTCGCGGGGCCAAGCAGATCTTGGACCGCCTTGCTCGAAACTCCACGCATGACGAGATGTGAAGCGAACGTTGGCGCAACGCGTGCCACCCGAAGTGAGCGACACCGGACCGTGCGCGAGCCCGACGGAGCGGACCTTTCGCCTCGTCGTAGGTGAGCATCGTACCGTCGTCCGAACAGACGACCAACAGCCCCCGCAGGTGTCGATGCTCCTTGAGCGCAGCCAGTGCCGTGTCGTTGTGCGGAACTTCGCGAGCCCGCCCCGGACTTGGGCGTGCCAACGACGCCAAGGGCCACGGCTTCCCGGACATGAAGGCGGCCCGCTTTCATGTCCACCGCATTCCACTTCAGCGCGAGCAGCTCACCGAGGCGAAGTCCGGTGTTCAACGCCACAACGATCGTCGCGTGGGCTAGCGGTTCCTTCTTCGACGCCTCGACCACCCTGACCGCCTAGTCGAAATCCAAGAAGCGAAACGCAGGCTTCTGGTTCTTCGCCCCAGGCGACCCTTGGCACCGGGCCGCGACGTCCAACGCGTTGCGCAGCAACCAACAGCTCATCGATCGCACCGAGGGACTCGCGCTTGGCCTGCTCTGCTGCGGGGCCTAGCATCGCCGCCTCGCCGTGGTGCCCGTGGCCTGGCGTTGCCACGGCGACCGCTTCCGCGTCACCGTCGGCTTCCGCTCCGCCGAGCGGCCACCCTCACCAAGCGACTCAGCTCCGATGTCGAGCTCGGCCCAAACCTCCGCAATCTCCTCCCAAGTGGCACCGGGCAGACCTACTTCGTCGGTCGGCCCAGCCCAGGCCTCGACCGGACCGTCCGAGACGCGAGCGCGAACCGCAGCGACGACCTCACTCTTCGTCGGCGGCCGACCGGCCTCGACCTTCTCCCATCGGGATCGACACCTCGCTCGCGCCACCCGTCGACCAGCCCGAGGAGTAGGCTCAGCGGGCCGGAGGGCCCGCTACTCCACGGGCGTCAGCGAGAACAGGATCGGCTGAGGTTCGCCGGTCTCGGCCGCGAGCAGCACGACCCGGTAGGTCGAGGCGGGGAGGAACACCTCCTGACCGGGGAACACCTCGGTCGTCCGAGCGGGGTTGATACTGGCAAGGAGATACGCATCATTCTCCACGTCTCCCAACTGTTCGACCAGGTCGCCCGGCTCGGATTGGCAGCCCCCGATCCTCACCTGGTCAACCCCGGCCGTTTCAACGATGTAGGTCGAGTCGACCTCGGTAGTGATGACGCGGATGTCAGCGATCTGATCGAAACTGGCGAGATGGCGGATTCGCGAAGTCGTCGGGAGGGAGCAATCGAGAGTTGATTCAAGCTCGAACGAACCGTCCAGCTCTCCCACGATGGGCTCCTCATCGCACGCGAACGGCGACGGCATCACATCGGGGACCTCGAGTTCATAGACATGCTCCATCTCCGCGAGACTCATCCCATAAACGGCTTCGAACGGCTCGCCCTCGAACATTCGTACAATGGGCTCGATCCCCTGCCGCTGAATCAGCCACCGAATGAAATGCCCCGCGACAATGTACAACACATCATCAGATGTGGAATCAGCCACAAGGTCCGCGGGAAGGTAAGTCGTGGGGTGTTCGCTTAACGCCTCTGCCAGCCCCTCGTACCAGAATCTGACATATGTAGGATCGAGGTCATTCGAAACCGAATGAACCAACTCGTGAGCAAGTGACTGCGGAATCCCTAAAGCGATACGCTCGTCACGGTAGTAGCACCCCAACACCCCCTCCTGACACCCCGGAATGCCAAGGTATCCTGTCTCTCGCAGCGCGTCGATAACATCATCCTCATCGAAGGCGTATACCGTCCTCAGCAGCTCTCCTTCCACGCCGAGTAAGGCTTCAACTCGTTGCGTATGCTTGTCCAGCCACCGCAGGTCCCCTTCACAGAGCGGTTCGTCGAACGCCGTCGCAACCTCAACCTCCTCGGTGACATAGCGAATGGGCAACTCGCCAGACTCGGGCCCGGCCGCCTCGCAGCCGGCCAGCAAAGTGGCCGCAAGGCCGAGAGCCTGTCGATTCAGGAAGCGAGCGTCCACGCGAAGCTAGGGTACTGCCAGCACGCGGAACCGCCACTGACTCTTGCCGCCGAGGGACGCCTTTCTTGAAGGCGCGCGAGCAAATAAGACCAAGGCCCCGAAGCCTGCCAAGACCCCGAAAGCGAGGGTCGCAGCTTCGACACCATCCAAGGCCGCGAGCGCCGAGGCGAACACTCGCAACCAGGAGGGTCGCGCGGCCTACGACAAGGCCGTCTTGGCTTGGCTCAAGGAGAACACGAGCAAGAGCGAGCCGCAGGCCGCCAGCAAGGTCCTCAAGGCCTGTGGTGGCACGGGGCTCCAAGGTCGCACCGCCCTCACTCGACTGATCGAGGCGGGCAAGGCAAGCTTCGTTGGCAGGGCGCGGGCGACCAAGTACTGGGCGAAGTAGGACCTGCTGGGTCGGTCAGCCCTCGGCCTCGCTTGTCTTACTCCACCGGCGTCAGCAAGAACTGGATCGGCTGAGTTTCCCCCGTGTCGGCAGCGAGCAGCACGACCCGGTAGGTCGACGCGGGGAGGAACACCTCCTGACCCGGGAAGACTCTAGTCGTCAGGGGAGCGTTGTTGGATGCGAGGATATCAGCGTCGCTCGTGACATCGCCGAGCTGGTCCACGAGGTCACCGGGCTCCACCCGGCAGCCGCCAATCTCGACCCGGTCGAGCCCAGCCGCTTCGACAAGGTAGGTCGCGTCAGTCTCGGTCGTGATGATGCGGATGGTGCCGAGACTGTCGACGTCGGAACCGTGCCGAAGCCGAGTCGTGGTCGGCGAGGCGCAGTCCAACTCCGTCGCGAGGTCGAAGGAACCATCCCCAGACTGGAGTAGAGGCTCGTCGGCGCAAGCGAACGGCGAAGGCATGATATCAGCCGCCTCGACGTCGTAGATCTGCTCGATGGAGGCCAGCCCCATCCCGTACACGTCCTCGAACGGCTCGCCTTGAAGGACTCTGACCACGGGCTCAACGCCTTGCCTCCTGATCAACCAGCGAATGAAATGCCCTGGGATATTGTACAGCACGTCGTCGGTCGCCAACTCCTCGACGAGGTTCGACGGAATGTAGATAATTGGGTGCTCGCTAAGAGCTTCAGCGACGCCCTCATACCAAAACCTTACGTAGATCGGATCTAGCTCGGTCGATACGATATGGACCAGCTCATGAGCAAGAACCGCAGGGGCCCCCAGCGCGATGTCATCACGCAGGCGATAGCACCCCTGCAGGTCCCGCGGGCATCCGGGCACCTGAAGGTAGAATGTGCTGTTCTCGGTTTCAAAGAAGACGTCGGCCGCAGAGTAAGCATAGACAGTGTGCAGCGCGTCGCCCTCGACCCCAAGCGCACTTTCCACGCGCCTCGTGGCCGAATCGAGCCATCGAAGATCACCTTCGCAGAGCGGCTCCTCGAACGAGGTCGCGACCTCCAACTCCTCGGTTACGTACAGAATCGGCAGCCTCTCCAGGTCCGACACCTCCGACGGCTCCTCGCAGCCGACCACAAGAGTGATGGCTGCGAGGAGTAGACACCGCCGAGCTAGTCTACGAGCGTCCACGTGAGGGTCACGGTACTACCACTCGAAGAAGCGTCACGTTGAAAGTGCTGGTGCCGGAGATGAACGAGTCGAAGACGTTTCGGCGCCGCCCACGTCGTGACATCCTGGCCGTTGATCGTCTGAACCTTGTCGAAGTTGCGCAGTCCCACTTCATAGAGCAGCTCGCCCGCGTCGGCATCAGCGATCTCGAAACCGCCGGGTTTGGAGACGATCTTGGCGTCATCGCAGGACCACAGGGGTGCAGAGTCGTCAAAGGTCAGGCCTTCTGCGACCTTAGTGTTGACCTCGTATACGCCAGCCACGAGATCAACCTCGTCTCTCAGCCGCCAACCGCTGCAGCTCCCGGTCGCCACCGCGCTCGAACAGGGTTTAACAATGTACTCCTGCATCTCTAGCGGGCTGCCCCTGCGCATCGGTTCGGGCTTCGCTTTGGTCCTCACACTTGTTCGTGCCGCGCCAGCACGCGAAGTTTTCACTGTTCACACTTTCGCCCGCACAGACACATTTGGCCGGAAGCTCGCCAGCGGCGGTACCCAACTCGCAGATGGAGTCAGGGCCGCAGGACCCACCTGAGACGGGTCCTTCTTCTTCGTCCGGGCAGCCGGCAAGAGTGAGAGCCGGCGCCGCACATCCGGCGACGAATCCCATAGCCCGCTTTGAAGAAGCCGCCCCGCCCGGGCGGCTTCTTTGTTGGTGCTGTTTGAGATACGGACCCCGACCGGTGACCTAGTTCGCCGAGGTCCTCAGGTTCCAGAAGCAGCTGCCCTCTTGCGAGAACGTGTACGGGCCGAAGCGCCCGCTGGGATAGGTGTCGTCCACCACGGTCGCCTCGGCGAGCACGGAGTCATCGTCGGCCCGGCGTACGCTCAAGGTGAAGTCCTGCGGCGTGTGAGACAGCTCGAAAACGTACTCCTCGTTGTAGCTCCACCCTTGGTCGGACAGGCCGCTGGGGTCCAGCAGCGTGGTTGAGTTGGAGGTGTCCGCGACACCCAGCAGGTCCTCGCAGACCAGCGGTGAACCGGCGTCGATGCGTTTGACCACCATGCCTTCGGGGGCAAAGGTGTCGTTGCAGTTGTTCCAAGTCTGATCGTTGCGACGCCACGTGAACACGTAGAAATGCGCGGCGTCCTGGTAGCCCCACACGAAGCCCAGCTGGTCGTCGTCGTCGTTGCTTTGAACCTCGAAGCGACTGGTGAAGCTCGCGTCGTCGAGCACGATGTCGCAGATGAGCGCGGCCGGATCTCCGTTGGCGGTCTCGCACGCTTGGGTGTCGCCGTCGGAGTACGCCCACAGAGGCGTGGGGTGGTTCTCGAGGTCGACGCCCAGCGCGGCCGCGTCGACTGGCTGGCACGCCGCCAGCGGGACAGCGGTGTCGGTGACGTGCACCGTGGCCAATCCAGTGGCCTGCTCGCCTTGGCCGTCGGTGACCTCGACGCCATAGGTCGTCGAGACCGCCGGCGTGGCTTCGGGGCCCGCAATGCTGCCGTCGTCCAAAGACGCCGCAGGGGTCCAATCGAAGGTGTAATCACCGTCACCCAGCATCGGTTCGGCGAGCAGCGAAGCGCTGCCACCGGCGAGGATGTTGGCGGGGTTGGCCGAGACGTCGACCGACATGCAACCCGGCGGGATGCTCTGATCCCCATCATCGCAGTCCACGCCCGGCTCGACGCCATCGGGCACATCAGTGTCGCCCCAGTCGTCGTCGTCCTCGTCCTTCATGCAAGCGGACGCGTCGTCGTTGGGCGCCGCACCGGGGAACGTGGACGCGCTGTCATCGTCGCAATCGTCGTCGTTGTCGACGGTGCCGCCCGGCGGCGTCTCGCCATCGGGAACGGTCGTGCACGCATCCGGGTCGCCGAACCCATCGCCATCCGCATCCGAGCACCACGAGGTTCCGCCCTCGCAGGTGTCATCGTCGCCACAGACATCGCTGACACAGTCCCCGTCGTCGGAGCAGCCCTCGCCGCCCTCACAGGTTGCGCCGCACGTCCCCCCGCAGTCGACGTCGGTCTCATCCTGGTTCTGCGCGCCGTCGTCACATGCGCCGCCGCCGGCGGTACCGTCCGCGGCCGTGCCTTCGCCTCCTGATCCTCCCCCCGAATCCCCCGCGCCGCACGTGCCCGCAGTGGGGTCGCAGTCGTTGGATTCACAGTCGTCGTCCTCGACGCACCCCTCCCCCAGGCCGCAACCCGCGGCACATGAGCCGCCGCAGTCCACATCGGTTTCGTCACCGTCGCGGACTCCGTTCTCGCAGTCACCACCCGAATCCGTGGCGCCGTTGGTCTCGGTGGCGCTGGCCGAAGCGAGCGCCGCGCATGCCGCCGCGTCGCCGTCCTTCTGCCCTAGGCCGTCATCGAAACAAGGGTCGGCGCACCCGCCCACGCTGGCCAGGCACAAGGGGAGAAACGCAACGATGGGTTTGGCGTAGTTGATCATGGGTTGGCCTCGACAGAGATGAGTTTGAATTCGATGCGGCGGTTCTTCGCTCGGCCGCGACTGGTGTTGTTGCTGTCCCGTGGCTCGGTCTCCCCAACGCCGCGTGTTTGCAGCCTGTCGCTGGCGACCCCGTGCTCGACCAGGTAGTCGCGTACTGCCTCAGCGCGGCGGGTCGAGAGTTCGCGGTTGTACTCGTCGTCGCCGCGGTCGTCGGTGTGTCCTGAGATCTCGACGCTGACCGAGGGGAAGTTCGCCAAGACTTCGGCCGCGTGGTCGAGCTTGGCTCGTGATCGCGGCTTGATGCTGTCCTTATTGGTATCGAAGTAGATGCCTTCGATGACTCCGGTGAAGTCCCGAATCTCATCGGGCAATGTGTCGGGGCAGCCGTCCTTGTCGTCGAAGCCGTTGGCGGTCTCCGGCTCTTCGACGCAGGAGTCTTGCGGATCGAGGATCCCGTCTCCGTCGGTATCGGGAATGGGGCACCCATCGTAGTCCGCGATGCCCGGGACCGTGATGCACGCGTCGTCCGGGTCGAGCACTCCATCGCCGTCACGATCCCCGACCGGGCAGCCCTGCCGTTCCACAACGCCAGGCACATCGATGCATGCGTCGTCGGGGTCGAGGATTCCGTCGCCGTCTCGGTCCGAAGGCGGCCGACGTTTCTTACGGTTGAGCGTCAGCGTCAGGCCGGCCAGCAACTCGATGGTGTGGCCGACCCCGTCCGAAACCCCACGTTTGGCTGTGAGCGTGTCGCGAAGGTCGAGGCGGATCGCCACCCGGC
>OJGU01001177.1_pt1 | contig 10498 bp, 8 predicted proteins | sample 1594741 | NCBI WGS metagenome assembly OJGU01 (sample SAMN05416841, study PRJEB24817) | seawater metagenome | isolation source: Sea water | place: Canada:Atlantic | collected 2013-07 | reverse complement strand
CATCAAAGCCATGAAGTGCGCCGCCTCGATCATAGGCCTTTGCGACGATTTCATGGCCGAACCTTTCAATCGCTTCTACCCGGAAGATCGAGAAAAGGTCCGAACAATTCTCGAAACGCTCGACATAGAGCGCCCATAAGGCTCCTCCTGCAGGGCCATGATTCACAACACCTGACCATCTGGGAATTTTTCGCGCCAACCCGTTTTTCAACCCTCATTCGTGGCACGACTTAATAGCAACGATAGGCGACCGGTAGACGGATCACAGCGACCACGAAAATCTAGAAACGCAACTTCCAAACTTATCGAATCAAACGATTTCACAATGGAACAATGAATCAATTCCAAGCATTCTCAAATCGCGTAATCAACGGACTTGCGTCGTGTCTCGTTAGCTCACTAGCCGGTGCGGCGGAATTCGAACCGCCGCCCCTCGGAGGGCGTGGTTCAGAAGCCATCGTTCAATCAGAGCAAATCTTCGAAATTGCCGCTAAGCCAACCAAGGAATGCCATGCTTCTTCGATTGCGGAAACCGATTCGGGATTGGTTGCCACGTGGTTCGGTGGGACGCGAGAAAAGGATCCAGACGTTGGGATCTGGATTTCGCGTCAGGTGGACGATCAATGGACAAAACCTCAAGAGGTTGTCAACGGAGTACAATCACAGACGCTTCGTTACGCCTGCTGGAATCCCGTTCTCTTCCAGGCGGAGCACGGTCCCTTAATGCTCTTCTACAAGGTGGGGCCCAGCCCAACAACTTGGTGGGGTATGGTGACAATCTCAGAAGATAACGGCGAAACATGGTCCTGGCCCACCAAACTAGGTGAACACTGGGCCATCGGGCATCTTCTTGGTCCCGTGAAGAATAAACCTATTCAACTTTCAGACGGATCCATCCTCTGTCCATCAAGTACGGAGGTCGACGTTGCGGAGGGCGATGGGTATTGGCGGGTTCATTTCGAGGTAAGCCGTGATCGCGGCAAGACTTGGGATATCATTGGGCCAATCAACAACGGAATCAGTTTTGATGTGATTCAACCCAGTCTCCTGAGCTATCAGAACGGCGATCTCCAAGTTCTCTGCCGCAGCAAACAAAACGTCATCGCTCAAAGCTGGTCGAAGGACGGCGGCAGAAGTTGGAGCGAATTCGAAGCAATAAACCTACCGAATCCTAGTTCCGGCACGGACGCCGTAACCCTTTCTGATGGCCGACAGCTCTTGGTCTACAACCACACAACCCGCCAAACCAAGATCCGAAGCCGTCAGATGCTAAACGTTGCCCTTTCCGATACAGGCAAACAGTGGGAACCTTCCCTCACCCTTGAACTGGAAACCGGTCAGCGCCCCGCCGGCCGACGACATTGGGGCGAGTATTCCTATCCGGCCGTCATTCAAGCCGAGGATGGCATGGTTCACATTACCTACACCTACAATCGTGAAGGCATTAAACATGTCGTGTTGGATCCTAGCAAACTCTAGTCCGAGCCCATTGCGATTCACCCATGAATCTCGTCATCAAAAAATCAGCGATCGCAGGTAGAGGCGTGTTCGCAACTCATCCGATCAAAGCAGGTGAACTGATTGAGATTTGTCCCGTAGTGGTGCTCTCTCCCAGAGACCGCGAACGAGTCGCCCGCACCGTCCTTAGTGACTACTATTTCGGATGGAACAATGATCAAGCAGCCATCGCCCTCGGCTATTCATCGCTCTACAATCATTGTGATGCTCCCAACGCTACCTATGACAAACACTTCGAAGATGAGACCATCGTTTATCACTGCCTTCGTGACATCCCTGAAGGCGAGGAAATCACCGTTTGCTATCACCACGGTCCCTGGTTCGATCCTAGCAATCCGTCCTAGCGAACTTACCCCGCTCAGAGGGGCCTGAAGATGGTAACGATCGAGATAAGCTTAAGAAGTCTCAAACTGAGAACCCCATTCGCCACTCTCGCTCGAACGAAATAATCGATCTAGCGCCTGACAGCTTTCAGTTTTAGGCTCACCCATCGCCCTCGCGACCATGCCGTCCCATCGCCCTCAGGAATCTTTCCATTGGTCTCGGGTTTGCAATCGATTCGCAAGCGATCCCCATTGTTGATAGCAAGATTTTTCCAAGTATTATAGGAAGGGCTGTAGTCAATGGCAGTCGCTGGATTCTTGTAAGTGCCAATCCGCTGGCCATTCAAATAGAAGCGATACACGCTTTCACCATCCGTCTCAGTCAAGGTCTTGAGCTCAACATCGTAACGGCCACTCCGCCCCTTGAAGGTCAAGGCAACCGCCGAAAACACATCGCGCAAGCTCTCGTTGGCCGCGTTCACAGCGATCGCTTTCCGGTTCGTATCCACATAGATCTTCCCCATCTCAGGATCACGAACTGGTTCAAAATCATTAATCGCACTTAGTAAATAATCACCCTCCCCGGCGTTTGCCTCAACAAAGACCTTCGGTCCCATCGACAAATCCCTCGCCGATTCATCGCCTGTGAGCGGATAGAACACTAATCGATCCAGAAAGAAATTCTTGGACCGGCCGGCAATCTGCACCTGATAGACCCCGGGATTGAGTGAGTAAATCGGGCTTTCGAACTGATGATACGCTGACTCCAATTTCACATTCCAACTCCACTCAAAACTATCCCCGAGAAGAACGAATTTCGTAAATTCCCCCTTGTACTGCGGAGCGCCCAGAAGTCGAAGGTAGCAATCATTCGCCTTGTCACCTTCCTTCGTTTCCAACGGCGCCTCTAAAGCCCGTGCTTGCAGTTTGTAATCACCCGGCTCATCAACTTTAAATCGGTAGGTCAGAATGCTATTGGGCTCCCCACTGTGTTCCTGATTCCCGGTAAACTGCAAACAACCGTTCCCTGTAAACCCTTCGATCCAGGGGAACTCTTTATTGTCATGATGATGCACCCAACTCCCTAAGTCTTCGGCTGATTCAGCTTCAATGATGATATGGCCCGTGCTCATCGAAACGATTGGAACATCCGCTACCGAAAGTGTCTGCAGTAAGAGAATGGCAGCAAAAGTACCAGAGAAAAGGAAGTGTTTTGGGATCATAGGTTTTCTTGTGCTCTGTTGAGTCTAGAGACTATCCAAACGATTGAAAAGAAGATGAAACTTCTCGATTACATTCAAATTCTTGCCTAGACGTCGGACTCCCAGTGATCACCTAAAGTTTGGCTCGCCCTACTCCCCAAACCTTGGTCCGAACAAGGAATCGCTCCGTTCTCGGTATTCATTCCAAATCCGTACGCCTCCGTAGACCGATTCTCCAACCACGAGGAAATCAAGAAACGCCCGATCTTCAGTCTGGGAGATTAGCGTCCAAGATCGCCCACCGTCCCGCGAACGATGAACCCCGTAGTTGTTACTCATGATGAAGGCATCGCCGACACGGGCAACATCATAGACGTAAGATCGGTGTCGGGGAGCGTACTCCACATTCTCCCAGGTTCGTCCACCGTCGTTTGAAAGAAAGAGATCGCCCAAAATGTACATAGCAAAGATCGTTTCACCCAAGACAGCCACGCTGTGCAAAGCGCCCTCTTGATGACTCCAAGTCCAATCATTTCCCCGCCGGTCTCCTAGCAATACCCCCGAATTCGTCCCAGCAACGACCCGATCTGATAGAGAATCAAGACTCACCACCTGAACACCCGAAAATTGCGATGTCCATTGATTCGAGTCCTCGTCCCAGCGAAAAATGTCATTGTCGGCTCCAATAATTATTGCCTCCTTCGTCTTCAAGATGGATTGAATCCTGCCCTTGGCGACATGAGCATTCATCGATTGCCAGTTCTGCCCGAAATCTTCGCTCCGGTAGAGCCCTTCTCCATAAACCGAGACATAGATCTCATTACCGAACACCTCCAATGCACTCAGTTTCTTCCCGGGCAATCCCTGACCGATCTGGCGCCATTGCCCCTGGCTTGGATCATCAATGAAGAGTCCGGCGTTGTCGGTGGCAAGAAGGATCCCTCCCCCGAGCCGGGCCAGGAACGACGACTGAGCCTCAGTCGCAATCCCGCCTTTGACCGGCAACCAGTCCTCGCCATGATTCTGTGATTGCAGCACAGGACTTCGGGAAGGTAATGGATCAGGAAGCGAAGGCGACTCGACGCCATCCCCGTAAACGAGGCACACCGTCCAAGAGCACACACAACACAAAGAAATCCACCCAAATCTCCACAGCTTCATTTCCCCATCTCCTCAACCGTCGTCTCCTCACGTCCTACGGGACCAACGAAAACGATTCTCCATCCACGGAGTTGTCCACTAATAGACCGCCCTTCCCCCTGTGAGATCAAAGGTAAACCCAGTGTTGAAACTAGATTCCTCAGAAACGATCCACGCAGCCAAAGCGGCTACTTCGCTGAGATCTCCACACCGTTTCATGGGGATCTTGTCGGTCATGTATTTCACTTGCGCCGCTTCCATTGAGTCAACCATCTGCGTTCGAATCACGGCAGGTGCCAAGGCGTTCACGGTAATGTTTGTTTCGGCGTATTCTTTGCCAGCACTCTTCACCAGACCAATCACCCCAGCCTTGCTGGTTGAGTAAGCAGCCATGCCGGCGTTGCCTTCCTTGCCTGCGATTGACGCGATCAAGAGAATACGGCCGTAGTCGCCTTTTTCCATGTAAGGAATTGCATGCTTCGTCACCAGAAAGCTGCCAAGAAGATTGATGGCAATGACTTCCTGGAATCCCCCGGTAGGCACCTCTGCCACCTTGAGATTGTTCGGTCCCACAATTCCCGCAGCATTGACCAGAATATCCAATCGACCGAAACGATCAAACACCTCCTTAAACGCGGCCTGAACACTACTCTCGTCCGCGATATCCATCGGAATACAGCTCACTCGCCCGTCACGCCCACCCTTGCTGAGAAGAGTAACAAGTTCCGCACTCAAACCTTCATCACGATCGCCAATCACAACCGTCCCCCCCTCCTCCAGAATGCGTGTCGCGATTGCTTTGCCTAAACCTTGAGCCCCGCCTGTGATCAGTGCGACGCGACTTTCAAATCGATTTGTGAATGTCATAGTAAAATTGAAAGTCCAAGCTAGTGACTCAAATTGTCCCTATCGTCAAGACTAAGAGCATCTCTCCTTTCCATGCCAAAAGAGATGCCGTCCATTTATGGAAGTTCAGCTTCCAGAAAATCGCTCGTCTCCGGCAGGTCCATCTCCAGTCGCTGACAAATATCCACCTCAACCCGCAATCTTGACGCAGCCAGTTCCAACACATGACCTCCGGTGCTTCGGCTCTCATCAACAAAGTGAAAATGGAAACCACTCGCATTTAATGACGAAAGGTAGCCCGGCAAGAGAAATCCCACCATCGTTCCCTCAATCCCATCAAGATCAAAGGTCGTTTGATTGGCGACCACATCGACCAAGGGCGGATAGGGACGCTCTTGGGCCGGCACGCTTCGGGTCGTCAAGACCGAGTAAATCCCAGTCACTTTGATGGCGTAGAGCAGATTCGGACTGGATAGGCGCTGGCGAATCAACGCTCCCAATGATTCAAAACTGGTAACGTCGGTCACTTCGAACACAAGGTCAGGCTCGAAATGAGTGACCACGGCAAAGGGCGTGAGCGTCTCAGGACTGACCAAAGAGGCCGTTCCGTCAACCCGGATTCGATATGCCGTTCCATCCAAGACGACGAGCTCTCCGTCAACCCCCTGAAACGTTCCCAGTCCAAAATCGCCTTGCTCTAGGAGTCGATCAAACCGCAAATCGCCTTCATAGAGCCCCACCAGCAGCGCTCCCAGGGTTGAATGCTGAAAGATGACGTCCTCAGATACCGAGGGGCTCACGGGAATCTCAATCGAACGAAAAAACCGTCCTGCTGAATGAACCCGCAGCGACTTCAATTCAATACGGCCCGTTCCCCGAAAAGATTCCCCAAGAGACGCCCAGCTTGAAAGATCCGTCGAGGTTTGAAGCTGATATGCTCGTCCTTGTTCCGTCGGGACTTCAATCTCAACAGCCTGATGAATCCTCAAGGACTGCGCTCCTACCGAAGCGGCAAGAAGGAAAAATCCGAAAGCGATGATCGGAATCCGAATAGTGCTAGGCATGGTCATTTCTATATTCGTACGGCCATCAAAATCTCTCAGACAATTGAATTGAGCCGCGCGCTTTAAGCATCAGCTATCGCGTCGGTCCAGGCAAGCAACAAGCACCCCTACCCGATCGCCCTAGTCCATGGGCGATGAAGAACGTAATGCTATAGGCAAGAATCAATTCATCCATTACGCTCTTCTCTGTGACGCAGAATAGCTCAAGGAATGCACGGTTGCCGCTATGTATCTCCGAGCTAAAAGAACAAGCCCCAATGATCGTCCATTCATCCCATTCAATCAAGCTGGCGCAACTCTCTCTCACTCAAAGGCGTCTAACAAGCATCCTCATCGGGCTCCTGATTTCGCTGTGCTTCCAAGGAACACTGAGGAGCAAAACGTATTCAGAGTTGGGAGGCGGCTTCATCGCCGACCATTGGACCGTCGACGACGGCATCCCCGGCACGCAAGTCCTTTGTACGGCTCAATCCACCGATGGTTACATCTGGATTGGAACCTTCTATGGACTAGCACGTTTCGATGGCGAAGAGTTCAGCGTTTTCGACGCGAACACGCCGGGAATTCCGCCTGGGAGAGTGATCAATATCATCCCCGGTCCAGACGGGTCACTGTGGCTCAACGTGCGACACAAAATAATCCACTATAGCGATGGGTTCTTTCGGCCATCAACGATTGCTGCAAACAATCCCGAAACGAACATTTCACTCCATTCCCTCCGTCCTGACGGCACCTTGGTGTATTCAATGTTCAATCGTAAAACACGGCAGCGCCGGCTCATGTCGATGAAAGATCAACGGCAAACCCAGCATACAACGAGAAGCCCCGACAATGAAAAACGCTCCTACCTCTTTTCAGCGGCAACCGATCAACAAGGGACGACTTGGTGGAAACATCGCAACGAGTTGGGCGTTCTAACCGAGAACGGCGTTTCCCTTCGACGTGTCTTCAACAATGACGAGCTCATCACAGCGGGCCCCACCCCAGCGAACAAGGGAGGCGTTTGGTTAGCGGTCGACGGGAGAATCATGAGGGATGATGGGACAGGCTCATACTCGACGAAATCCTTCAGCCGGAGCAAACGCAGAAAAACGCCGGCACGATCCTTGAGACAATGAACGACTCAGTCTGGGTGCGAGCAATCGCACGCCCCCACTTCCAACATTACACCCGTAAAGAAAACAACGATTACGCCCTCCGGAATACCATGATGAACATTGGAGCACTCCCGCTCATCGATGCCGAAGGGACACTCTGGGTGGCAAATAAAACTAACTTCAAGGGACTTACTAGAATTCGCAAACGCAAGTTCCACCCGTGTAGTGCGATACCATCAGAGATTAAGAATGTTCGCTCGTTTCTACAGAAAACCACGGGGGAACTTCTTCTTGGCCTGACAAAAGGAATTTTGGAAATCCCTGCAAATCAGATTTACGAGTCAAGTTTAAATCAAACGACTCGATTTGGCAGAGGAGACGTCTGGACGCTAACCGCAAACCGAATGGGGGAAGTATTCGGAGGCAAGTATGCTCCCATCCCACCAAAACCAGGCCAAACTACTCCCTCCCCAACAGTGTTTTCACTCAAAGACCAAGAGATCATTCCAATCGATGCTCTCGACGCCGCACTAGGCCGACGAACCGTGGCGACGTGCTACGATCAGGAAAACAGGCTTTGGATCGGCAGCAGTGACGGAGGCCTCGCAGTCAGAGAGGGCAAACGATGGATGGATCTCTCAGACTATGAAATCCGCCCAAGAAAAGAGGTATTAAGCCTTGCTTGCGATCGGGATGGCGCGATGTGGATAGGAAGCGGAGATGACGGCATCTACCGATTCACCAACGACCACTTCGAACATATTTCCAGAGAATCAGGACTCGGTAACATTCGCGTGAGAGCAATTGCGATTGGACAATCCGGTGACATCTGGTTCGGCACGGGAGGCAACGGAATTTATCGATTTCGCAAGGGCACTTTTCAACAATATTCCGCCGAGCAAGGCCTTCCAAGCAATGAAATCAGTACGCTCATCGATGACCATCTTGGCAGTCTTTGGTTTGGGTCCTTCAACGGGATCCATCGAGTCTCATTCGAAAATTTTGATAGAGTCGCCAACGGAGAGAACTCCCATCTATTCGCCAATTCATACTCGATGGAAGACGGTCTTCCATCGCTCCTATGCAACGCCGGTCACCCATCCAGCATTCGTACAAACGACGGCAATCTCTGGTTTACCACGAGCGGCGGGCCATGTTATGTAAACCCGAAAACCCTACCACTGAACAAAACCCCTCCAAAAGTGCTCCTTACTACGCTCTACCTCGACGGCCGTCCCAATTTAATCCCCCCGCATGAGAACAACCCTGTTTTCAGCGTTGCATCCCACATCGACAGAATCGAGATTCGATTCACGGGGTTCAACTTCTCGGCCCCTGACGAGATCCGCTTTCGCTACCGATTGAAAGAGATTACTACAGATTGGACTGACATCGGCGCACAACGCTCGGTCGTATTTCAGGATTTGGCGCCCGGAAATTATCAATTTCAACTCTCGGCAGCCAACAACAGCGGCGTTTGGAACGAAGAAGTTACGGAAATGACAGTCAAGGTAGAAGGCCCCATTTGGAAATCCGCTGGATTCCAAGCAATAGCTGGACTCGTACTATTAGGCCTGATCTCAGTGGGATTTCTCGCTCGAATCTCCCGAGACAAGCGCCGGAAATCGCAGCAAGACCAATTCACACGCGATATTATCCAAAACCAAGAAACCGATAGAAAACGGATAGCGCAGGAACTTCATGACAGCCTCGAACAGAATCTCTTGGTCATTAAAAACCACGCAGCACGTACACTTAGCTCCTCCCCTTCGCAGCAGGAAAAGATGGTGACAGCGCTCGAGGAGATCTCGGACATCAGCCTCGACTCGATCCAGGAAGTTAGAAGTATCGCCAATAATTTACGTCCCTATCAAATCGATCGACTCGGCCTCAGCAAAGCGATTCAAAGCATGCTCAACAAGATTGCCGATTCCAGTGAGTTGAACATTAGTCACGAAATCGATCCCGTTCCCAAAGACCTATCCCCAGATCTACAGATCAATTTATACCGAATCATCCAAGAGGTGATGAACAACGCCTTAAAGCACGCTCAGGCAACTCAAATTATCGTCACCCTGCTCGCGTCAGGTCAGATGCTCACCCTAAGAATCAAAGACAATGGCAACGGCTTTGATCCCGATTCCCAGCAAGAAAAACAAGAGCATGGACTAGGGCTCAGCGGCATCCGTGAGCGCTCGGCGATGTTCAAAGGAAGCCATCGCCTCATTGCATCCCAAGGCAACGGCACAGAATGGATCATTCGATTTCCGCTCAAGAAACAATCCTAGCCTAGAGCCCATAGAAAGGGCACAAGCCTTTTCGATCAAGCAAGCGAATCGAGGCGTTCGCTCCTCCGAGTCCACAATCTGAACAAGACTAAAAAGCCTGCCGCAACCAGAGCAAAGGCCTCAGGCTCAGGCACGGCAGCGATCGAAATTGAACCAGCAGTTTCCGAGATCGCGACCGCATTGGCACCCCCATCTAAAAACTGCGAATTCCCATTCAACGTTCCGTTAATCTTCAGTGTCCAGCTCGCTCCAAGCGTATTGAAACCGGTTGTATCAAACGTCACCGTGGCCATCAGCAGACTTGAATCCGAAGCCACGGGAACGGACACCGTTCCGGAATCTAAAGTAATCGACTCCACCCGAACCTGATCCAAGCTTGGGGCCGTGACTTGAGTCGCAGCCACCCCACCAAAGACCGTATTGGTTTTTAGATCAACATTGGTAATCGATGGCCCATCAACCGAGCCACCAGTCGCCTCCGGACCTCCATCAGCTACCTGAAGGTTGAAGTCGAGACCAGCAACTTCCTGGGGAGCGATCGTATTACTGAAATAGAGCTCTACCTTTTGATCAGGCAGTCCTGGCGCCAGCTCATAGTCTCCCACAACGATAATAAACGCCGCACTGACCTTGCCGAAACTGGCAAGCAGTAGGAATAGCAAGCAGAACCAGCGCACGACGTTCGGCGCTAATCTCAAGCCAATGAGAGCTTCTGGTGAAGCAGGCTGTATTCTATTCATCTTCTGTATTCTTCAAATTAAATTGATAAAAACGACTTGGAGACTCGGTGAAATCGTTGATAACGAACCACCCGGGCGATACTTCCACAACCTCGGTGCTCAACTCAATCCAGTCAGAGTGACCGAGGACGTCCTTGTAAAACCCAGAGTAATCTCCTCCGACGATTCCCCGAAAGGAGATCCTAATCTCTCCCGATGGATCTACTGAAAGGGCTGGAGTCCCCGACGAAGCTCTGGACCTGTCTCTTATACACATCTCCGAGCCCACGAGACCTCTCTA
>OJGU01001176.1_pt1 | contig 10503 bp, 6 predicted proteins | sample 1594741 | NCBI WGS metagenome assembly OJGU01 (sample SAMN05416841, study PRJEB24817) | seawater metagenome | isolation source: Sea water | place: Canada:Atlantic | collected 2013-07 | reverse complement strand
GATCTACACTAGATCGCTCGTCGGCAGCGTCAGATGTGTATAAGAGACAGCGACCGATCATCTAGCGGATTTTGTTGCTGGTGTACGCGCTCGCAAGAACTGTGTCGCACCGGCAGAAACGGGGCACCGATCGATCACTCCCGGTCACTTGGGCTATCTTTCCAATCGACTAGGCCGGGCTGTTCACTGGGATCCTTTGAAAGAAGAGGTCATGAATGATCGTGACGCAAATACGTTGCTTCGCACTGATAACTATCGACGGCCGTGGCGTCTCGTTTAGGAGGGGAGATTCTATGAAGGAAATGAGTTTAGCAGATGGTTCGACGATTCCTAGTGTTGGCTTGGGATTGTGGAAAATAGATCAAGGTCAAACCGCCAATGTGGTGGAATCCGCTATCGGGATGGGATATCGGCATCTCGATGCCGCCTGTGACTATGGGAATGAGGCGGAGGCGGGAGAAGGGATTCAACGTGCTCTCGCCACGGGCGTGTGTCAGCGCGAAGATCTTTGGGTGACATCCAAATTATGGAACACCTATCACGCAAAAGCGCATGTGCGCATGGCTGTTGAGCGGTCGCTTGCTGATTTGAAACTCGACTACCTCGATCTCTATCTAGTTCACTTTCCTATTGCTCAACGGTTTGTTCCTTTTGATCACCGTTATCCGCCAGAATGGTTTTTCGATCCTGCCGCGCCGTCCCCAAGAATTGAAACCGCTCCGGTTCCAATCGCTGAGACCTGGGGAGCGATGGAATCACTGGTGACTGCTGGTTTAGTTAAACGGATTGGAGTGTGCAATTTTGGCTGTTCGTTGCTGAGAGATTTACTCTCGTATGCCAGTATTCGTCCCTCCGTCCTGCAGGTTGAATCGCACCCCTATCTCACGCAGGAAAAACTGCTGCGATATTGTCAGTCTGAGAAGATCGGCTACACCGCCTTTTCACCTCTCGGAGCGCAGTCCTACTTCTCTTTGGGCATGGCTGAAGAATCGGAGTCCTTACTGAATCATTCACTGATCCACGAAGTGGCGGCTGGACAGCGTCGTTCACCGGCTCAAGTGCTCTTGCGCTGGGGGATTCAACGAGGCACGGCCGTCGTTCCGAAATCGGCTAACCAACAGCGCCTGGCCGAGAATCTAAAAGTGTTTGATTTTGAGCTGACCGAGGCAGAGATGCGTTCGATAAGTGGGCTCAATCGAAATCGACGTTTTAATGATCCAGGCGACTTCTGTGAAAGCGCCTTCAATACGTTCTTCCCGATATACGAATAGACGGATGAAATTTACCGCGATTAAACTGGACGGCCAACAGGAACCTTTTGGAGATCAGTTTCCATACGGATTGTCATGTTCTGCTGAGTCGATGTCTTTGAGTGATGTCTGTCGGGAGCTCTCGAGCGCGCGGGTGGAGTTGTGTAGCCAACTCGGGATCCATGGAGCCATTCTTTTTCGAGGGCTGCCCGTTCGTTCCGATCAGGATTTTGACCGCTTTATCCAATCCATCGGTATGCCCAATTTTCGCTACCGAGATTCCTTGTCCAATGCGGTGAGGGTAAACCGAACGGAGCGCGTGTTCACAGCCAATGAAGCACCTTCCGATGTCACCATTTATATGCATCATGAAATGGCGCAGACTCCGGTCTATCCGAGTAGTCTCTTTTTCTATTGTGAAAAAGCTGCTGACGAGGGGGGGGCAACGCCCTTGTGCCGATCGGACCTATTGTTCGAGCGTTTGCAGGTTGAAGTGCCTGAATTTATTAAAAACTGCCAGAACAAAGGGCTGAGATACTCAAATGTCATGCCGCCAAGCGACGATCATTCATCTGGAATGGGCCGGAGCTGGCGAAGTACGTTGAACTGCGATTCCAAAGCGGCGGCAGAGTCCCGATTGGCAAGCCTCCAATATGATTGGAATTGGGAGACGGATGATTGCCTTCGTGTGCGAACTCCGGTGTTGCCTGCGATTCGTCGGCTCTCTTCAGGGCGGTTCTCTTTTTTTAATCAATTGATCGCCGCCTTCAAGGGGTGGAAAGACACTCGCAACGATCCGGCGAAGGCGATCACCTTTGGTGATGGGGCTACATTGGACTCTTCAGCCGTTATCCGAGCTGCTGAGCTGGCAGATGAACTGGCCTATGATGTCCAGTGGCAGGATGGCGACGTTGCCTGGGTAGATAATTTTAGCACGATGCACGGTCGGAGATCCTTCACTGGGACAAGGAAAGTATTGGCATCCCTTGTGTCCGCCGACGCTTGATGCCGTGAGGAACTCAGTGCTCCTTAGCCGGTTGCGGCCCGATCTGGTTGCCCCTTAGGCAATGAGCGCTTGGACAACCTTGCCGTGGACATCCGTGAGTCGGAACCGGCGGCCTTGGTATTTGTACGTTAAACGTTCATGATCAATACCTAGAAGATGGAGGAGCGTGGCTTGAAAATCATGAACATGGACTGGGTTTTCCGCAATATTGTAGCCGAAATCATCGGTGGCCCCGTAGCTGACGCCTGGCTTTACTCCTGCTCCTGCCATCCATAGGCTGAAGCAGCGTGGATGATGATCCCGGCCATAGTTGGTTTTCGTTAGCTGTCCTTGAGAGTAGTTTGTTCGGCCGAACTCTCCGCCCCAGATGACTAGAGTGTCTTCGAGCAAACCTCGTTCCTGCAGATCCCTTACAAGGGCGGCTGAGGCTTGATCTGTTTCTTTTGCCTGCTTCTTGATGCCGCCGGGAAGCCCTCCATGTTGGTCCCAACCTTGATGGTAGAGCTGGATGAATTTAACGCCTCGTTCCGCGAGGCGTCTTGCTTGGAGGCAATTGGCTGCAAAGGTCCCAGGTTTCTTGGAGTCTTCGCCGTACATTTCGAAGATGTGTTCTGGTTCCTTGGAAAGGTCGGTCACCTCAGGAACGCTTGTTTGCATACGGAAGGCCATTTCATATTGCGCGATTCGCGCGAGAATTTCTGGGTCTTCGGTCCTGTCGAACTGGAGTTGCTGTAGTCTCTTGAGATGGTCGAGTTGCCGCCGTCGATCGGCTTGCGAAATCCCGTTGGGATTTTCGAGGTAGAGTACGGGACTTGATCCAGCCCGAAATTGAACCCCTTGATGCTCAGACGGAAGGAATCCGTTGCCCCAAAGCCGGGCGTAGAGTGGTTGGCCTCGTTTGTCCTTGGTGACCAGCACCACAAAGGCTGGAAGATTTTCGTTGTCTGAACCAAGTCCGTAGTGGAGCCACGATCCGATCGAAGGGCGTCCGGGAAGCTGAGATCCTGTTTGGAGAAATGTGATTGCGGGATCATGGTTGATTGCCTCTGTATACATTGATTTAACGAAGCATAGTTGGTCGGCAATCTTTGCTGTTTCCGGCATAAGTTCACTAATCGTGTGGCCACTGTTGCCGTGGGACGCGAACTTGAATTGAGAACCTGCGAGCGGGAAAGAGACTTGGCCGCTGCTCATGCCTGTAAGTCGTTGTCCCTTCCGGATGGAGGCGGGAAGCTCTTCTCCGTTCATCTGATTGAGGAGCGGTTTGTGATCGAACAGATCGAGCTGCGACGGTCCCCCGCTTTGAAACAGATAGATCACTCGCTTTGCTTTCGGTGCAAAATGGGGTTGGCCAAGCGACCCGATAGCCGTTGATTTGTTCGCGAATGCCGAGGGGGCGAGAAGAGTGCCGAGTCCTAGGGCTCCCAATCCAAGGGAGGTGCGGGTGAGAAACTCTCGGCGGGTATAGTTTGGATTGAATTGACCGCAGTGTGTGTTCATCGCTTGGTGTAGAAGTCGTCGTGGTTGAAAAGGGTATTGGCCATGATTGCCAAGGCGGCGGTTCTAACTTCGTCGAATTTAGGGTTGATAGGATGACTGCCAGTGCTGAGGAGCGCTTTGGCTTCTTCTGGAGCCTTGCCAAAACGTTTGATTTCATGCTCGAGCAGGTTTCTCAAGACGGCTTTCTCATCAACGCTTGCTGCCCTGCTGGTGACTGTACGAAAGGCGAAATCGATTTGCGACCCCAGGTCATTTCCTCCTTCTTCTTGGATGCGTTCGGCAAAAACTCGGGCCGCTTCAATGAATTGCGGGTCGTTCATAAGAACGAGGGCCTGTAGTGGTGTATTGGTGTTTTCTCGACGCACTTGGCAAATGTCCCGGTTGGGTGCGTCGAAAGCCACCATCGCGGGATGCGGAGAGGTGCGTCTGATAAAGGTATAGAGGCTGCGGCGATACAACTTGTCTCCCGTATCTGGTTTGTAGCGGAGCAGCTTGGCGGAGAAATTTCCTTTGTCGATCCAGAGGCCCTTCGGTTGATAGGGTTTGACGCTCGGTCCGCCAAGCTGTGAGACGAGGAGTCCGCTCATGGAAAGGGCCTGGTCCCGAATGAGTTCCGCAGGAAGCCGGTGTCTTGGGCCTCTTGAAAGATGGATGTTTAGCGGATCAATTCGCTGTATCGAGTCTGTCGTGCGGGATGTCTGACGATAAGTCGCCGAGGTGACGATGAGTTTATGAAGCTGCTTGAGGTTCCAACCCGAGTCCCGGAATTCGAGTGCGAGCCAATCCAACAGATCGGGATGACTAGGACGGCTGCCTTGAATGCCGAAGTCTTCTGAGGTGGCAACCAAGCCCCTACCGAAGAAGAGCTGCCAGTAGCGATTAACGGTCACTCGGGCCGGAAGCGGATTGTCAGGATGGAACAGCCATTTTGCTAAACCAAGGCGGTTTTGGGGATAGCTCTTTGGAAACGGAAGAATGGCAGCTGGAGTGCTTGCTGTGACCTCTGTCGTCGGTTCATTGTATTGGCCCCGGTTAAGGACGAAGGTTTTGCGATCCAAGTGGGATTCTTTCATTACCATGATTTCAGGTAAGTCAGAAATGCTCTCTAGCCGTTCTTGATAGAGCGCTGTTAGCTTGGCTTGAATTGCCCGGTGCTCTGGATCGGATCGAATGTGGTGGTGAATGGCGAGTTGTTTCGAAGACAGTGTGACCGGCTTGGCGGATAGGGCTGCCTCTGAGAGATCGGTGTTGTATGAACTCGCATGTTCCGCTGCCGTTAGGGACTGACCCCAGATTCGGATCTCGTCAATCAGACCACTAAAAATCCCATACTCTCCGGTGAAAGAGCGATAGGCTTTGCCAACCCGAAGCGCTCGGTCTTCGCGGTCTCGATTTGCGTTCCCTGATACCGGATAGATCGATTTGTGGAGTCGATCGTAAAGGATTTCCTTCTCGTCCTGTGATCCATTGATATAGAGGACGACGCCTTCAGCGGAGCTTGATCCATCGTAGCTGAACGCGACTTGGGTCCATTCGTTTCTGGAGATTGTCGACTGAGTGCGAACGTGAACGTGGCTGTGTGGTAATGAATGAATTAGTCTCAACGCCACGCGGTTTTCGCTATCAATGTGAAAATCCCAGCCTCGCCAGAAATTATTCTTGGCCCCTGCATTCCCGATGATGGATTGGATTTGGTCTTGAGTATCTGGTCTTATCCAGGCGGATACCGAAAACGGTTCATCGCTATCATACAGTCCAGCATTCTTCAAAGAGACGATGTCATACTCACTATCGAACCGTAATGCTCCAGCGCGCAAACCAGGGACGATCTCAGGACTGCCAGAGAGACTCGCATGATCATTTCCATCGACCCGCTTTAGGTTCTTTTTCTCACCCGTGAACTCGATAGAATCGAAGGGGAAGTGGTTGCTTGGTAAGGGGGGCGCAACGGAAAGGGCTGCTTGAGGCTCCGTCACTTTGGTGAGCGAGGTCTTTATCTGGCCTTGGTTGAAGTGGATCTGTTCCTCTATTGAGGCGAGAAGACGTCCTTGTTCGGAAGTCTTGATGAGGTGCATCGGGCCGTAGTTTCCGTCGTCACCTGTCATTCCGAGTTCGTTCAGATTGTTAAAGAACGCGGTCATTCGGTAGTAGTCTTTCTGTGAGAGAGGATCGAACTTGTGATCGTGACAACGGGCGCATTCCAAGGTCATTCCTAGGAAGGCGGTGGCAGTGGTTTGAGCGCGATCAAAGACGTATTGGATTCGGAATTCCTCGTCGACAATCCCGCCTTCGGCGGTCATTGCGTGATTGCGATGAAACGCAGTTGCAATGATCTGGTCATCCGTAGGGTCGGGAAAGAGATCTCCGGCGATCTGCCAAGTGACGAATTCATCATAAGGTTGATTGGTCTTGAAGGCATTGATTACCCAATCTCTCCAGGGCCACATCATCCGCCATCCATCTGCGTGCATGCCGTGGGAATCGGCGTAGCGTGCGACGTCCATCCACTCTAGAGCCATTCGTTCAGCATAGGCCTCCGAGCTGAGCAGGCGGTCAACGGCGTTCTCGTAGCGAGTGGCTGCCGGATCGTCTAGATAATTATCCAACTCTGAGAGACTTGGGGGGAGTCCAGTGAGATCGAGGGTGACTCTTCGCAAGAGTGCCTCAGGTTCTGCCTCGTCACTTGGAACCAAGCCTCGTTGCTTGTCGATGTTGTTGAGAACGAAGTGATCGATGGGATTCCTCGCCCATTGGGTGTCCCTCGTTGGGGGAATCTCTTGTCGAGTTGGTGGATCGAACGCCCAGTGCTCTTCCCATTGAGCCCCTTCTGAGATCCACTGTCGGATTAGAGCGATTTCAGTCGAGCTCAAGGCGAGGTTGGCGTCTGGAGGAGGCATGACGTCGTCGAGATCCTTACTTTGAATTCGGTGAACGAGTTCGCTTTGATCAATGTCTCCGGGAACGATAGCGAAAGATCCATCGCGTTCTTTCAAGGCTTCTTCTTTTAGGTCCAGTCGGAAGTCGGCTTTGCGTTGATTTGCATCCGGCCCGTGGCACGTGTAGCAGTGATCCGATAGAAGAGGCTGAATATCACGGGCAAAGCGAATTTCTGCTTGGACCTTCGTAAGAAAAGAGAAGGTGAGAGCGAAAAAAGCTGAAAGAGCGATGGATCGGGCGGTCATAGAGCTATCTTAATGACGTGAGGAATGCGAGGAGATCAGCGGCCTGCTGAGTCGTTAAATCTTGGAGCAGAAACTGGGGCATAAGGGACATGGACTGCGTCTCGATGGTAAGTACGTCTTCCTGGGCAATGTCGAGGGCACTTTCATTCATGGTTCGGAATCGTATGTGTGACGGCGTTTCCTGCAATACGAACCCGGAATAGATTTCGCCTTCCTTTGTTTCGATCATCTTGGCTGTGAATTCCGCTGCGATCGTTCTAGAAGGCTCTAGAAGGCTTTGAAGGATCTCTTCTTTGCTGTATCGTGTCCCGAGTCCATCAAGGGACGGGCCGAGTGGTTTTCCTGTCCCTCCAAGGATATGGCATTCAAGACAGCGAAGACTGGGTTGTTCATGAATGAGTTTTCTCCCAGTTTGGGGGTTCCCCGTGAGCCGGAGAATTGAATCAGGGGACGTCGCGAGCCCAAGGCGTGGTTCTCGTAGAGCTGCGCTGACAAAGGGAGTGAAGAGGTCCCGTATTCTCAGGTCTTCATGATTGGCACCCTCGGCGATCGCTTGTTTCCGATGTTGCTTGGAGAGGCGAGGGCTTGGTGGGCGAATTGAATGAGCTAACATTGAAGCACCGCTGGGTGTGCTTAGCAGGGTGCTGAGATGGCTCTTTGCGCTTGTTGAGCGAGCGTTGTTCGATCGTCGAAAATGCTCGAGCGCCTCTTTCTGAGCTTCACGAAGGGCTTTGAGCTCTGGCTCTTCATCGTTATTGAGACTGAGTTCTTTAGGAAGGCTGTGGATCCAATTCGACAGCATGGCGAGGCCTTCCGTGTCTACTTCAAGAGCGCCAAAATGTGGCATTCTCCCTTGCCCTAGTTTTGCCATGCGATAGTAGAGAAGCGAGGAAAAGGGATCTTTTGGGGCGATGACTTGAGCGCCAGCGATTCCGAAGGTGCCTTGAATGGGGAGGCTTGAGAAGAGTTTTGACGCCTCATCAGTTAGCTCATAGCGCACATCAAAAATTGCGGTTCCGCCGCCGCCAAAACGGTGGCAGTGGGCACAATTGACATGAAGGTAGGATCGGGCTCGGCTATGAATCGTCTGCGCTTGGTCATAGGGATCCACAAATATTTTTGAGCCACCACGAGGTCTTGTCTCGAAGTAGTTCTTGGCTGCGAACTTTGCTAACTGTGAGTGACGCCTTTGCTTGCTGTTGAGTTGTCCTTCATTGAATCCAAGGACACTTCCGGCTTGCGTGGTGTGGCAGAGGATACACTCGGTCCGGCTGGGGATATGGTAGCTGAGCGGTTTGGCTGTCTCAGTTGCTATTTGACCGGCTTGGTCCAGGGCAATGTCTAATCCCTGCGAAGGAGCCAAGTGTGCATCGGATTGATCTTCGTTCCATACGTACGAATACACCATCCACCGTTGTTGGAGACGATGAAGAATCTGTGTTTCCATCCGTCTTCGGGGCGCACCAGTCTCATTTGAGCTGCGTATCGAAATCGTCTTGCCGAGGACCGATCCATCGGGATACTTCCAGGCGTCTTTAAGCTCCCCTTGTTGAAACCGGTTCCGGGTGTGTTTTCCGAGTTTCTGATTATTTGGGATCGCAATGAACCGGTCGGTTTCCCTGTCGTCTTCCCATGGTTCTGCATTGATTTCGTAGGCGTCAACACCCGGTGCTAGGCGATGTTGTTTGATGTCGGCAAAGAGACCGGATTCGCTGAGCCGTTTCGGGAACTGTCCGGAGGAATTGAGGTGGGGATTGTCGATGAGTCGATGAATGCCTCCATTGACATAGTCGAGAATGAGGAGGTCCTGGTTTGCCGATTCTCCAAAGGCAATGATTTGAATGCTCGTATTGGCGAGGGGACGAGGGGGATCCAGGGGCTTCGCAGTTGCTGGGAGGGCCCACATTTTCCCGGAGACGTAGTCTCCATAGATGTATTGGCCGTAGAGAGAGGGGATTCTGCTGCCGCGATAAACGAATCCGCCAGTAATCGAGCGGGCTTCGGAATGAGGATGTTCGGCTGTGGGAAGGAGAATCGGGGTGGGGCCTCGAGTGGCCTTTCGATTGACCGGCTGTCGACCTTCGACGATGCTCCAACCGTAGTTGCCCCCGCGTTCTACACGGTAGATCATCTCCCAGAGTTCCCATCCAACATCCCCGACCCAGAGGTTGCCAGTTTCTGAATCGAAACTCATGCGCCAAGGATTGCGCATGCCGTAGGCCCAAATCTCTTCGCGGGTGTTTGCCATACCGACGAAGGGATTATCTTCCGGGATGCGATATGGACTTGTGCGGGAACTTTGTCTGACATCGATGCGAAGGACTCCCGCGAGAAGATCGCTCACGTCTTGCCCGGTCTGGAGTCGGTCCGGTGGGCTGGGGGCTTCGGCATCGCCCGTTGAAATGTAGAGGAATCCATCGGGCCCGAACTTTAAGCACCCTCCGTTGTGTCCTCCCGATAGCCAGTGGATGAGCTCAAGTTTGGAATCGATCTCAAGGCTTGGCATCGCCGCTGGAGGCATGCGAAAGCGAGCGACGGCCGTGCCTTTTGGGGCTTTGTTTTGATAGATGTAGCAAAGGTAGATGAAGCGGTTGGTTGCAAAGTTGGGATCAAACGCGATTCCGTAGCTTTTTTGTACTCCCGGGATGGCTTTCCTTAGATCGACGACGAGTGTTGGCTCCTCCTGGGATTCTGCTGAGAAGGAAAAGAGTTTTCCGTTTACCTCGAGGACGAAATAGCGTTTCCAATCGGCAGAGTAGACTATGGAAACTGGATTCGTGAACCTTGCCTGAGGAAAGATTTGTTCCGTGGCGTAGGGAGGTGGCGTTTCGGGCGTTCCCTGGAATCCCGAGGTGATCCAGGGAACTCGCTCTTCAGCCGCCTGGCTGCCGATTGTGAGAACAAAACAGGCAATCGAGAATGTCTGCCAAAGGCTAGGTTTCTTCATCGGACCGGCTTGGGTTATGCTTGTCGGCATCCTACGGATAGGAGCACGTTTGCCCAGAGGGCCTGGTCTGCCGTTTGCACCGTAAGTACGTGATCTGGCGATTCGACGGCCTTATAGAAATCCCATTTCTGAATGGGTTCCAATTCGAGCGAGGTACCAGCGTCGTTGAGGATTTGTTTGTATTCTTCCCAGACGGGCGGTTCACCGACTTTGGCATAAGGATCGTCGGCTGGAATACCCATGGTATTAACCGCATCAATCGGGATGGCTGAAAGGATGGCTTGGAGGACCTGCGAACAGGTCACCACGCCAGGGGAAAGATTCATGGAGATCACTTCGGCATTCGGTCCTTTCTTTGTGGACGCGGGGTAATTCCCATCGGCAATGAGGATCGTGGCGTGGTGTCCTGCTTGACCGAGGATGGCATTGATCTGGGGATGAATTAGTTGGTGCTTCAGCATAGGTAAGCGGAAATACTCAGGGAATATCACCGACAAGTCAAACCCGTCCAGACCTTAGGAAGGGATTGAATGCAGTGGACGATTTTTGATGTATCGTTCCTGGGCTAGAGCTGTCTCTTATACACATCTCCGAGCCCACGAGACCTCTCTACATCTC
>OJGU01001175.1_pt1 | contig 10505 bp, 11 predicted proteins | sample 1594741 | NCBI WGS metagenome assembly OJGU01 (sample SAMN05416841, study PRJEB24817) | seawater metagenome | isolation source: Sea water | place: Canada:Atlantic | collected 2013-07 | reverse complement strand
TCTACACTAGATCGCTCGTCGGCAGCGTCAGATGTGTATAAGAGACAGTTCTTGGAAAACCCATCGCAGGGGGCGGGGGACTTCGAGGTGGAGAATCCCGGTGATGGCACCTTCCGCATCGTGCCTGGTGACGGGACCGACCCGTTCGAATGCGAGCTCTCCGAAGGCGGCAGCTTCGAGTGCGACGAGCGCTATGTGGAGAGCATCACGCAACCGGGCATCGACGCGAGCCTCGACGTGCTGATCTCCGCCGACGGAACAACCACAACCGACGACATGGATGCCGTCCAGCGAGGGCGGATCGTCTGCGATGGCGCCGCATGTGGCTCTGCGGAAGCGCTTCTGGGAACGACGCTCCCGTGCAGCTTCGTCATCCCGTTCACAGCCACGCGATAGCGCGCGTTTGTGGGCGACGAAGCCGCGCGAGCGTAACGAAGAATCCACGATCGGCGCTGCCGGATCCAAGGCGGACAAAACGGGACAATCGCCGTCCCTTCGTCGGGGCAAAGTTCCACGGTAGGCACCCTTCTCTGTCGCTCAGTCCCCGCGTTACGGTGGTGTCGAGTTGAATTCGCGGAAGCCATGGGAGGCGGGGGATATCGTCGACGGGTTTCGGCTTGAACGCCGCCTAGCCCGAGGCGGCATGGCTGATCTCTTCGTCGCCACCCCTCCGTCGGGTGGGGCGAAAGTCGTGGTCAAGGCCATTCGCGATGACTGCGTCGGGCGCGACGAAATGCTCCGCCTGTTCGAGCGAGAAGCGGCCTTGTTGCCGATGCTCGACCATCCCTCGATCGTTCGCGTCGACCGGGTGCGCATCGATGTTTGGAACTCATACATCGCGATGGAGCTCCTCGATGGGTGCGACCTCCGCGACCTCGTTCGGGTCTCGCAGGCCACGGGTCGCAGGATTCCGCTGGGCGTCTGCCTGCGGATCATCCTCGACGTGCTCGACGGTCTGCAGTACGCGCACGAGTTGACGACACCCGACGGCGCGGCCTTGGGCGTCGTTCACCGGGATGTTTCTCCGTCCAACATCATGCTCACCCTCGATGGGCGCGTGAAGCTGCTCGACTTTGGCATCGCGAAGATGCGGCTCAACACGCCGACAAGCAGTCGGGTCGGCACCAAGGGCAAGGGCTGCTACATGGCACCGGAGCAGTGCCAGGGGGCGAGCGTCGATCCCCGGACCGACGTCTACGCGGTCGGGGCGGTGCTGTATGAACTCTCGACGTCGCGCCGAGCGTTCAATGGCAGCAACGAGATGGCGGTGCTGCACTCGATTCTCGAGGGACATTTCACGCCTCCGACGGAGTTGACCCCCGGGTACCCCGAGCGGCTCGAGCTCGTGCTCAAGACAGCGTTGGCACGCGATGGTGACGACCGATATCAGAGCGCGAGGGAGATGGCCGATGCGATTAAGGAGGCGGCGAGTGCGTCTGCGACCGAGGTTGCCGATCGCAGCGCCTTGCAGGCTTTCATCGGCCAGTTCTCCGCGTTGGATGTCGATGGAGAGCTGAGCGAATCGCTGTCGAGCCTCCGTTCGCAGGGCGAGCGGCAGTCGTTTGGGGCCCGCTCGGACCTCGCGTCTTCGGATGCGACGCAGGCCGAGATGTCCTTTGTCGAGGTGGCGGATCCAGCCGAGAGCTCGCGGCGCCCCGCGTGGCCTTGGGTGGTCTCTGCCGTGGCCGCGGTCGGTTTGTTTGGCGTCCTGTTTTCGGGTGGCGCCGAACCCTCGACCGTCAGCCGGGTTCCGCTTCCCTCTGTCGTGCCTGCGGCTGCGGTCCCGTTGCCACAGATGAGCACAGGCGGACGGCTTGCGGGCTCCGCGTTGTCGGGGATCGCAGACCCAGAGCCCGTTCCCTCTGAGGCCGGCGGTGAGTCCCTTCCGGACCGACCCGACCCCTCCGAGCCGCCGGCCAAGCCCCGCAGTAAGACCCCAAGACCTCGACCCAAGCCGGACGTTCGGACCCCCCAACCACCGCCCGAGCCCGGGCTGCGACTCGATGATGAGCTTCGGCCGCCGAAACTCTGAGCCTTCAGAACGACAGCTGGAGCCCGCGCGCGCGAGCGCGGAGCTGCTGCTTGCGGCGTCGTTTGCTGCCGTTGTTGATCAGCAGTACAGCGGTCCCGATCGCCAGGCCGGTGCCGATGGCGAGCGCGACGTCGGCTGCCACGGCGGTGCGACGCGCGGTCCGGAGGTCATCGGACGCCGAGGTCGAACACCGGAAGGTATCCCCACCACCAACGCACGAGTCGCTGGCGCGTTGGCGCGCGCTCAGCGAGAGACCGCCCAACACTCCACCGGTCACGAGAACGGTGCCGGCGGACGCGGCAAGAACAATGGCGGCGGGTGTGAACAGCCGCTGAGGCTCCTCGGGGGGCGGCGCCGGAGGCAGGACGGGATCGGGGCAGGGCGGAGCTTGTTGCACCGCCGCGGTAGCCTCCGGGTCACTGGGTCCGTCCGGATCTTCGGCAGGCTCGGGAGCGCTCGCTTGAGCTGCGATTCGAATCTTCAGGCCCCGGATCCGTTGGTCGATCGGACCTCTGCCTTCTGGCGGGAGGCTGCTGCGGTACCGCTGCATCGTGTCCAGGGCCAAATCGAGCTCACCGAGCCGATCCTGGGCGAGGGCGATGTTGAACAGGAATGTGTCGTCTCGAGACAGGGTGTACGCTGCCTCGAAGGCCTCGATCGCAGCCGCGTACTGGCCAGCGTTGAACAGGACCTTCCCGTCCTCGTACAGTTGCAGAACGTTGGCCCGTTCGTCGTCCGACAACTCCGGCCGCGTCGAAGTCGTCTCAGAGTCGGGCGCAGTGCTGGGCGGACTCACGGCGAGCGAGCACACAAAGGCCAGCGACAATGAACTCACCACGACGAGCGCAGCGTAGCAGGTCCACTCCGATGAGCGTGGCTCTCGTTTGGATGGTGCTGACCGGAGCGGGCTGCAGCCTCACCCTCGAGGAGCCGGTGCCGTGCAGAACCGATGCAGAGTGTCGCGAGTCGTTCACGTTTGGAGCGAGTTGTGGCTCGGACGGGCTGTGCATGGAACCCGTATTCCCAGCCCGATGTGGACGGTCCTTTCCGAGCGATGCGCTGGCAGACCCCCAGGCGTACCGAGACTCGATCCTGATCGGGAGCTTGTTTTCGTTCGAGGACCACGCGGACACGCTCCAGGCCGCAGAACTTGCGGTGCGGCAGGCCAACGATCAGGGAGGCCTCGATGGGCGCGAGTTCGTGATGATTCACTGCGACTACACGCCCGACGCCGGCGATGGGCTCGACGACATCGAGGCGGTCGAGGAACTCACTCCGTATCTCAGCGACGTGCTCGGTGCGCAGGCCATTGTGGGGCCACGTGGCTCCTCGCGGACGCTCGCGGCCCACGCATCGGTCGGAGACACACCAACGGTCATCATCTCGCCGTCCGCGACGTCGCCCCTGTTGACCAGCGCCGAAGCTGTCACACCCACCGACGATACGCCGGGACTTCTGTGGCGGACCGCTCCGCCGGACACCCTTCAGGGCACCGTCATCGCGCAGGACATGCTCGAGCGGGGAGTACGCAGCGTCGCTGTTCTCTATCAAGCGGGAGCCTACGGAGAAGGTCTCTCGTCACTGTTCTCCTCGACCCTGTCGGTTGAGGGCGGGACCGTCTCACTGCTCACCTTTGGGTCTGGGGAGGATTTCTCGCTCGAGGTCGCTCTCATCGCCGAGGGCATCGAGGCGGGCGACTTTGACGAAGTGTTGATGATCTCGTCGGAGATCGCCGACTACATCACGTTCTTCGACTCTGCGACTGCAACCGCGAGTTTGCGACGGGCGTATGGCGAAACGCTGGGTACCGAGGCTGGCGGCATCTTCCTGCCGGACGCGGCGTTCTCAGACCAGCTGCTCGACGAAACCACCACCCAGGCGCAGACTCTGTTCGCCAAGGTTCGAGGTTCACGGCCAGCGCCCGCGGACGGGGTCGTATTCAATACGTTCGCGGCTTCGTATCGCTCCGAGTTCAATGAAGACTCGACCGGGTCGGCCTTCACGCCGCATAGCTACGACGCCGCATGGATGGTCCTGTACGGGCTTGCCTGGGCGTCCTACAACGAGGACGTGGTCGATGGGGTGGGCATCGCGAGGGGATTGCGACGGTTGAGCTCCGGCGAGTCCGTCGACGTTCTGGCGTCTTCGTGGTCGACGATCCAGGCGTCGTTCGAAGCGGGCCGTTCCGTCGATCTTCGCGGGGCGTCGGGAGCGTTGGACTACGACCCGCAGACGGAGGAGACGCGCGCGCCGATCGAGGTCTGGAGCATCGAGCACGAAGACGACGCCTACGTGTTCGTGCAAGAGCGCGTGGTGGAACTCTGAGCGGGCCCCGCTACGGCTTGATGCCATCGAGAATCGGCAGCATCGCTTCCAGCACGTGACGCTTGACGACCCCGGCGCCATCGGCCGACAGGTGAATGCCATCGTGGGCTCGGACGCGCATCATCTTCGGCTTTGCGTCCTGTGAGACCTGAACCATCATCTTGTCCAAGTAGGCACCTTCGTCGTCGGTCAGAAGGTCCCAGGTCTCGATGAACAGGGCGTTACGCCGAAGCGCCATCTCGGCCCGAAAGATCGTGTTCACGACCTTGCATCGGTTGCGGAACTTCTCGGGCCGCATGATCGGCAGGCCGACCCAGAACAACTGCTGGCCGTCCGGTGCAAACGTGTCGGCGAGCGCGTTGACCCGACGTGCGTACTCCTCCCTCCACCCCTCTTCGCCCCAGCGGATCCACTCGCCCTTGCCCATGTACAGCCCCTGCACATCGTTGCCACCGAACATCAGCAACGTCGCGTCGGGCTTTCGCTCGTCCACCAGACGCGTGGACTCCTTGGTCCAGTTGAAGAAGTCCGGGCGCGCCATGCCTGAGCTGCTCCGCCCGCGCCGCACCACATCGTGGCCATGGGTCTTGCGGAGGGTCCGCTCGAGGAACATGCCGAACCCGCCGGCGATCATCGAATCGCCCGCGAGGAGAACCTTCGGCCCCGCTGGTGGCTCGTCTTCCGCCCGGGCTTCACGGCTCAGGCCGGCCGTGGCGAGGGAGGCGGCGCCGATGGAAAATGCTCGTCGAGTGAGTGCCATGGGGCTCCTAGAGCTTGGACGTGCGAGCGATTGAGGGCATTTCCCCGACCCGGACAAACGGGCTGTTTTCAAACGCCTGCGCTCTGCCTATCGTGTGGGGGTGTGTGTCTGCAACGGCGCACCTTACGCACGAGGCGGACCATGGCAGAGGACCAAACCCAAAAGTTCATCGAGCATCTTGTCACCAACAGCCGGGTGATGCTGTTCATGAAGGGGAACAAGATCTTCCCGCAGTGCGGGTTCTCGGCCGCCGTCGTCGAGGTGCTCAAGAAGCACGGCGTCCCGTTCGAATCGTTCAACGTCATGTCGGACATGAAGGTCCGCGAAGGCATCAAGGAGTACAGCGAGTGGCCAACCATTCCGCAGCTGTACGTCGACGGAGAGTTCGTAGGCGGATGTGACATCGTCCGCGAGATGGACGCTTCGGGAGAGCTCAGCGACCTGTTCGCGAAAGCCCCCGCCGCCGAGGCGTGAGGCTTTCTCTAGTGAGCCGCGACCGGCGTGTCGCGGCTCGCTTGTGGCTCCTGCGGCCGGTGGACTATCTTCGCGGGATGCAAAGCTTGCCCCTGCGTTTGAGCCTCGTCGTGTCCCTTGCCGCCTGCGCGATCGGATGTGGGGATGATGGGGGAGCTGGCGACACCGAGGCGGACACCGACGCAAGCAGCACTGGCGCGGGTGCCACCACGGACCCGGTGAGCACGTCGAGCTCGTCGACCGACCCGACAACACCGGCCTCCACTTCGACCACCGACCCCTCGACGACGGCAGCGGACAGCAGCAGCACGGGCGACCCGTCCGAGAGCAGCAGCGAAGACACCGGAGAGACCAGCACGGGCGCATGCCAGGTCTGGGAGGTCACCTACGACCTCGCTGGCAGCGAGTTCGAGATCAGTGGCACGGCAGGCGGTGGCGCTGGCGATCAGGTCAACGTCCTTCAGGAGCCCTACGACGCCGGCGGCAACATCGGCCCCGGTACCTTCGTGCTGCGCTTTGAAGACATCGACGGAGCACCAGGTGGCCTGGCGACGATGCATACCTACGAGATGGTTCTGAACTTCGTCGTGGGTGGGGCCGTCACGGTGACCACCGACATCCAGGGACAAGCCGGGCCCGAAGAGTGCGGCATCACCCAGGGGCTCTTGAACGCCGGTACCGTGGCGTGGGCACCACCCCTCATCTCGGACTACGTGACCACCGGAGAGGTGCTCTGCGAAGGCTTGCTGTGCTCGCTCGGTGGGTTGCCCAACGGTGAGCCCGTCGACATGGGTGGTACGACCGACCAGCCGGTCACGGACTTCGTCTTCGAAGACGACCTCAGCGCATTCACGATGGTCGAGCTGGTGGTCGCGATGGACGACATGTCCACCAACTCCTGGTCCTACAACGGCACAGAGACGGGCCGCGAGCTGGTCGACGCCCCGGACTGCCTCTGCCAGTAGATCCGCCCCGCTACAAGCTCAGCATGCGCTGAATGAGCGAGAGCAGCTGTTCGCCCACCTGCTGTAGGGAGGCAGAGCGAAGCGTCGCGAGTTCGACGTTGTACTGGGTGCGGCGGTCCTTGGAGAACGCGCCCTTCTTGTCGACCTCGAGCATGATCTGGAAGTTGGTGCCCAGGTACTGCATGTGGAGGTTGACGCAGTCGATGTTCCACTGGGTCCGCCACTGCGCGGGCGGCTCGAACCTGGCCTTGAACTCCTGCCCGAGGGGTTTGCTCTCGAGGGTGTCCACGCGAAGATCCAGGGCACCCATCGCGTCGCGAATCTTCTCGACGTCGATGTTGTGCATGTTGATCGGGACCTCGACTTCGACGTCGTAGGCCCAGGCGATGTCCACGCAGCCACGAATCTCCCAGTGCACATCTTTGCTGGAGATCGAGGTGGACTGAGGGATCCGCAGCTCGAAGGGCATGGGAACGCGGTCGTTCTTCTTGGCCTTCCACGGTCCCTTCTTGACCAGGACGCGGTCCCAAACATGCCCTTTCTTTGCGCCCTTGCGGTGGACCTCGACGAGTTCGATGGTGATCTCGTCGATCGTCTCGTTGTCGGTAGCCGTGAACTCGGCGAAGCCCTTGATCGTGCTGTCGTTGCTGAAGTCGTCGCCCGGCAGTGCGATCATGAACACGCCGTTGTCGTTGGACCCTTGGCGACGGTACGTCATCGCCCCGTCGGCGCCCGAAGGCTGGGCGGACGCCACGACCGGAGGGGTGCTGTAGGAGACGGCAGCCTGCTGCTTCCGCGCCTCGATCAGTGCCTTGAGATCGGCGGGCAGTTCTCCCATGACGGTCGCGCCCTGCTGCGCGCCACCGGTCCACGCGACCGCCAGTGGCATGTGTCCGATGAAGACATGCTGGCCCGGTGCGAGTTGAACCGGTTGCTGTCCGACGGGATGTCCGTTGATCCAGGTGCCGTTGCTCGACCCCATGTCGCGGATCAGCGCCACGCCGTTCTCCAGGTACACCTCGCAGTGCCGACGGGAGACCGTAGCGTGCTGAACACAGATGGAAGAACTCTGCTCGTCGCGCCCGATGATGTGTCGGGGACTGTTGGCGTCGAGCGACGCCATCGCGGAACCAATCTGCAGCGAAACCACTGTCATCGAAAAACGACGGTAGCACGCTGCTCGGAGCCCGGGGGATCAGAAGCTGGTGCTCGAGCCGCCTGTTGAGCCGCTGGACCCACTGGAACCGCTGGATCCATACCCGCCCGTAGAACCTGTGCTCGTGCCCCAGGCTCCCGTCGAACTCCAGCTGTCGGTTGTCCAGCCGGTCGTGCCGAACCCACTGCAGTCGACGGGGTCCGAGCCTTCGGGACAAAGACCCGTTCCCTCGGGCTCGTCGCACTCCCCGTCGAATGGGTACGGGCATGTGGCGGGTTGCCCGGTGTCAGCCGCCGAGGTGCCGGAAGAGGGGGTGGGAAGGCCACCGCACTCGACCGAGTTTTCGGGGCCACAGACCTGTTGCACGAAGACGCCCGCGCAGGTGTTCTCGAGCAAGCATTGCACCTCGTCGGCTTGCGGTTGGAGGCTATCTTCATCGCAGGTGCTCAGGCACGAAGCCTTGAGCTCGGCGGCGACGGAGCCGTCGCAGAGTTCGGCGGTCCCGGTTTGTTCGGCGCACAGCCCGGCTGTACACAGCGCAACCTTGTCGCAGAGGTTGTCGCACGTGATCGCTGTGCTGGTCTGAGGCTCCTGGCACGAGGGGTGGAACATCGTCTGCGACATTGTCTTGCCGCCGTCGCCATCGGACGAGAGGCAGCCGGTGCTGGCGAGGGCAGAGAGGAACGCGAGACGGAGGATGGATGCTTGGGGGGATGGCATCGTGGTCGGTTGGGTACGGGGAACGCAGGTGCCCATACGCGGGGGCGGCCCGCCTCGGCCGGTGCGGTCTTCGGAAATGTTGTGTTCCTCGGCGCGGTACATCGATTCGTGGGGGTCGCGGACGAGCGATGCGGGCAGCCGACGACCTACGTGCGCGAGTCGAGCTTCGGCCGCTTCCACCAAAAAAAATGTCGACAGCACCCCCCGCGCGTTTGAGACTCCTGCTGGCCTCGGGTTCTTGACCGACCTTTCCAAAGATCGCGAGCTGCTTGCGGCGTTTCGCAGCGGTGACCCGAGCGCGCTCGAACGGGTGTACTTCGAGCATGCGACAGCGCTCGAAGTCCGACTTCGTGCGGGCTTGTCTCGTGGCGGGACACGGATGGGTCCGCTCTCGGATCCGGACGTCCGTGACGTGTTGCAGGAGGTGTTCATCCGAGCGTTCTCTGCCTCGTCTCGGTCGAGGTACGACGGCATCCGTCCGTTCGGAACCTGGCTTCAGACCATCGCCCGCAACCTCCTCATCGACCGAGCCCGCCGTCGAGGACTGCCTCAGGCCGAGGCCGAACTGCTCGATTTCGTGGCCGATGACGCGGCCGGGGTCGAGGAGACCCTGCTCGATGCGGAGCTGCAGGCCGCCACAGCCCTGTTCGTCGAGACGCTAGACCCCGAGCAGCGCCGGTTCGTAGAGTTGAGATTCGAGCAGGAGCGGTCTCAAGAAGACGTCGCGCGTGCCATGAATCTCACTCGTCGCAGGGTCCGAACTCTCGAGAAGCATGTGCGCGTGGGTCTGCGTGGGTTTCTCGCGGAGCGGGGCCTGGAGCCGGTCCTTCCGCGGGGCGCCGACACCTCCGACGCCAACTCGTCTTCGAAGGGACCGAGGTCGTCATGAACCCCTCGGACGAACAAGAATCGGACCGGGCCGTCGGTCGGCTGCTCTCCGGTCGGGCCCGGCTCAGTCGACCGGAGCACGAGTCGATCGTCGCGAGTGTTCTTCAGGCGACCGCGGACGAAGCGGTGCCGGCCCCCTCGAGAAGCAAGTGGTGGTGGCCGACCGGGATCTTGGTCGCCGCGGCTGCCGCAGCGTTGGTGTTGGTCTTGCTTCCCGGCGATCCGCCGCCCACCGATCCCGATCCATTCACCGCCCGAGGCGGATCCGAGGGTCCGCAGCTTCAGCTCACGTGTGAGCCTGGCTGCACGTCCGGCGCTCACGTGGTGCTGGAGGTCGCGGACGCGGATGAATACTCGCATGTCGCAGTGTTCTCGTTCCGAGAAGACGGTGCGGCGATCTGGTATGCGCCCGGCGATGCGGCGGGCGAGAGCCTTCCGTTGCCCGAGGGCGCACGGGGGCTGCTCCCGTTTCGTATCGAACTGGATGAGACGCATCGGGTCGGGCGCTACGACGTTATTGCCGTGTTCTCGAAGACGCCGCTGCGTCGCGATGCGCTCCGTTCCACCTATCGAGATCGGCCCGACACGGTGGCGATCGTGGAGCGAGTCCTGATGGTCGAGGCATCCCCATGACGTCATTCGGCCGCCAGCTCGCGGCCGGTTTGCTTGCGGTCGTCTGCGCAACGCCCAGCGTCGCGTCGGCGAAGAAGACCGTCGCCGTGGTGGTCGGCAACAACCAGCCGCCGGCGGGGGAATCAGGCGCGGGGCTCGCGACGCTTCGTTATGCCGACGACGACGCCCATCGCTACGCCGACCTTCTCAGGCGGGTGGCCGATGACACCGTCCTGCTCACCGTCTACGACCGTCAGACGCGCGGTCGTGTGCCGGATGCTGCGGTCGACGGCCCCCCCACATTGGCTGCGCTGCGCAAGACCCTGGCGGCGTTCGCCGAGGGCGACGAACTCACCGTCTACCTCGTGTTCGCGGGTCATGGTGCGATCGACGAGTCCGGGGCGCCGTTCCTGTCGTTGTTGGACGGACCGCTGACGCGGGATGTGTTGTTCGACGAGCTGTTGGCGGGGCTCCCCGCGGATCGTGTGCATCTCATCATCGATGCTTGTCACGCTGCCGGTGTCCTGTCTCTTATACACATCTGACGCTGCCGACGAGCGATCTAGTGTAGAT
>OJGU01001174.1_pt1 | contig 10520 bp, 9 predicted proteins | sample 1594741 | NCBI WGS metagenome assembly OJGU01 (sample SAMN05416841, study PRJEB24817) | seawater metagenome | isolation source: Sea water | place: Canada:Atlantic | collected 2013-07 | reverse complement strand
CTACACTAGATCGCTCGTCGGCAGCGTCAGATGTGTATAAGAGACAGACTTGGTGGTATTGTTGTTTCTTTGCTCATCATTTATGCAATGATAAATTTTAAATTTTATGATGTTCAGGCAAGTGAGCTTGGAGATTTAGTTGTTGAAGAAGTTGAAGAGGAAATTATTCCTATTACGGAACAAAACACTCCACCACCACCTCCTCCTCCTCCACCTGCTGCTCCTGAAACCATAGAAATTGTGGAAGATGATGTAGAAATAGAAGAAGAAATAGAAATTGATACTGAAGCTGATGCCGAAACTGTTGTAGAAACTTTTGAAGTAGAAGAAGAAGTAGTGGAAGAAGAAATTTTTACCATTGTAGAAGATATGCCGGAATTTCCGGGTGGAGTTCAAGCATTATACAAATTCTTAGGTGAAAACGTTAAATATCCACAAGCGGCTAAAGCAAATGGTATTTCAGGAAAAGTTTTCGTGAACTTTACTGTTGAAAAAGATGGTTCAATTACTGCAGTAAAAGTAATTAGAGGTGTTCACGAATTATTAGATAAAGAAGCTGTAAGGGTAGTAAAAAGTTTCCCTAAATGGAAACCGGGAAAACAAAGAGGTAAATCTGTGAGAGTTTCTTACAACATCCCTATTTCATTCGTGTTGAAATAACAACAAATGTTACAAAAACCAATAATATTTTTAATAATGCTGCTCACTTTTGTGGGCAGCATTTCTTTTGCCCAAGAAATTGAGAAGGAAGAACCCCTTACTATTGAAGAGGAAAAAATTGATACTGATGTTTTTGTAATCGTAGAACAAATGCCGGAGTTCCCGGGTGGACAAGATTCTTTGTATAAATTTCTTGGTGCTAATATTGTCTATCCAAATAAAGCAAAAAAAGATGGTGTAGAGGGTAAAGTATATATCAATTTTACTATTGAAAAAGATGGATCTATTAATGAAGTAAAAGTATTAAGAAGTGTTCATCCTTTATTAGATGAAGAAGCCGTTCGTGTGGTAGAATCATTTCCTAAATGGAAACCGGGGAAGCAAAAAGGTAAAACAGTAAGGGTTTCATACAACCTTCCACTAAATTTTGTTTTAAATAAAAAAGACACAAAAGAGAAAAAGAGAAAGAAAAAATAATTTCCTTAATTTCTTAAACTAAAAATATAGAAAACACCTTGACCAAAAATTAAGGTGTTTTTTTTATCTTTACAGCAAAAACTCATGACAGAACAAAAAAAACTATTCCTACTCGATGCTTTTGCACTAATTTACAGAGCTTACTTCGCTTTTGGCAATAACCAACGATACAATTCTAAAGGTCTAAACACTTCTGCCATGTTGGGTTTTACCAATACCTTATTAGAAGTATTGGAAAAACAAAAACCAACACACATTGCTGTAGTTTTTGATGCACCAACCACTACCAACAGAGAATTAGAATTTTCCGATTATAAAGCAGGAAGACACGAAATGCCCGAAGATATTAGAATTGCTCTTCCCTATATCAAACAAATTATTGAAGCTTTCAAAATTCCTATACTGTTAAAAGATGGATTTGAAGCCGATGATGTAATTGGAACCATTGCTAAAGAAGCAGAAAAAGAAGGTTTTACCACTTATATGATGACTCCCGACAAAGATTTTGGTCAATTAGTTACCGAGAAATCATTTATCTATAAACCTGCTGCTTATGGTAAACCCGCTGAAATATTAGGAATTAAAGAAGTTTGTGAAAAATTTGAAGTTGAAAATCCTTTGCAAGTCATAGACATTTTAGGACTTTGGGGCGATGCTGTAGATAACATTCCCGGAATTCCAGGAATTGGCGAAAAAACCGCCAAAAAACTTATTTCCGAATATGGCAGCGTAGAAAACCTAATTGCCAATGCTGAAGATTTAAAAGGCAAACAAAAAGAAAATGTAATCAACTTTGCCGAACAAGGCTTACTTTCTAAAAGATTAGCTACCATTATTGTGGATGTGCCTTTAGAGTATGATTTTGAAGATTTGAAAATGGAAAGTCCTGATGAAGAAAAAATCACCAATCTTTTTGCCGAATTAGAATTCAGAAACTTGGCTAAAAGAATTTTAGGCAAAGAAATTCAAATTCAGGCAGCAGCCAAAAATGTACAAGGTAATGGTCAGATGGATTTATTTGCTGATGCTACCAACAGTAATGAAGAAAAAGCTAATGACGAACCTACCAACATTGAACAAAAAGACATTAGTAACAGCAAACATGAATATCATTTTGTAAATACTCCTGCCAAAAGAGCTGATTTAATCAAAAAACTAGCTCAACAAAAATCGTTTTGTTTTGATACCGAAACTACTAGTATCAATGCTTTAGCAGCCGAATTGGTTGGTATTGCATTTGCTTATGAACCTCAACAAGCATATTATGTTTCTTTTCCTGCCAATCAGGAAGAAGCCCAGCAAATTGCAGAAGAGTTTAAAACTTTATTCGAAAACCCTACAACAGAAAAAATCGGACATAACATTAAATACGATATCAATGTATTGAGCAATTACGGTATTGCGGTTAAAGGAAAAATTTTCGATACCATGATAGCTCATTACCTCATTCAACCGGATATGCGACACGGAATGGATTTACTTTCCGAAGCTTATTTAGGATACAAACCTGTTTCTATAGAAACACTTATTGGCAAGAAAGGTAAAAACCAACAAAGCATGCGTGATATTGCTCCCGAAGAAATAGTAGATTACGCTTGTGAAGATGCTGATATTACCCTTCAATTAAAACATCGTTTATGGAAAATGATGGATGAAGATCAGCAAAAAGTTTTTAATGACATTGAGGCTCCTTTAGTAGCCGTACTAGCCGATATGGAACAAGAAGGCATCAATTTAGATGTTCCTACCCTCAAAAAAATGTCTGAAGAACTAAAAGAGTTAATTATTACCTTAGAAAAAGAAATTTTGGATTTATCTGGAGCTCAATTTAACATAGACTCTCCAAAACAATTAGGAGAAATTCTTTTTGAAAAACTCAAAATAGTTGATAAACCGAAGAAAACAAAAACAGGTCAGTACCAAACCAACGAGGATGTGTTGTCTAAACTTATCCACGAACACGAGATTGTTCCTAAAATTCTAGATTACAGAACACTCAAAAAACTAAAATCTACCTATGTAGATACCCTACCCGATTTGGTAAATCCAAAAACCAACAGATTACATACCAGCTATATGCAAACAGTAGCTGCAACAGGAAGGTTGAGTTCTAATAATCCGAATTTACAAAACATCCCGATAAGAGATGCTCGTGGCAGAGAAATAAGAAAAGCGTTTGTACCAAGAGATAAGAACTACACGCTTTTAGCTGCCGATTATTCGCAAATAGAACTTAGAATTATTGCTGCGTTAAGCAAAGATGAAAACATGCTAAAAGCATTTAACGAAGGTGAAGATATCCATACCGCTACTGCTGCAAAAGTATTTAATGTAGCGTTAGAAGACGTGGATAGAAACATGAGAGGAAAAGCAAAAGCAGTTAACTTCGGAATTATCTATGGTGTTTCTGCTTTTGGACTAGCTCAAAACCTCAACATTTCTAGAACAGAAGCCAAAGAAATTATTGATACTTACTTTGAACAATACCCTAGCATTAAAAGCTATATGGATAGCAGCATTGCTTTTGCCAAAGAAAAAGGCTATGTAGAAACCATTATGAAACGCAGAAGAATGTTACCGGATATTAATTCCAACAACCCTGTGGTGCGCGGACATGCAGAAAGAAATGCCATAAATGCTCCTATACAAGGTTCTGCTGCCGATATTATTAAAATGGCAATGATTAACATTTTTACCGTTTTTGAAGAAAAAAAATTGAAATCTAAAATGTTATTACAAGTACATGATGAGTTAGTTTTTGATGTGCACCTTTCTGAATTGGAGCAAGTGCAACAAATTGTAAAAGAGAAAATGGAACGTGCCGTAAAATTGAGTGTCCCATTAGATGTAGAAATGAACCACGCTGACAATTGGTTAGCAGCTCATTAATATTTTTAACTGCCCAATGAAAATATTTGCTGAAACAGAAAGACTAATCCTTAGAGAAATTCTTCCTACAGATATTGAAGGACTGTTTGAACTCGACTCTGACCCTGAGGTACATAAATATTTAGGGAATAAACCCGTAAAGAATAAAAAGCAAATTGCTGACATTATAACTTTTATACGTCAACAATATATTGACAACGGCATAGGTCGTTGGGCTATTATTGATAAAAAAACGAATCATTTTATAGGTTGGACAGGACTAAAATTTGTTACTGAAGAAATAAATAAGCACAAAAACTACCACGACCTTGGGTATAGGTTAATCCAAAAATATTGGGGCAAAGGCTTCGCAACAGAAAGTGCAATAGCTTCCTTAACTTATGGTTTTAACACATTACATTTAAATGAAATTTATGCTGCAGCTGATATAGATAACATTGGTTCCAACAAAATTTTAACAAAACTGGGATTTAATTTTATCGAGAGATTTACCTATGATGGAGCTATCCATAATTGGTATAAATTAGAAAAAAGTACTTGGGTAGATAAAAAGTAATACTTATCGTCCAATTAGATATAGAAATGAACCACGATGACAATTGGTTAGCGGCTCATTAATAACCACACCTTTTAATTAATAGTTTTTTACGTTAAGAAATATTAACCCTTAAAATTAAGCATCCTGTTTACGATTGGTTAATTTTGAATTTGTTTAAATTGTTATACTAACTATTTCTACATCCTCAATAAATAAATGAGCAATATTTTTCTAAATAGCTTCAGTAAGATTAAATCTTTAACCCTTTTGGTTGGATTTATAATCATTACTTTTTTTACTTCTTGCACGGTAAGAAAAGCCATACAAGTTCAATTAGATATTCCTATTACCAAACAGCTCAACCCTTCAAAAACCATACAAACAAATGTAGAAGTTTGCGAAAATTTTGAACAAGAATCTTTTATTCTTCCTTTAAAAAGACTTGGTGTAGAACTTTCCAATAATGCCATTCCTTCTTTTTCAAAAACAGCACTAACTCATTTCATAAAAACAGTTACTAATTTCTCATTCTTATCCAATAAGATTATTAATTCAGAAAAAATTCCTTTTTATATTTTATACCTAAACTTAAAACTCAAGGTATAAACTCCCCTTACTTCTTTCATTACAACAATAAACTTATTTAAACCACCTTTTACCTGTTGAAATTATCATCAGGCAAAACTTAATACATATAAAAATGAATCATATTGAAATAAAAAACGAAAATAAATCCTATCACTTAGCTGGATTATTTACGCTTGCACTTCGCCTTGTAGTAGGCTGGATCTATTTTTCTGCATTTTGGAGAAGGTTATTCCTTGCCAACAAACTTGACCCAGAAACTGCTGGTTATATTGGAGAAAAATTTAATCACTTCCTTCCCAATGCACTGGGAATTAAACCAATTATAGAATACCTAGTTACTAATCCCGAATCATTATGGTGGGCAATGGCTTCCTTTACTATTGTAGAAGGAATTGTAGGTTTACTCTTAATTCTCGGTTTGTTTACCAGACTTATGAGTATTGGTGTATTTAGTTTAGCAATGGGCATTCTGCTAGGTTCTGGCTGGATTGGAACCACATGTCTTGACGAATGGCAAATAGGCGTACTAGGTATTGCAGCTGGTTTTACCATATTTTTTACAGGCAGCAGTAAATACTCATTGGATTATTGGTTAACTAACAAATATTCAACTATTAAAAACCGAAAATGGTATGTTCTTTTAGGTTCTGGTGTTTTGCCTTTAGCACAAAATTCTTTAAATAAAATAGTCTTAATTGGTTCAATAGGAATTTTATCCCTTACATTATTTACAAATCAATATTTCCATGGTGGAGTTTGGGGTACATTACATAATAAATCTATAAAACCAAAAATAGAAATAGCTAACGCTACACTTTCTAACAATCAACTTTCGTTTGAAGTTTATCGAGTTGAAGGAGTAGATGTTTATGGCTCATTTTTAATTGGAATTAGATTAGATGATGAAAATGGTAATCCCATTTTAAATCTAAATGGAAATGATTTGGCTAAATTTCCAGCTACTAACATAAAAAATAACTATGTTGCAAAAGTAAAACCAGGAGAACATAGCTTAATTATTCCTTTAGGTGCTAAAGCCACTTTATTAATAAATGAAGCTCCGTTAGCTAAACTTCCAAATGGATCTTACAAGATTACACTTACTGATATTAGTGGAGCCCAGTGGAAAAGTAAATTGCTGAAAAATAATTAATTCCATAAATAAATTATTTTAAAAACACATGACTCACTCAGACATTCTGGGTGAGTTTTTTTATAATTATTTTTCTATAAAAAATGTTAATAATGTCTATTCCTAAATAAGAATTATTATCTTTGAGGAATAATTACTAGTGAATATCATGAGTGAATTTTTCAGAAAAGCATTAAAAGAAAAAGGACTAAAAGTAACTCCTCAGCGTGTAGCTATTTTTGAGGCCATTACCCATTTAAAAAATCATCCAACAGCTGAAAATATAATAGCATACATCAAAAAAAATCATCCTAACATTTCAGTTGGTACCGTATATAAAGTGTTAGATTCTTTTGTTGAAAACAAGCTGCTAAGCAAAGTAAAAACAGAGAAAGACATTATGCGTTACGATTCGGTTTTAACCAACCATCATCATTTATATTGTACAGAAACAGACCGTATTGAAGATTATGAAGATGAACAACTCAACAAACTCATTGAAAATTATTTTAAAACACATAAAATAAAAAACTTTAACATTCAAGAAGTTAAACTTCAGATAACAGGGAAATTTAATAACTAACTTAAATAACAAAATTATGGACAAATCAACAGGAAAATGCCCCTTTCATCATGGGGCAAACACAGAAACAAGTAACACAACAATGGAATGGTGGCCAAAAGCACTCAATTTAGATATTTTACATCAACACGATACCAAAACAAATCCGTTAGGAAATGAATTTAACTATGCCGAAGAGTTCAAAAAACTAGACTTAGAGGCATTAAAAAACGACTTAAAAAAATTCATGACCGAAAATCAAGATTGGTGGCCTGCCGATTGGGGGCATTATGGTGGATTGATGATTCGTATGGCTTGGCATGCTGCAGGAACGTATAGAATTGCTGATGGTCGTGGTGGAAGTAACACAGGAAACCAACGTTTTGCACCGCTAAACAGCTGGCCCGACAATGGCAACTTAGATAAAGCACGTAGGTTATTATGGCCAATTAAGAAAAAATACGGTAACAAAATTTCTTGGGCAGATTTATACATCCTTGCCGGAAATATGGCTTACGAATCTATGGGATTTAAAACATTTGGTTTTGCCGGTGGTCGTGAAGACATTTGGCATCCTGAAAAAGACATTAACTGGGGAAATGAAAAAGAATGGTTGGCAGCAACTAAAAATCGTTATTCAAGCGATGCCGACAGAGAGTCTTTAGAAAACCCGTTGGCTGCCGTACAAATGGGATTGATTTATGTAAATCCGGAAGGTGTTGATGGAAATCCAGATCCTCTAAAAACAGCTCAAGATGTTAGAATGACTTTTAAAAGAATGGCTATGAACGATGAAGAAACAGTAGCGCTAACAGCCGGAGGTCATACCGTTGGTAAAGCACACGGAAATGGTGATGCATCTATTTTAGGAGAAAGTCCTGAAGGAGCAGAAATTCATGAGCAAGGTTTTGGCTGGATAAATCCAAAAGGCAAAGGAAATGCTGAAGATACTGTTACTAGTGGATTAGAAGGTGCTTGGACTACGACTCCCAATAAATGGAACCACACTTATTTTCACTTATTATTAAATCACGAATGGGAATTGAAAAAAAGCCCTGCCGGAGCTTGGCAATGGGAACCTGTCAACATGAAGGAAGAAGATAAACCTTTTGACGCTCATATACCAAATGTCCGCAGAAACCCAATAATGACAGATGCTGATATGGCAATGAAAATGGATCCTGAGTATAGAAAAATTTCAGAGCAATTTTATAAAGACCCTGAATATTTTAAAGATGTATTTGCAAGAGCATGGTTTAAATTAACGCACAGAGATTTAGGCCCAAAAAGTCGTTATTTAGGAGCAGATGTACCAAAGGAAGACCTAATTTGGCAAGACCCTGTTCCAACAGTTGATTATACCTTATCTGATGCAGAAATTGAAGACTTAAAAACTAAATTACTAAACAGCGGATTAAGCCAGACTGAACTTATTACTACTGCTTGGGATAGTGCAAGAACTTTTAGAAAATCTGATTACAGAGGTGGAGCAAACGGAGCCAGAATACGTTTAGCACCCCAAAAAGATTGGGAAGGAAACGAACCGGAAAAACTGCAAAAAGTGTTGAATAAACTCACTGAAATTCAAGCAGGGTTATCTAAAAAAGTGAGCATTGCCGATTTAATTGTATTGGGAGGAACTGCTGCAGTTGAAAAAGCTGCTCAACAAGGCGGAGTAAACATCAAAGTTCCTTTTAATGCTGGACGAGGAGATGCGACAGCAGAAATGACCGATGTAGAATCGTTTGAGGCACTAGAACCACTACACGATGGCTACAGAAACTGGTTGAAAAAAGACTACACTGTAAAAGCGGAAGAATTGTTATTAGACAGAACTCAACTAATGGGCTTAACTGCTCCTGAAATGACAGTATTGATTGGTGGGATGCGAGTTTTAGGAACAAATTATGGAGGAAGCAAACATGGTGTTTTTACAAATAACCCTGGCGTTTTAAGCAATGATTTCTTTGTGAACCTTACCGATATGAATTACGCATGGAAACCCGTTAATGATAATTTATACAACATTGTCGACAGAAAAACAGGGGCAACCAAATGGACTGCCACACGAGTAGACTTAATTTTTGGCTCTAACTCTATATTACGTGCTTATTCAGAAGTTTATGCTCAAGACGATAACAAAGAGAAATTTGTACACGATTTTGTAAATGCTTGGACAAAAGTGATGAATGCCGATAGGTTTTAATTTAACAAATTATACAAAGCCCATTAATAGCTATTAATGGGCTTTGTTATTTTATATCCCTAAAAACAAAATTTGTGTACGTCATTTAATTTTTTATCTTTGTTATGGTTTAAAACTTCACTAAAACTATGCGTTACTATTTTCTACTACTTCCTACTTTATTTTTGTTACTACTAACGTCATGTGCTGATGAAGAAACAAGCATCGTAGAAAATAAAGAAGCTATAGAAATTAGAACCGAAAAAAGAGTTGAAGCCTCAAACAAAGTACTATCTACAGTTCCTCTACCTTTAGAAGCTGCTGAAATCTTTAAAACAGAAGGTGTTATTTATGATAAGAATTATCTTAATGCAGTAGAAAATGTAAATAGCTACACTACCAGCACTCAAAAAGCACTAAACTTTGGTATTTATGGTGTTGATTTAAGTTATGCAACCATTTTCGACCAAACACAAGCCTGCATGCTTTATATTAATTGCTCTAAAAAATTAGCTGAAGAGTTAGGTTTAACCAATGTTTTTGATGTTGCTACTATTGAAAGAATTGAAAACAACATAGAAACAAAAGACTCTGTACTATTCATTGCAGAGCAAAGTTACAGACAAGCAGATGCTTACCTAAAAACAACGCAACAAGAAGAATTAGCTGCTTTAGTATTGGCAGGAGGTTGGATAGAAGGTTTATATTTAGGAACTCGTCAATCTGCGAAAGATATTGATAATAGTGTAATTAAACAAAAAATTAACGCCCAAAAACAATCTTTAGTTGAGCTAATTAACTTATTAGAAAGTTTTAAAAGTGATAATATTGCCAACTTAAACAATCAATTAAAACAATTAGATGAAATTTTTATAATTAAAAATCAAGAAGACTTTATTAATATTGCTAATAAAGTAACCAAAATTAGAAATCAAATTATAAACTAAATCCACAACAATATGAAAACAACAATTGTAATTGCAACTGCATTAATTTTTTCTCTTACTATGAATGTTAATGCCCAAAACAAAACCTCTAAAAATGAAGTAAAGGTTGAAAAAAAAGAAACTAAGATAAAAAAAGAAAAGAAACAGAAAGAAGCAACAACCAATAAAAATGAAGAAAAAAACAATAACGGAAATGCTTATGGGAAGAATAAAGGAGATCTAGAAGGCAAAGAGTTTGGTCAAGATAGAGCTGCCAATGCTAAAGTTCAAGCTAAAAAAGATAAAGAAGTAGTTGAAAAAAATATACAAACAATGGTTGAAGAAATTCAAAAAGAAGAAAAGAACCTAGAAAAAATCCAAGCTCAAAAAAATGACCCTGCCAATAATGACAATAAAGTTGATGAAGCTATAAAAAATAGTGAAAACAAAATCAATGAAATGACTGAAAAGCTTAAGAAAGAAAATACCAAATTGAAAGAATTACAAAAAATTATAGCTGTCTCTTATACACATCTCCGAGCCCACGAGACCTCTCTACATCT
>OJGU01001173.1_pt1 | contig 10536 bp, 2 predicted proteins | sample 1594741 | NCBI WGS metagenome assembly OJGU01 (sample SAMN05416841, study PRJEB24817) | seawater metagenome | isolation source: Sea water | place: Canada:Atlantic | collected 2013-07 | reverse complement strand
ACCCTGGATAGCAACGCCCCCAAGAGAATCACACTCGAGGACCAAGTCACTGATGCCCATCAATCACCCCCAGGTTTCCAGGCCGAAGCCCCCATCTCGAAGACCGATAAGATCCCCAGCGGCAACAAACCACCCGCCCAAACAAACAGCCCCCGTCAAACAAAACGAGACACTCCAGAAACGCCCCAGTCATTGGGGGGCCTCATCGATATGTCATCAAACGGCGCCCTGAAAGGTTCACCGCATTCATCCGCAAGTCCATTCAAGTGGAAGACGGCGATGCTCTATCTATGGTTCAGCGGAATCATCATACTCACAGGGCACGTGGGAGCCTCCTGGTGGCGTTTTCGTCGGCAATTGGAAAAGGAAAACAGCCTTTCAAAGGCTCCCTTTCAACCATTGATTGATGAATGCCACCAGGCACTAGGACTTCGGAATCGAGTCCCCGTTTTCGAAACTGACCTTGTCAGTTCCCCCGCGCTATGTGGTCTCTTCAAACCCCAAATTCTGCTCCCTAAAAATGTCACCTCAAGCTACACAAAGGAGCAACTCACTCACGTGATCATGCACGAACTAGCGCATCAAAAGCGCCGTGATGCTCTATGGAATCTATGGGCCACGATCATTCAAGTCATCCACTGGCCCAACCCACTCATCTGGTATGCCAATCTAAGAATGAGAGCCGACCGTGAACTTGCTACCGACTACCTGGCACTCACGGCGATCCAGCGGGATCAAGCGACCGCTTACGGTGAGACGATTCTCAAATCACTCCAAGCGGCTTCTGCCCAAAAGTCCATTCCTGGACTCATCGGAATTTCAGAGGACAGTCACAACCTTGAACGTCGTTTTAGGATGATCTCTGGCTTCCAAAAACACCGAAAATATTCGTTTGCAGCGCTCGCGATTGTCATCACCACAATGTCAGCAATCACCCTCACTGATGCAAAACCAAAGCCCAGCGAAGCACCGACTCAAAGCACCAATGACTTGCTAGCCACAGAGGTAGCCCCCTTATATGACGCCGGTATTTCGGATCACGCGACTGCCGACCACCATATCGAAGTTTCCGTGATCGATGACAATACCGAGGCCCCAATCCCGGGCGTTACGATAGCCTACTCAGTTCATTGGAATCGAGAGAATCTAAAAGAGATCAAGAGCAACGAAGCAGGCATTGCCATTCTTCCAATTTCCACCCCAGACGAGCAGCTAACCCGCATTACATTACGGGCTATGCCTCAAGCTCCCTACGCCGGACAAATTCGAAATTGGAGTCACCAAGAAAACCTCGCGAATATTCTTCCAACCCAACACTCCTTCCGCCTCAAACCGGGACAAAAGATTGGCGGTACGTTAGTGGACTCTGCGAACAAACCCATTCCAGAAGCAAAAATCTCGTTTTATCAGAATCCCCCACAAGCAGCGGTATCAGGCAATACACTTCACCTCAATATTCCCCTCGAGCGAGCCATTGAAACCGATTCCCTTGGGCATTGGCAACTCGAAGGCGCACCGGACGATTTGCAGAGCATTCTCCTGACCATTCAAGAAGTCTCAGGTGCCCAACATCGCTTTACGACGGGGCAAAAAAGCGGGCACCGGTATATGTACCTGACTGGGGATGCGGTCGATGCGAAACGCTTGAGAGCAGGCAATGCCATCATGAAATTAAATCCAGGCAAAACCGTCACAGTCCGAGTTACCGACGAATCTGGACGCCCAATCCCAAAAGCAATCGTCAGAGAATCCCACGCCTTCGGACGGCAAACGGGGTTCACTGATGTCACAGATTCAACGGGACAGGTTCGCTTCCTGGGACGAACTGATCACGAGATAATCTATGTCGCCGAACATCCAAACTATGCGATCAGTTCGAAAGTGGCCCTACTAAATCAAGGTGTCTCAAACCTCAATATCATCCTCCCCTCAAAGCATCCCCTCCGAGCGCAGATCACAGACAAGCGAGGTCAGGGAATAAACAACGCTCACATTAGCCTCAACCCCTTTTCGAACGAAGACTCCTTCATCGATTGGAAAACCAATACAGATTCAAATGGTTTCTTCCAATGGGATCAGGCGCCTCAATTCGAATTCCAAATTGAAGTCTCGGCACCCTCATTTCAAACCATCACCCTCTCTTCAAAACAACTGCGCACATCAAGTGTCGCCACACTCCCCACATCGAATGCCGGCCGAGTTCACTTCAAGGCAAAGGTCTCAGACGCCAATACTGGGCAGCCGATTGACCGATTTGACTACGCTTTCACAAGGCAAATAGCCTACGGAATCCAAGATTCCCACATAGGTCACAAAGGCAGTGTGGACCTCGACCTCACATTCGCAGAATTCGATCAACGTTTTCTACCAGACAGAGACATTCATTACTATCTTAACATCCGAGCCCCCGGGTATCAGGAGGCGTATTCAAGACGAATCGCGGGCAACGAGATTAGCCCGACTCTTGCCTTCGCGCTCACTCCAACTCCATCACAGTTTCAACTTGAAGGCCGTACTGTCCTAAGCCCAGAGGGCCATCCTGCCGCTCATGCACAGCTCGTTCTAAAATCTAGAGCGGGACCGTCACCAACATTTAGCTATACAAACGGCAAGGCACAAATGAGAACTCGCCCTCAGAACATTCAAGTCACGACGGATAGCAAGGGAAAGATTCCACAATTGCCGTTCCCTGAAAACTTTGCAGGACTTCTGATCGATCACGACACAGGCACATTGATACTCACCAGGAAAGAACTAGCGCGCTATCCAAACGAACTCACTCTTCAAGCAACGGGAACCATTAACGGCACACTATCTATAGCGGGAGAAATCAAAGCCAATCGAAGCATAGGGCTCATAGCAGACAAGTATCCCAAGAATCTACTGATTGGCCATTTCAGCACCCAAACCGATAGAGACGGTAAGTTTCGATTCGAGTCTCTACCAAGCGGCAACTATCAACTCTATGTGAACCATCCAGAATATCTCACAGGGACACTTGTCCCATCCTACGCCAAAAATATTGTCGTTGAGCCCGGTAGAACAGTCGAAGTCGACTATTCAAACACAGGCCATCGAATTGAAGGACGTCTCACAACCACGCTGGGCAGCCCAATAACAGATAGTAGATACGGACGATTTCATTTAACGAGCTTACCAGAAAACGAGCGGACCACACCTCGCCCAAGACTAGATCAGTACGTAAACATAAAACGATTTACCGAATCAAATAGCTTCTACCTCCAAACCGTGCAAGCACGAGCGCGCGCCTCTCAAAGAAACTACTACCTCAACGTCGAACCAGGAGGATTCTTCGCTATCGAAGCAGTACCACCAGGGGACTACCAATTCGATATTACAGTCCTAGAACCAAATCCAGATGGCACCGATGCGCCGTTCTTTCGACAGAAGACCCGGGGCTGGCTCATCCAGCCCTTCTCGATTCCAACAGGATCAAACGCATCCACACTCAATGCAGGGAACATTCAATTGACCCTTGATGGCATGAAGAAACCGATCGTCCCAAACCTACCCCCGGTGCCATCCGTCAATGATCGGGGAGAGCTCTCAAGTGATCGCATTCAAGGAAAGACCGCGATCCTCCATTTCTGGGCAGCCTGGGCAGAAGACGGAACCGAGTGGTGGGAGGCAATAAAGAGATTCCAAGCAAGCGATACTAAAGAAGAATCCCTAGTCATTCTTAGCTATAATCTGGATTCTACAGAGAGGGAGATGACTAACTTCTTAGGCCAAAGAAAGCATCCATGGCCCATCGGGTATCTTCCCCCCAAACAAGCGACTCGCTTACTCCGACATTTTGAAATCAAGTCCCTCCCGGCAACGTTGATCATCGATCCAAAAGGTTCAGTTTCTCTGAACACGAGCAGTGTGAATCTACTTGAACGGATGGTTGCAGCCGCACAATCAACGAATTGACCAACAGAAAGCGCCTAGTTAACTAACGATGAACGCAATTCAGGCTCCACATCCAATTTCAAATCCTCTTCGATTCAGCGGTTTGTTTTTCTTCCTCGCAATACTCTCGGTCTCAACGCAAGGACTTTCCCACAATCTTAGCGGCAAGGTGATTGACTCACAAGGGATGCCAATAGCAAAAGCCACGGTCTACATCTACACCGCAAAACCAAGAACAGGGACTCAACCAACATGTTCACACTGCTACCCGGACAGCGAAAAATCAGCAACAACGGATGCCTCCGGCGCATATTCACTAAATGATCTCGATCCCTCACTTCAGTTTCGCCTGTTAACCGTAGCCGAGGGCTACCGGCCCAAATACAATCAATTTGTCATTCCGGAGTCAGGCCCTACGAACATTAGGCTCACCCAGAGAAACGATGCAGCCGTTCCACGCGATCGAAAAGCAAAAGGAAAAGTAACCGACCTCCTTGGGTCTCCTATCGTTGGCGCAAAGGTCACAGTCGTCAAACGCATTCAGCAGCCAATGGATCCTTTCGCAATCACCGATTCCAAAGGCATCTTTACTTTCGTCTCCGAAACTCCCTTTGAGCCACTCAGCTTGAAGATTCAAGCAAAACACTTCGCTCCCCTTCTCGTCGACGAAGTTCAAGCAGGAAAGCACTGGGTGTTTCAATTGACCCAAGGGACATCAGTCCGAGGTAGAATTTCGATGAGAGACAAACCATTACCAGGGGCAAAGATGACTCTCTCCGCTCAATACACCGAGGCGAACAGATACCGTCACCACTTTGCAACGACGAGTGATCGGAGTGGAAACTTCGTATTTTTAAATATTCCAGCAGACACAGCTTTCGATCTAACAGGTTACGTCGAGGGATTCAGCAGGCATGTACACATAGATAGCCGACCTCTTACCACCCCGGATGAACTTAACCAAATCGATACCGGAAACCACATCATAGCTTCCGGTTTTCGACTAGCAGGGAGAATAATACTTGAAAACAACGCCCCTATCCCTGATGGAACACGGCTTGCTGTTTATGACGAAGGAGGGGCCGTCCAACAACAGTTTGATATTGAAGAAAGTGGGCGATTCGAATGTTCCAATCTCGCCAAAGGGACCTACGGCATTCTAGTTGATGTCGAAGGATTCCGACTCTCCATCAGCAATCCAAACCTCAATAGATACCACGGCCGAACGTTGAGAGGAGAGTTGGAACAAGATCTAAATGGTTTTCCGATCCTAATGGACCGAGGCAACTCACGCCCCTCAGGGGAGCTCAAAAATTGGAAAGACCCGAAGAATCAATCACGTGCCTTTTCCCCCCTCCACAACTCAGAATTCCCGCTCAGGTTCCGCTCGAACAAGCAATAACCCAAAGAGGTTCAATCAGAGAGACGCGAGTTCTCATCCCCCAGGAAGATTCGAATCGTTTTGCCAGTTGAATCCTTCACGGGACTTGTAAAAATCTTACGTCGGGGTTCGATGGTGGACGCTATTCTCTTTCCTCGTTTGAAGTCATAACGCCGATGAAAGCGAAGACAGAGGGCCAAATATTCTTCTTTCGAGTGGAACCTTTGGGGAGCAACGTTTAACAACAGAGGTAGGACATGCCAAAACAAAGGGAAAATGCTGAGCGAGGAACGAGGCCTTGCTGTGAGTTTTGTGAGACTCCACTCAATCCGCTCATCTGTGACGGCCTTTGCCCAAATTGTTTTTTCGATTCAATGCTGACTCCCGAGACGGATGCGATCCGTGGAGCGGAATACGGCGGATATATCATTGAGGAGATGATTGCTGCCGGAGGAATGGGCCGCGTTTATCGAGCGCGACATTCTACCTTGAACCGCACCGTGGCTCTGAAACTCTTAAGCACCGGGCCGTCCAGCAATCGGGATAACATCGCCCGCTTCAAACGCGAGACCGAAGCGGTGGCTCGCTTGGATCATTCGAACATCGTCCCGATTTATGAGGTAGGTGAAGAGGAAGGCGACTGTTACTTCAGTATGCGACTTGTCGAAGGCCCCACGCTCAGTAAACGTCAATTCGAAAGGGAGACACGCAGTGATTTTCTGATGATCGCCGAAACCATGACGAAAGTGGCCAATGCCGTTCACTACGCTCATCAAAACGGCATCTTGCATCGCGATATCAAGCCGGGAAACGTTCTACTCGATTCACTGGACGAACCCTTTCTAACAGATTTCGGTCTGGCTCGATTTCTAGAGGAGGACAGCAGCATTACGGCCACCGAGGCAGTTCTGGGGACACCGCATTACATGGCCCCAGAACAAATCTCACTGGGCTCCGATGCCTTAACCGCCGCCGCTGATATTTATGGCTTGGGAGCGGTACTCTACGAGCTGTTAACAGGCGCTCCGCCCTTTCAAGGAGAGTCCACGCTTGATCTCTTGAGAAACGTCGCAGAGGACGAGCCGGCACGGCCAACCAGCAAGAATCGTCGGACTCCCAAAGACTTAGAAACCATCGCCCTGCGTTGTCTCCTCAAGGAGCCGAAGAACCGGTACGCATCAGCCGGAGAGATGGCGGCTGATCTCGAACGGTTCGCGCGTGGTGAACCAATTGCCGCTCGCCCGATCAGCAGTTCAGAAAGACTTTACATCTGGGCACGTCGCCGGCCTTTGGTGGCAAGTTTGGTCGCTACCGTAACCGTCCTTCTTCTCGTCTTGGGCATTTCCGGACAAATAGCCGCCCATCGTGAGAAGAACTTGCGAGAACAAGCGGAGACCGGCGAAGAAATCTTGCGGCATCGAAATTATCAGTTCGCCATTAAACTTGCCCAGACGCACATCAATGCCGGGAATCCACATCTGGCCTTGCCGCACCTCTGGAAAACCGACACGACCTTGCGGGGCTGGGAATGGGGGCATCTCTTGGCACAATGTCCTATCAATGACTGGGCCGCTCAGTTCGATCAATCGCTTCGTTTGCCGATGGCAATTTCAAAAGATGGCGCATTGATCTTCGCTAAGGACGAGCAAGGGGCTTTGATCTGCGTCGAGACGGCCACCCAAACCGTCAAATGGAGACAGGAAATGGTTTCGTTCGCAAATCTGTCGATCGATCCAAAAGAACGGTATCTGGCAGTTCGTCACTATGAATCCAAGAATGCCGCATCGATTGTGATCTATGATGCAACCAATGGTCTAGCAGTACGCACGCTTGTTTCCTCGGGCGCTTTCGCCTTCGCCTGGTCACCAACGGGTGACTGGCTATTCACGTATTCCGACGGAGGCGTCGGCGGTCTGCTCAAGAGCTTATCGGTTCCTAACTGGAACGAGACCGCTAGCAGAGAATTAGGCCATCAATCTATGAGTATGGTGGCCGATGGTGCCGAAAGATATCTGACTCTTAGTACATCTCAAGAGAAAGGACTCATCACACTTGACGCCGCCACCTTGACGGACATAGGAAGGTTACCTAGCACAAATGACGAAAGCCTGATCTCGGCAATTGCAATGGAATCGGAGACCGGCACGATCGTGTATGCACGTGATCGAGTTCTTTTTCGGTATGATAACGCCAGCGGAAAGGTGGTAGAATTATATCACGCCTCCAAGCCAATTAAGTGGATTCAACTCCGGTCGGATGGGAGTTTCTTGGTTTGCACACCAAAAGAGGGACTAATTCTAGATAAAAATGGCGTTCACCCCAGTTTGCGGTTTCCGGAACCCATCCGGTGGTGCCGTTTGTTAGAAAATGGACAATTAATGACTGTCTCACAAACGGGATCGATTCGACGACACGATCTCGCGGCAAATAATTTTCTGCTAGCGGAAATCACTGAAGATGATGGTTCGACGGGAGCACAGGCGGAAATGGGGAACGCTAGCGCTTCCATTCTCTACCAAGATTGGACGGGAGAGCGCGTTTACTTGGGGTCCCTGGATCCTGACAAAGATCTCGGGTTTACTGAGATCACAGACGAAGAATTCGTGCACCAGAACCAAAAGAATCAAGAAAAACCGCTCCTCCCTCGGATCCGGCCAGGTACCGGAGAAATCGTCACGAGAGTCAATCAAGGACTTCGCTTTCACCAACTACGCTACAGAAAGGTAAGCGATTGGTGGGAGTATCCCCTCAACGCGGCGCCGAGTGCCGTGGCGTTCGATCATTCAGGGAATCGGGCCTTGGTGCTCGTCAATGGGGCAATCTCAACAATCGAACTCCCATCTGGGAAACCACAAAGGCTCTGGGTTTCAAAGAATCACGATCCTCAGAAGATAGCCACGGTAAGGGGAATGAAACTCAGCGCGAACGGGGCCTATGCCGGGTTTATGCAGAATAGCGTCCTAAACGTGATTCAAGTGGACGATCGGGCGCTGGTTTTCGAGGCCAATCTGGGGCATTTAGCGCCCCGTGGGTTTTGTTTCCACCCAAAGAAACCGCTCCTCGTCTACGAAACCAACGAACGATTGCATTTTTTTGATCTGGAAGCACGTCAGGTGTCTAAAATTTGGGAAAGTTGGGACTCATTGAGATGGGCATCGTTTAGTCCCGATGGCGCCCGACTATTCACACTTTCTTGGGTTTCCAGAACTGCCCAGGTCTGGGACTGGGAATACGATCTTGACTTGCTCAGCATTGAACACACTTCGCGAGCAATCGACGGCGACATTAGTGCCGATGGCCTGATCTTTGCGAGCACAGATCATGACCCAGGCTTAAGAATACGATTTGCCCTTCCCTGGTGGCTCGAGCAGGACGATCCTGAATTCATGAAAGCTGTCGAGTTACTGGCAATGCGACAAATCACCCGTTCAGCTCAGGATTGAGTCCAGCTGGATGCCTGCCTCAGACTCGCGTTGAATTGACGATCAAGGGGACATCTGCAACACGAGTCCCAATCAACACAAACAAGAACAGTAGGTGTTCGACCCAAAATCTCGAAACCGACGGCCGCGGATTCTCGCGCAACATGCCACGGAGAGATCAAGTTCGCGATCCACAGCAACCAACTATCGATAACTCTAGCCGCTTCACAGAACTGAAGAGGCTGCCGGTGACGAGATCGCCGTACAGCCTCGAATTGTTTTGCCCCGCGATTCGCTCCCGACTTATGGTTTGGCTATCAATAAACAGTGCCAAACCATGAGCGAACCCTTGAATTGGAATAGCCGACGTCTCACATCATCACCCAACGCAGCCATTGCCGCATTCCTTCACGGACTGAAATGGAACGCGACGGAGTTCATCCAACCCATCGCCGCCATCGGGGCTCCTGAGCTCGATCTGAATCTATGCAACCGCGGCAGTCATGATGCCGCCCTCGCAGTCATGGCTGGCTGCAATGAAGAATCAGTGCACGCCTATAAATGCGGTCTTCCAGGCATCAGCGACAACCTCACCCAAGGCATTGACGGTGGACGCTACTCGCTTCCATCCCGCGATGCCATCGCAGACAACTTCGCCATGATGGCTTCAGCTCATTGTTTCGATGCCATGATCGGCATCCACTTCTGTGACAAGAACTTCCCGGGTCTCGCCATCGCCTTGGCGCGAACTAATTTCCCGGGACTCATTTTTAGCGGGGGCAGTATTCACCCCGGACAGCACAAGGGCAATCCAACGACTATCCTCTCTGCCTACGACGCTCAGGCAGCCGCCCAACAAGGCGCCATCCCAAAATCAGAAGCAGAGGAAATCATCAAGACCGCTTGCCCCGGACGTGGCGGATGCGGACTCATGGCGACCTTCAATACAATGGCTATGATGGGAGAAGCCATTGGGCTCATTCCTCCGGCGAGTGCCTCGGTTCATGCCGAGGACCCAGCCAAGCCAATTGAGCTACGGCAAGGGGGACGCCTCATCAAAAACCTCCTCACCAAGAACATTCGACCGCGAGATATCCTCACGGCGAAGGCCTTTGAGAATGCCATGAAAACGATTGTATCGATAGGCGGCTCTACCAATGCCACGCTTCACATTCTCGCCTTGGCCCACGAAGCTGGCGTCAGCTTTACGATGAAGGATATTCAACGGATCGCCCGCGAAACACCCGTCCTCTGCAATTTCGCACCCCGCGGTCCTTTCAACATGATCGATCTCCATCGGCTTGGGGGCACCCCGGTCTTGTTCAAGCACCTAATCGAATCAGGGATTATTGACGGAGACTGCCTCACCGTGACCGGCGAATCACTGACCAGCAATTACTCGAGTGCTGGCGCACTTCCTCCTGACCAAGAACTCATCGCCTCCACGGATACTCCCTTTAAAGAGTATGCAGACATGCAGATTTGTTTCGGCAACCTAGCCCCGGAAGGCATTGTCTTCAAAGTGTCTAGTCTGCAAACCCCGGAATTTAGCGGTGAAGCCATCTGCTTCGAAACCGGAGACCAAGTCGTTGAAGCGGCCAGCGCCGGAATGATCAAACCCGGTCACGTCGTAATCATGCGCTATCAAGGCCCCGTGGGTTCCCCAGGGATGCCAGAACTGCTAGTCGCATCATCTGCCCTCTCCACTCCTCAGCTAAATGGTAAGGTCGCCCTTGTGTGCGACGGTCGGGTCTCAGGCGTGGCCCATGGTCTGTCTCTTATACACATCTCCGAGCCCACGAGACCTCTCTACATCTC
>OJGU01001170.1_pt1 | contig 10557 bp, 5 predicted proteins | sample 1594741 | NCBI WGS metagenome assembly OJGU01 (sample SAMN05416841, study PRJEB24817) | seawater metagenome | isolation source: Sea water | place: Canada:Atlantic | collected 2013-07 | reverse complement strand
ATCTACACTAGATCGCTCGTCGGCAGCGTCAGATGTGTATAAGAGACAGACGCGACCCCATCCAAGGTCCACGCAGCAGGACTGATAGACGCAAACGCATTCTTTGGATTCCGAGAAGGAGCATGGTACGCATCCAGCAATCCCCAATCCTCAGTCAGACGATAAGAAGGATCGCTCGTCGTTCTCTCCCAAAAAAGTGTGACTTCCTTTGGAGTCACGTGATACTCCGGTGCATTCATTCGCCCAGCCCAAGCGATCGACAGGGTCGCGTCGCCCCGTTTGGCGTTGCTGAGAACGGCACGGTAGTCTGCATACTGGCCTCCACCATGAATTTGAACCAGACCAGGAACCCTAGCGGCCCCTTGAGGGAAACCGTAGATTGTAGCCATAATCGCCTTTTGTCCGCGAAAGATTCCGATACGTAAACGTACGATTCGCAACCCGACGCCCCCCTCTTCCCATTCCCTGAGAAACTCCGTTTCAAGCGGTTCCCTTCGGGGATCAACTCCTGCCCACAACTCCCGATGCGAACTCGGCGCTTGATTACCTAACAACGGGGGAAACGTTTCCTGAGCAATTACCCAGGGGAGTTACGACAAGCCACAAAAGGCATGCAATGACGAGGGCGGGTTTCATAGGAATCAGCGGTCGAATCTTCCGCTTAAACAGCCCATCTGACAAACCAAAACTCCTCGAACCTTTCCAGAGCCCCTGACTACATCAAACAGGTTCCGTCGGTGACTCATTCATAAGAACCTACGTTGGGAAGGGCTCGCGAAGAAGACCAACAAAGCGAGCCCAACTAGGCGCACTGAAGGCGCTTCAAAAAACTGGCCCGTCTCCCAACGGCACGCTAGACTCACCAAAAGATTCCACTTTCAACATTCCCAACAACCGCAAACCGAAACAATGCCGCCTGACCAATCTATCAATGTGGTTGAGCCCAATTCCGAGTGTTACCAAACATGACCTTCAAACGACGACCTTCTCAAATCATTCTTATCCTCGTTATGAGCCTCAGCTATCTTGCCAGCCCAGCGATGAAGGCCGCCAGCCCGAGAGTAAAGCCATACCGAGGGGGTAACCTTTCAGGATTAGCCCTAAACACCAGTACGGAGCCCAAGCTCGATCAGCTCGAAATGATTGACCTGTTCAATGGAAAAGATCTGACTGGGTGGAGTGTCAAAGGAGGCCAAATGCTTTTCCAGGTAATGGACGGCATCCTCGTCGGCAAATGCGATCCAAGCGTCCGCTTGAATTCATTCCTGGCAACCGACAACGCCTACACGGATTTCATCCTTAGTGCTGAATACCAATGGGTGGTTCCAAGCAACTCAGGAATCATGATTCGCGCTGCTACCCGACCGCTTCAACCAAACGAAAAAACAAAAATCAAAGACCGCACACTCCACCGCGTCTTCGGACTTCAGTGCGAAATTGATAGTTCATCGAGAGGATGGACAGGAGGCATTTACGGCGAAGCCATGGGTGGTTGGAAGTATCCTCTCTCCAAAGACCCCGAACACAACCAGGCTCGGGAGGCGGTGAAAGATCAGCTCGATTGGAACCGAATCACAATTCACGTTGAAGGAGACAAAATCAAAACCTGGGTCAACGGAATCCCCTGTGCCAACCTCTCGAATCGAGAGCGTCAAAGTGGATTTATCGCTCTACAAGTGCATCAAGGTAAGCAGGGCGAAATCAACTGGAGAGCCATTCGCATTAAAGAGCTCAACAAAAGCTAAGAATCGGAGAAAATTACGGACAAGCGCAGCCTCATTGAGCCTGCAACAGGCTTGTCCAGACGAGAATAGATCTAGTCGCCTCCCCCAAATGGACTATCGCTTCTTAAACGTCACAAAGCGAGGCAAGTCGCCCCGTTTCAATGGCGGGTCGGAATGAACCCTCACGGTGGTGTCTCCGAGAGGCAGCTCTATATTCTCGGCAGAAGCGACCGATTGTTCTTCAGAAAGACTCATCGGCACGTGCAGCTCTCCGACCAGAACCTCAAGTTGCCGTGAACCGACAGGCTCGCTGAATCGGATGGCTACATCGTAGGGCCCCGAGTCCTGAACCGTGACAAACCATTCTCCTGAGATCCCCCAACCTGTACTGTCCGCCGGCACTCGCCAATCTTGAATCGAAAGATCGACGACGGGTTCAGGATGCACACCGATGTCGATACGAGGAGGGACAAAATTGGGCCTACGAGTCGCCGAGACCGCAGTCAGCCATCGCGCATAGTCCTGCCGCATCGAGGAAACTCGATGAGGATTCTTCCCCGCCAGATTGTATTCCTCACCGGGATCCGTCATGATGTGATAGAGTTCAAAAGGAACGTCTTCCGGCATCTGATTCTGGCCAAAACCGGAGGGATGCACCAGTTTCCAGGCTTGTGACCGAATAGCCACATGATGCTCTGCAATGGGACGATCTCCCCGATGGGTTTGAATAAACAAACTACGATCCGGCCAATTCTCCGGACTCCCCATCAACAAAGGAAGAACACTGATTCCGTCGAAATTGTCCCCATTCTGCGGAACGACGCCAGCGGCATCCAGGAGAGTCGGCATAAGATCGATATGGGCTGCAATTCGATCGCTATGATGTCCTGCTCGAAAATGCCCAGGCCAACGGGCGAAGAAACATGTCCGGATCCCCCCCTCGTGCACCCCTGCTTTCATCCCGCGAAAGGGCCCTACATAACGCATGGTATTGGGACCGTTATCCGTAAAGAAAACGACGATCGTATTCTCGATCAACTGCCGTTTCTTTAAGAACGAATCTAAACGACCCATGTTTTCATCGATGTTTTCAACCATGGCAAATACCCGAGCCACCGTATCTCGATGCTTATCGCTCATGTTTTTTCCGAGGATCGGATTCAGATCAATCGACTGGTAATACTCCAACAATGCTTGAGGAACGTCATGATAAGGACCGTGCGGGGCATTAGGCGCCACATAGGCAAAAAACGGCCTTCCCTCATCACTAGCTGCCCCGATGAAATCCATGGCTGCATCGAAATAGACGTCGGTGCAATAGCCCTCACTTTGAATCTTCTTTCCGTTGTGGAATAGGATCGGGTTGGTGTAGCGACGGCCATTTTCAATCGGCTCCGAGGGTTGAGCCAAGCCACCACCTCGGTGAATCAGCACTTCGTCGAATCCCTGCTCCTGGGCTCGTAAGGGATGATTGTCTCCGAGATGCCACTTACCAAAGATTCCAGTGGTATAGCCCGCCGCCTTCAGCGCCTCTGCAATCGTCACTTCTGCAGGATCCATCATCGATCTCCCTTTGAAGGTATCAACCACCCGTGTACGATAGTTGTATCTCCCAGTCATCAAACAAGCCCGAGTTGGAGAACAAACTGGACTTACATAGAAGTGAGTCAACTGAGCACTTTCAGAAGCGAACTGATCAATCTGAGGCGTCCGGATCACAGGATTCCCCGTCACGCCCAAATCCCCATAGCCCATGTCATCCGGCATCACGACAATAATGTTAGGTTTTTTAGCCGCATTAGATTGCGACACGCCAAACGTGAGAAACAGGCCTAAAAGCAGTCGGATAATCATGGTTGGTTTGAGAATAGATAATCTCCCAGCAGGTTCAACAAATGCTTTCCAAACTCATCGCTCAATCTCCTCCAAGGATTGGCGTCATTCAAGCGGCGAACCGAATATCATCGTTCACTTCATCTGTTTTTCGTACGGAGCTCGGCGACTACAGGGTTACCGTTCGAGAATGGTGATGGCTGATGGCGTTGAATGCGATGCTGTTCAGAACTCCTTAGACGAATGGAACAATCTGGCGTGGGTTTCAAACTCCCTAATCTCGACTTGACAGCTATCCGAAGAGCTGCGAGTCAACATTCATGCGAATTCCGTATCTAGGGGTTATCTTCGTTATATGGCACGTGTCGGTCTCAATCGTACAGGCGGAATTTGACCATCGCCTTCTGGCTCAAACAGGTGATATTGCCACCGATAAAGTAGGATTGGCACTCCGATTTCCTGCCGATAAAGGCGGTGGAGTTCTACATTTCTCTGCATTCGACCCATCAAATCACTTCGTTACCGAAGACGATGAGGTCATATTCCGAGCTCAGTTGGAGAACGACACTTGGGGGTATTGGAAGGCGACGAGCACGGGCAGTGAACTCCTCTTTCTGGAAGGGACCGACAATCCGTTCGATACACAGCGAGCCACCCTCTACTCTTCCAGGACTGAATCGATATGGGCCCATGCAACCGCTCCATCAAGCGATGGGCCGGATCAATTCTTCCGCATCGCAGATCTGAATGGCTTAGGCGCGGAACTGCAAAGCATTGCGAACCCGGGAATTATCTCATCTCGCTGGCAATTTAGTAACGATGGGATCATGGCGCTCTTTGGGAGTTTCTCCAATAGCACCATCGGACACATTACCGCATCTCGAACCGTACCAATCTCAAGCACCGAAGACGAATTCCGTGCCCGCGGCCGCACGTACAAAACAACCTCACTTGACTATCCAGCAGGATCGGATAGTAACGCCACAGCATTCCTCGCTGAGGGAATCCATGTCAGCAACGATAGCACCTTCGTCAACCACGTTTCCGTGTTACGCTATTTATCGCCACTTCCAGGTGCTGAAATAGAGACTATCTTTGAAGCCGACACTCTCTCTCTTGCAGCCCTATCCATAAGCGACACCGGGGAAGTCGCTTTCAAAGGCCGAGTCGACGGCAGCCCATGGGGCATCTACGCGGGAAACAGGCTCGGACAATTTCGAAAAGTTGCCGAAGAAGGCAGCCTTGCCCCAGGCACTTTGGCTAGTACGTTCACGACCATTCGTTTCTTTCAAGTCTCGGATACAGGCGCTGTCACTCTTATGGCTCAAGACTCGAACAAACGTTGGGGAATCTGGTCTGAGATGCTCATCGGGCAGAACAACTATTTGCTCCTGCCACTAGTTATTGAGGGTATGAACTCCCCGTATGACGAGAATTTGACCATTGATCAACTGCATCGGGGCGTCGCCAATGATCGAAATGCAATCTGTTTCCTTAGCACGCAAGACGACCTTCTCGGAGGTCATGCGGGCACAACCTATTGGCGAGCCACTTTTAATCAACAAACCGGACTCCCGATTCACGAGCCGATTGTCACTGAATTCGAACCAGAGCTATTCCTTCCCGATGGGAAGGTCGTAAGGGCATCTGAAATTTCAGGTTTGGAGGTCAACCTTAGAACGAGTTCCCCTCACGGCGTTGCCCGTCAATTCAATGATCGTAGCAAGGCAAGCTTTCGCATCAAATACCTCCATCCTGCCACCTTTGAAACCGTGGATTCCCTTTGGATTTCGTCCCCAAACCCCTTAGTCGTCAATGCCACAGGAGATGCACCAGACGCCAACCCCGGTGACGGCGTAGCAGACACTCGAACGGATACAAGCATTGGCAACCCCGTCGGAACACTGCGCGCAGCGATTCAAGAAGCAAATGCGCTCGGACAAGTCAATAGCATCGAATTCGAATTCCACTCCAGCGATATCATAGCTGGCACAGCGACCATTCATCCGAACTCTCCCCTCCCAAAAATCACGGCTCCGATAGATTTCAATACAGCGCCAGTAAGGGACACAACCGGAAAGCCCGTCAACCTTGTCTTGGACGGATCAAAGATCACTACAGGCGATGCGGACGGCCTCGTATTCGCCGTTAACGACAGCTACGTCTATGATCTTATCGTCACCGCGTTCTCAGGTCATGGCATCGTGGGTGAAACGGGCAATCTCAAACTTATCAATGTTGACAGCACCAAGAATGGTAAGAACGGAATAGAGGCGTGGTCACTGATTATCGATATCGAAGCCCCAAAAACCTTCGTAATCATTCAAGCAAACGGAGCCAGCGGCATCCTTGTCCATGACAGCTTAGAGATCAATGGCGCCCATGTGCTACAGAACGGAGATACAGGAATCACAAGCGAAGGGGAACTCCTCATCCTAAATAAATCGGGAGGCAAACCAATACACATTCGTGAGAACGGCAGTTCAGGAATTGCAGCCCTGAATGCCACGGAATTGCTCGCAGATGAGGCGTCTATTACCGGAAACGGAAAGGCGAATCCAAAGACCGGGTTCGGGCTCTTCTTGCCCAATGCAAACGTGACTCTTTTCAACTCAGTGATCAACGACAATCTCAACACTGGAATCGTGGCCAGCTCCGCAGATTTCTTTGATGTGACGACCATTTCAAATAACGGCGCCGACGGGGTTGACCTGGCCGGAAATCTCAATGCCGAGAAGATTGATATCAGTGGTAATAAGGGCTGGGGAATCCAGATAGAAGGACAGGCCCTCAGTATCAATGAAGACGACGATGGATTAAGTCTCATCATCGGAAATGAGCTGGGCGGGATATCGTTTTCAGGGTTAGAGCTTCTTGTCAATAATCTCGATGTGAGACTCAATGGAACCTTCCCAGGGATAGGCTCCCCCTTTGGAGAAGGCATCAAGGCGCCCATGGCCAGTGCGACCATCAACCATTCTAGAATCAATCAAAACGCTGCAGATGGCATCATCGCCAAACAACTTAGCATCATCGGGAATCCAAGTATCTTCGAAGAGAACGGAGGGAACGGAGCAACCGTAAGTAACAATGTCATCGTGGAGGACGGATGCTACTTTCTTCAGAATTCCGGTTGGGGGCTAGATGTTGATAAAGGCACCGTAACATTAGGATCGAAAGGAGGCACGGAACTCCATCGCTTCGATGAAAATACGCTTGGAGGACTCCGTTCTCAAGGCCCCAGAATTGAAGCCTGGCTCCTCGAAATCAACGAGAACGGACTCCCGTCTAACCTCGGCGACGGACTGCTGGCTCCATTCGCGAATGCCATTCTCAATACCGCCAATATCAAAGGCAATGCCGGAAATGGTGTTAAAGCACAAAGCGCAGATATTAAAAGGGCCAACATTGAACGACATGGCACCGATGGGGTTTCTCTAAGGTCTGGTCCTATCACGATGGATGGAGTCGCCCTCGTAAGCAACTCTGGCTCGGGCCTCGTCGTGGGCGATGACATCTTGGGAGGAGGCGGTCCATCATTTCTTTCGACCGTCTTACTCGAGGACAACAATCTCGATGGTATTCGCAACGAAAGTCCCTTCCCGATGGACATCACAGCGTCTTCCTTCCTTGGAAATGGACGGTTCGCGGTAACCAACTCGGCCACAGTAATCTGTAATGTCATTGCGATTGGCAACGATTGGGATCATCCGACCGGCCCTTCGGGAGCGGCCCCCGGGCAAGGGCAACCCATCAGCAGAAATGTCAAGTACGAGGAACCACCTGTCGCAGCTCCACTAGAAGTGACTACCGAAGATTCCCCCTACAAAATCCTGCCAGGCATTGTGTCTCCGTTGGAAGTTCTCATCAGACAAACGGATAAAGATCAAACCGTCACCCTGCGGGCCAGCGACACCAAGGGATGGCTTGCCCCCCAAAACTCGGCGCTGATCTCGATCGAAATGCGCGACGGAACCGCTGAAACGACCCTAAACCTCAATCCTCCAAACGATGTGGCTATCGGTGAATCCAGCGAGCTCACGATCGACGTCACCATCGCATCAACACCCCTCCAAGGAGAAACCGTCCGCACAACAGTCCTCTTAGTAGTCGGCCAACCGGCCATAAGTCGGATCGAAATAAGAACGCCGAAGAAAGAAATTACGACAGAAGAAACCTTGCAACTCGAAGCCCTTGGCTGGGACCACTTAGATCAGCCCATTACATTCGCTCCGCAGTGGCGCATCCTCGAAAACCCAGCAGGTCATATCACACCCAACGGCCTACTCACCCCTCCACCAGCGGCAGGAAAGCTCAACATCATTCTTGAGTCCGAGAACGGCCTCATGGATAGCGTGCAAATAACCGTAAGCCTACCGGAAGATCCTGCAACAGACACCAACGCCCCGCTTCCAGACCCAGGCACGGGTGTAGGAAAATTCCGATCCCGGAGCGGAGAAATCATCACCTTCAACGTTACGGGACGGGGCGGACAAACCCTGTGGGGCACTAATACCTACACGGATGATTCGGACATCGGGATAGCAGCCGTACATGCCGGACTTCTGGAAATTGGAGAAACCGCAACCGTTCGAGCCCTCATAGCACCAGGACAAAGTGCCTATCAGGGATCTGAACGCAACAACATCACAAGCCAAACCTTTGGGCGCTGGGCTGGCAGCTTTCAACTAATTCCTGCAGATATTGACCTTTCCCAAACAATCGAGATATTCAACAACACCAACGAGCAAGTAGCTTCCTCAGGGCCCAGCGAAGCAACTGCCATCGTCTTAGACGAACGTCTCTTGCTCAATCGAATTAGTACGCTTCACCTTGATACCAATGAGCCGACCACCGAACGGACCATTTCGCTTAGCAACCGAGATGGACAGGTTTTCGGCCCTTGGCGATTAACTCTAGAGAACCAAGAACCTCAATCCCGAACAACCGTATGGCGAGCGAGTGCGAGCTATGTCTTGGAACCCGGCACCTATACTTTGGTGAACTCCTCTATTGAGACATGGGCACACAACGGGGAGTCAGGCCATCAAGGATTCGCGATCGTAAGCGGCGTTCAGCTGGGCAGCACAACATTTCCGGCTCCTAGTGAGCAGGAGCCTGTGGAACCAGAAACAGGTGCCGGCAATCGTGATATTCTTCCGGATCCGAGCGGGGGCTTGACCAGCTTTCGTTCACGGGTCAACGATGTCCTTTTCTTCGAAGTTACCGGAACCGATTCAGGATCTATCTGGGGAACCAGCATCTACACTGACGATTCCACTCTGGGCAAGGCGGCTGTTCATTCAGGACTCGCAACAATCGGAGAAACCACAGTGGTCAAGGTAACCATTCTTCCTGGCCAATCGAGTTATGAAGGCACGCTTCGAAATGGCATTCAGAGCAGTCCCTTTTCGGCCTGGGATGCCAGCTACAAACTGGAAAGTGCTATCCCAATCACACCGCCTGAATTGACGATCGCGCGGATCGATGGAAACCTTGTTGTGACATGGAATTCTGAAGATCTGGAATTCACCCTAGAAACCACGTCGATCTTGTCGAATGATACACTTTGGATACCTATCGAGGGAGTGCAACGAAACGCAAATCTATTCCGCTACGTCGTTCTGGCCCCAGAAACGATTCAGTATTTTCGACTCCGCAAGTAGTTCTTACTCCTCTCTATCCACCCAATCCTCAACCATGCTTGGCGATCCCCCATAAGCATTCCCAAATCGCGGCAGGATAGGAGTTCATGAGTATACCAACAACACACTGTTACTAGACAGTTTTTTTCGACTGCCAATGAAATCATCATTCTAGAGAGATCGCTCCCGGGTTCAGGTCTTCTTATCCTCCCTTTTTCACAACCCCAACATTCTCAAAACGATAGGGCCTGCTAGGCCTCCGTGTCCATTCAAGAAGAAATTACTGGCTATCAAATTCTCGCGGGCTTTCTCTTACAATCGCCCGGTAGAATGATTGCTGAAGTGCAGTGTTCGCATCCTCGGTAAAAACGATTCTACTGCCATCATCTTCAATCCAGTCCGTCACCGGAATCCAGCTGCTATCGATCACGTTGGAACGTTGCAATTGTACCCAGCGTACTCGGCTCAAATCATCCATATCTCTCCCTCTGCCGAGACAGACGGATATTCTAGTTTTCCCGCCCTCGGGCGATACAGCCAGACGGAGTTGTGAGTCGCCCCCTTCAAGACATTGAGTAGATCTCCAGCGATCCAACCATGAGAAGCCAACGAATCCGGCATCCAATCCGGCATCGCTGGAATCGAGTGGGTCCAGCCCCCGACTCAGTTCCCATGCATCACGGATACCATCGGCATCCCGATCGCTCGGACTCCCGTCCCTTCCAGGAGTGCCATAGTTCACGGCACTTTCCTTCCATCCCGATTGCGCCGACCAGTCCCGATCAATTCCAAGAGAGAAATCCGCTACCAGTGTCCCCCCCTCTCCATCAGTCGAGAGAAACCACTCATCACTGTATTCGAACGACTGAACGACCGTTCCTCCAACTTGAACGACAACGGTATCGCCACCATTCGACAACTGGCCGTCGAATTCGCCAATAATTCGGTCCTTGGCAGCAGGGAAAACCCTAGCAAACGCCGCCTCATCTTGAACGACAAGCACTCGATCTCCTGGACTCAAAACACGCGCTGCACCGGGCGACATCTCGAAGGAAACTCCTTCCCTGAGCTCTACATCTGACAGCCACACATCATCATCCTCAAACGAGATCAGTTCCAAGTACTCAAGATCCCCCTCGACCGGATGAAAGAGGATCTCTGCCACGCGTAGTCGAGGGACAGAGACAGAAGAAGGCACGATAGGATTGCCAGCCACAAAATCGAAGGCATCAGACCAATGACTGTGACGGCCTGCGAGATCCGAACGGCGCACTCGAAGCCGGTAGTGTCGACCAGGAAGCAAGCTGTCTCTTATACACATCTGACGCTGCCGACGAGCGATCTAGTGTAGATCT
>OJGU01001168.1_pt1 | contig 10564 bp, 12 predicted proteins | sample 1594741 | NCBI WGS metagenome assembly OJGU01 (sample SAMN05416841, study PRJEB24817) | seawater metagenome | isolation source: Sea water | place: Canada:Atlantic | collected 2013-07 | reverse complement strand
GGCTGTGGCTTTGCCAATATCTTCTGGGGCAAAACAGACAGTGAAGGCCGTGTGATCGAGCACTACGGGCGCCGTTGTCAGGGGCTTCTGGAGACTGCGGACGGGGAGGAACCTGCCGCGCAGAACGGGCGCCCTCAACAGTGCGATTACCGCTTTCGCTTCAAGGAGTGCCCCCACTGCGGTGGCGAGAATGATATTGCAGCCCGCAACTGTCACCAATGCCAGAAAGCTATCATCGACCCGGATGATCAACTGAGAGACGCGCTGAAACTCAAGGATGCCATGGTGATCCGTTGCGCTGGGATCACGTTGAGCGTTAGCGAAAGCAAATTGAGGATCACCTATCACGGTGAAGATGGAGAAGAGCTTGGCGAGTCGTTTGATTTCAGCAAGCCAGCGCAGCGCACCGTCTTTAACCGGCTGTTCGGGCGTCGTTTCGCGAACAGCCAGGCCCCGAAGCAGTTCAGTAGGGTGGGTGAGGTGCTTGAGTTGCAGGCTTTGTTGCCTGCACCGGATTTTGTGATTGCTCGCAAGCAAAAGCACTATTGGCAGGTGCAGGAGCGGATTTTTGATTATCAGGGTAGCTATCGAAAGGCGAATGAAGCGTAGGCCCGGTTTTTCTGCCCCGATTTTCGCTCCTGCAGTCAGCGCCGCTGCCCGCTATAATGGCCTACCATTTACCTTGTAGAGAGTCCTATGCCAATCGAAAAAAATCAGGTCGTCCTGTTTCACTACAGTGTCCGTGATGAAGAGGGCAACGAAGTTGAAAATTCCCGTGGTGGCGAGCCGAATGCCTACCTGCATGGCCATGGCGGTGTTATCCAGGGCCTGGAAGAAGCCCTGGAAGGTCGCGAGGCTGGCGATACGTTCAGCGTTACCGTCACTCCGGAAAAAGCCTATGGCCCGCGCAAGGCCGATGCCGTGCAGCGCGTGCCGGTCAAGCATCTGATGGGGGCCAAACGCTGGAAGCGGGGCATGATCGCCCAGGTGCAAACGGAGCAGGGCCCGCGCCATGTGGTCGTCGCCAAGGTCGGCCTCAAATTTGCCGATGTCGACACCAACCACCCGATGGCCGGTAAAACCCTGACCTTCGATATCGAAGTGATCGAAGCACGTGCCGCCGATGCGGAAGAGATAGCACACGGCCACGCGCATGGGCCGGGTGGGCATCACTGAAGGCTTGGAGGATTAAAGGGGCACAAATGCATATTGGCGTGATCGCCGGCCACTCCCACAAACCCCGCAACGAGTGGATCGGCGATGTACTTTACTTCAATCCCGGTGGCGCCGGGCTCGTTTTGCTGGATGACTTCTCCAAGTATAGATAGGGCTCTTCAGCAGAAGCCGGTAGTCTTTCAGAACAACCTCTTTCATTTGCAGCCGGTGTTCCATTGGTTCGTGATAAGCGCTTTTTTATCGCACGATTGTGACTTTCCTGTGCGCTCTGGCGCACCTGGTTGGCTGCTACATCCAGGGCGAGATCAATCTATCGAGCACCGGGGGCCGTGGTCCAGCGTCTAGACACGGTTAATCCCAATAGGCTTGCCAACAGAAGCAGCAGTGGGGAAGGTTCTGGTACGTTCGCGACAGGTCCGGTATCCAATGTAACGTTGTCGATGCGGGCGCCGGCGCTTGTGTTTGCGACAGGGTCCACGGTGTTGAAAAGGAACTGGAGCTGAAAAGAGCTTCCTGGAGTGAGCAAACTCAACAGATCCGTCGAATAATTCGCGTAATTGGACGTCGACGAAACGTTCAGTGTTGAGAACAGGGTTACTTCGATACTCGGAAGCAACACTTGCAGTGATAAGACGTCGAAAGAGGAGCCTTCTGACTCGTCCAGCCAATCAAACGAGAGCAGGCAGGACGATCCACACGTTAGGGTTGGTGTTGTGGCAGTGCCACTGTTGGCTGCTTGAGTATCGAAATCTCCGTTCAAGGTCGTGCCCGCAGTCTCGTTCTGGACATAACCCAGGGCCTGTGTACCGTTTGGTGAATTGCCGGTCACATGCCAGAGGCCGTTAAGACTCCAGCCTTGAGCGGAACCATCGTTAAAATCTTCGATGTACGACGCACTTGCTGCGCCAGAGGTAAAGCCGAATCCCACCAGAAGCAGAAACCCGCACATATTTCCGATGACTCTTTTCATCATGATTTTCATAAACCAACTCCCTTGCTAAACCTCGGTGCTAGTCGCGGTGCCAGCTGGTTGAAAGTTCAGCAATAAGCATGCCGCCCCGTAATATCAGGGAGTTAGTAGGTGTTGACGGTAAAAGCGTAAAAATCACCGACACCCTAAAGTGCAACCGGGACTATGGGTAGAGATAGCACAAGGCTGCCGTTCCAGAGTGTGGCTGATGCTCACTGCAGACCTTAAAGGTCAGTACATCCCGTTTACTACCGCCCCGAAGCCCAACTGCCCCGGGCCAGGTCCATGGCCCGGTTGACCTCATCAGCAGGGATATCGCCCGGCTCGCCTTTTTCTATCGGGTCATAGTGGAACACGTACAGTCGGGAGACGAACTCGGCTACCGGTAAGGAGGCTTCGCCGAAGAGTTCACCGCGGCCATGGGTGGAAGTGATGACGCTCTGGCCCCAGTTCTGCCCGCTATCGTTATTGGGGTTGAAAAAGTAGACGCGCATGGTCTTGTCGGGGTCCATGGCGAGCCGTTGGATGGTGATGGCGTGCCAGCCAAGAAAGCGCGTGGCGCTGTCGGTCACCGCGATACCGGCCGGCTGTGGATTGATGACGGGAATGTTGCCGTTATAGAACGGATGATAGGCGGCGTAGAAATCCCGGATGAACCCTTCGAAGTCTTTCAGGCCGCCGGTAAAAACGTCTACGGCAATGCGAAATCCGTGGCCGACGTGGTCGCCGTGAAATTCGGCGTTGACCCATTTATGGGGGTCCTCTCCGCGGCCAATACTGCGCCGCCCCATTTCAAAATAGATGCGGTCCAGATGCGGCACGGTCAGCAGGGATACGGCATCGACATCCACTGGCGGTTCGGTGGCCAGTCCGGTGCCAAGCTCTTTCGAAGAAATGCTGTTGCCTTCGAAGCGCATAACGATTTCATCGTCCCGCGCTGCCCAGGCAAGGATGCGCAGCAGTTCTGCCGGCATGTTGTAAGCCCACATGGACAGGGCACGGGTGGATTGACAGGTCGGGTAATTGCCCTGGCCCACGCCCAGCGGCCGCCCCAGCACGTTCAGTACGTCGGCCAGCAAAAAGCATTCGGGGGAACGGCTGCTGCCGAAGACCGTCGCGATCTTCTCGGCCGCGGCATCGCAGAGCGTCATGCGTATCTGGCGCCACAGGGATGGTGCTACCGGGGGAGAGTAAAGAATGCCCCGCTCCAACATCATGGCCAGGCCGTAAGTGCATTGACTGGTTTCCGGAAACACGGCGTCGTCGATGAGGCGGTGAATAAGCGCAGGGTAGCAGTGGAATGCATCGGCACCGGTGTAACTCAGCCCGAGGGCTGTGGGGATAAGGGCATTCCATCGCCCGCGCAGGTAGCGTATGAACACCGGCATGTAGGCCGACACCAGGCCGGTGTTGTGCATGGCCTGGGCAAAGGCGATGGCTTCCTGCATCAGGGCGGCGTCGTCCATGTCCGCCAATCGCTCGGAATAGACCTCGAAGCCGGGGTCTTCACGGCAACCTTCGGTGGGGCTGAATACGGCATTGATCAGTTGCAGGGCATCGTCGCCGACTTCGCCGCCCAGGGCGTCCGGTTTTTCCAGGCAAACCGCTATTTGGGTCACCATGTGTTTGACGCCCTCAACCTGCACCGGGCGCTGCTCCAGAATACGCCAGACTTCGGCTACGAGGTGCTCCAGCAGGTTTTCGTATCCCAGATGCTGGAGCAGGTAGTGATACAGGTTCTGAACGGCGTGGCCGAGCTGGTCGGGCCGCAGACGGTCGCTCTCCTGCAGGTCATCACTGACCACCAGGTCCAGGTTCATCGCCATCACCTGGGCGAGGAAATGATGGGCATGTTCCGCCGAGATAGAAGCGTGGACGTAGTCGCCTTTGGTGACCGCCAACAGGCGAACCTGACTCAGGCATTCGACCAGTGTTGCGGTGGGCTCCCCGTGGCGGACCGTACGCGCAGCCAGGGAAGGTACCAGTGTCTGGGGGTAGTCCCAATCACTGCCACCAAAGAACCCGGCGGATTCAATGGCCGGAACGCGCTCGTAGATTGCGTCCAGCCCTTCGGGGCTGAGCACCAGAGGCCTCGCCGCATCAATTACTTCGAATACGGGCGAAACGCCCTCAATCGCGTTGATTGCAGCAAGGCGGCTAACGGCGTCGTCAAATGCTTTTACAAGTTCCGTTGGCGCGCGGCTGTTCTGGTTTTCGGTTGCTTTTTTTTGTCTGGTCATACAACCATCCTTGAGCCAACCTCGGACTGTGTCAACCTGGACCGTCGATAACATCCTTGCCCACCGGTTGGCTGAAGCCAAGAACCTGTTGCTCCACCATTTCGGATACGATCGATGGCTGATGATTGGTAATCAGGCTGACGTTAGCCTACATATCATTATGAGCAAGAGATCCGATAAAGTGACGCCCACGCCCACAAAGATAGAAGAGCAGACCCCTGATGGCAGAATCCTTCGGTACTGAGCTGGTTGAACAGCTCCAGCGAAATATTGGCGATGCCTTCCTGGCCGTGTCAGGTGAGGATTTGGACTGGGGCGCGCTTATCGTACAGATGCTTGGCCAGCTGTTGGTCTCTTTAATCTATCTTGGGGTGTTTTTCGGGATCTATCTGGTGGTGACAGGTGCTATCCGGCTGCTATTGGGTAAGCGGCGGGCCAAAACACCTCTGTTCATCCAGGTGCGAAGCACTCTACGCTATCTGGCCGGGTTAGGGGCGCTGGTCTTCATTCTTGCACAGTTTGGAACATCCCCTGAGGTTCTCAAGGCGATGGCGAGGGCGGGCTTTATGGCCCTCGGTTTCTATGTGGCCTGGCTGGTTCTGGCGCGCCTGATCAAGGACAACATGGTGCGCTACAAAATGGATCCTTCGATCCGTCAGCTGGTCGAAAACATGTTTTCGGTGGTCGTCTCTGCGCTGGCTGTGGTGACGGTGCTCGCCCAGTTCGGTTTCGATGTGGTGTCGATCGTTGCCGGGTTGGGGATCGTGGGTATCGCAGTAGGCTTTGCCGCCCAATCGACGCTCTCCAACTTCATTGCCGGTATCACCCTGCTGATTGAGAGGCCGTTCCGTATTGGTGATTGGGTGACCATCAACGGGCAGGACGGCAAAGTGGTCAAGATAGCCTTGCGCACCACCTGGCTGCGCACCCGGGATAATATCTTCGCGATGATTCCGAACGACAGTGTGGCGTCATCCGACATCATCAATTACAGCGCAGAAGGGGTCACCCGCCTGAATATCCCGGTGGGCATTGCTTACAAAGAATCCGCGAAGGCCGCGAGGGATGTGCTGATGCCGGTCCTGCTGACGCATCCTGAAGTCTTGCAGGGTGCTGGTATGGAACCCCGTGTTTTGCTCAAAAGCCTGGGCGATTCTTCGGTGAACCTTGAAGCCAAGGTGTGGATTACCCCCGATAATCTGGATGTGCAGCCCAGAATCATGGCTGATGTTCTGGAGCAGATGAAAGAAGCGCTGGATACCGCCGGCATTGAAATTCCTTTCCCTCATTTGCAACTGTTTATTGATGATGCAAAAGGGCTCAAGCCGGTTCTGGAGCCCCTCTACAGCAAGCGGGAAGCTAACGGATAACTCCTTGATCCCTCCTCTCCCACGCCAGATCACGTGAACCATGTTGTGACAATGGTGACACTCTCGTGACCATTCCGTGATGATCTGGTCTGCCCATGCAGCGCACTATTTGTTCAGGCGGGAAACGCATGCTGAATGGTTACCTGCCGTTTCGAACTCATAGATGAAAAGGAAACAGATATGAACACGATGCTAAACGGTGCCCGCATTGCAGCTCTCGCCGCCGCCTTCGCGACTTCAGGAATGGCGTATGCCGCCGAACCACCTGCTGGCTCCAGCGGTGCAGCGGTTTCCGGCAGCGATAAAGTGCATTGCTACGGGGTGAACTCCTGTAAGGGAACGGCCGACTGCAAAACCACCGAAAATGCCTGTAAAGGACAGAACGCGTGCAAGGCCCAAGGCTTCAAGGGGATGTCAGCAAGCGAATGCCTGTCGGAAGGTGGTGTGATTGGCGATCTGGGCTGAGTAGGCCAGATCAAATGTGTTTGTCCGGAGGCGCGTTCCGGCGCGCCCCGGGTTTTCAACGGGAGATTTAACGGATGATGAATCACTCTGCCAAAGCCAAACCGAATGAGCTGAAGAACAGTCTCCGTGAGCCGTTCCAGGGTTTTGGGCTGGGTTTGCGCCCGCGTCATTACAACAGCTTTCTTGCCCAGCCGCAGGCGGTGGATTGGCTCGAGGTCATCTCCGAAAATTACATGGTCCAGGGCGGAAAACCGCTTGCGATGCTCGACAGGATTCGCGCCGACTACCCAATCGCGATGCATGGTGTGTCGATGTCGATTGGTTCTGTATCTCCCTTAGACCATGGCTATCTGCAGCGCCTGAAAGCGCTTGCGGACCGTGTCCAACCGATGTGGGTTTCTGATCACTTATGTTGGACCGGTGTGCACGGCACGAACCTGCACGATCTTTTTCCCTTACCTTATACCGAAGAAGCCTTGCGACACGTTGCCGCGCGCGTTCGCGAGGTGCAGGAAACGCTTGGGCGCCGTCTGGTGCTGGAAAACGTTTCAAGCTATATCGATTACGCCAGTTCAGAGATGAGCGAATGGGCGTTTCTGACGGCCCTTGCGGAGGAAGCCGATTGTCTGCTGCTACTCGATGTAAACAACATCTACGTAAGCGGCATGAACCACGGCTTTGACCCGCGTGACTTCATCGACGGTGTGCCAGCGCACCGCATCCAGCAGATTCATGTGGCCGGGCACTCAAACCTGGGTGACGTCATCATCGACACCCACGATGCGCCGGTACCCGACGAAGTGTTTGATCTCTACGCTTATGCATGCCGTCGCTTCGGGCAGGTCAGCACGATGATCGAGCGCGATGATGCCATTCCGCCGCTGGAGGACCTGATCGAGGAACTCGACCGGGTCAGGGCCGTGGCGGCTCGTCACACCCCCGTGTGGGATCGAGAGGAGGCGTACGCATGACTGATTACGCCCCTCGTTCGTTAGCCGATCTGCAAGCGGGACTGCAAAACTATGTTTTGGGCGATGGTGTTTCGGACGACATTCTTTCCGAGCTGACGGGCGGTGCTTCTGACCAGAGTAAGCGGCGCCTGCATATCTACCATTCTGGCTATCGCTCGCGGATGAACGAGGCGCTCCAGTCTGCTTTTGAACAGACTTGGGCCTATCTCGGTGACGACGTTTTCGACGCAATTTGCACACGCTACACCGAGACGAATCCATCGCATTCGCCGAATCTGGGCGACCATGGCAGCAACTTCCCACGCTTGTTGCAGCAAGCTTTGTCTGCCGATCCGGAAATCGCCGAGCTGGCAACCATGGACTGGCGGCTCCACAGCGCCTTCGATGCACCGAATGCCGCCATTCTCACCGGTGAGCAATTGGCAAATGTCGGCGAGGCGCAATGGGCGTCGCTGGGATTCGTCTTCCACCCGTCCGTTTCGCTCGCTCAGTTCGAGTGGAACGCACTGGAAATCTGGCATGCTCTGGATCAGAAACAGACACCGCCCGTCGCCGAAAAGCTGAACGAGCCGGTAGGGCACCTGTTCTGGCGTAGCGACCAGCGAAGCTACTTTCGCACACTTGAGTCGGATGAGTATGCCGCACTTAAGGGCCTGCTTGAGGGGCTTGGTTTTGCACAAGTGTGTGAGCAACTCGCAGAAGGCTATCCGAATACCAGTATTGACGCGTCGATTGGCACCTGGCTGGCGCGTTGGCTGGCGGATGAGCTGTTGTCGGAGGTCAAGCCGGGGCCTGTTTGAGTGACACCGTAATCCTTATCGGCGTGCTTTGGCCGACCGTAAAATTCAGGAGTCTGACATGTCCAAATCCAAAATCTCACAGTCCGAGATCACCGAAACCAACACTACCCGCACCATGACCGCTGCAGCCATGGCACTCGCCCTGGGTTCTGCGATCTCCATCGCTGCCGTTCCGGACGTTGCCCACGCGGAGGGCATGGAAAAGTGCTATGGAGTTTCGCTCGCCGGTAAGAACGACTGCGCCGCCGGGCCGGGCACTACCTGTGCGGGCACGTCCACTATCGATTATCAAGGGAATGCCTGGACGCTGGTTCCGAAAGGCACTTGCGAGGAGACCGCGTCACCGACTTCACCCACAGGCTTCGGACAACTCGAAGCCTTCGAGGAGAAGTAGCAATGCTGCCCTCACGGGCAGGCCTGGGCCTGAAACCAGAGCACTTTCGGAACATTCTGGAATCGGGCCCAGACATTGGTTTCTTTGAGGTTCATGCCGAGAACTACATGGTTCCGGGTGGCCCTATGCACCATTATCTGGAACGAATTCGTGAGCACTACCCGCTGTCATTGCATGGGGTAGGGCTCTCGATCGGAGCCGACGCTCCCCTGGACAAAACACATCTTGATGCGCTGGCGGTGCTGATTGACCGTTATGCGCCGCAGGTTTTTTCCGAGCACCTGGCCTGGTCGAGTCATGGTGACTTCTTTCTCAATGATCTGTTGCCGCTGCCATACACGGCCACCACCCTGAACCGTGTGTGTGACCACATCGATCAGGTGCAGACGCATCTGGGTTGCCGCATGTTGCTGGAGAACCCGGCGACCTATCTGGAGTTCTCGACCTCGACCCTGTCGGAGACCGACTTCATCAGCGAAGTAATACGCCGCACGGGCTGTGGCCTGCTGCTCGACGTCAACAACGCCTATGTTTCGTGCATCAACCATCACCGCGAGCCCGGGGCTTATATCCGTGCATTACCGCTTGACCGGGCGGAGCAGATTCACCTTGGTGGTTTTGCCTCCCAGGCCGATGCCAACGGCGACCCGCTGCTTATAGACAGCCATAGCGCACCCGTTGCGCAAGACGTGTGGGCACTCTATACCGAAGTACTTGAGCAAATGGGGCCGACTGCCACGCTGATCGAACGCGATAACGACATTCCGCCATTTGACGTTTTGCTGGCCGAGGTCAATCTCGCCGACTCGTACCTTGTTGAAGCAGGAGGCCAACGTGAGTGAGCAGACAGTATTCGCCAGCGCATTGCTTGATCCGGCGCAACCCTGCCCGGATGGATTGCGGGCGTGGAACGGTTCCGATCCGAACCAGCGCTTTGCGGTGTATCGCAACAACATCGTGGTATCACTGATCGATGCACTGGCTGCCACGTTTCCTGTGTGCCAACAACTGGTTGGCGAAGCCTTCTTCCGCGCCATGGCCAGGGTGTTTGTGGTGGCGCAACCACCGCGTTCGCAAATCCTGACCTTCTACGGGCGTGAATTTCCGGCCTTTATCGACACCTTTAGCCCGGCATCATCAGTACCCTATCTGGCCGACGTGGCCCGGCTCGAAAGATTACGACTCGACGCATTCCACTCTGCCGATGTTGAGCCGCTGGGCACGGAGGACATAACCGGAGTGCTGTCTGCTCCCCATCGGCTACCCGGACTTCGCATGGATATCCATCCCTCGGTGGCGGTGCTGCAATCACGGTTCGCCGTGTTTTCGTTGTGGGCCGCGCACCAGCAGGCAGACCCTGAACTGACCCGTGTCGACCCTCTGCAACCAGAAACCGTATTGGTGCTGCGTTCCGGGCTGGAAGCCCACTGCATTGGTATCGCAGAGGCCACCGGCGTTTTTATGGATAGACTGATACAGAAGGAGACGTTGTCGCAGGCTGAACAGGACGCCAAGGCATGCGAGCCCGGTTTTGATCTTGTTGCAGCGCTGACGCTTTTGCTGCGCTGGCAGATCATTACCTCCCTTTACCCCGGAGATGAACATGGACAACTCGACTGAAACCGCTGCTCAAACCTCAACCGGCACGGGTGTCCTGCCAGGCCTGATCAAGCAGGCAAACACTCTTTTCGGACGCATTCCGGACACCCTGATCGCTATGATCGCCCGCTTTTCGATTGCCGGCGTGTTCTGGAAATCAGGCCAGACCAAAATTGAAGGGCTGGCCATCGATATTGTCTCCGGCGAGTTCAGCCTGGGGCTGCCACGGCTGTCGGACAGCGCGCTGTTTCTGTTCAAGGAGGAGTACAGTCTGCCGTTGATCGCCCCCGAATTGGCTGCGTTGATGGCCGCGTTCGCCGAGCATCTGTTTCCGATTCTGATCTTGTTGGGACTGGCCACGCGATTTTCGGCGCTGGCCCTGCTGGTGATGACGTTGACCATCCAGATATTCGTCTATCCCGGTGCTTGGCCAACGCACGGTGTATGGGCGGCGGTGCTGCTTTATCTGATGGCTTACGGGCCGGGCTGGTGTTCAATGGACCACTTCATCGCGGCACGTTACCGGCGCTGAAGTGCATCCAAACACTTTTTTCCTATTTCATATATCATGGGTGTTTA
>OJGU01001166.1_pt1 | contig 10585 bp, 10 predicted proteins | sample 1594741 | NCBI WGS metagenome assembly OJGU01 (sample SAMN05416841, study PRJEB24817) | seawater metagenome | isolation source: Sea water | place: Canada:Atlantic | collected 2013-07 | reverse complement strand
GATGTGTATAAGAGACAGCTTATGCGAGCCGTTTTAATTTCCGCGGCGGCGACCAGCAAAAATTTGTCAAAGACTTATCGGGTGGGGAACGCAATAGGCTACATCTAGCTAAATTATTAAAGCGTGGTGCAAACGTCTTGCTACTGGATGAACCAACCAATGATCTAGACGTTGAAACACTACGCGCGCTAGAGGAAGGCATCTTAAACTTCCCTGGCAATGCCATCATCGTGTCGCACGATCGCTGGTTCCTAGATCGTCTGTGCACACACATTCTCGCGTTTGAAGGGAATAGCCAGGTGGTGTTCCATGAGGGCAATTACAGCGATTACGAAAGCGATCGCAAGAAACGCATGGGAGAACAAGCCCAACCTACTCGTATGAAATACAAGAAACTGGCCTAATCGTCTTGCCGCTTAGTGCATCACTAGGCGGCAAATCCCCAGAGCAATTATCTATGACTATCATCCTAAGCATCGCGTCCATTACCGTCTTGATAGTGACATTGCTCCCCTTGTGGCGACACCCCCATTGGATTGTCCGTGGCCTCGATTTCCCACGTTTACAATTCGCCTCACTGGCCGCACTCGTCCTGCTGCTGCAGTGTCTTTTTGTGGATACCAACGATGGGATGGTGCGAGCACTGATGCTGAGCAATGCCTTGTGCTTTGTCTGGCAAGCATGGTGGATCGCCCCATACACCTCACTTTGGGCAAAAGAGGTGCATAGCTGCAAACCGAACGCAGAAGAACAGGCCATTAGCATTATGACGGCGAACGTCTTGACGCCTAACCGCAATGCGCAAGCGCTACTCGATCATGTTGCCCACTATCAACCCGATATTCTGGTGACCTTAGAATCGGATCAATGGTGGGAAACGCAGTTAGATACACTCACGCAAAAAATGCCCTACAGCGTCAAATGCCCACTCGACAATCTGTACGGCATGCATGTCTATTCGCGATTGCCTTTGCTCGAAACCGAAATCGCCTACTTAGTTGAGAAAGACGTTCCCTCTATTCATGGGCTAGTGGCTTTGCCCGACGGCAGTAAAATCCGCTTGCACTGTTTGCACCCAGCCCCGCCAAGCCCCACCGAGAACGCCGAGTCAGGCGAACGTGATGCGGAGCTGATGCTAATTGCGCGCAGCATCGCAGATTGTCAACACCCAGTAATAGTGACCGGAGACCTTAACGATGTGGCGTGGTCCCCCACTACTAGGTTGTTTCGCAAGATCAGCAAATTACTAGACCCGCGTGTGGGAAGAGGCATGTTCAACACCTATCACGCCGACTACCCATTCCTACGCTGGCCTTTGGACCACTTGTTCCATAGCGCCCATTTTTGCCTAGCTCAGATTAAACGCTTGCCACCAATAGGCTCGGATCATTTTGCGCTATTTGCAACGCTCAGCTTTAATGAAACGCCCGTGCAATCGCAATCGGGATTAGAGGCAGAGGAGTCAGACAAAAAATGGGCTCGAGATATTACACGCCAACAAGACGTGGCAAAGAAAGATGCCCCACAGCCAGGCAAATAAACTTCATCACTGCCTAGAGCCCTAAGTCTTTTCGCAACTGTTTCATGCGCTCATGATTCTCGCTGCCAGTAAGCGGCTTTGGAATATGGGAAGGGATTGCCGCAGCTTGCGGCACCGACAAGTTCTCGCCGCGCAAAACACGCTGGCAAAGTTCCTGATAATAATATTCAAATAATGGCAGCACTTTTTCTTCGGGCTCGCTCGCCAGCTGAAACCACCCAGTCGATTTGCCAGCACAATATACCGCTTCGTGACTCCATTTCGCTTGCGCTTTTGGCGAGGGCGCTCGACATGCTTCGATATAGGCATCTCGCGCACTGGGCAGACCAAACAAACTCGCTCCGTCTTCGCAAGCGCGCACGACTACTGAAACCGTCGGCAAGAAATCATGTGTCTTCACCACTTGCCGCGCCGCCGCAACAATCTGCGAAGGCGCATAATTGCCTAAGCAACTAAGCCAATATTTTTTCGCCAAGATCAAACGCTCTTCCGAGTTATAGGCCTTGTAGTATTGATTGTGGTAAGCAATCTCGAATTCGGCAAACAACTGATTGATTGCATCGACTAGATCTGGGCCAGCACTCTTAGCTGACTGAGAATCGAAATTATTCTGCCCAGCTTCTGTCTGTGAATCGCTGGAAGGCTTTGCCAAGGTCTTGCTGGCCTTTGCCAAAAGCGGATTGATTTTCTGCATGCTTAAGACTCAAATTTTGTGACGATTCTAATCGCCTTGCCCATTGGTATTTAATAAATTGAAGAAAGCGTGTGTTCCACGAGGCATGCACCTGATTGGTGTCGCGCCAATATAAGACAAACTCACTGATCTTCTCTTTAGCGAACTCTTCATCGATCTCGGCCATCGCTAGAATGTCAAAACACTCAGGACTGGGCTGCCAGTCCTCCGCAATGCGTCGAGGCTGAGTATCGAAGGCAATCGATGCGGAGTACTTTCCCCATTGCCGGCGGATATGCTCAATGAAGCGGGTATTCCATGTGCCATTGACCGCACCACGCTCACGCCAATACAGGACGAACTCTGGAATGGCGTCTTCGATAAATGTGGCATTGATGCCTGAATTAACAAGGATATTGACCGCGTCTTCACTCGGCCACCACTGCGCAGACATCTCTGTCTCTAACTCGCGAGCACCACGACGGGTTTGCTCGCCGCGCCACTCTCGCAACACGAATTTATAAAAGGCATTGCCCCAAGAAAATCGTGCTTGTTTTCGCTCTCGCCAATACATTACAAAACCTGGCACCAAGTCGCGAACAAACTCCTCAGGGATATTTTGCTGTCGACATTGCTTGATCCAATCGTCACTAGGCTCCCAATTGGCGGGAATATAGCTAGCCCCCGTTTGCACTGGGGCAACTGTCGGAGCAGCTTGATGTGGCTTTGCGGTATAACTCGGCACATGGCTTGGCTGCACCGCTTCGTCCACCCGTTGATTGACCGCAAAATAACAGCTGTCTTGTTGCGTTGTTTGCGGGTCCAGCAGAATCATTCCTAGGTCTTGCAGGCTTTTTTGGATACGCTTGATATCGATCAGCGCCCAGAACGGCAGCGCTGCGCACAGCTCATTTTGCGTCAGTTCAATCCATCTTAATTGGTCTTTGATACGAGACTTGCGGTGCGCCATCAATTCCGTGAGCACGTGCAAAAAAACTGCCTCTTCTAAGCCGATGGTGGCGGCTAGAGTAGGCGAAATAACAAGAGGACGTTCTGGAATCAATGAGGACTGCATGTTTAGCCTAGCCAGTGTGTGTAACGGTGATATTCAAGAGGCAATCCTATCACAGGCCGATGGCGCAAACCCATGTTCTGGAGACTAGATTGGGAGGGTTGCCAATCGCATCTTTCGACGCTCACGGCGCTCCCAAGCTTTTTCATGAAAGAAAAATGCCACTGTATTGATTGCCGGCTCGACCAGTGCCAATACTCCGCCAACAACCCAACTACCAGTCATCAGCCAAGCGACCGTAAAGGCGACACTGAAATGGACAGCTGCGAAACTCATTGTCTTGCTCATTTTCTGCGCCTCCTAGACATCATTGAGACTAAGCGTAAGACATGCCAACATAAATTAAAATTTATTAATATCTATCCCATCGATATCTTTTAACTATTAATGAGAATCACTCGCAACTCCAACCCCTATAAAGATGATAACTCCAGCTCGAAAGGAATATTTGTGCCAAGCAGCTGCACGTCCTCGTATGCCTGCATAGTCTGAACACGACTTGCAAGGTTTGGGTCATGAGCGCTTAACTCTGTGTAGATCGCCTCTACTCTCTTGCTTGCTAGAAGCTCCAAAGCCGCAACACTGACTTGCTCTTGAGATATTAGCTTGCGTCGAAGTGCTTGCGAATAAGCAAGAGCATCAAACTGCTGTTGCCCTCCTGCATTGACGCTGGTGAACTCTTGGCGCAGAGCCAACAGCTCCAGTTCTACGTTATTATCCTCAGGCGCCTGCAACATTGAAAATTGCTCTAATAGCTGCACTCGCTTAAGCATCGGTTCGATATCACTAACCAATTGCTCTAGCGCCTTTTCAAAACGCTCATCAAAAAACTGCTCTTTGAGCACCTCTGAATCTGCTTCGCTGGCATAGCGTCCTTTTAGATCTAACTGCAACTGTGGCCGCTGCAAAAATGCTTCAGCCAGCTGTGCGAGTTTCTCTCGTTGTGGGGGCTGCAAGTCAGAGCGGCCAGGGACAAACTCGATTACCCCAATATCGCTTTCGTCATCTGCGCCAACGAGGTTCGCCAAGAACTTAAAGGGGGACGCGACGATGTTGCGAATGATGTTGCCCAACGCAGTGCGAATAACATTGCCGTAATTGAACTGCGGGCTGTCGAGATTACCCGTCACGGGCACATCCAGATCGATAACGCCATTGCCGTCTTTCAATAACGCAATCGCCAAGCCAAGCGGAAGGTCTATGGCATCGGGGTGCTCCACGCGCTCGCCCAATTCCAAATCGCGCATGATCATGGCGTTTTCACCATTTAGCTGACCTTCGTTAATGCGGTAGACCAAGTCCACGTCTAAGGCGCCATTAGCGATCTTGCGCCCAGCAAACTTAATCGCATAGGGCGAGAGAGAGGGAATGTTCAGATTCCGAAAGGCTAAGTCGATCTCAGTCAAGGCCGCGTAGTCCAATGGCCGCAAACGACCTGAAATCGACGCAAGCCCATATTCATCCACCTGCCCCTCTAAGTTAAGGCGGGCAGGCTCCCTTGAGCTAGAAGACAATGTAGAGACCTCACCGCCAAGCGCGTCAATGCGCACTGCAAATGGCAACGGCAAACTGCGATCACTGAAATCGGCACTTCCTTGGGCGAGTCGAATTTGCTCGATCCCTATCTCGGGTAGCTCATTCGCAGACTCAGCTTCGATGTTCGCTGCTTGCGACTCGGAGGAGTCCGCCTGTGCACTCGTCTCTACCAATACGCGACCAATATTATTGCTACCATCCTCTTCGATTTCGATACGGGCGTAAGGAGCCTGCACATTAATCGCTTCAATGTTGATTTGGTTCATCTCACCGATGGCAATGCGCGTGTCTTCGAACCCAAGCGATGCTAAAGAAAATAGGTCTTCGTTCTCCACTGTGTCTCGAATCAGAAGCGTGTCGAGACTCGCATTACCGCTGAACTGACTTTGCTCAGCACTCGCCTCTACGTTTCCAGCAACGCTTAACGTACCAGTTGCTAGCTGCACCCTTGCCAGATCAGCAAGATAGGGCTGCAGCACTGGCAACGCCAAAGTGGCCAGATCAAGCTGCCCCGCGAAGCCAAGGGCAGGCAGCACCGTCAAGTCCCCGCCCACGTCTAAACGCCCACCTGAGCTTAAGGTGACGCTCGTTTCCACAGCAATAGCTTGATTGCTCAGGTTACTAATATTACTGGCACTAGCGTCCAAGCCGACATCAACGCTGAGTGGCTGGTTCGGCTGCAAGTCTCGCACACGCACTTCCCAGCCCTGTAAATCCAGGGCTGACAGTTGCACAGTCCAAGGGAAGGCCTGCTCGCCATCACTCTGAGTTTGAGTGGGTGTTAGCTCTTCTTGCGCATCGCTTGCAAATGCCGCCTGCAGATTAAGCACGCCATCAACCGAACGCTCGGCGTCGATGCGCACGCGATCCAATAGCACTTGCGTCACCGAGACTTGCCGCTGCAATAGATCTAGGCTGCCACCCTGCATTGACAGAGTCGGCAGCCGTACTAGCAAATCATTGGTTTGCCGATCACGCACATCGAGATTAGTCAGCGCCATTTCTAACTCTTGCACACGCAGATCTGGTTCACCAGTTTCGGATAGCGCAAAGTCATATCTCAACGATGTGTCGAACCACCCTCCATCCAACACCACAGGAATTTGTTCTTGAAAGTATCGATAGGCCAAATTCGGCAATGGACCAAAAATATGCAGCTCTCCGGCGGACTGCATAGGCGCCACACCCAAGGTGCCCACCCAATGAAGCTGAGAGCCTTCCCCAATGGCAAGCGTCAACCGTTGTTGCGCTGTAACTCCTAGACTCGTGCTAAGGTCATCTAGTGAAAAATCTATGGATTCGATAAGCGTTTGGAAGGCAGGAGACACCGCCTCATCCGCAAGGCCTAGACTAGCGCCGGTGACACGCAAGGCGTCGATGCGCACAATTAATCCATCGTTCTGTGAAGGGGTATCGTCAACCACTTGCTCTGGAGCACTGGTGCTCCAACGTTGGAGCAGCTCATCGATATTATTGCTGCCATCTGCATGCCGACGAAGACTGGCATGCAGACCATCGATTGCGATTTCGGAAAAGGCTAGCTCACCGAATAAAAAACTAGTCGGTTGAAAATTCAAAGACAAGGAGTCAAAAGACAACAGCGGGCGCGCATCCAAATCATCTAAGCGCATTCCTGAGACCCCAAGGCTGAAGCTAAAAGGGTTCAAAGTAATCGTATCAATCTGAGCGCTGCCGCCTAGGCGTTGCTCTAGAAATGATACCGCCTGCTGTTTTGCGAAAAGCGGAATAAGCACAACTCCGACTAAGGCGTAGATTGCGACAATCACCAACAACACACGATAGGCTAGTTGCCACCGGTTTTTTGCATCTTTCACTTGCGACATAAACTATTCTCTTTTAGCTGGGCTGCATACCATCCATACGCGCTAGCCGTTCTATAAGATTCTCAACGCGTGTGCTATAGCCCCACTCATTGTCATACCAAGCCACCACTTTGACCATTGTCTTCTGCATCACTTGTGTGAGCTGCGCGTCATAAATGCTCGAGTGCGAGTTGCCTATAATATCACTGGACACTATAGGGTCAGTACAATAGGACAAGATCCCCTTTAGCGAACCCTCGGCGGCACTTCGCATCGCCGCATTCACTTGCTCTACGGTCACTTCTTGATTTAGCTCGACAGTGAGGTCCACAAGGCTACCGTCGGGCACCGGCACCCGCATCGCCAAGCCATCGAGTCGCCCAGCCAATTCAGGCAGGATGACGCCAATCGTTCGCGCCGCACCAGTAGAGGTTGGCACGATATTGGTCGCGGCATTGCGCGAGCGGCGCTTGTCGCTATGAGGGGCATCTATCAAACGTTGGTCGGAAGTATAGGCATGCACTGTGGTTAGCAAACCGTGCCGAATGCCAAATGCTTCGTGGAGCACCTTGGCTAACGGCGCAGCGCAATTAGTCGTACAACTGGCATTGCTAATGATTCGCGAATCTTTGTCTACGACCTGATCGTTAACCCCCATGACCAAAGTGGCAGCGAGTGGTTCTTTCGTAGGCACAGTCACAATGACTCGCTTTGCCCCTGCCTCAAGGTGCTTATTGAGGTCGGTAATATGACGAAACTGGCCACTGGCCTCAACGACATAGTCGACTCCTAATTCCTTCCAAGGCAATTTGGCTGGGTCTCGCTCACTGAGAACCAAAAATGGATCACCATCGATTTGCATTCCCTCGTCTGTGACCAACACCTCACCGGGATAGACCCCATGGGTACTATCAAACTTGAATGCATAAGCTAGTTGGTCAGCGCTAGAGAGATCGTTTACCGCCACGACATTGTAATGGCCACGCATCTTGGCAATGCGCATCACCGTTCGCCCAATCCGCCCAAACCCATTGATCGCAATTCTTGGAATACTCATGTCATGCTCCTAGTGCTTCAGAAGAACCCTACGCAAATAGTCTACACGCTCTAGAACGAAAAAAGCCCGATTGCGTCAAGCAACCGGGCTTTTTTGTCTAGCAGCGTTGGTCTTAGTGACCGCGGCCGACATGAGCTGGACCGTGCAATGACATTGCTGTCAATTTGCTACCAGTCTGCAGTACAACATACTGCTCGCCTTTATGAACATAAGTCATCATACCGTAACGGCTGTTCGCTGGAACTTCAACTTTACCAAGTTGACGACCAGTTGCCTTATCAACAGCAAACAAGTGCGGAGTACCGTCACTAGTTTGTGATGCGTACATCAACAAGTTTTTAGTCACTGTCATTGGTGCGTGTGCGCCAGTACCAGTGTTACCGATATCAATACCCTCAAGTGCTGGGTTGTTCTTGATTCGATCTGGCGTTTCACCAACAGGAATCATCCATAGGTGCTCACCAGTGTTCAAGTCGATAGCGGTAATACGGCTATAAGGTGGCTTGAAGAATGACAGACCTTGAGGACCGCGTGGGAAACCACCACCAGTACCTACAGCGTACTGAGAAATAGTAGTCCCAGTTGTATAAGTACCTTCGTCAGTCATGTAGCGAAGATCTGCTTCTTCACCAGGAACGACTGGACGAGTAGTACAGCCACTCAAAGAAGTGACATAGAGGATACCCGTTTCAGGGTCGCCCGCTGCTGGACCACTGATGTTCACACCACCTACATCGCCTGGACACCATAGCGCGCCACGCTTGCCGAGATCGTTGTCACGGTGCAAAGGAGGCTGGAACATAGGACCGTAATCCCACTCTTCTAGAATTTCTAATGCTTGCGCACGAAGCTCTGGAGTGAAGTCGATCATGTTCTCGTCATTCAGACCTTGAATATCGAAAGGCGCTGGCTTAGTCGGGAACGGCTGAGTTGCAGAGAGCTTCTCACCTGGGATGTTCGACTGAGGCACCGGACGCTCTTCGATTGGCCACAATGGCTCACCAGTTTCGCGGTTAAACGCATATGTGAACGACTGTTTGGTGACCTGAGCAACAGCTGGGATCATCTCGCCTTCGTGCATAACGTCTAGCAATACTGGCGCCGTAGGCGTGTCGTAGTTCCACACATCATGGTGCACCATCTGGAAGTGCCACTTACGCTCACCCGTTTTCACGTCAAGCGCGAGAAGGCTAGTACCGAAAAGGCCATCACCAGGACGGAAACCACCGTAGAAGTCTATTGTTGGTGGGTTCGTTGGGATGTACACGAGGCCAAGCTCTGGGTCCGCTGACATTGGCGCCCAAGAAGACACATCACCCGTGTATTGCCACGCGTCATTTTCCCAAGTCTCATGGCCAAATTCGCCTGGACGAGGAATAACATTGAACTTCCAAAGGAAATCACCCGTTTTTGAGTCGTAGGCAAGAATATCACCTGGAACGTTCTCAATACGTGACTGGTTGTAGCCCTGCTCAGCAGAGTTGCCCACAACAATCACATCATTAACCACGATGGGCGGCGAAGAAGTCGTGATATAGCCAATCTCTTTTGGGATGCCTTCATACGGGTCATATTCATGACCAAGGTCTGCCAACATGTCGACAACGCCCGTCTCAGGGAATGTGTCGATAGGCACTCGCTTACCGAAGCCTTCTAAAGGCGCGCCTGTTTTTGCATCCAATGCAATTAGGAAAAAGCCTGGAGTACTTACGTAAACAACACCTTTACCGTCTACAACATTGTACGCAATGCCCTTACCGTAATCGGCACGCATAGAGTATTCATAGCGTGGCGTGTTAGGTAAGTGATAAGACCATTCAGTTTCACCAGTTACTGGGTCGATCGCCACGATATTACGACGAGGACCAGCTACTGTGTACAGCAAGCCATCGATAAAGCTAGGCGTTGCACGACCAGACTGTGCATCAAAGCTCGCACCGTCCCATACCCATGCTTCTTGCAACTCGCCGAAGTTATCAGCAGTAATGTTTGTTGCAGGAGAATAGCGAGTGTGATCAAAATCCCCACCTAGGTGAACCCATTCAACTTCCTCTTGCGCCTGCACAGCGGCAGTTGACGCAAGTAGCAGGCCTATAGGTAATGCCCGCACGATGCTCTTGGTGAGCGAGCGCCAGCGCTTACTTGCTGGCTGTCGGGTTAAACCCGACTCAACACACAACTTTGTCATTATCATTTCCTCGTTGAGTAAAATACTTATCTGTACAGCTTGCAATCCAATGTCCAAACCCCCTCGATCCACTGGCTTGCAATGAAGACTTACCGATCAAGTAGACTCGGCAAACAATCTGGACGGCACCGAACATAAAAGAGGACGCAGAATAACCCAGCTTAATTATCAAGTCCATTGGAGTCCACACCCTGAATTTAACGGGATCCAGAGGCATGTTCGCAAGGTAGCGATCACTTTCACTTAAACCTATAGACCGGCCAAAGGCTTAGCGTGTTTCCAGTTAACACTTTATATTTGTCATCGGAGGCTGAAATTTCACTTTGTTGCGGCTTGATAAAGGCTGTTACAGACAAAATCTTAAGTGACAGGCACAAAAAAGCCGAACCCGCTAAAGAGTTCGGCTTTTAAACTGCTAAAAACAGGTCAAGCAATGCTTATCAGTGACCGCCAGCACCTGTCGAAACAGGCCCATGCAATGACATTGCCGTTAGCGTGCTGCCGGTTTGCAATACGATGTATTGCTCCCCTTTGTGCACATAACTCATCATTCCGTAGCGGCTTGCTGAGGAAACAGGGATACGTGACAACTCACGACCAGTCATTTTGTCGATAGCAAACAAATGCGGCGTACCATCGCTTACATCACCGGCATACACCAACATTGTAGCTGTCTCTTATACACATCTCCGAGCC
>OJGU01001164.1_pt1 | contig 10625 bp, 7 predicted proteins | sample 1594741 | NCBI WGS metagenome assembly OJGU01 (sample SAMN05416841, study PRJEB24817) | seawater metagenome | isolation source: Sea water | place: Canada:Atlantic | collected 2013-07 | reverse complement strand
AAGGGGGGCGCTTTGGCGATGCCCAACTCGACGCGCTCGAGCATGCTCTCGACGCGGCGCTGGGCGACAGCGAGGTCGGGGCGGTCGTTCTACGCGCCGGTGAAGAGGCCTTTTGCCGGGGCCTCGCCCTCGATGCCTTTGCGAAGCTGGACGACCGTCGTGCGGTCGCGGCGACTGCCAAGCGACTGCATCGCCTGCAAGCGAGGATGAGTGGCGGGCGCGTCCCGTGTATTGCCGCCATCGCCGGGGCTTGCCTCGATGTTGGCCTCGAACTCGCGCTGGCGTGCGGCCACCGGATCGCCGCGGACCATCCCGATGTTCGCATCGGGCTCCCGCAGATCGAGCTGGGTCTGTTGCCCATCGGAGATGCGCTGGCCCGGCTGCCCACCGTGGTGGGCTTCGAGGCTTCGTTGGATCTGCTGCTCGAGGGAGAGACGATCGGTGCGGCCCATGCTCGTCGGCTGGGACTCGTCGATGCGGTTGTTCATCCGGCGGGACTCGAAGCGGCGGCACGGGAGGCGGCGCGTTCGGCTGCCGCCGCGGGTGCTCCGCCCAAGAACCGCCGCGCCTGGAGGCCTGCGCTGCCTGGGGTGGCGCTTCGCAACCGGCGGTCCCTTCAGCGGTGGCAAGAGACCCGGCCCCATGACGACGCCCTCGGCGGCGCCCGTCTTTCCGCGCTGGAGCTGCTGGGCCGTGGCCGAATCCAAGACACCTCCGAGCTGACGACGATCTTCAGTGAGGCTGCAGTCTCGGATGCCACCGCGACGCGCCTGCACACCTGGCGGTGTGCTCGGGCGCTCGAGCGATGGACTCCGCGGGCCGACGTGGCGGTGCCCACCCTGACGCGGCTGGGGATCGTCGGTGGCGGTGCGGTGGGGGCGGACCTTGCCGTCGCGGCCGCTCGAGCCGACGTCTCGGTCCGCATTCGGGAGAAGTCTCCGCCGGCGCTGGGGCGGGCCTTGGCTCGCGTCGAGGCCAAGGTTGCCGGCGATCGCGACCATGAGCGGCGGACACGAGCCCGGGCGCGGCTCAGCGGCGGCCTGGAACTCGACGGTTTCTCGACGATGGACCTGGTCCTGGAATCGGTTCCCGAGGAGGTCGCGGTCAAACGACGCGTCTTCGCCGAACTCGAGGATCGGGTCCGGCCACAGACGATTCTCGCCACGCACCCTCGTGCGACGCCGGTCTCGGAGATCGGGGCGCGGATGCGACACCCCGAGCGCCTCGTGGGCATCCGCGTGTTTCGGCCGCTCTCGCGTCGTCCGCTGTGCGAGATCATCCAGACGCCGCAGACGTCTGCACGAGCCCTTGCGGCTGCGGTCAGCTTTGCCCGTCGGATCAACAAGACTCCCGTGGTGGTGCAGGATGGTCCGGGGTTCTTCACGACGCGGGTGCTCGCGGCGTACCTGTCCCACGCCGGCGAGCTGGTGGCCGATGGCTTTTCGATCGACGATATTGATCGTGGCTGTCGCCGAGCGGGATGGCCCGTGGGGCCGCTGCAGCTGCTCGACTTCGTCGGCCTCTCCACCGCGGTTCGCGTGGGTCATGTGTTGACCGCGGCATTGGGCGATCGTTTCGACGTGCCGATGCCGCTGGAGGCGATGGCGGCCACCGGGCGGGCATTCTACCGGCCCTCGCGGCCCGGCCCCGAAGAGGAACCCGACCCCCGCGTGCACGACTTCCTCGGGGTCACGACGACCCGCGTCGGTGATGCCGATGAGCTCGGCGAACGCCTCACGTTGGTCGCGGCGATCGAGGCGGTTCGCTGCCTGCAAGATGGCGTGTTGGCGAAGCCGTCCGACGGGGACGTCGCGGCGGTGCTCGGCCTGGGATATCCGGCGACCCGGGGCGGTCCCTTCCGCCACCTCGCGGCGCGGGGATTGGCCGCGGCTCGCAGCCGGCTGTCCGCACTCGAAGACCGTTTCGGCAGCCGCTACCGCGCGCCGCAGTTGCTCGTTGAACTCGCCGAACGCGGCAGCGACTTTTCAAGCATGGAGGACGCGTCATCATGATGGGAGGACGCATTGCGGTCGTCGATGCCGTACGAACCCCGTGGAGCCCACGAGGTGGCGGTCTCTCCGGGATGTCCGCGGCGGCTCTGGGCGCCGTCGTCGTGCGCGACCTGCTGCTTCGGGCGGCCGTACTGCCCGACGTGGTCGATCTTGTGGTGGTTGGTTCGGCCCGCAGCGGAACCTCCGGGTCACTGGGGGCAGAGGTCGCCTTTCGAGCCGGGGTGGACGCCGTCGCACCGAGCGTTTCGATGGGGTCGGTGTCCGGCGAGCGCGCCATCGCCGAAGCGTCTCGGGCCATCCTCGTGGGAGACATCGACACCGCCGTTGCGGTGGGCGTGGAGACGCCGAGCGACCTCCAGGTTGGGCTCTCGGCACCGCTGCGAGAAGCGGTGATGGGCACCCGGCGCGGCGAGACTGCGGGGGACAAGTTGCGGGCATGGGCGGGCGTGAAGGCGACCGATCTTCGGCCCACCGCCGCGGTCCTGCGCGATCCGATCTCCGAGCAGCCGTTGGCCGCCGCGGCCGAGTCCGTCGCGTTGCGTTTCGGACTCGATCGGGCCGGACAAGATGCCTACGCGGTGCGCTCGCACGCGCGTGCGTTCCGGCGGGTCCGCGAAGGCGCCCCTGAAGTTGTGCCGGTGCCCGCCCCGGCCGGCGCGGGGGTGATGGTTGTGGAGCACGATGAGGGTCCGCGAGCCGAACTCACCGCGCAGAGCCTCGCGCGCCGTGCCCCGCTGGCGAAGGCAGGCGCTGCACTCTCGGTCCCCGCCTCCATCGCCACGGTTACAGCCGGCAACCTCTCGGTCCCCGCCGACGGGGCGGCGGCCGTCTTGCTCACGCGCCCCGACTTGGCGCGCAGCCGCGGTTGGCCCGTCTTGGGGGAGATCGATGGCGCCCGGTTTGCGTCCGCAAACCCGTTCACGTCTCCGCGGTTCGGGGGATCGCAGGCGCTGGACCGGCTGCTGGAGGAGAAGAACGAGCGCCTCGCAGACTTCGCGGTCGTCGAAGCATCCGAGTCGGCGGCGGCCTTTGCCCTCGCGTTGCTCGCCTCGCAACCCGAGCTCGACCCCGACGTGCTCAATCGGTGGGGCGGCTCGATCGCGCTGGGTCGTTGCAGCGGCGCGTCCGGAGTTCGTCTGCTGGGAACCGCGGTGCGCCGCATGGCGGCCGCGGGGGTCGACAAGTCGCTGGTCGTCGGAAGCGGCGCCGCGGGGCACGGCGCTGCACTCCTGCTCCGCCGCTGACCAGGCGCTGAGGATCAGCTCGCCGACTCGGCGAGGATCTTGCTGCCGAGCTGACGGGCGAGGGCGCCGTCGATCTCGTCCTTGTGGTCTTTCATCAGCGCACCCATGAGCTTGCCCATCTCCTTGGGGCTCGAGATGCCAACCTTGGCGATCACATCCCGGACCAGGGCTTCGGTCGCGGCCTCATCGAGTTTCTTGGGCAGAAACTGCTCGCAGAACGCGAGCTCGAAGCGGGTCTCTTCCATGGCTTCGGCGGCGCGGTCGCCTGCTTTTTCCAGCTCGACCATCGTTTTGCCCAGCTGCTTGGCGTAGGCCGCGATCGTCTCCTGCCACAGCGCGTCGTCTTCTTCTCGATCCGCGCCGGACTTCACCACGTTGAGCACCTTGGCGCGGAGCATGGCGATCACGTTCTTCGTGGGCTCGTCGCGGTCGCGTCGGGCCTGCTTGAATTTCTCTTGGATCTTCTCGCGCACGGACATGCGGCGAAGACTACTACTTCACGCCGAAATGTCTGCGGCGGCTTGTCGGCTTGGTCTTGCTACGGCCCGGGTTCGTCGGGCTTGGCCTCGCGCGCCTCCCGAATCCGGGCGTAGGCCTCGGTCCGGGCCTCTTGGTGCCGCTCGAGTAGCTCGGCATCGACCCCGTCCCGTTGCATCGCCCGCAGAAAACTTCGGTGCGCGCGCTGGCTCCCCGGAGCGCCGCGCCCCACCGCCGCGACCGTCGTTTCGATGGTTCCGGGCAGAGAGGTCCGGGTGACGAGGTGGGTCAACGCGCCCGCTTCGGCCAGGGCGTCCGCCTGGACTCGTTCGCCCAGCAGCAGGAGGCGCCTGAGGATCGCGGGGCCGAGCACCGCGTGAAGGCGCCGCAGGCCGGCGGCGTGGTAGACGACGCCGAGCTTTGCAGCCGGGATCGAAAACCAGGTGTCGTCGCTGGCGATGCGGAGGTCACAGGCGCAAACCAGCTCGAGACCGGCCCCGATCGCAAATCCGTTGATCGCCGCGATGAACGTCGCGTCTGCGGCTTCGATCGCCGCGGTGGCCTCGGCGAGCGGTGCATCGGGTGGGGGCCCATCTGCGCTCGGGTTGAGCGCCGTGAGGTCGAAGCCCGCGCAGAAGGCATCGTCGCCAGCGCCGCGCAGGACCACGGTCTCTCCGCGAAGCGTCGCGCACCTGCGTGTGATCCACCGCAGGGCATCGGGTCCCACGGCGTTTCGCCGCTGTGGCTTGTCGAGCGTCCACCACAGCGCGCCGTCGCGGCTCTCCTCGTGAAGACCGGTCGCGCTCACTCGGCGGGAGTCCCCGCGCCGGCCGGCCCCATGCGGGTGCCGGCGGGTCCCTTGCCGCTGGTCGGCGGCTTTCCGTCGACCGTGAAGGTGGGCATCGCAGAACCGTTCGAATCGCTTGCCGCACCCCCGTTCGGATCGATTTCGCCGTTCTGACTGGCTTTCTGCAGATCGTCGAGCGTGCGGGCAAGCGGGGAGTTGGGGTCTTGCATCGCCTGGCGACGCAGCGCGTATGCCCGCTTGCGCCGAAGCTCAGGCGTGATCTCGGACGGGTCGAGAGCGATGAGCCGCTTGTCCTCGTCGCTCAGCGGCGGGGGCTTGGACTCTGGCGGCTGAGCGGCCTCGGTCGCTGGGGTGGGGTCCGCGGCCTTGGAGTTCGCACCGCCGGCCGTTGCCGCAGCCTCCGGAGTCGGAGGCTTTGGGCAGGCCGTCAACAGGCAAGCCGTCGTCGCGATCAGGAACACGCGCATGGGCCGTACCGTACCAGCCTCAGACGACGCCGGCGGACCCCTTGCGGAGCGCCCGGACCAGGGCGAGTGGAATCACGACGGTGAGGACCAGCTGGGCCACTCCAAGCACGGCGCTGGCTTCGAACAACACGAACGGATGCGGGCTGAACCCGCTGTCTGACGCCGTTGCCGCGGTGACACCTGCGCAGACCATCTCGAAGCAGATCGCGCCGTAGCAGACCATCGCGAACAGGCTGCCCAGGATGTTGGTCGGGAGTGCAACGAGTCGAACGGCGAGCAAGGCGAGCACGACCAGTGCCCACAGAAGATGGAACGCACCCATCGGCGCGACGGGCACAGCGCTCGGGCCGAACACGAGGATGAGCAGTCCCGCGTGCATGCCAACGAACGCTGCGAACTCCAGCATGATGCCGCGCAGGGGCAGCGTGCGCAGCGTGGATGGTCCGTCGCCGACCGGTACGCGACCCGCGAGGATCAGCTGCCAGGCGAAGGCGACGAGGCCAAGGGACACGAAGTACGCCGGGACCGCATCGTTGGCGTCGAACTCCGGGACCACGGCGAGGGCGAGCACCATCGAAACGGCGGCCGCGAGCAACCCCTCGAGGCGGGTGATGGATGCCTGGGTCCGGCCCTCGATGCGGCGGGTCAGCGCGCGACTCATGACGTAGGCGAGCACCGAGAGCCCCACGACCGACACCGAGATGATGACGAGTGCGTGTTGGGTTTCTGCGGCGGAGAGCCGCATGTGCGGGACGAACAGCTCTCGCAGGCCGTGCACGAGGCCCACCGGTGGCATCATCGCGATGAGCCCGACCATGTCGTCTTCGAGGTTCATGCCGATGCCGACAGAGAACAGCATCAGCATGCACAGCGCGCCGGTGAGCAGCGTCGCGACGATCCCGGAGGACCAGCGACGGCCCAAGCCAAATCCGACGAGCTGGGTGAACAACACCAAGAACAAGGATGCGGCGGGCAGCAGCAGCAGGAACGGGACGAGATTGGCGATATGCCCCGCGAAGACACCTGCAAGCAGCATCACCAGGAACGATGGAGCAGCCAACACACCCGCCAACCCGACGCCCGCGGCGGTGAAGCCCGTGACGATGTCGACGGGGCGCAGCCGAGTTCCGAGGACGGGCTGCAGGGTGTTCTCGTGGACTTCTTGGGCCACGGTCGCACCGGAGGCCAAGGGCGCAACGATGAGCATCAGCAGGACCACGAACCCACCGGCGACGGCACCGGTCAGCCGGACGCCGTCCGCGAAGCTGAGCGGCGAGGTGTAGAACACGACCTCGGGGACCAGCTCTTGGTCGACAATCGCCTGCAGACGCAGGCGCTCTGCGGGCGCGTACCAATCGAACTGCCAGTCACGAGCCTCTTGGCCGTACTGCCACTGTGCGTTGTCGATGTCGTAGCGCGTGGGCGGGTGCGTCTCGAGTAGCGTTCGGATGTCGGCTTCGAGGCCCGCGTACTGGGCCGGCGCGCCCATTGTCAGCGCCGTGTACAGGGTCGCGTAGGCTCGCTCGCGCTCGTCGGCGAGCATCGAGTAGTCGGAAAGCGATGCGCCGGCGACCAGGATCCGGTCCCGTTCCGCGGTGAGCTGTTCGTACATGTAGCCGTCGTGGACGGTCACCGTGAACTCCGCTCTCTCGCGCTCCCAGCTCGATTGCTCGAGGTCCAGCTCGCGCCGCATGTCTTGCTCGAACCCGCCTGCGCCGAACGAGAGCCACGCGCCGATGAGCACGCTCAGTAGACCGAGGACGAGGGACACCGCCAGGTACCGGCGCAGTCGATTGCCGCGGAACATCCGGGTCACGAAGGGAAGGCTGGCGTCGCGAAACTGGTCGAGGCGCGCGCGAGTGGACGAGGTGGGGGCTTTGGACATGGCGAACCTCAGTTGACCTGGTCTTCGGAGAGGCGGTTGTAGACGTCTTCGAGACGGCTGCGGACGCGGCTGCAGGTCACGACCCGGACGCCGGCACCGCAGAGCTCGGCGAGCATGTCGGCGACCGCCGCATCGTCGCCTTGGACTTGGAGTGAGAGGGCTGTGAGACCGTCGGCTTCGGCCTCAGACTCGATGAGGACTCGGCGTCGGGAAAGAATCTCCCGCGCTTGCTCGAGCCCACCGAGGATGCGGAGCTCGTAGACGAGCCGACTGACCTCGTAGCGCTCGATGATGCTGTCCACCTCGCCACTGACGACGATCGTTCCCTGCTGCAGGATTGCGACCTGGTCGCAGAGGTCGTCGAGCTCGCGAAGGATGTGTGAGGAGATGATCACGGTGACGCCACGATCGCGAATCTGTCCGACGATGGTGCGGAGGTCGCTACGGCCGCGAGGGTCTAGTCCATCGGCGGGTTCGTCCAAGATCAGCAGTGAGGGGTCGTGCAGCAGGCAGCGGGCGACCAAGAGCCGCTGCCGCATGCCCTTGGACAACGCCTTGCAGCGGGCGTTCGCCTTGTTGCCGAGGCTGAAGGTGGCGAGGACCTCGTCGACCTTGGTGCGCAGTGAGGGACCGCGCAATCCAAAACACTGACCGAAGAACGTCAGGTATTCGGTCGCCGTCATGTCCTTGTACAGAGGGTTGCCGTCGCCAAGAAATCCGATCTGGCTGCGCAGCGCTTGATGGCTGGCGGCATCGGTGGCGACCTGGCCGTCGTACGCGATGGTGCCGCCGGTCGGCTCCATGACGGTGGCGACCATCCGCAGCGCGGTGGACTTCCCGGCCCCGTTGGGCCCGATCAGGCCCAGGATCGACCCACTGGGGATCGTCAAATCTACGTCGCGCACCGCGAAGGTGCTGCCGTCATAGGTCTTGCTGATCGCGTTGAGTTCGACGCGCATGCGGACTACGAACGCTCCATGGGACGAACTGATTGCATCACAGATGCATTCGGGCCTGGGCATGTCGAAACAGCCCACCTCCCAGCGCGGCTATCGTCCCAAGTGTGGAGCTGGCTCACGTCTCGCATTCGGCTACTCTGTAAAAAGCGGGTGGGCGACAACACTTTCAAGGTGAGCGAAGGCGGTAGGCGTGGTGAAGAGTAGGTTTTGTAAGTTTTTGACGGCGGGGGGCCTTGCGGCGTCATTCGCGCTGTCCGTTGGCTGCGCCAGTCGTCCCAAAGCCTACGCGGAAGTGTCGGTGGTCTCCGCGGCGCGGAATCGTTCGGCCTCGAACGACGTGCTGGTCCAACAGGCCGAAGCTGCGGTGGCGGTCGTCGAGACCCCATCGGGTCGGGGTTTGGGATTTGTCGTCGATCCGCGAGGCTACCTCGTCACGAACCGCCACGTCGTCGAAGACGCGAGCCACATCGAGTCGGTCTCGTTCCCTGCGCATGACCCGCCCAGGACCTACCACTCCGTCGAGGTCATCTATACAGATCCCGAGCGCGACCTCGCGTTGATTCAGGTGCACACCGACGACGTCTTGCCGCGGTTGCCACTCGCGGCGCGCAAGCCGTTGCCCATCGGTCGGTACCTCGGTTCGGGCGACCCCGTGGTGCTCGTCGAGTACGACCATCCCACGGAAGATGACCGCGTCCCGGACCTTTCGACCGCCCACTTCGTGTCACACAACGCGGCCGTGACCACGCTCGGCGCGGTCAACCCTGCTGCGGGTCCGGGGCGGTTCCTCGGCATCGATGCCGACGTCAAACGTGGGCAGAGCGGAGGCCCGGTTCTCGACCGGCATGGCCGTGTCGTCGGCGTGGTCACGTGGACGTGGCGGGACCGTGTCGGTGGCTTCGCCATACCGGTCGCCGACGTGTTGGACATGTTGAGCGAGAGGCCTGCCTTGGACTCCGACAACCAGCATCGCGACCGGATCGCGGCGCGCTCGCGCGAGTTCCTGTCCGCACTCGGGCACGGCAACATCGAGGACGCTCGTCGGATTACCTCGCCGTCCCATGCGCGCCAGGTTCGGTCCGACGCCGTCGACAAGATTACGGCGCAGATCGATCGCGATGGCGCCCCGGTGATCCAGGGGTTCTTCGCCGCGGTGGAGTCGCTCGTCGGCGAGGAAGATGCGTTCTCGATGCTCAGAGATGCGGTGAGTCGAACGGCGACCCCGGAGTTTCGAGAGGCGCTGGCATTTCCCGATGACCTCGAGGACGCTCAGATCGTCAGCTTCTTCTTCGAGCTTGGGCAGGCGTACCTCCTCGCGCGTGTCGCCGGCGAGATGTCTCCGGACGAGGCGCTGCGTCGGGCACTGATGCGACTGGAAACCGTCGACGCGGCACGGACGTTCGCGATCGCCGACGTGCTGACCGAGCTCGCCGGGAGTGCGGTCGAGATTCAGAGGGTGGAGGTTGTGCCGGGGGCGTACTCGCCGACCGCGGTCGTGTCTTTGGCCCGGACGCCGGACGTTGAGGAGGCCGGTCGCGGCCGGCATCTCACGCTGCACATGAAGCTGGAGTGGGGCGACTGGTACGTCACCTCGATCGCCCCGACGCCGCTGTCGGACCGCGTGGACTAGGACCTCCCGCTTGAAGCCGGTGCCTTGGTCGGCGTTGGCTACGTTCGGTACTCGCTGGCTCTCCCGCGACGCATCCCGTCGGGACGCTTCGCCTGTCAGCTCCGCACCGCGGCGGACTGAGAACCGGGGACCGTACCTACCCGGCGTTGCGGCGCCGGGGCTCGCGACGCCTGTCGGGCGGGGTCTTGTCGCCCTTGCGGACCCGCACCAGGGAGCCGCGGGCGTCGTCGTGTTCGTACACGTTGATCCATCCGTTGGGCAGGACCGGGTCGAGCGCATCGAACACCCGTTTGGCATCTTTCGGGGCGAGGTTGATGCAGCCGTGGCTGACCCGGTTGCCGAAGCGGTTGTGCCAATAGGCGCCGTGAAGAGCGAACCGACCGTCGAAGTACATCGCCCAGGGGACGGCTTCCACGTGGTAGGCGTCGTCGTCCCCGGCGCGAGAGCGCATGTCGGTGAGCGCCAGCTTGCTCTCCATTCGGTAGATGCCCAGGGGGGTGGGGTTCTTGCCCGTACCCGAGGAGATGACCGTCGTGAAGATGGGCGTGGTGCCGCGCATCAGCATCAACGTCTGCTGGGTGACCTCGACATCGACCCAGACGGCGGAGTCGGAGATGCCCTCGGGAGGGTCGGCGGGGATGAACCGGCGAATGGCCTTGGCCTCCACCCAGCCGGTCCCATCGTGCAGGGGATAGAACACGGTGCCCCGCTTTCGAACCGAGGCATCGTCGACGACGACCGTGGTTTGAAACGGGAGTGTGCCGGCCGCCTTGGCGTCAGGGTGCGGGGTGTCCAGCTTGGCGGCTTTGGGCCACGCGACGACCCAAGCCAGGGTGCCTTCCTCGGGCAGCGGGTCGTTGATCAGGTCGCGGCCTTCGAAGGCGCTGGGGCTGAAGCGCCGCACGTCGGCCTCTTTTACGACCCGGCGGGTGTCGTCTTCGAGGATGCGTTCGCCGTTGGCCCATCGCCGTCGCACAAACGCGTAGTCGTGATCCGGCTCGAGCTCTCCGACCGGTTCATCCCCTCGTTTTAGCGCCGCGCGCGAGCGCCAAACCGGGGCCGGGTGATCACCCTTGCGGCGCTTGGCATACCGCTGTCTCTTATACACATCTGACGCTGCCGACGAGCGATCTAGTGTAGATC
>OJGU01001162.1_pt1 | contig 10633 bp, 9 predicted proteins | sample 1594741 | NCBI WGS metagenome assembly OJGU01 (sample SAMN05416841, study PRJEB24817) | seawater metagenome | isolation source: Sea water | place: Canada:Atlantic | collected 2013-07 | reverse complement strand
CGTCGGACTGGACCGCCGAGCCGCCACGAACATCCTCGACGCGCGGGCGCAGGAGCCCATCACCTCCCTGACCGACCTGGACGCAGTTCGTTTCGTCGGGCGGAGCGCATTCGAGAAGCTGCTCGAGTACGTGACCGAACAGGGGCTCGTCGGCGATTCGGGCACAGAGCTTCGAATCTCGACCTTCAACATCCGATGGTTCGGATTGGACGGCGACCTGTACGGCTCCTTCGGGAGCGAGACTCGCACCCAGCGGGTCCGAGAGTTCATCGCGGAGCACCTCAGCGACCGCGATATCCTGGTTTTTCAGGAGATCGTCGACAAGGAGCTGTTCTTCACCGAAGTCGTGCCCGAGTACAAGTGCGTCTCGTACGACGGCCGGGCTGGAAAGCACCAACACATCGCCGTCTGCCACACCGACGCGTTCGAGATTCGAGCACCGACCGACGACGACAACTACGCGCTGGAAGACATCGACACCAGCGGCTACCTGCGCCCCGCGGTCCACGGCACCATCTACACCGCCGACGGCGACCCGGTGAGCCATCTGCTGGCCGTTCACCTCAAAGCGAACGAACAGAGCACAGACCGCCGCATCGAGCAGGCCGAGATCCTCCAAGCCCGCGCCGCGGTGCTCGGCGAGGCCGACGACCTTCCCGTCATCATGATCGGCGACTTCAACACCCACTTCGCCGTCGACACCGGGCGCGAAGAGAACGATGAGGACGTCGTCGAGGACATCCTTCATCCGCTCAGCCGGGTGAGGCTTCCCGTCGACTACACCTACCAGGAGAAGAGCGGCAAGACCCGCCGTCTCGACCACGCCTTCGTCAGCCCCAACATCTCCGTCGAAGCCGTCACGTCTCCAGGAGCCTGCGACCTGGACCGCACGATGTTCCTCCCCGAGATCGAGACCTACTACGACACGTTGAGCGACCACTGCCCCGTGATCCTCGACCTGGTCCTGCGCTAGAACAGCGCCCTCGGACCACTCAGGCAGACCCGGGTGAGAGCATCGCACGTAGGCTTTCGCTGACGGTCTGTGCGAGCTCAGCTCCGCGGTGTCGCGCCAAGATGGGCTGTCGAAGCAGGCATGCCACCGCCTCCGCCGTGCACAGCCCTCCGCCGATCTGATTGCGGCGCAACGTGTAGATCGATGGCCCGTCCGGCTGGAGCGCGATCGTCGGCAGCGCGTGCAGGTATGGGCTGCGGTTGTAGATCTTGCGGGCCTGCTGCCAGGTGCCGTCGACCACGACGTAGGTATGCGCATCGCGAACCGGCGCAGTATCGCCGCGGCTCGCCAGCGGCCAGACCAACGCGACACCACCGCCCTCAATGCTCCGCAGCAGCTCCGGATCCGGATGCGCACGGCGCCACACGATCCGCGAAGCCAAGGGCCCAAGCGCCTCGAGCACCACCCGACCGGTGTTGGTCAGCTTGGTCAGTTCGTGCTCGTGCGTCAGCAGCAGGATCCGCAGCGACGACATTGCAGCTCAGGATACTCCAGCCAGCTCAGGCAAAGCGCTTGGCTGCGCGCGCTTTGGCCTTCGCGGCCTCGACCTCGCGGTCTTTGGCCGGAGCCTTGGTCTCCAGCGCAGACAAGAGGTCGCGCGCAACCTCGGCAACCCTCGCGACCGAGGCGTGAAACACCTCCTCATTGGCCTGCGATGGTTTGTTGAACCCGCTCAGTTTGCGTACGAACTGAAGGGCCGCGGCCTCGATCTCGTCGTGGGTAGCGGGCGGGTCGAAGTTGAAGAGGGTCTTGATGTTCCGGCACATGGCGACAGGAACGAGCATAGATCGCCGCGATGCGCTCCGGGTTGGGTTGTCCCGCGAGGACGCGCTGCTTCGTCGCCATTTCCGGGGGCCCGCAGCACTACTGCGGCGGGCCGGACTTCCAACCGATGTCGTAGTGGGAGCCGTCGCAGTAGGGCTTGTTCTTCGATGCGCCGCAGCGGCAAAGCACGTACTTGTGGGGGTTCGCGCCCGTCGCCAACCGAGCGTCAGCCAACGGTACTCCGGACACGCGGTACGGCCCATCCGACTCGACCGTGATGCCCTTGGTGTCCGGCTGTGCGTGTTGCGGCTCGGATTCTCCGGGCAGACTGAAACGCAGCGCGCCGGAGGGGCAGGCTTTGACGACGTCCAGTACGCCCTGCTTGGGCGCGTTGTCGGGCACGATCCACGGCTTGCGGGACGAGTCGAACGCCGCCTTCTGTCGGCGCCCACACTCCGCCGCGTGCGAACACAGCAGGCGGTTGTAATGGATGGTCACCTCTTCGCCCTCGTACGTGAGGATCTCGTCCTTGCTGCGGTCTTCCGAGGGACTGCTGTCGAACCCAATGTCGTTGTGCGAACCATCGCAGTAGGGCTTGGTCTTCGACGCACCGCACCGGCACAGCGCCATCACCGGCTTGTTCGGGAGCGCGTCCCCCTGGGGATTCGCCAAGACGGGAAGATGGATCGCGACCAGCGGCCCACCGTTTCGCGCCTCGATCGTGGGGTTCTTCGAGCGCCCTGCCCCAATTCGTCCTCTCAACGCCAACCCATCGCGGATGTTCAAGCCGATCATCACGAGGCATACGGTGCTGCCGGCCAACTCCACGGCCTGAACGCCGTAGAACCAACCATCGAGCGCGCCCTGCGACGCCCACGACGACAGGAAGTACGACGATGGCAGCAGGACGAACAGGCCGGTCATGAACGCGATCGGTCCGCGTTTCTGCTTGGCGACCGCGAGCGGATCCGTTCGCTTGCCGAGCAGCGACACCCCCGATGCGCCCGCGACCAACAAGGCCGGCAGCAGGACGAGCATGCCCCGGAAAACGGAGGTTTTGACGGTCGCGACGGTCTCGGGACTGCCGAGCAGTTCGGACGACACCGTCGATATCCAGAACGTCAGGACGCAGAAAAATCCGAGAACCCCTGCGATGGCGTGCACCTTGCTCTTCATGTGGCCTTCTCTCTGGGCCCAACGTAGACGCCGAACCCACGAGAGCAATATGCCGCTGACTCCACTTTTCTGTGCAATTCGTCTAATATCGATGGAAGTCCTCGGACGAGAGAGAGTGAACCATGGATGTCTTGTCCGATGTACTGAGCTGGCTGAGAGTCGAGGGCACGCTCAGCCGCCGCTCCAAGTTCTCCGCTCCCTGGGGAATCTCCTATCCCGCGGTGACCAGCGTTTCATTCATGGCGATCGAGAAGGGAGCCTGCTTCCTGCTGCGCGACGGGGAGCCGGCCGTGCCGCTGGAGACCGGCGACCTCCTGATGTTTTGCCCGGGCCATTTCGGCGCGCTGGCAGATCATCCAGCCACACCAACGGTCCCCTACGCACAGGTCCTCGAGGAGTGCGAGCCAGACGACCCACAGGATCGGTCTGCACCCCGAGACATCTATCCGCCCCTCGAGTACGGGGGCGGAGGTCGACAAGCGGTCATCCGAGGATGGGGGCTTCGTTTCGATAGCCACGAACACCACCCCCTGCTGTCACTCCTGCCCCCCTTCATCCGGCTCACGTACGAGCAGCGCATCGCGTTGCCTTGGCTCGACACGACGCTTCGCTTCCTCAGCCACGAGACCCACGAGAAGGCCGACGGCTCCGACATGATGACCATGCGGCTGGTCGAGCTTCTGTTCGTGCAACTGATCCGATTTTGGTTTGAGGAGCAGCCGGACGGGAAAGGCGGCTGGATCAGCGCCCTGCGAGATGGGCCCATTCGGCAAGCTCTCAAACTGATCCACCAGTACCCGGCAGATCCCTGGACCGTGGAAAGCCTGGGCAAAGCGGTCGGGATGTCGCGTTCGAACCTCTCCGCACGCTTCGGGTCCCGGGTCGGCACATCGCCGCTGAAGTACCTGACGCAGCTACGCATGCACCTCGCCGCCAACGCGCTCAAGGACGATGCCTGGTCCAGCCTCGCGGACATCGCCACCCGAGTTGGATACGACACCGAGTCTTCGTTCGGCCGAGCTTTCAAGCGCTACTTTCGAGAGTCCCCCGGCGCGTTCCGGCGGCGACAACAGGCTCCGCGGGCCAGCGGCTCACCGACTTCGGACTGACCTGACAACCTACCCGCGGCGTCTCGCGATCCGTCGCCACAACCCGGCCGGCATTCGCCAGAGCATCTCGGCGCCCGGATACCCGAATCCTCGCAGGACGGCGGTGTAGATCAGGAACGCCACCGCGATCACGACCATCAGAGCGCTGCCCAGTGCAGCCTTTCCGACCAACCCCGACCAAGGCACCCACGCCTGCAGCTCGAGCAGCGCCCACCGACCGCCCCACGACGCCGCCCCGAGGATCACCAGGCCCACCAAGAGTCCGGTGACGCGTCGGCCCGCGCCCGAGGTGAACATCGGGCCAAAGCTGCGATGAAATGCGATACGAAGGATGACGACGTTCGTCGTGGCCCCCAGCGCGGTTCCCAATGCGATGCCGGGCGCTCCGAGCTCGCGAAACGTCAACGCGTTGAAGACGATGTTGACGAGCACCCCCGTGGCTGAGGCCAGCAGCGGAACGCGAGGTTTGTCGACCGCATAGAACGACGGCGCGAGGACCTTCACCAGGCTGTATGGCGCCAGCCCGATCACATACGACTGCAAGCACGCAGCGATCGCGGCGACCTCGGCCGGCCCGGTCTCGCCCATCTGGTAGACGAGCGAGCAGACCGGCTCGGCAAGCACCCACAAGCCCACGGCGCTCGCGCCTGCGAGCATCCACGCCGCCGCGGAGCTGTCCCCTGCCCGCCTCGCGATCTCGGATCCCTCTCCATCGGCTGCGGCTTCGGAGACCGATGTGGTCGTGACGGTCGCAAGCGCGACACCGAAGACTCCCAGCGGTAGGAAGAACAAGCGAAACGCGTACGACAGCTGAGCCACCGGCCCGTCGCCGAGCAGGCCGCTGAAGCGGGTGTTGATGATCACGTTGAGCTGGACCGCGGCCACACCAACCACCGCCGGCCCCATCAATCGCAACACCCGCCGAACCCCGGCGTTGGAAGTGATGCCTCGAAGCATCGGGGTCGGCCGCTGCCCCAGCCGCCACAGAGCGACGAGCTGCATGCCCGCTTGGGTCAGCCCGGCCAGCATCGTTCCGCCCGACCACACCATCACACCGAGGCGAATGTCCTCGCCCATCAGCCACACCCCCGCCCCGGCGCTCAGCGAGACGAGGTTGAACATCGCCGGGGCCAGTGCCGGCACGACGAAGCGTCGCTGCGCGTTGAGCATGCCCATCCACACCGCGGCCAGCGACACGGTGCACAGCAGCGGCAGCATGACTCGGGTCAGCTTGGCGGCCAGCGCGACCTTACTCGGGTCGGAGAACCCGGAGATGACGGCGACGAGCGGCTCGGTAAGCACCAGGGCCAATCCCGTGAGGGCGCCGGTGAGCACCAGCATGCCGCCGAACATCAGGTTGCCGAGTCGAGCCGCAGCCTCCTCCCCCTGTTGCTTGAGGGTCGCGGTGAATGTCGGGACGAAGGCGGCACTGAGCGCGCCCTCGGCGAGCAGGTCCCGCAGCAAGTTGGGGATCCGAAACGCGACGAGGAACGCATCGGCGACGGCACCTGCGCCAAACAGCGCGGCGAACACCATCTCTCTGGCGAGGCCCAGCAAGCGCGAGCCGAAGATCGCAACACTGATCCGGCCCGAGGCCTTCAGGTCGCGTTCGCCGGAATCCGCCATGCCCACTTGATCGCCTACGCGCGACGCTTCGCAAAACTTTCAACCGACGCAGCCCCGAACGGAGGCTGGGCGCGGATGCGGGAGGCGCAGCGGGCCGTCAAAGGCGGCCGCCGAAGCCGGTCTCGAGCAGCGCGAAGGCTTCCTCGGCCATCTTGATCACGTCGCCCTCGCAACCGGCATCAAACCAGGCCCGCAGCACCGAACGCACGATGCCGATCGTGGCGGCAGCGAACAGCTTGCCGACCCGCGCTCGCTCCGCATCGCCGCTGCGCGTCACCGCCTCGGCGATGACCTGCTCCCAGGCCCGGTAGATTTCGAGATCCGCCGCGAGGAGCGTGGGCGACGCATCGACGACCTTCTGGCGTCGAAGTTCCTCCTCCGCGGTGGAGACCATCATCTTGCCAACCTCGAGGCACGCAGCGCGTACGGCGGGGAGCGCGTCCTGCTCTGCAAAGCGCTCCAGGAGAAGCGTGCGGAACGCGTCTCGACGCTCCTCGGCTCGTGGGAATGCGATGGCTTCCTTGCTCGGGAAGTACCTGAAGAACGTGCGACGGGAGACGCCGGCTCGCTCGGCGATCTGGTCGACCGTCGTGCCCTCGTAGCCCTGTTCGACGAACAGCGTGTCCGCGGCCTGGACGAGGGCTTCTCGCACCTCGGCCTTCTTCTGCTCGCGTCGGGACTTGGGTACCGCGTCCATCTCGCGCGCTAGCCTCGACTCCCGCGCGGCGCGTGTCAACCGCGGTTGCGGATCCGTTCCCCTTCGGGCGGCCAACGGACCTCGACGAGCGTGAGTCCACACGCCGGAGCGGTGATCCCAGCTTTGGTTCGGTCCGGCGCATCGAACAACGCATCGATCGAGGCCGGTGCTCGGCGTCCCAATCCCACCTCAACCAACGTTCCGACCATGATGCGCACCATGTTCATCAGGAACGCCTGCCCCCAGACGTGAACTTCGAGCCAGTCCGGTCCCCATGCGGACGCAGGACCGGGCTGCGCATCCCCACTGCAAACCCGCGCGTCGAGTCGCCCCGGATCTCCCATCGGGCCCAGTGCGGTCGCCCCATGGGTGATTTCGACCTGTTCGACGACGCGCTCCGTGGTCTTGGATTGGCACCCAGAGGCTCGGAAACTCGCGTAATCGTGCCTTCCAGGAAACGATGCCGCGGCCGTCTTCATCGACCTCGGGTCGAGCCGCCGGCCGAGGTTCCATTCCTGCCGACGCTGGATCGGATCCCGAACCTCGGTGCAACGGATTCGATACCGATAGTACTTGCCCTCACTCCCATGGCGGACGTCGATGAAGCCGGGTTCCTCCCATGCAGCCACGATGACCACGTCATCGGGGATCTTGGAGTTGAGGCCCCGTACAAGTCCGGGCATCGGAATGTGGGTAGGAGGATCGAAGGCGACGAGCTGCCCCAGCGCATGGACCCCCGCGTCTGTTCGGGATGCCGTCCGGGCTCGTAGCGCCGTCTTGTACAAAGCGGCGAGAGCTTTCTCGATCTCGACCTGCACGGTGCGAATCTCGGTGCCATCGGGGCGCGGCTTTTGTGCCGCGTACCCGTGGAAGTCCGTGCCGTCGTAGGCGACGCGAAGCAGGACGCTCACGGCCGCATCATACGCTTCCGCCGCGGCACCTGCGCAGGATTTGGGGCCAGCCAAAGGTGTTAACCTGCGGCGCTTTCTCCATGCATAAGGTCCTCATCATCGGAGCGGGTGGCGTCGGCGGTGTCGTTGCCCACAAATGTGCCAAGAACCCGGACGTGTTCGGCGAGATCCTTCTCGCAAGCCGTACCAAGAGCCGCTGCGATGCGATCGCAGCGTCGGTCAAAGAGCTGACCGGGCGCGAGATCGCAACCGCGGCGGTGGATGCCGACGACGTCCCGCAGACCGTTGCCCTGATCAAGGAGTTCGGTCCCGAGCTGGTCATCAACGTGGCCCTGCCCTACCAAGATCTCACGATCATGGATGCGTGCCTGGAGACCGGCGTCCACTACATGGACACGGCCAACTACGAGCCGCGGGACGAGGCCAAGTTCGAATACAAGTGGCAGTGGGCGTACCGCGAGCGGTTCGAGAAGGCCGGCTTGATGGCGCTGATGGGCTCGGGCTTCGACCCGGGCGTCACGAACGTGTTCTGTGCCCACGCGCGCGACAACCTGCTCGACAGCATCGAAACCATCGACATCCTAGACTGCAACGGTGGCGACCACGGGCATGCGTTCGCGACCAACTTCAACCCCGAGATCAACATCCGGGAGATCACGCAGAAGGGGAAGTACTGGGAGCGCGGCGAGTGGAAGGAGATCGAAGCCATGTCGCAGAGCATGGATTTCGACTTCCCCGAAGTCGGCGTGCGAAAGGCCTACCTCCTGTATCACGAGGAGCTCGAGTCGCTCGTGCAGCACATCCCCGGCCTGCAGCGGATCCGGTTCTGGATGACATTCGGCGAGTCGTACATCAAGCACCTCGAGGTGCTGCAAAACGTCGGCATGACCAGCATTGAGCCGATCCAGTTTCAGGGTCGCGAGATCATCCCGATCGAGTTCCTCAAGGCGCTCCTCCCCGACCCCGCCAGCTTGGCCGCGAACTACACGGGCAAGACCTCGATCGGCTGCTTGGTCAAAGGCAAGAAGGACGGCGCCGACAAGACGGTGTTCGTCTACAACACGTGCGATCACGCCGAGACCTACAAAGAGGTCCGTGCGCAGGCCGTTTCGTACACGACCGGTGTACCCGCCACTGTGGGCGCGGAGATGATGCTGACCGGCCAGTGGATGAAGCCGGGTGTGTGGCACATGGAGCAGTTCGACTCCGCGCCGTTCCTCAAGAGATTGGGCGAGTCGGGCCTCCCCTGGCACGTGCGCGAGATCGAAGGCTAGCGCGATGGGCGTCTTCGACTACGACGTCACGGAGTTGGAGACGCCTGCGTTCGTCTGCGATCTGGCGGCGCTCGACCGCAACCTGAGAGTTCTCGAGCATGTGCAGGCCGAGTCGGGCTGCAAAATCCTGCTGGCGCTCAAAGGCTTTGCGATGTGGAGCACGTTCGACCGGGTCAAGCAGAGCCTGCCCGGTGTCACCTCGAGCTCCACGCACGAGGCTCGGCTGGGTCGCGAGGAGTTCGGTGGAGAGGTTCACGCCACCGCGCCCGCATACAGCGATGCTGACTTCGACGAACTGCTCGGGTTGTGCGAGCACATCGTCCTCAACTCCCCCAGCCAACTCCAGCGGCTGATGCCTCGGCGTGACGCCTATGAAGCCAAGACGGGCAACCGCGTCGAGTTGGGCCTGCGCGTCAACCATGAGCACCGCGAGGTGGAGGTCGCACTGTACGACCCGGCGGCTCCGGGTTCGCGCTTGGGCGCCACTGCGGCGGCGCTTGAAGGCGTCGATCTGCAGGGCGTCAGTGGCCTTCACTTCCACACGCTCTGCGAGCTCGGCTCCGACGCCCTGCAGCGGACACTCGTCGCCTTCGAAGCGAACTTCGGTCACCTCCTCGCCCCGATGCGGTGGGTCAACTTCGGCGGCGGCCACCACATCACGCGGCCGGACTACGACACCGACCTGCTCATTTCGTTGTGTCGCGACTTCGCCCAGCGACACGACGTGCAGGTCTATCTCGAGCCGGGCGAAGCGATCGGCCTCAACACGGGAGTCCTGGTCGCCTCGGTGCTGGACATCGTCGAAAACGACGGGCGCACCGCGATCCTGGACACCTCCGCCACGGCCCACATGCCTGATGTGCTGGAGATGCCCTACCGCCCGCAGATCGTCGGTGGGTACGATCCGGATGCGCACCCGCACCGCTACCGCCTCGGCGGCTTGACCTGCCTCGCCGGCGACGTGATCGGAGAGTGGAGCTTCGAGCAACCGCTGCAGGTGGGCGACAAGCTCATCTTCGAGGACATGATCCACTACACGATGGTCAAGACCACGACCTTCAACGGCGTCCGGCTACCGTCCATCGCGACCGCGGATCCCCAGACAGGCGCCATCACGGTACATCGCCGATTCGGCTACGAGGACTACAAGTCCCGCCTGGGCTGAGCTTTTTTCATCCGTTTCTCTGCTGCGGCCGCCACGGCACTCATGATGCGTGCCGTCGTTCCCATCGCCGCCCTGGCTCTGTGTGTCGCGGCCTGCGACGACCCGGCGCCGTCTTCCGAAACCACGACGACCGGCGCTTCGACTGGCGAGCAGGCCGGCTCGACCTCGGGGCCAGGGTCGAGCACCATCGTTCCGGGCGTTTCCACCACCACGGTCGGCGGAGTGTCGAGCACGACGGATGTCCTCGACGACAGTTCGAGCGCCAGCTCCGGAGAGCCTCCGAGCACCGGCTTCGACCCCGCCACGGTCCTCTTCGAAGAGGACTTCGAGGACGCACCGCCGGGCACCACACCACCGGGTTGGGATAGTTTCGTTGGATACGTCGTCAACATGAACAACGAGCCGGGCGGACAAGCCTTCGCCTTGGCCGACGACACTCGAGCTCGCAGCGGCTCGCAGGCGTTGCACGTCGTGGGCGGGTCGACCCCCGCGATGCTCACCCGCCCGTTGCCCCGGGGCACCGAGCGGATCCATGTCCGCGCCTATGTCTGGCTGACGGAAGGACTGGGCCAAAACCCGGGCAACAACCACGAGACGCTCCTGGGCATCCGCGGGTCCATTGGGCAGGCCAACGAGGAAGTCCGGTTTGGCGAGATCAAGGGCGTGGTCGGGACGAACGAGGTTCCCAGCGACGACATCTCGCCGACGATGGATCAGTGGGGACGAGGTCCGCGGATCGAAGCGGGACAATGGAACTGCATCGAAGTCGCGTTCGTGGCCACGGCCGATGTCCACGAGGTTCGAGCGTGGCGCGACGGCGAGGAAGTCCACCGAGTCAACGACCCCGCGCAGTGGAACAACGGCGCCCTGGGGACGGACCTGTCTCTTATACACATCT
>OJGU01001161.1_pt1 | contig 10634 bp, 11 predicted proteins | sample 1594741 | NCBI WGS metagenome assembly OJGU01 (sample SAMN05416841, study PRJEB24817) | seawater metagenome | isolation source: Sea water | place: Canada:Atlantic | collected 2013-07 | reverse complement strand
CGAGATGTAGAGAGGTCTCGTGGGCTCGGAGATGTGTATAAGAGACAGCCCTGGCGCTGCCCCAACAATGCACATTGTTCACGATGGGTCTGGATGAGGCGGAGATGTTGCGCTGGCGTACGAACGGATTCGGGCGTCGACTCACCGAGGCGGCCCCTTCTTCCCGATTCGGCTAGAAGTACCAGCCGCCGACCAGCCGAAGCCACAAGCCGTCGGTACGAAAGTCGTTTCGCTCTCCTGGCAACGTCGCTGCTCCGAGCATGCCGCCGTAGAATGCTAGGTCGAAGCTTGCTTCGGCCCCGAAAAAGAGACCGCGCCAGACCACCATCTGGGCGCCGGCCGCGAGCTTGAGGTCCAAGCCAATCCGCTCTTCGTCCGCGAGAGCGTCTGGGACGTCGACAACCAACAAGCCAACACCGGTGCCAACCGCCCCATATCCGAAGAAACGGTCGGACCCGGCCCCGACGCGGAGGATCGGGAGGAACCGAAACTCCTGGCCGCTGTAAGAGCGGTCCGCGAAGCGGAGCGGCGCATGCTCGAACGACGCTCCAACGGACATGCGGAGCAAGCGGTCCGGCCGCCAGACGTATCCGCCAGCAACACCCCAAGCCCAAGCCGCCCCCATCCGCGGATAGCCGCGATTCTGAAGTCGGAGCTGTGCGGTCCCAGGTGCAACGAGGACGTACGCCCCAGAGCGAAGCGGAGCGCGGGAAGTTCTCTCGGGATCCGTGCCACGCCTCGCATGTGCAGGTGGCGCGGTGGCGCCGAGGATGGCGAGCGCGGCCGCCATGGGCCCAACATAGCGTGCTTGAGCGGTGCTTCTTGAAACCACTAATACAACATAACATGTTGTATTAGCACTTCCCGAGGCGCGGTACGCGGGTGTTGTGGATCCGGCCGGCCTGCGTGCGCTCGCGGTCTCGATAGGCTCCAACGTCCGGCGTCTACGCGAGGACAGCGGAGCAACGCAGGCGCAATTGGCGGAGGCGTGTGGCGTGGAGCCGGCGCACCTCCAACGCGTCGAGTACGGAACCACGGCCCCGTCGCTCCGCCTCCTGCAGCGCCTTGCGAACGAGTTCGAGACCGACGTCTGGAAGCTTTGCAAGCCCGGCCGCGAACCGAACCCTGCCCCGCGCCGCCCCGGCCGTCCGAAGCGCACTACATAGCGACGATCCGCACCCTGCTCGACGCAAGAAACGGTCCTGGGGTCGCTCCGCACCCGCTTTAACAACACCGACGCTCCACCGCTCTGGTTCGGATGGGCGGTCGCTGTCCCTCTCGATGCGTTCGCGGTCGCCGCGGTGTCAGCGACCCCAAGGGGATGCCTGCAGCCTAGAGGTTTCCCGACCACGGACGCCCGCAAGCAGCAACCTTGTCGGCGAGCGACCTCTCGGCTTCGGCCATGTACGAAATATTGATCGCGTCGACGCGCAAATAGCGGCCGCGCGGCAAGTTCTCTGCCTTCATCGCCCACGCGTCCGGTTGAGTAGCTGTTCGGCCCTTTCCCCGTAGTCGAGAACGTTCTCCTCATGCGGCTTGCGATCGCGTGCGGCTTCGACCGCCGCTTTCTCGAACTTGAACGGCGCTGCGCCCAGAGCCTTCAAACGGCCGGACTTCGTCCAGGCCCGGATCGTCTTCGGACTGACCCCGCAGAGGGCGGCCGCTTGCTTGGTGGTCAAGACCGTTACCGACTGAGGATCGCAGCTCTGACGTTGGAGTTCGGATCGCAGCAGCGTCCTCAGGAATCCCTCTTCTTGGCGAAGCCCTTGCCTCGTGGCATCGACCAGCGCTCGCTCGACCGGCCCCAACGAAAGCCCGCCAGCCGCTTCGCGCTGAGATCGGGATCGGTGGTCCTGTGCGGAGACGTCTGCGGTGAGCGTCGATCGGCTCACGATTTCTCCAATGGGTGCGTTGAGCATCGCGTTCACGGAGCAGACCGCCCTACCTGCCAGCGGGTCAGAGGTTTCGAGGTAGTGCTCTGCTCGCGCAGTCCGCCCGACCAAGAGCTCCACGTGAGTCGCAAAATCGGGCCAATCTGGGAACACCCGGCAAGGGTCTTCGAGCTCGCAGAGAAACGCCGCGAGGTCTTGGCTCGAGAACTCGAGATCTGGTGGGCAGTTGGGCACTCTTCCGTCGCGTCCTTCGTCAACAACGACGCGCTTCCTACCTGGCGACTTCCCGCCCGCTCACATTGCTCCAGCGTGGGTTCGCAAGAGCGGGCGTGTTGACGTTCTTCCCGAGCGAGAATCGCTGCCGCTGCCACCTGCGACAGCAGCGTGGAACGTTCTCCAAGACCAGGTAGCGGGAGAGCTCGGCACGCGTCGGGCCTTCCTTGTGGAGTGGGTCAATAACTCAACACCCCGAAGTCAACACGCGTCCCAAACGTAGCGCTCTTGCTCCTCGACGGGGTAGTCGACAATGCCTCCCACGGGCCTTTGTCGAGCGAATTCACGACCACTGCCCTTTGGCGCACAAACTCAACAACGCGCGGTTGTTGATGTAGGTGTTGAGTTCTTGTTGATGTAGGTGTTGAGTTCTTGTTGACCCGCGGCCCGGAGAACAGGGATCAACGTCTCCGCAGTTGTGTAGCGCCCAGATGCCCGCCGGTTGTGAACGCGGCGCTCCGCTCGGGCCGCTCCGACCCGCACCGGCGAGAAGAGCACGACCCGCGGACCCCCGATCTACGCCATCTACAGAGGTTTCTTCGGGGGGCGTCCGACCGGGTTGCGCTGGAGTTCCCGCGGCTCGAATAGCTGGTTGGGCTCGATGTCGAGCGCCGCGAGGAGGCGAACCAGCGTCGCGAAGCTTGGGGCTCGCCTCGCGCCTTCAAGAACCCGGATGAACAGCGGCTCCACGCCGACTCTCTCGGCCAGCTCCCCCTGTGTCCAGCCGCGGCGGAGACGGTGCTCGCGAATGTTGGCGCCCACGCATCGCCGCGCGCGCTCAATATCGACCTCCGCCACCCAGTGGTCGTAGCGAGCGACTGCATTCTAAAGTAGATTCTGAAAGTATCGCGTTCTAAGGCGCGTTGGACAAGCGGATGAGCGAAACAACGACGACACCCCCTCAAACCGGCCTCAACCTGCCAGCCTGGGCCGCGCCCTTCGTGCGTTCGACGGTGCGCCTAAGGTCTCAAAACGCCACCTGGGTCGTTGCTGCTCTCGCAGTCGGCTGTTTCTCGGAGCCCACAGAGAGCTCCGGCAACCTGGGGGACACTTCGGGGAGCACTTCGACGACCCACGCGACCGAGCACTCATCGCCACAAACGGCAAGCACGCGAGGGTCCACAACCGCGACCTCCGCCGGCGCGAGCGAGGGCACGGATGCGGCGACGGGCGACTCCAGCGAAGCGCCGGCCTGCGACGCGTTGTTCGAGTTCCTGGACGAGTGCACGGACGAGCCCGCAGGGATGGCTGTCGTCGCAAACGGCGACTTTGAGATGGGGTGCGATCAGAAGGTCGAAGTCGGCGCGTGCGATGACGACGAATTTCCGGTTCACCAGGTACAGCTGACCACGTTCGCCATCGACATGTTCGAAGTCACGGTCGGCGCATATGATGCGTGTCTTGGCGACGGGGGCTGCACGCCACGGGGCGACGCCGAGGGCTGTAACCTCCGGCAGACCGGTGACGACGAGCAGCCTGCCAACTGCGTGACGTGGCAACAGGCCGCGGACTTCTGTGAATGGAGAGGCAAGCGGCTCCCGACTGAGGCTGAGTGGGAGTACGCAGCCGAGGGCCCCGAGAACAACCGGTGGCCCTGGGGGGACGAGCCCAACCCCAACTGCGACCTCGCTGTGATCGTCGGTCCAAGGGACGTTGGGTGCGACGCCGGACGGACCCTCTCCGTGGGGTCGAAACCCGATGGAGCATCTTCCACCGGCGCCCTCGACATGACCGGCAATGTCGCCGAGTGGGTCGCGGATTGGTGGTCCCCCACCGGCTACGAGGACCACGACCCGCTGGACCCGCTGGGCCCCGGCACCGGCGAGCAGAAGGTGACGCGAGGGGCGTCGTTGGTCAACGGCGTGGTCGCGAGCCTGCGCATCCGGAACCGGGTAGAGCAGGATCCGAACGTCCCGGATTGGCGAGTCGGCTTCCGCTGCTCGCTGAGCGCCAGATAGTCGACGATCGCCAGACGACTCGCTGCGAAGCAGCCTTCGATTCGTTCGCTGGTCAGCTGTCAGAAAATCGGCGTAGAATCGAACGACAGCGATTCGCCGCCGAACGGACCGAGTCGAACCGTCGCCGGCAGCCCTTGACTGTGGGTCTCCGGAGCAATCGTGGCTGCCGACAAGTTCCTCGACCGACTCATGCAGGAGATGAGCGATGAGGACCGGCGCGCACGAGGATTCCAGAGAGCGTAGGAGTGCCGGCGGCCGATCAGCCGAAACCGCAAGCGCTCCGTACGGAAGTGGGTTGGCTCTCCTGGAAGTGCCGCTGCTCCGCGCCTGCCTCCATAAAATGCGAGGTCGAAGCTTGCTGCGGCCCCGAGAAACAGATCGCGCCAGACCACCATCTGGGCGCCGCTCACGAGCTTGAGGTCCAATCCAATCCGCTCTTCGTCCGCGAGGGCGTCCGGAACGCCGACAGCCAACAAGCCGACACCCGCGCCAGCCGCCCCGTATCCAAAGAAGCGGTCCGACCCAGCGCCTAAGCTCTCTTCGAGTCCGTCAGCGCCCTGAAATCCGCACAACAGAGCTCCGGCGTCTCTTTGGGGATCGTTCGACCGTGCTCGATCGATGGAGTTCGGTTGCGCGACAAGGGAGAGGATGCGCGGCGTGAGTGGCAAGAGCGCGAAGATGAGATCATCAACCAACCCCGTCTGAACTACATGCTCGAGCCCATGCGTCTGGCCTTCATTGACGTGGATGTCATGGTCCGATGGACGAGTGCGCCTGCATTGCTCCGTTTTCCTTGGCGTAGACGCCGGACGTTGGAGCCTATCGAGACCGTGAGCGCACGTAGGCCGGCCGGATCCACGACCCTCGCGTACCGCGCCGCCCTGGAACCGGTAATGTAACATCGTATGTTGTATTAATGGTTTCAAGAAAACACCGCTCAGGCGCCGCTATGCGCCGCCAGTAGCAGCCGCACTCGCCATCCTTGCCGCTACCACGCCACGTGCCCATGCGAGAAGTGACAAGGGTGCTGAGCTAGCTCCTCGCAGAGCGATTCGCTCTGGGGCGTACGTCCTCGTTGCACCTGGGACCTCACAACTCCGGCTGCAGAATCGCGGCTATCCGCGGATGAGGCGGCTTGGGCTTGGGGCCTCGGTGGCGGATACGTTTGGCGGCCCGACCGCTTGCTCCGTATGTCCGTTGGGGCGTCGTTCGAGCATGCCCCGCTTCGCTTCACGGACAGCTCCTACAGCGGGGAGGAGTTTCCAGCGGGGAGGAGTTTCGGTTCCTCCCCGTTCTGCGCTTAGGCGAAGAGATGAGGCGAGCGCTCGAGCAAGATGGCGCGGGCTTCGGCCTCGGCGGAAGGAATTTCCTCCCCCACCTCAACCGTATCCGGGTTGATCCGCAGGCTCTCCGGTCGTGGGTCAGAGGGGCTCTTGGAACACTCCACGCTGATCCATTGGAAGTTCTTGAATGCCGATCAGGCCCTTGCATGCCGGTGTCTACGCGGTAAGGGCCAACGTGTCCCGCATTGGTCCGTCGGCCGCCGAGCCGGCGAGGACGGGCTCAGCAGACAGGTTGTATCTTTACGGGGATGGGGCGAAGTAAGAAGGCGGCGGCACCCGCCCGTAGCAACACTGAGCTACGAAGACTAGTGCTGGAGTACTTCTATGAGCGAAGTCAGAACGCCACGAGTGCTCGAGGGAAACAGGGACTGGCGATAAAAATCAGCGATGTCAAACGCGAACTAAGACTCTCTGAGCAGCTGTCCCAGAAGGAAGTAATGGCGAACCTATTGTACCTGTTGAGTGAAGGGTGGGTAGAAGAGGAGAAGGTGGAGAAGCAGGTGCCGACGAAATCCGGAACGGTAGTGCCCAGCACGACCAGCTACTACAAGATTACGGCGAGGGGCATCGACAAAATCGAAGGGGAAGGAGAGTTTACCATGGACAAATTCAAGGGAATCAAGATCGAAGCGACGGGGCAGAACATCATCACCGTGGGGGATGGGAACCAGGTCAATGCGCTTCACAAGGAACAGGCTGACGCGCTCCTCCTGCTCCGTTCATCAGTCCTAACCGCGCCGGAACTCAGCGAGCCAGGCAAGCTCGATATCGTCTCCGATATCGACACCATCCAGACCCAGCTGGCGAAGGCGACTCCGAGCAGAACAATTGTCTCGGCAGCGTGGGATTCGATTAAGAACCTCGCCACAGGGGCCTCGCTCGCCGTGAACCTGGCCAAAGTGGGCGAGCTTCTGGCGCCCCTTTGCTAGTGTCCTGGTCGCCTAATTTGCTCGAGAGTTGGGGGTGTTGTGGCTCGGGAGTATGCGCGGAGCCGAGTAATTCAGTCCTCGGGAAGCGGTAGGCGGGATACATCACCAACGTTTGGACCGGCGAGGGCTGGTTGTATCTCGCTGTTGTCATCGACCTCGGCTCGCGCCGCACCGTCGGCTGGGCCGTCGCGGAGCCCATGAAGACCGAGCTCGCTCGAAGCGCGTTGACGATGGCCCTTGGAGGACTGCGATCCTGTGCATCACACCGAATGCGCGAACGCGGGTGCCAATACGCGTCCGTAGTGCAGGATCGGGTCAACGCGCGCTCTCCGGCTGGCGTTCGCGCAAGTTCCTCAAGCTCGCTGGCCCAATCGACGAACCGCCGGAGGAGGAGGCCGCAATCCCGAGGATCCCGCCCGCATCAGGCACAGCGCGACGCGAGCCTGCAACGCCACTGTGCGGGGTCGAAGGTACGTGCCCGGCCGCATCGGCCCCAGCAACACCGCGCACCACCGTCGCCGGAAGTTTAACGCCCTAAGAGGCCACAGCTAGTCTGTGGGTCCCCGAAGGAGCAGAGCACAGGGTTGCTCGCCGGCCGAGCGCAGGCGGCCTCGCGGATCAGCCATGGGCCCAGTACCGAACACTCGAACACTTGAACTCACCCCAGAAGTGGGTCCGCCTTGCGCGCCGGGTGTGGAGGGCCACCGACACAAGCCGATTGACAGTCGGTTTTTTGCCCCCCATGCTTCCGCGGCAATGCCATCGCGCGCCGACATGCGTTCGACTCCCTGGGGTCTCCTGGGCGAGCTCGAGCTCGCTGTCCTTGAGTGTCTTTGGGACTCGGGCGGTGCGGATGCCAAAGAGGTCCACGGCAAGCTCGGGCAAACGCGCGGCATAACGTTGAACACCGTGCAGTCGGCGATGAAGCGATTGCACGAGAAGGCCTTGCTCCGGCGAACCAAAGTCAGCCACGCTTTCGTCTACGAGCCGGCGCTGACCAAAGAAGACTTCCAGCGTGACGCGGTGGGAGAGGTTGTCGAAGCCCTCTTGCATGGTGAGGCCGATGCGATGGTTGCCGCATTCGTCGATGTTGCGGAGCGTGCAGGCGGTGACACCCTCGCGCAGCTCGAGCGTCTGATCGCCGACCGACGTCGCGCCAACGCCGATACGGGGGCGAAATGAACGTCCTTGTGGTCGCCCTGCTCGCGGCCATCTCGTTCACGGCGCTCACCGCTGCCGCGACAGCCCTGGCCTACCCACACGCACGTTCGTGGATCGGCCGACTCTCCGGCGAACGCAGGAGTGCGATCCTGCTCGGCGTCCTCGCGACCCCCTTCGTTGCGGGCATCCTGCTCACCGCGCTCGCGCTCCTGCCGGGACTCGTGGGCATCGCGTGGCCGGGACTGGACCACTGCACGGGCCACGACGACCATCATTTTCATCTGTGCCTGGTTCACACCCCAGGCCTCGCAGGCCTTGGTTCGTTCACCGCGTTCATCTGCGCGGCGTTCGTTCCCGCTGGCGTTCGATTGGGCGCCACGGCCGTTCGCGTCCACCGGGCGCGCCGCTTGGTCGGCATCCTCGACACCAACGCGACGCTCGACGCCGGCGGGTCCCATGCGGTAGTGGAGTCGGAGCTCCCCTTTGCGCTGACCGCGGGGCTCCTTGCGCCGCGGGTGTTCGTGACCTCGGCGCTGCTTCGCGACCTCGACTCGACTTCGATTGCAGCCATGCTCGCGCACGAGGCTGCGCACGTGCGTCGGCGAGACCCGCTGCGAAAACTTCTCGGCGACATGCTCTCCGCGTTTCACCTCCCGGGAGCCCGCTCGACGCTGCTGGCGGACCTCTCCTTGGCCTGCGAAGAATCTTGCGACGAAAGTGCCGCCGCGCAGATCGGCGACCGCGCGGACGTTGCGGCTGCCCTCGTGGCGTTGGGGCGCTTGATCGAACGAACACCGGAGCGCCCCGCGCTGGTGGGCGCAGCGTTTGGAGATTCGGACATCGAAACCCGCGTTCGCTCGTTGCTCAGCGCACCGAAGATCGACCCGCGCATTCCGAGTCGCGGAGTGTGGATCGCCGGGGCCACCCTGGTCGCGGCTCTGGTGGTCGTTCCGGTGCATCACATCACCGAATCACTTCTCGGTTCCGTACTCGGATAGCAAGACGCCCATGGCACCCGGACAACGAAGCCCACTCTCAAAACCGATTGTCAGTCGGTGTATCTCCCTCGCCCTGGCTGGGTGCTTGGGCTCCAGCACGGCGAGCGCCGCCGCCGACCCGCGGGCACTGACCGAGACTGAGGCCTTGGAGCGAGCGTTGACCAACCCCTCCCTCGCCGAGCTTCGCGCAGGATGGGTAGGGGCCGCCAAGGCGGATGGTCTCGATCGGGCGGCCTGGCAGAATCCGTCGCTTTCGTACACCCGCGAGCAACTCATCGGCAGCACCGTCTTGGGCGAGGACTACCTCACCCTCTCGCAGCAGTTCGATCTCTCGGGCCGCAGGTCTCTGGCTCGTCAGGCCGCGGCGCAGCGCGAGGGCGCAGCCGGGCACTCGGCGGACGCCGTCCTGCTGGAGTTCAAGGCGGAGGTTCGACGACGATTCTATCGGTTGCTCCACGCTCAGCGACGTCAGGCCTCGCTTTCCGCCTGGCACGGGCGAGTCGGGCAGCGCCTCGAGGCTGTGGTCGCGCGCGAGGCGGCTGGGGACGCGGCGGCGTATGACCGGGTCCGCCTCGAGCAAGAGCTGACGGCCATCGAGGCACGCATGGCAAAGGAGGGAGCGGGGAAGGCGAAGGCGTGGGCGCTGCTCCGTGCGTTGGTGGACGGTGCCTCCCCCGAAGAGCGTGGCGGATGGTCGCGGGCCGAACCGCGCCTCACCGGCGAGCTTCTGCCGTCGCGGTCCGGTCTGGCCAAGCAGGACGCGGTGGATCAGCTCACCGACCTGCCCAGCGCCAAGGCACGCGAAGCGGAAGCACGGGCACTGAGGCTGGACGCGCGAGGGTCGTCACGATGGTGGGTTCCCAACCCCAGCGTCGGTGCTGGCTACAAGGGGGTCGACCTTGGCGGCGGGGCTCGGGCAAACGGGTTCGTATTCACACTGAGCATTCCGTTGCCCGCGTTCGACCGCCGACGAGGAGACAGGACTCGAGCGGTCGCGCAGTCCCAATCTCTGGGTGCCCAGACGAACTTGGCCGCAGCCGAGGCGCGCGGACAAGCGGCGGGGCTGTGGGAGGAGCTGAACCACCTTAGCGCCGCCGCGCAAACCCTGGCGCAAGACGGGGGACGACAATCCGAAGCCCTGCTCGCTGCCGTAGAGGCCGGTTACCTGGGCGGCGAGATCGGCGTCATGGAACTCCTGGACGCCTACCGAAGCGCAACGAGTACCGACCTCATGGTCCTCGACCTCGCCATGGACGCTCGCCGGGCCGAGATCGATCTTTCCCGACTCACGGAGACCGCAACGTGAAGTTCATCCACCGACCGACCCTCGTGCTCGCGGGAGTCCTTTCCGCCTGCTCACTTTTCCATCCCGATGATCACGCGCACGATGCCGAGGGGGAACACGCCGCCCCGGGCGACAAACGAGATGCGGTCGCGTCCACGACCTGGACCGAGAACACGGAGCTGTTCGTCGAGTTCCCGGTCCTGGTGGTCGGGCACGAATCGCCCTTCGCCGCCCACTTCACTTGGCTCGAAGGTTTCGGGCCGGTCGCCACCGGCCAAGTCTCGGTGGTGTTGTCCGGTGGGGGCGGGGCGGAGGAGACATTCTCCTCCGAACCCAGCAGCACTCCTGGAATCTTCCGACCCGTGGTCTCCCCTTCGCACGCTGGCGAGCGCCAAGTGCTCGTCGTGCTGGAGTCCGCGGGAAAACGCGAAGAGCATTCGCTCGGGACCATCCGCGTCCTGGTGGCGCTCCCCGATGCGCCGCCATCGGAGCCGGAGGACGACGGTTCGATCAGCTTCCTCAAAGAGCAGCAGTGGAAGATGCGCTTCTCCACCGCCGTCGTGCGTACCGGGAGCATGAGGCCTTCGTTCTCGGCGTTTGGAACCGCCGGGCCCCGAGCTGATGGTGACGTCGTCGTCGGCGCTCCGGCCACCGGTCGCCTCGTGACCGCGAAGGGTCCGCTGCCCGTCGTGGGCAGTACGGTCGACAGCGGTGGAGTCCTGGCGCGCCTGATTCCGCGCCTCGAGGGCACGGCGGACGTCGCCTCCCTCGACCTCGCCGGGGCGGCGGCCCGCC
>OJGU01001160.1_pt1 | contig 10640 bp, 8 predicted proteins | sample 1594741 | NCBI WGS metagenome assembly OJGU01 (sample SAMN05416841, study PRJEB24817) | seawater metagenome | isolation source: Sea water | place: Canada:Atlantic | collected 2013-07 | reverse complement strand
GACGTTGACGCGAGGGCAGGGGAGTCCTCCAAAGAACCCTCGGCCGAACTCGCGCCGCATCCGACTCGCGGCAAGCTCCTGCCGCCCGAGGTGCTTACCGAGGTCGAGATTCGGGCGCTCATCGGCGCGTGCTCGACTCGCGGGATCACCGGGCATCGGAACCGGGCGTTGCTCGCGATCCTCTGGCGCACCGGAGTCCGGATCTCCGAGGCGCTCGAGCTGCGGCCGCACGACGTGGACTTCAAGAACGGGACCGTGCGAGTAAGGCTCGGAAAAGGGCTCAAGCCGCGAACGCCGGTGCTCTCGGATCTCGACGCGCTGCCGCTGATCGAGCGGTGGCTCAAGGAGCGCGGGAAGCTGCAGACCGTGGGGCAGGGGGCTCCGCTGCTGTGCACCCTCAAAGGGACCCCCGTCGACCCCAGCTATGCTCGGCATCTGCTGCCGCGACTGGCCAAGCGGGCCAGCCTGGAACGACGCGTGCACCCGCACGGGCTGCGCCACACCCATGCGGCCGACCTGGCGCTGGCAGGCGTGCCAGTGCTCGCGATCCAGCACCAGCTCGGGCACTGCTCCCTGGTCACGACGGCGAACTACTTGCGGCGAGTGGGAGTGCGACTCAACCTCGCGCGAGCGATTCGGCCAGGTAGCCTGTAGTCGCCGAGCACGAGCTAGTGGAAATCCACATCCAGCCCGGCGGCCTTCAGTTCCCGCAACAACTCCAGCTCGAAGTTTTCTCGCGTTTCAAGGATTCCGCTGAGGTCGCTGGGCAACTCCACGTCGCCGACCTTTACGAGCATGACCCGATTGCGGCCGAGCTTCCCAGCGAAGTACCCCCACTCAAGAATGACGTTCTGACGAGCACGAGGGCGAGTAGGCGGGGGACAGATATCAAGCTCGTCAAGAGACTTCTCGTCCTCCCCGTCAGGATCGGCGAGACGCTCGACTAGCAGCGGATCCCACTCGTCGAGCTTTGCTTTCGTACACCCAACATCATCAGGCGTAGCAAGCACGATCGCAAAGCGGACTCGACGGGCGTTCTCCTCAAATTTCTCGATGATCGTCTGCCCACGATTCGCCTCCTCGCCGAGCACGATCGTCTCGAACCCTCGCTGCTTTCGCAGGATGGCCAGGAGGCTGTCGCGAGAAGCCACATCATGTCCGTGGACTACAAAAACGGCAGGTCGTGCAGTGGGCATCTGAGAACTCCCCTCATCGTAGCCGAACCCATGGCCGGCGCGCACCTGTTCGTTAAGCTCCTCGCGGAACGCTCGCAGCACCGCCATCCCGCGTTGAGACTCCGTCTCGAAAGCCCTGGTCGTGGCCTTCCGAAACGACCTCTCGTAGGTCTCGAAGCTCCTTCCTGCAGACGTCATCAGACTCAGGCACATCACGCGCCAATGCGTGAAAATACCTTCATCGACGGACACAAACCCCGTTCCGCGAAGCTTCGTCGCGGTTCTCAGGAGTTCATCTCCCTTGAGAAGAGCCTTTTCTGCTCGGCTCACGAGCCCCTGCAGGACCCTCGCCGGCTGGGGCGCGACGCCCCCTTCGCCAACAGGCTCAAAGGACTCGACCACGACAGGCCGCCCAGAGCCATATCGTCGGCGACGAAGTTTCTCTCTCCCGTCGTTCGTCAAAGCTATTTTCCTCTCGTTCCCATCCCCCACGACAACTGCCAATCCAGCGTCTCCGAGAGCCCGCTCGGCTCGATCAAGCGTCTCATTGTCCCCGAATCCACACGACGTCGCCACAGAGAGCAGGCCAGCTGCCGCAGGGACACCTGTCTCCTCTTCGCGGCGATGGAGGGACGACGCGAGGAGCCACGCCAACCCCTCGTCGCTCGCCCCGTCCAACGCCTGCTGGCTCCGGCCCATCAGCGTCAACCGTAAGCCTCGAAGCACCCCTGCGAAGTCGCTGTCCGCGTACGGCCGCCCGAGAGATCGAGCTGCACCCGGACTACCAACCTGGAGCGCAACGGCTATTGCAACGCTACGAAGCTCGTCGGAGATTTCCGAAGCCGATGAGGCTCGCTCCACAAGCTCTGCAACCTTGACGTCAAGTTCGTCGACTTCGTCGAGCTTCCGCTCAAGCTCCTCGAGTTCGCCAAGCCCAACAACTACAGCATCGTCAGACATGAAGCGGCCAAGCGAACGTGGATAGTGGCACGAAACCTTCCAATCTGCAGCGTCGCGCTCATGTGCCGGCGGTCAAGAGCGCGCCGGGGCTGTCCGTTCTCAAGCCGGCGCCGACGAGCCTGGAGAAGGAGGGCAGGGGGGCTCCGAGCTCGATGCGAAGGCCGTCGGGGTGCCCGTGCTCGCGATCCAGCAGCAGCTTGGGCACAACTCGCTGGTAACGACGGCGAACGGCCTCAGGCGTGTGGGTGTACGACTCGAACCTGCGAACATGATTAGACCTTCCGTCCCGCCGTCGACGGTGGGCCGCTGGCCTGAGGAACGACAGGTCCATCCGGAACCTGTCGAGCTTTGCGCGGACGGAGAGGTGAACGACGCCAGATAGCGGCTTCATCCGAGCTCATCCAGTGCCAACCGTCTGCTATGCCATTCCTTCTGCAACGAGTCCCTCGACACCCTATAGAGCAGCGTGGGAACCAACGGGCCTGAATTGCGATTCATGTCGTACAGCGACGTCAGCTCCGCGATGCGGTCGGACGCCGCCGTCGCGATCAGCTCGTCCGCGACCCTTCGCGACTCGCGACCACCGACGAGCGCTGCGATCCCCGCGTCGACGGCCCTTGCCGAGAGCGTCACGAAGACCAACGAACACACAACGTCAAGCACACGCTCTGCGGTCGTTGCCGACGGCGACGGCTCCACCACGAGCCCGTAGATGGCAACCGCTCCGATGATGGCGATCGCCGTACCGGTCACTAGGAAGAGCGCTCCCGCCGACCCCAAAAGGCGCCAGGAGTAGAACGAGCTGTGGGCGTAGAGCTCTTGAAGCCTGCGGAACCCCGCGGGCTTCGTCGGTTCGTAGTAGTCCTCCAGCGTTCCAGCGGGAAGCATCCTCGACCGGGCCACCGCAAACACCGGCGCGTCGGAGACCAGACCAGACAGCAACGCCGCACCGATCTCTTGCCCCTCAGCGAAGCCTCGGACGGAGACCCGCCTGCAACGCTCCGAAAAAGCTTGCGTACCTCGAGACCAGACGCGCAGTGCTGTGCCGCCGGCCACCAAGAGGAGCATCACCAAGGATGCCCAGCCCCCCCAGAGCGTTGTTCCGTTGAGAACGCCATACGCCGCAATGACGGCAGCAAGCACTTCGAGGCCCAGCGCAACTTGTCGAGAGTGTTTCGTGATCTCGGCCGAGCCGCGGAAGAGCGCATGGGCGGCCTGGACTCTCGACAGGTTAGGCATGGGTGGCGTGGCGGTCATCCAAACCTCGGAAAATCGGAACCGAAGATGTCGCGCCACTTGCTGATGGCCTTCTCGTGCTCACCGCTGTCTTCGAATGTTCTCGCCTCATCGGCACGATCCGCATCCAAGAGCGCTCGCTCCCTGATCTTCAACTTCTCGTCCCAGGACAGCGTGTTCAGGTTTCCCTGGATTTCCTTGGGATCTTGCACATCGGAGAGGATCGCGTTGGCAATGTGACGAAGCACCGGCCCCATCTCCATGTCTACCCACTTCGTCGCCTTCTGCACACGCCCCTCGTAGAACCCGGCCACGATCGTCTCGAGCAAGTAGGAAGACGCGGTCGGCATCGTACGCCGCCGCTGCCAATGCTTCGCGGCCCGGACCACGTTGAGCACGTGACCGTCGTGTTCCTGGTTCACCTTCGAGATGTGGTCGCGGTCCTTGCGTGGGTCGGTCTTCTTCCAATGGCCGTTCCCATCTGGGATCAAGTAGTATGTGCGCCCGAAGGCGTCCGGCCCCGTGAAGAAACCTGGCACGATGTCGAAGTTCCAGTCGTACGAGGTCAACCGAAGGACTGCCGCTTCGCTTCGTCGATTGATCTCGGCCGAGCTGTATTGAGAGACCGTCGCCAAAGCCTTGACGTACCTGTTGACGATCCTAATCGAGTTCAGCGTGGAGCTACCGTTGTGGCAGTACCCGCTCAGCCGGCTCCCCCCAGGCACGGTGACATCAATGGGGCCGAAGCCGTAGTCGGCATACGTACCGCCAGTAGCATGGAGACATGAGATGATGTCGACGTCGTCCAAGGGGCGAATCTTCGTCTTGCGTGCAAACGACCCGAACGCGATATCTTGCTCCGGGTACAGAAGCGGGAAGTCGTCGAAGTTCTCGGGGAATTTCTGGATCTGCTTCGAGAGCCAGTCGCGACTCGTTCGTGCGCCGTCGGAGTCCGGGGGGGATAGATTGACCTCGTTGCGGAGGAACTCATCGAAGGCTCCGTTGACCGTGCTCGCCGTCGCTCCGCTCCGTTTGTTCAGACTAGATGTATCCTGATCGCTACAGAAAGCCCGTCCGCCGGCGGTTGAGGGAGTTGAGGGCGACGATTCGTGACTGAGAGACTGACGAAGAAGACGTGACATTGGAGGCTCCGTTTGCAGGCCACGAACTCGTGGCTGCCCAGAACAAACTTGGCACGCGAGCCTGAGATGTCATCGGTGGAGGTGCGGCAGAAACTCTCAGGAGTTTCCGCCGCACTTCGACTTCAGGTTTTCGATCTCACTGGCAAGGGCGCTGATCGCTCCGATACCCCGTGCGCGCAGCCGTTCAGCGTCGACATGGCCGACGGTGACCGACGCGAGCAGCGCGTACTCACCATGGTAGTGGTTCACGGCAATCTCGCCAAGGTCAGGAGGGTACGCGGGCCTCATCTCGTTGTTGAGCTCGGAAGGAAGCTTGAAGCCGCCTTTTCCAGTGTCGCCCATGTCCGTCTTGTGCACCCGTGTGTCAGCGAGGTGAGCCTTCACGAGGTGTAGCAGAACGACTAGCAACCGGTCCGGGAGAAAGGCTGAGCGTCCCCCGAGCTTCACCTCCGTTCGCCGACGTTTTCTATTCGCGGGAATCGACAGCTCAAGCTGAGATGCAGGCGGTGGCACCGACACTTCGGCTGTCGCACAATTGGCGTGGCTGCTTCGCCCGCTTCGTACGAAACTCTCCCGCAGAGTCTTGGACACTTCGCCCGGCCTGGGTGGTTTCCGGATGACATCGCTCGCGCCGTCCCGTGAGACCTCAATCGCCGCCTCCCACTCTTTCGCGTGTCCGCTGATCACGACAATTGGAAACGTGAATGCTGTGCCGGAGTGGTTCGGATAGGCGCGCCGCGCCTCTCGCACCAGGCTGCGCCCGTGGTCCTCATACGCCCTGTTCGCTCCCGGCTCACCAAAGATCTGGAGATCAACGATGGCCATGCAGAAGACGTTATCGGCGATGTGCTGGAGCGCGGCCTGCTTGTTGTCGCAGCTAACCACCTCGCAGTTGAGCGAGCGCAGAATCTCTTCAAGTTCTTCACGTGTGTCGGTGTCGTCCTCGACGAGCAGCACGCGGTGGCCTGAGACTGACATTTTGTCTACCCTCGAAGCCTCGGCAGTCGAACCTCTACTCGCGTGCCAACTCCCCGTTCGCTCGTCATTAGCAGCTGCCCTCCGTGCTCAGACTCAACGATCTTGATCGCCAGCGGAAGCCCGAACCCGGTACCGTTCCGCTTGTTGGTGGTGAACAAGGTCGCCGCGTCCTTGACAGCTTCCTCGGTCATTCCACATCCGGCATCCTGAATCGTAAGGATCGCGCGGGTCCCCTCCTCGATGCCCTCTACGATCACTGGAGCTCGCCGCCCCAGCAGGCCGTCATAGGCCTCCGTAGCGTTGCAGAGCACGTTGGTGAAGGCTTGCACAAGCCGCCCTCGATCGACCTCGACAGCCAACGGCGGAGGAATGCGGACGTCGATACCAATGCTGATCCCATTCATCCTGTTGCTGTCCCGGACCAGAGCGGCGGCTTCATCGACGATATCCTTCAAGGTTTCGTGTGCGTAGCACGGCGACTGCGGGGCTGTGAACGCGCGCATCGCATCGACAATGGTCCGAATACGCTGCGTTCGACGTTGAATTCTGGCGACATCGTCAAGAAGATCCGCCCGGGTGACGGCATGGTCTGAGACACGCTCACCGAGACGATCAGCGGACATCGACAGTGGAGTCAGGACCTTGATGACCTCGTGGTAGAGTTCGCGGGCGTAGGTGTTCGCGATCTCTTCGCTTGCTCTCCGCACCGCGTCACGGGCGCGTAGACCGAACCGCGCTTCAACATCCTCCAACTTGGAGTTAATGTTCTCCTCATGCTGACGGCCGAGCAGACTTGAGTTCTTCCAGTCGCGCCGCCGGCCCGCTGCTTGGTCGGCGGCCTGGCGGACCCGACTGTTGTCGTCCGTGGCGAGGCGGGCGAGCGCGGATTCGAAGGCCGAATGTTGCACCTGCCCCGCCACCTGGGCCACGGCGCGTCGAACCTCCCACTTTGCGTGTTTGGAGCACTCCACCAGGGCCTCCACCACCCTGATAGAGCCCGATGCGCCGGGTCCAGCCTCAACCAGCCATCTCTCCGCCTGCATGACACTTTCAAGCACCATGCTCCATTTCGGGTTCGCAAGCTCGCCCAGCAACGCCTCGACCGGCATTCGGCCGTCAGTGCCCATAGCGTTTGTACCGTTGCTCGAAGGCGTCACGGCCACCCTCTAGAATCTGTTCGATCTCATCCTTGCAATGGTCCACCGTGCCGACTTTCGAGATTGACCCGTGGGCTCCGTCGGACGAGAACACAAACACGCGGTCAGCTTCCCCGAGCACGGGGATGTTGGGATTGTGCGTAACGAAGATCACCTGGCGGCTCCCTTTCACCTGCTGAAGCGCCCTGACTACAGTATCGTACACGAATGCGTTGTCTAGGTTGTCTTCGGGCTGGTCGATGAGCAGGGGGCGTTCGCTCTGGAGAAGAAGGATCGGCAGGATGGTCGTACACCGCTGGCCGGTTGAGAGGTTGGGCGACTGCTTGAACCGGTCCCCGTCAAGAAGCTCGATGCACGGCTGATCGCGGAGGTCTAGCGCTTCCATCTCGTAGACCAAACCAGAGGCACGAAGCCCCAGCAGGATCTTCCGTGCTCGGTCCTCGGGGAGCCGCGTACTCTCCACGAGAGCCTTGAGATTGTCACCAGAGACGACCCTCGCCAGCTCAGCGGGTAGAAGCTGCTGCACGAGTTGCCTCGCAACAACACGCTGCTGCACGCCGGCGCCCTTGAGCGCGTCCGTGAGAAACTGCTGATACTCGCCAAGAGCCTCGCCTTGAGCCACCGTGACCCGGATCGCAGGCAGCTTGCTCGTGATCCGCCCGGCAACATCTTTGCGCATGGCGAACCGCTCATCACGCAGTTCGGACATGCGGTTCAACAGTTGTTGTCGCTCCCCAACCACCACCGACCGCTCTTGCTTCTTTCCGAGAAGCGCGGTTGCGTGAGCCTGAGCGGCAGCGGCAGCCTTCTGGAGTCTTGCCCGCTCCGCTGACCGCCCGCCCAACTCCTCGGAGGTGGATACCAAGCTTCGATATTCGGCCTCCTGTTCTGCATGCAGCGAAGCCAGGCCGCGGGCGCGCGCTACCTGTGCGGCCCCGAATCGCGCGGCAGCCTCACCCAGCCCCTTGGCAGCCTCGTCCACTGCCGCCGAGAAGAAGTTCAGATCCGAGGCGAGAGCGCGGAACACCACACCGTTCACACCATCTTCCATCGCGCTGGTGAGCTGCGCCTCCCAAGCGGCTCTGTATGCCGTGCTGATGCGCCCCATGTCCGTGGCGACTTTGTCAACGGCGGCCTGGAGCGCTGGCGGCACCAGAGCTTCGCGCTGCCGTGATTCACGCTTCGCGTGCGCCGCATTCACCTTATCGGCGTCAGGCCCAGTCACCTCGGCCAGCCCCTTGAGCCGCTCCTGAAGTGCGGGAAGCTCTGAGGCTTGAGCGGCGAGTCCCTCGATCTCGCCGTCCAAGCGCGTCAGCACCTGTGCAGACTGCTCCAACTTCCGCCGGAGAGACTCCAGCTCCTTCTCGATATCACGGGTCTTCGGCCCCGCGAATCGATCGAGCAGCTCAAGCTGGGCCGCGGGATCTGACGCGATCTCTTCGATCTCGTTCTGACTGAAGACGTCCGCACAGAAAATGAGGTCATTGCCAAGCGACACAGGTACTGGCTGCCCCAGTTCGTTCGAGACGAGCACATCCTCGTTCACCCGCCGGTCCGCGGCATAGTCCATCCCGTCCTTCGTACGCAGCGCGACGGTCACCTTGCCACCCGCGAGATTCCCCTTCACTAGGGTTTCGATGTTCCTCCGCCGTTGGCCATGAACTTTGGAATCGGGCATCAAACCAAGCCCAAAGCGAAGCAGCTCCAATGCGGTCGTCTTTCCCGCGCCGCGTCCACCGATAAGGCAGTTCAGCCCATCGACGAACTCCAGGTCAACACCGCCCAGGAACCCCCCCGAGACACTGAGCTTGACCACGACGTGGTGGCGAGCCTTGGCGTTCATATGGTCATCCTAGTCGGGGACTGTAGCTGCGGCTCCCGGCCCTGTCTCCGGAATGCGCCCTGCGCAGCTGGTTGCGGACTCTCCGAACCACCAACCCCCGGGCCGCAAGTTGCCGTGCTACGCCAGCATCTCGCTGAGGTCGCCCCCTGCCTCGCGCGCCAGCACCCCAGTCGCTCGCGGAGAGGTCCTCGACAACTCCTCCGCAGCGTTTCTCGGGCTGCAGAAACACGTTCTTGGAGAGCGCGGCGTGCGGGATGCGGGGTCACGTGCGCCGGAACGATAACACCGGCCACGCACCTGAACACCCGCCGTTTCGGAATCGCGATTTTCGGGCCTATCTGCCGCCCCCTACCCACCCGTGGCAAAAACGCCGATAATAATGATTGTGTCCACAAAGGACACGTGCCCGATGAAGACATCTCGCAGCGGGCAGGGGAGGGGTCACCCCTCGAAGATCTGGTCCGCCGACGCAGCAGTAACCGCGCGCGTCAACCAGTGCTGCAAGGCCTCGAGGTCCTGGCAACCTTCGATCCGCGCACGAACCTGGGCCGTCACACTCAGGCCCCGTGTCTCAAGCACGGTCAAAACGGAAGCCGCCGCCCGACGCAGCTCCCCTTGAGCCACGCCTTGAGCGACTCCCTGGGCTTTGCCTTCGGCAAGAAGCTGTTCTGCAATGGTCATCGTGACGGACTCCGCGGCAGGTGCTCGCGCCTTCAGAATGGCACGAAACTGGTCCAGCTGCAGGTCAGACGACACGCGGACCACGTAGGACACGAGAGGGGCCAACGCGCGCTCTCCGCCCGGCATCCGGGCCAGCTCCTCGAGCTCGTCCATCCAGTCCACAAGCCGCTGGAGGAGCAGGGCGCCATCTCGCGCGTCTCGCATCAGCCACAACGCGAGCCGGGCCTGCTGCGCCACCGCGCGAGCCCTCAGGTCGGCGTCATCGGCCCGATGGAGGTCATCGACGGCATACGAGAAGTCCGGCAACACGGCATCGGCGAGCATCCCGAGGCTCGGCGAGAACAGCCCCGAAAACCGCGTCGGCGCTGCCCACCCTCCAGGCACCTGGGCCAACACCGCCGGAACGATCAACGGTAGCGGCGACGCCTTGTCCTCATCGGAGAACCGCTCCCAGATGCTCACCATGTAGCTCAGCAGCCGCAGCGCCATCCTTGGCTCGGGCGTCGACTGGTGCTCGAACAGCAGGTACACGAACACGCGCTCGCCGGAGGCTTGCGCGTTCGCCGAGAACAACAGGTCGCTGTGCTGGTCCGCCAGCTTCTCGTCGACGTAGCTCCCGGGCTCAAGCTTCAGCGTCGACCAGTCGATCGCCGAGACGTGCTCGGCCGAGAGCACGTGCTGCAGCTCTGCCGCGGCGTTCTCGGGCTGCTGGAACACGCTCTTGAAGAGCGCATCGTGCGGGGTCTTCGTCACGGGCGCCGGGACGATAACACTCACCGCACACCTGAACACCCGCCGTTTCAGAACCCCTTATTTCGGGCCTATCTGCCGCCCCAAGGCCCCCTACACCACCATGGCAAAAACACCGATAATCGATGTTATGTCCAATAAGGACAGAATGACCCCTTGGGACAGTGGTGATCGTACCGCAACGCCGCAGACGGCGCAACTTCGAATATACAGGGGATCAACGGTAGCGACCAGATCGGTGTAGAGCAGGCCAGGTCGTTCTCCGTGCTCGAACTGGGCTTCAATGTAGGCCATGAGGGCAGCGATCCAGCTGCAACTTGCGCGACATCCGGCGCGAAGCGCTGCGGGGGGAAGCGGGCAGCGGAAGCCCAGGAGAAAAAAAGAACACAGCGCCTGCAAGGTCGCCCCCGTTGTGTGTGTACCAACGAGAGGAGCAACCGTTGAGTGGCGGCAACAACCCCCGACGCCCGAACAGCGCCAACATTTATGCGATGCGTCCCCAGGAGGTGGGAGGTTCGCCTCATCGTCCCCGTTAAGGCCGACCGATACGCTTCCGGTGCGATTCCCCAGGGTGCGATCCGAGGCAGAGCTGTGGATCCGGATCCGGCCTGCAGCAGCTCCATACTCTCTCGCGAGACGTCTTCTACGGGCGCCGCGGGAAGACTAGGGGGTGTCCTCAATTCGATTCGAGCCAGAGCATCGAACAGGCGAACTGCAC
>OJGU01001159.1_pt1 | contig 10666 bp, 8 predicted proteins | sample 1594741 | NCBI WGS metagenome assembly OJGU01 (sample SAMN05416841, study PRJEB24817) | seawater metagenome | isolation source: Sea water | place: Canada:Atlantic | collected 2013-07 | reverse complement strand
TCTACACTAGATCGCTCGTCGGCAGCGTCAGATGTGTATAAGAGACAGACCCCATTCCCCACGCGCCCCACAGGGAGTGGGGACGCAACCCCTCCGCCCACAGCGGCAGCAGCAAGTCTCGCAGTGGGTTGCCCTCCGGCACGAGATGCGGAAACAGCCCAGCCGCGAAGAAGTTCACGAGCAGCGACCATCCAAGCAATGCGATCACCAACGCCCCCCAGCCCGGTCGCCTCAGCCACGCGTGCAGCCGCCGGAGTCCGGGCAGCAAGAACGGCAGCGCCACGATGAGGTACCGCGGGCCGACCCGCCACCCGCCGGTTTGGGCCAAGCACAGATTGAGGACCAGCAGCATCACGACGATGGCGAGGCCAACCCGCTCGGTGGGTTCGGCATCGCCCTTGTGGATCGCTCGTGCGGACGCCGCGATCGCGAGCACACTCAGCGGCGCCCAGTAGAGCAGCCCGCCCCAAGGTGAGAGCAGATGCTCGAACACGGACTCGCCTGTGGGCCACGTGAGACCGAGCAACCCTTGGCTGTGAATCTCAGCGAACCCTTCGCGCACCACGAAGTGATAGGGCGTCAGCCACGGGCTCCCGAAGAGCGCGTCTTGGTAGAACATGAGGGCGGCGATCGGCAGGCACGCACCCCCGAACGCGGCGACGAGACACGACCACGAGCCGCGCTTTCGTGCGTCGAGGACCAGCCAGATCCCGATGGGCAGCCCTGCGAACGCGGCGAGGTATTCCACCGTGACGGCCGCCCCCGCGACCAGGCCACCGGCGACAGCCCAGCCCACGCGACGATCGGCCCGTGCTCGTTCCAACAGCATCACGCCGCCCCACAGACAGGTGGCGGCGAGGACGTGCCCGTACAGGAGCCGCGTGTACGCCAGGCACGGCGTCGCCAGAGCCAGTGCCACCAGCCCGAAGGCGCTCGCACCTGTGGGGTCCCGCCTCCAAGCAAACCCGACGAGGAGAATCATCGGCAACCACCCGCCGAACACGCGAGCCAGCTGGGTGTAGTTCGCCAGCGTCGGGTTCTCGGTCCCGCGGACCACGCTGTACGCCAGTGCCGCGGGCAGCGTGGTCCCGGGCGGCTTGTTGGGCACCAGCTTCCCGGCCGGGGTCCTCGACACGTCGATGCCGGCGGGGATGTGCCCGGTCGCGGGGCCATCGATCGCGGCCGTGCCCTCTTCGACCCATGCGATCCCTTGCAGCAGCCTCGGCCGCTCATTGGCGTTCATGAACTGGGCGAAGTACGGCGACGCACCGGTGAGCGCGAACACCAACCCGGCGAACAGAAGACGCGGCATGGCCGCAGCGAGCCAACTCTTCACCCAACCGAGATCGTACCAGCGTGGGCCCGCGTGGTACCAATGCGGCGGATCATGAGGCGAATTCGGGCGACTGCGATCGCAGCGATACTGCTCTCGACCCCGGCGTGCACGGTCGTCAGCGATACGGTTGGGGAACTCCTGGGCCTCGAGGGCGAGCCGTTCGGCGAAACCGATGCGTTTGACACGGATTGGGACGAGCAACTCGAGGGCTTTGGCGACGTTCCCGACGAGACGCGGCTCGATGTCGGGTCGGAGGAAGCCGAGCCCAATGCCGTCCTTCCACTGGTCCGCTCCGAAAAGCGTCTGCCCCTCCCCGCCCATGGGGCAACGAACATGGGCTTCCGCGTCGATCAACTCGCGGAGGTCTACGCACTCGCGGGCGCACTGGAGGTCCCCGCATGGTCGGCGGCGTCCGAGGGCTCCCCACGGTTGCTACGCGACGACGACCTCGACACCGCGTGGACCTGCGTCCCCAGTGGCGAGGACCGCTGCGCGCTGGGCATGCACTTCCCGGCGGCGGCCAAGATCCACTCCCTGCGCCTCTTCGGCGGGGCGATCGAGTTCGAGACCTATCCTCGCCCCAAGCGGATTCGGGTCCACACCGAGCTCGGGTTCACGGACGTGTTGCTGGCCGACAACAACGCCCCGCAATTCCTGGAGTTCGTGGAGCCGATCGTCACGCGCAATGTCGTGCTCGAGATCCTCGAGATCTTTCCCGGGACCGCCAAAGAGCCCAAGATCCACATCTCCGACCTCGAAGTCTTCGGCGTCTCCGGCACAGCCCGCGAGCCACTCGCCCTCGACCCCGCCACGACGATCGCGGTCTCGGCGGGCTCGCCGTGGCAAAAAGCCGCTCGCTCGACCTACTCCCGCAACGAGATGTTCCTGCATTGGGTCGACGAATCGGGAGCCATGCACCGCTTCATGGAAGGCACGGCGCTCCGCGGACGCGCCGGTGACCGACTGTTCCTCGTCGAGCGCGTCTCCGGCCAGAGTGACTGCGACGCCCCACGCGGGACGTTCTACTTGCTCGACACTCAGACCCGGGTGACGGCACCGCTGGGCGACCTCGATGGCGTCGGTGGAGACACGTTCCGAGCCTCGGACGGTCAGGGCATCGTCGTGGGCTTCAAGGGGAAGCTCGACACCAAGCTCAACGGCGTCTTCGCCGAAGCCGGCAAGTACCGGCGCCGGCAGACTCCGTTCCGAGCGGACCAGCGCACCGACGACTACTTCGCGGATTGGAAGCTCGATCCGGAGCCGCTCCGCCGGTCCGCCGCGCCGCTCAACGAGGCGATCGAGGGCTGCACCGCGGGCACCGAAGGCACGCTCGCCGAGCTCGAGGCGGCCAAAGCAGCATCGGCCCCAGCCAAAAAGAAGAAGAAGGGGCGCGGCCGAAAGCGTCGCGGCGAGGAAGAGGTCCCGCGGCCCGCTGCGTGGCAGGTTTGCTCCCTGGGCGACGGTGCCCGAGCGTTCGTGACCGACCACGGGCCCTGCGGGAGTTCTTGGGAGCTCACGGTGGTCGATGCCGACGGTTCCGTTGTCGCATCCCAAGCCGACAACACAGACCGCGCATTCTTGAGGGTTGCTCGGCTCGCGGGAAAGCACCTGCTGGTCCAGGTCGGAGACGGCTCCGACATCACGACCATGTGGCGGGTCGCCTCGGATGGGATCGTCGAGGTCTCCCCATCGGCGTCGTTCGCGATCCAGCCCCCCCAGAGCTGCCGCGAGAACTGCCTGGAACCGTTCCCAAACCCCGGCGCACCGGTTTGGCAATAGTCTCGGGCGGCCGTGCAATATCGGGACAGACGCCGCGGTAGTCTGTGCTCATGCATCGATCGACCGCAGCCATCCTCTGCGTCCTAGCTCTCGGCGCGTGCGAGACCGACCACGCGGAGGCCAAAGAGAAAGTCGCCGCGATGGGCAAGAAGGCGTCCGATGCCGCCGATGCCACCAAGAAGTTCGCCGATGATGCGAGCGAGGCCGGGAAGAACGCGATCGACACCACCAAGAACGCGATCGACACCACCAAGGACGCCACGGACAAGGTCGTCGCGACCGGGAAGGACGCGGCTGATAAGGGCAAGGAGTGGTACGCGTCCGCCGCCGCCGCCTGGGCGGGCATCCCCGGGACGGGCGAGTTCTCCGAGACCGCCAAGGGTTGGCTCGAGGACGCGACCGACGAGGAGACCATCGAGGCCGTGGTTCGGGAAGGCACGCAGATCGCACCCGTCGCGATCGAGATCGGCCGGACCCTCCACGCCGCCATCGACAGCGACACCGCCATTGAGCCGATCTTCCAAAAGGTCCCGCCTGGCGAGTCCGAACAGGTCGACGCGGCGATCTCGGACATGCCCCGGACCGAGGTTGTCGACGGCCTGAAGATCGGCTTCAAGCAGCTCGACGAGACCACCAACACCCACAAGATCAAGGAGCGCGGCTACCTGGTCAGCTGGCGGGATGGCGACCACCTGTACGGCTTCGTCTACCGCTCCAAGCGCTCGATCGACATCGACAAATTGGTCGCGGACACCCCGCGCCTGCTTCGGCTGGCGAAGGCGGCGGTCACCGCGGACTGAACGGCACGCCGCCCGGCGAAGCCTCGACCTTGGCCCGCAACAGAGCGGCTCGGGGGCATACGGCGTCGGCCGGAAGTGGATCTGCAGTACCATCGAGCAGCACTTCCCCGAGGACCGCACGATGGACATCAAGACGATCACCGCCACGCTCGCCCTGCTCGGTTCGGGCATTCCTTTGGCCGCTTGCGACAGCGCCGAAAAGCCGGCTGCCGAAGTCGACGCCAAGTCCAAAGGCGCCGACAAGAAAGACGCCGACAAGAAAGACGACGTCAAAGCCGACGCCGACAAGAAAGACGACGTCAAAGCCGACGCCGAAGCCAAGGGCGAGATGGCCTGCGGCGAAGGCAAGTGCGGCGGGGCCGGCGGCTGCGGGGCCAAGAAGGACGCCAAAGACGGCGATGACAAGGCGTTCGCGGACGGGGAAAAGAAAGACCCCGCCGCTGCCGAAGCAGCCAAAGCCGCCGCCGAAGACAAGGACGCAGAGAAGAGCTGATTTGCAGTAGGCTCGCAGGCGGTGAAGCTGAAGGATCTCTTCGCGGACCTACCTGTGTCCCCCGCGGACTTCGTCGGTTGCGATCCGCAGACCGACGTCACCGGGCTCTGTGTCGACTCGAGAGAGATCGCTGCCAAGCCCGGTTCTGCGTTTTTGGCGACCGCCGGCGGCACCGTTGACGCGCACCGCTTCGTTCCCGGCGCGCTCTCGGACGGCGCCGCGGTCGCCTTGATCCAGCGAGGCTCGATCGATCCCCCTGCCGGTCCGCACGTGTGGTTCGAGGACACGACCTCCGCCTACCCGCAGCTTGCCGCCAACGCATGGGGCCGCCCCGCGGGGTCCCTTCGGCTTGCAGCGGTCACGGGCACCAACGGCAAGACCACCACGGCACATCTGCTGGGCGCGATTCTCGAGCACAACGGCGCCGGCTTCTCGCGCCTGGGGACCACTGGCAACTGGGTCGTCGATCGAGAAGAGTCCGCGGCGTTCACCACCCCGTTCCCGCTCGAACTCCAGGCACTCCTGCGCCGGACAGTCGACCGCGAAGGTCGCTACGTCGTGATGGAGGCGTCGTCCCACGCGCTCGAACAAGGACGCGTTGAGCCGCTGCGTTTCGACGCGGTGGGCTTCACGTCGTTCAGTCAGGACCACCTCGATTTCCACCCCACGATGGAGGCGTACCTGAGCGCCAAGTGTCGTCTCGCCGACCACCACCTCGCGCCCGGAGGCGTCGCGGTGGCGGCGGTCGATGACCAGCCTGCCTCGCGCACGTTCTTGGACCGCGCACGGCCGGTTGCGAAGGCGTGTCTGCGCGTCTCCAGAGGAGCGGACCCGGACGCAGAACTCCTCGCGAGCAAGATCGAGTACGGCGCTCGCCACACCCGCGCCGTGCTGAAAACGCCCGACGGTGAGTTCGAGTTGCGCACCCCACTGATCGCCCCCTACAACCTCGACAATGCCCTCGTCGCCCTCGGCATGGCGTGGGGACTCGGGGTGCCGGTTGCCGAGAGCATCGAGGCGTTGCGTACAGCGACCGGAGCCCCCGGCCGGTTGGAGCGGGTTGACGGCGACCATGGGCCCACCGTCGTTGTCGACTACGCCCACACGCCGGACGCGGTGCGGCGGGCGTTGGCAGCCGTCCGTCCGCTCTGCCTGGGTCGACTGCATGTCCTGCTGGGGTGCGGTGGCGACCGCGATCCATCCAAGCGCCCGATCATGGGGCGCGCCGCGGCCGAGGGCGCAGATGTGTTCTGGGCAACGTCGGACAACCCGCGGACCGAGTCGCCGGAGGCGATCGTCGACGCGATGCTCACCGGCGTCCAACCCGGATCGGAGGTCGAACTCCACCGTGTCGTCGACCGCGCCGACGCCATTGCACGCGCGGTAGGACATGCAGACGCAGACGATCTGATCCTCATCGCCGGCAAAGGGCACGAGGACTATCAAGTGCTGGGGCTGGAAAAAATCCACTTCGACGACCGCGAACACGCCCACGAAGCGCTTCGGAACCGCAGTCGACCGGCCTGACGGACGGGCCCTGCTATCATCTGGGGATGATGGCTTGGACTCGGACGGCCGGCGCGGTGGGGCTCTTGGTGTTGGGAGCGTGCTCGTTCGAATCCTCGTCTTCAACCACCGACACCGCTGGCTTGGGCGGGACGGAGTCCGACACCGAAGAGACCACCGGACCGGATGGAACATCCACCACCGGGTCGACCGCGTCGGGCAGCACGCCGACCAGCGATCCTTCGGACCCCAGCGATCCCTCGGACCCCAGCGATCCTTCGGACCCGACCACGGACCCAACCACGGACCCGACCACGGACCCGACGACAGACACAGACACCACCGATCCCACCACCGATACCGACCCCAGTGGCGGCGACGCGGCCAGTGTGGACCTCGATGGCAACGACTTCGGAACCGTTGACTATCAGAGCACGCCGACGCGGACATTCACCCTGACGAACGTCGGTGAGACGCCCACGCAGAACCTCGCGGTCGTCCCGTCCGCCCTCTTCGACGTCGATTCCGACGACTGCCCCGGTTCCCTCGAGCCCGGAGAAAGCTGCACCGTCGTCCTCTCCTACGATGCCGACACCCTCGGCCCCTTCTCCGGCGAGCTTCTGGTCGGCTACGACAATGCCGATGGCCTCCAAGAGCTCTCGCGCGCACTGACGGTCGAGGTCGTTGGTGAGACCGGAAACCTGATCTCGGATCCCGGGTTCGAGGGATGTACGCCGGGTACGATGCCCTCCGGTTGGCAGGTGTTCGCCGGTCCCGACTGGAGCTGCGAGAACTGGAAGGGGTTGCCCCCTCACGCCGGCACTCTGTACCTCTCGGGTCCGGCTTCGAATCTCGACGAGTTCGACGTCGGAACGTTTATCGACCTCACGCCGTACGAACACGCGATCTCGACCGGATCGATGAGCTTTGAGCTCCGCGGCCAAGCGCGCAGCTGGGATCCTGACAACGACTTCTACCGACTCCGGATTCGCTATCGGAACGCCGGTGGGGTCGTGCAAACCCAGCACAACCCGGGCCTGTCGAGCTCGGCGAACTGGGCCCTGCAAAGCGACGAACGGACCCTACCCAACGATGTCAGCGAGGCGCGCATCGACTTCTACTGCCAGAAGAGCGGTGGAGACTTCTGCGACGCCTACCTCGACACGCTCTCGCTTGTCGGCACGTACAACCCATGACGTCTCTGCCGCTCCGGTGAGCCGCGGTACCTCAGCGACCCCAGCTTCGATCCCGTGCGGATCCCGCATGCGCGTGAACGCGCCCTGCGGCCCCACACGAGAGCACCTCGGAACCTTTTTCCCTACGTCGTCGGAATTTTTCCGCGCCCTAGTGTCGTATCCTTGGGCAGGGGAGCGATGACGGGGAAATTTGAACTTCGTTGGATGAATGGAACGGTGGCTGCGGCCGGCTTGGTCGCCCTCGCCTTCTCGGGCACGGCGTGTGACGAGGATGGTCGACGCGGCGGCGGAGCACCGGCTCTGGGCAGTGCGTCCGACGGGGACACCGAGTCCGGCGACCCGTCGGCCGGGGAAGACACCGAAGGGGACACCGAGGGATGGGACGAGACGGGGGGAAGCACGGGCATCGAGTCCGACGACCTCAGCGACTACGTCTTCAGCCTGGGCTACCTCGAACTCGCCGACTGGGTCCCCAAGACCCAGACCAACTGCGACTTCGCCTGCAACGCAAACGGGCAAGAGGAGCAGCAGTGGTGCGAGTACGTCCACTACAGTGAGACTGAGCACGCGGCCGACTTCATCGCCTTCCAGCCCAACTCCGCCACTCTGTGGCCCGGAAACGTCGTTCGCGGCGATGATGCCCAACTCGGGCAGCTCAACCCGATCGGCCTGCCCCGCCAGCCGATGGCCTTCTCGGTGTCGTTGCAAAACGTCAACGGAAGCCCGGCCCGCACGATGGAGAACCCCTCGCTCTCCGAGTTCCGAGAGCACCGCAACGACATCCTCAAAGACGTGGTGGGCGGTGCTCCAGCCAACGTCGCGTTCTCGGTCGACCGGGTGCATGACTTCGACCAAATCGCCGTCGCAGTGGGTGGCGGGGTCGAGTGGTTCGGCAACGGCTTCTCGAGCATGTTCGACTTCTCGAACACCGTTGAGAGCACGAAGATCCTCGTCGACTTCACCCAGGCCTACTACACGATCGACGTCGACACCCCCGGACTCCCCTCGGACCTCTTCGAAGAGGGCACCGATGTCGAGGATCTCGAGCACTTCACCGGCGAGGACAACCCGCCGATGTACGTGCAGTCGATCACCTACGGCCGCAAGGTCCTCTTCTCGCTCGAGAGCTTCTACTCCGAGTACGAGTTGCGAACCGCCATCGACGCGTCGTTCGACGCTGTGCTCGTCAGTGGAGGCGTCCAGGTCGACACCTTCAGCCGCGAGGTCCTCGAGAACACCCGCCTCAAGGCGGTGGTGATCGGCGGCTCGGGTGCGGAAGCGGTGAAAACCATCACCGGGTTCGACGGACTGGTCGAGTACATCCTCGAAGGCGGCGAGTACTCGAACCTCTCGCCCGGAGCACCCATCGCCTACAAGCTCGCCTACCTGGACAACAGCGGGGTGAAGATGGCCTTCGCCGCCGATTACCAAGAGCGGCAGTGCTACGACAACTTCATCGACGTGTCCGCCAAGGTCGCCGAGATGGAGTACCTGGGCGGCAACGACGATGGAGCTGGGGCCGTTCAGGTCAAAGGCAACATCGAGTTCCGGATCGCCCCCCCGCTGGAAGCTGACCCGTGCCGCAGCGATGCGCCCGGTTGGCAGTCGATCTGGGAGCGTGGCGGCGATGGCATGCAGCTGCCGGTCCTTTGGATCAACACCAACGACGACGGCAAGACGATCTACGACCACGAGGTCGATCCCCTCAAGAACAACCAGCTGTGCATCCGCGGCAGCCTCCGGGAAGACGACGACTGCTTCCTGGTCTGCGACGACGACACCTTTGGCAACACGACCTACGGCCCCGTCACCCTCGAAAACGGCTGGGCTGGCGACCACTACCTCGAGTTTTCTGACCAAGGGACCGTCGGCGTGACGGTCCGCGTCAGCATCGACTGAGCCCGGCAGACTACGGAACGGATTGGAACCGACGATGACCCGCAACACGCTGCACGCCCTGACCTGTACTGCCGCCCTCGGCCTTGCTCTCACCGCCGTTGGCTGTGCCGACGACGGAAGCAACAACTCCTTCCCTGGCGCCGGACCCACGGTCCCGGACCCAACCGGCGCCTCGACGGGCACCGGCGACTCGGACCCAGAGCCCGAAGGATCCACCGGCGAGGTGGGCGACGACGAATCCACCGGCGGTGAGGAACCGGCCGACCATGACGAGCTCGACTCGTTCATCCTCGGGCTCGGGCACCTCACCATCGACCCAATCGCCTCCAAGCATCAGATCGCTTGCGACGCCGACACGATGGACTGCCTCGATCCGTGGATGGAGGGCGACCTGACGTGCAACCAGGTCTACTACTCGGAGACTGCACAGCTTGGCTCGTTCATCGCCATCGTGCCGGACTCCCCTGCCCTGTGGCCTGGCGCCCTGCTCCGCGCTGGCGAGATCGCTGGCGGGGTGCTTTCGCCGATCGGCCTCGAGCGGTCCGCGGGCACGTTCAGCCTCTCGCTGGAGAACCTCAACGCCTCACCCAAGGCCACGATGGAAGAGCCCAGCCTCTCCGAGTTCCGCGACCTGCGGGCCTCGATGCTCCAAGAGGGCACCAACGGCAACACGGCGGCGCAGATCAGCTACGAGATCCACAAGGTCTTCAGCAAGTCTCAGTTTGCCCTGCAGATCGGTGCCGACGTGAACTGGGCCGGCATCATCGACGTCGACGCGATGTACGACTTCGAAGAGGGCGAGTTCGCGAACAAGTACCTCATCGACTTCACGCAGACGTACTACACCGCCGACCTCGACACCCCGGCGCGTCCGTCCGACATGTTCGGAGACTTCGTCGGTGTGCAAGACGCCCAGCTCTTCATGGGCGTGGGCGATCCTCCGATGTATCTGCAGTCGATCAGCTACGGTCGCCGGGTGCTGTTCGCGATCGAGTCGAACGACACCCTCGAGGTGATGGTCGCAGCCATCGACGCGGCGTTCGGGGACGGCATCGCCGGGGTCGAAGTCGACGTTGGCTCCGAGGAGATCCTCAACGCGTCCAAGATCACGGCCACGGTGCTCGGCGGCAACGCCAAGGATGCTGTCCAGACCATCCTTGGACCCGAGCAGATGATCAACTACATCCTCGAGGGCGGAAACTACTCGGCCGACTCTCCAGGAGTCCCGATCGCCTACAAGGCCGCCTACCTGGACAACACGCCCGCGCGGCTGTCCCTCACGGCGATCTACCCCGAGATCCAGTGCGAGTAGGACTCGTCCCCGCCTGAAGCCCGCCCGGCCAGCCTCGCTGCGCCGGGCGCTTTTTTTGGCTGCCACTCATGATCGAGGGGGGGGTGGTGGGCACTACCTCGATGAGATGACTCGTTGGCTTATCGTTCCCGTCCTCTGCGCGCTTGCCATGCCCTCCACCGCGTCGGCACAAGCACCCGCATCTCCGCCAGCGGCCGAGCCCACGACGACCGCGGCTCCGGTGGCGGCTGCCGCCCCTGCTGCGGGGTCGAAGGCAGCCCGAGCGGCCGAAGCTACGGCCGCCGCGGTTGAGGCGCTGTCTCTTATACACATCTCCGAGCCCACGAGACCTCTCTACATCTCGTA
>OJGU01001157.1_pt1 | contig 10676 bp, 5 predicted proteins | sample 1594741 | NCBI WGS metagenome assembly OJGU01 (sample SAMN05416841, study PRJEB24817) | seawater metagenome | isolation source: Sea water | place: Canada:Atlantic | collected 2013-07 | reverse complement strand
CGACGAAGTTTGTGGATCTTGAAAGTGGGTTCTCTTACTACGGCATGCGTTATTACAACCCTGCGACCGGGATGTTTATTTCTAGAGACCCGATTGGGGAAGAAGGGGGGCTCGATCTTTATGGGTTCGTGGGGAATAGTCCCATATCTAAGGTTGATCCGAATGGACTTTATGAGATTGAGTGGGAAGGAACTTGGTCAAGGCTTGACAAACGTAAATTGAGGATTGCGTTTGGACACGTTCGACGTCGGGTAACACAAATCATGCCTGAAGTGAGAGCTGAAATAGGGTTTGAGAAAGCCAAGTTGTGCCCTAGAAAATGTTACATTGATCAATTGGAGTGGCTTTCTCTACTTTTTGACAACATGATTACTGACATCGACGGCAACAGGAATTTGGAACTCTACCGAAAGTCGCTTGATATCGGTACCGCTGCAACTGCTTGGAGAGCCCGAACAGTTTTCGATGCTGAGCTTTCTATAAATACAGGATACAACTTTAGGAATAGTCACGATGTAGGCTTTGCATTGGATGCCCCGAACGGAGAAGCCTATGCGACAATTTTTCACGAGCTAACTCACCTGTCATCACCGGAGCCGATTTTTCGGACTACTTCGACACCTTCACCGAAAGTGGGTGTCGGCGTAGAGTCAAAGAGTTTACTACTGGGCAGAGGACATTTACGGGCCTTTGGGGGCCAGCTCCTCCAGCTAACACCAGGCAAGGAGTCGTTAGGTTTAGGAATCAGTACCGTGAAAGGTTAAATCAATGAAACGAGCAGGTAAGATTGCAGTTGGTTTCATTGCCTTTTTTGTCATTGCTACAGCGGTGCTAACAATCGTGATGCCAGCCAGAAAGTCCGCTACGTATGAAAAGGCCTACCAAGCTTTGACCAAAGATATGATCAAGGGAGACGTCGTCGATTTGATGGGGAAGCCTACAAGGTCGAAAAGTGATCCGATCGAATACTGGGATGAAGAACTGCTTAAAGAAGATGAGATTGCCCTCATTGCTGAGACACTGGAATACGAAGTATCGACGTTTTTTCTTCCTATAGTTTTCAAACTTTCCTTCGACAGCAGCGGACGCCTGGTCGGAAAACACCGATACTAACCGTTCTAACGCTTGTGATTTAAAGACGGCTCTTTGCCTAGGAACCTCAACCTTGTATTAGAATTTCACCCTCTAGCGCTACCGTGAACTCGGCCACGTTCGGCCTAGGCAGGCACGCTAGGTGATCGGACGATCCAGAGGGGAAGGCCTCTAGAGTGGTCTGCGTTTGCCCTTGAAGAACTAGCTGATTTGCATTGAAAGTGTGAATTAGGGTCACTTCTCGATCTTCATTAACACAATACTGCTAGGGATATCAGGCGGACGCTCTTGCGCTACCGCGGAGAGCGAAGCCCACCAAGGTCGCGGTGTTGAACGACCACCCTGTCGCGCCCCGTGCTGGGAAAGGGCGGATGTGAGAGGCCTGTCGGCCAGAGATGTTAAGAGACACTCGGCTCGTTTTCTGTCGTAGGCAGATCTATAGTTGACTGCCGCAAATGCGAAAAGCAGATGTCTTTGGTTATTTCGAACACTTGGAGTACACAGGGTATGGACCGGGCACATGGGTAACAGATAAACCGGGAACATAGGTAACAGTTAGACTGGGCGCATGCCCTGGAAAGCTGAGACACCTATGGAACAGAAACAGCGGTTTGTGAGCCTCGCAGAGAGTGGTCATTTTACAGTAACTGAGCTTTGTCGAGAATTCGGCATATCTCGTCAGGAGGGCCCTGTGGATCCGGCTAGGCATCAGTGGCATAAGTGTGTTTACGGGCCCAAGTGGGTGCGAATCTTGAGATTGCCGACCCCGGTGCCGAGTCTTAAATGACCCTTGACTGGCGAGACAGCTTGTCTTGTGATGGTGGAATCCAGAATCAAGTCTGTCTCATGCTTATGAACTATCGTGCTTTGGTAGCGTTTTTTTCGCCGGCTCTTTTCGCCCTTTCCACGGCTCTTTCGGCTCAGCCTGTGGTATTGAATCCGAGCTTTGAATTCAACTATCCCGAGGAATGGCCTCACTACGGAGAAATTGAGGCGTGGCAAGGAGGGAGTGGCGTGAATCAGGCAGACGGTCCCTTTCACAATGGGGGCACGCCGATTCCCGATCAAGGTCGGGCAGCGTTCATGCAGGGGGCATCGAGCTTGTCTCAGGAGGTGCTTGGGTTTGTTCCCGGCGAGCAGCATTGGTTGCAGTTCTTTTACGATGCGCGGGGGTGCTGTGGGGGGACGATTGATTTGATTGTGTCCCTCGATGACCTGGAGCTCGCCAGGATCGACAACGTGAAGGCATCGGCAGACGGTAGTCCCTACAAATTTGGGAATATTCTATTTGTTCCGGAATTTGATCTGGGGGTCCTAACATTTCAAACGGTTGCCAATGGCGATGCGACGATCAATTTGGATGCGGTATCGATCATCGTGCGGGACGAAGGCCAAGTGCCCGTGGCGAATCCGAGTTTCGAAGCGAGCGGTGAACCTGAAGACCCCGACGGTTTCATCAACCCGAATGGCATCGCCGGTTGGCTTGGAGAGGGGGACTACGGTGTTGCTCTTGATGGTGTCGGTACCTTCGCAGACAATGGCCAGAGCTCGGAGCCGGAGTTTGTCGGGTTCATTTCAGGTGTTGGCTCGCTAAGTCAAACGTTGGACGGTTTGGTGGTCGGGACTGAATATCAAGTTCAATTCGAGTACAATGCTCGCTCAGGCGATTCCCCGGATCTGAGTGTCTGGGTAGGAGAAGAAGCGTTGTTTCAGGAGACCGTCTCGGCTGTGGGGGGGACCCGTCGTTACCATGAAGGGGGGCTTCGCTTTACTGCCGATGATGTTCAGAAAGTCTTGAGTTTCCGGCAAACGAATGAAGAGGATCACACGGTTTTACTGGATAGTATTCAAGTGTTTGGAGAGCGAGGCCAATCTTTTCCTCCGGTCGAGATTGCGCCCAGCGCTTTGGAACTGGCGCCGGGACAGATTGGAGAAGTGACCGTGACACTTCCGGCGGCATACCTAGCGATCAAAGGCGGTGAGTTGTCATTGACAAGCCCGAATCTAGCGGTGGCGGAGCCGGTGGGTGCCGACGAGAATGGGCGGGTCGTGCTGGCCTTTGAAAAAGGCGGGGAGCCTTCAAAGACGATTCAGATCGTGGGAGTGACCCGTGGGGCCGCACGCATGCTGGTGGCACCTCCAGCAGGGCTGGAATTGACGGATGATGTCGCTGTTAACGTGGTGAGTTCCTTTGTGCGTAATGCCAGTTTTGAAAGCAATGAGGCGCCCGCTGGCATTGGCGCTGGTCCCATTATATCCTGGCAAGGGGGAACCGGATTGAACAAGGGAGGGGGGCCCTTTCATGATAATGGGGCGATTCCGGATCGTCTTCAGGTTGCCGTCGTGCAAGGGTCTCAGAGACTGTCACAGGAAATCGGAGGGTTATCCGAAGGCGAATCGTACTGGCTGCAGTTTTACTACAACGCGAGAAACTGTTGCGGGGGAACAATCGATCTTGGTGTGCGCTTTGGAGATGAGGAGTTGTGGGTGGGAGAAGACATTCTTCCGGCGGTGACGGAGGGGCTCGAGACGTATTATTTTCAGAATGTTCCATTCGTTGCTTCGGGCTCGAGTGGGATGCTTGAATTTGTGACGACAGCTGATGGCGATGCGAGCATTCTTCTTGATGCCGTGAGTATTGTCCCTCGAGGAGAGGACGAGGTTGTGATCATGAATCCAAGCTTCGAAGCTAGTGGGAGTCCGGTCGGCGTCGGTTACATTCAGCCGGCTAATTTGGCTGGCTGGGAGTTTACCTCGGGTGGACGAGGCGTGAATGTGACCGGGCAGGGGCCGTTCTCGGATAATGGATCTGGCTTGAATCAGGATTCGGTATTGTTCATCCAGAATGCCACCAGCATGACTCAGTGGATCGATGGCTTGGAAGCAGGAGAAACCTACACGCTCTACTACTACGTGAATGCCCGAAACTGCTGTGGCGAAGATGGTTTCACGTACTACTCCGTGAGCTTTGACGAGGAAGTTCTTCTCGAAGAAGAAGTGCTTCCTGTCGGAGACAACAATCCCTATCACCTCCGCTATGTCACCTTTCGACCGACGTTTCCGGACGGGATTTTGCAAATTGATACTCAACCAGAAGGGGATCACACCTTGCTCTTGGACGATATTCACATCGTTAAGGGTAATTTTATTCCCCCCACCCCGGAACCACCGGCTCTTGAGCCGATGCCCGAGCCGACTCCCGAGCCGTTTGATGGGAGGCTTGAGATCCGCCGCCATGCCGATGGATCAGTTGAAGTGCGCTGGCCTGCGTCGGCCGCCGCATCTTTCTTGCAGCAAACGGAGGCGCTGGGCGGCGTTTGGTTGCCGGTGGAAGATGAATCGGTCGTTGAAGGGGAATCGAATTCTCTGGTGATCAAACCAGGGGCGAAGAATGCTTTCTTTCGTCTCGTCACTCAATGATCCTCTAAGCGGGGGTATGATTTCGGTGAGTGTGCCTTGAATAGGAAAAGCTGAGGACGCTCACTCCGTCCACGAGCTCACCAAGAGGCCTGCTCGAATACCAATCGTGGAGAGTTTCTCTCTGGTGTTTGTCGGTGTCGTTCAATAGGTTTTCGGACAGATCCCTATGAGTAACTCAAAGACTATTTCTTTTGGTTCGCGAGCGGTGAAGACGCGCCGTCGTTTCTTGAAGCAAGGCATCGCGACTCTGGCGAGTATCAGTGTGGTGCCGAGCCAGGTCATCCGAGCGCAGTCGGAGGTGAGGGATCGGAATGGCCATCTGATTCGGCCTCGTTCCGTCGTTCCCAGCGAACGTGTCCGATTGGCTTGCTGCGGCATTGGAAATCAAGGCGGGAGTGATCTGCGCGCCATGCATGCCACTGGCCTAGCCGAGCTTGTTGCCTTGTGTGATGTGGATATGGGAGGCCCTCACACGTTGAAGAGTTTGCGAGCCTTTCCGGATCTTCCGAGATATCAGGATTTCCGGGAGATGTTTGCCAAGATGGGAGATTCGATTGATGCCGTAACGGTTGGGACGCCAGATTTTTCCCATTTTCCCATAGCGATGTTGGCGATGTCCCAGGGGAAACACGTCTACGTGGAGAAACCCCTGACCCGAACCTTTCATGAGTCGGAACTTCTCGTTCGTGGTGCGAAGAAAATCGGGGTGGCGACTCAGATGGGTAATCAAGGTCATTGCCAGGACAACTATAATCAATTCAAGACTTGGGTGGAGAAGGGGATCATTCGAAACGTGCGAGAAATCACCGCGCATATGAACGGAGGACGGCGTTGGCACGGCTGGGATCCAGCGATGAGCGCGTTTCCAGCTGGGGAGTCTATTCCGGAGACGCTCGATTGGAATACCTGGCTCATGACTGCCCAGCATCACGATTATCATCGAGATTTCGTGCGGGGGCAGTGGCGATGCTGGTATGATTTTGGGATGGGGGCGCTTGGCGATTGGGGGGCTCACATCATGGACGGATTTCATCAGTTCTTGAAACTGGGATTACCTGAAACCATCACCCCTCTGAGAATTGACGGGCATAATCCGTTATTCTTCCCTCAAGCATCGACGCTGGAATTCAAGTTTCCGTCGCGGGGGGAGATGCCTCCGGTGAAAGTCACCTGGTATGATGGGAAGAAGAATCATCCGAGGGTTCCTGAGGAATATGGGGACATCAAGATTGACCGAGCCGTTAAACCCGTCAACGGGCGAGTGATGCCCGCTCAAGAACTGCCAGCAGGAAAAGAAATCTACGGTGAGGACTTGGTTTTCAAGGGGCATTCACATGGCAGCACGCTTAGCATTATTCCCCAGAGCAAAGCGGCAGATTTGTCGCCAGACCTGTTGGCCTATCCGAAGAATCCGACCAATCATTATGCGAATTTTCTGCGAGCCTGCAAAGGGATTGAACCCTGCTTGTCTCCGTTCGAGGTCTCGGCGCCTTTGAGCCAGGTCTTTTGTTTGGGAGTGCTCGCGCAGAAGTTTAATGCGCCATTGGTTTTTGATCGACAGACGAAGCAGATTACGAACCACGCCGTGGCGAATGAATGGCTCAAGGGGGCTCCGCCACGGAAGGGGTGGGAAGAGTTCTATCGTTTAGTCTAGGTTTGATAAGATGGCAGTATTGAGAGGTTTAACCCATCGGTGTGGTTCGACCATGTCCCTTGGTGGTAAGGCTCTCAGCGTGATCGATGGCGTATAGGTATGAATTGTTTCCCTTTCAAGAACGTGTTGTCTCGGGTGCTCGTGCTGGGCTTTTGGGGAACCCGTGTGTTTGCTCAAGTGGAGCTCGCGACTGATGGGCCCAAACCTCTGAGTCCGGAAGAAAGTGCGCGTGCGTTTCGATTGGTCGATGGATTTCGGATTGAATTAGTGGCTTCCGAACCCCTGATTCAAGCTCCGTCTGGCGTTTGTTGGGACGCCGAGGGACGGCTCTATGTGAGCGAACTACATGGGTACAATCTCGAAGGGCAATATGACATAGAAGCCCTCAATAAGACAGGTAAGTTGGATCGGGTCGTGCGTCGCATTCAAGCGAATGAAACGGCCAAAGCCGCGGCGGAGGCAGGAACCTATGGAGTCATCAAGCAGCTCAAAGACACGAACGGTGATGGGCGAATGGATCAAGCGCGGGTCTTTGCCAAGGACCTCCCACCATGCTACGGCATGGTAGCCGCTCGAGGTGGCGTGATCGTTGCCTCTGCTCCCCATATTCTCTTTCTCGCTGATACGAATGGCGATGGGACCGCTAATGTGCGAGAGGTTCTCTACACGGGATTTGATGCCGGCATCTTAGAGCGACGAATCAATGCACCGCAGTGGGGCATCGACAATTGGATCTACTTCGGAGGCGGGGGCAGTGGTGGGGATATTACGGGACCCTATCTCGATCGCGTGGTGTCTCTGGGACGAACCGACTTTCGAATCAAAGCGGATGGAAGCGCTATCGAAGCGATTGCTGGTCATACCGGAACCTTTGGACATACGTTTTCTGGTGCGGGAGATCGCGTAACCATTAGTACTGGGACACCGGGCTATCAAGTTATTCCACTCCCGTGGCGTTATTTGATGAGAAATCCCGATTTGTCGATTCCCTCACTGGAACGCAATGCCGCTGCCTATCAGGCGACCTATCCGGTGGCAAAGTCCCATCCGTGGCGAACCCGTCGCTTTGAAGATCCGGGATTCTCGAAATATTACACCGATCACTACGGCGAAGCTGAGTCGATCCCGAGCGGCTATTTCACTTCGGCCTGTGCTCCATTGATCTATCGTGACCGTGCGTTTCCTGAACACTACTGGGGGGGCAATTTTACCTGTGAGCCGGCGCAGAATTTGATTCACCACTCTGTTGCCCATTGGGACGGGCCCGAACTTCGCTTAGTAAGAGGAGGGGCACAAGCCAGCAGAGAGGCCGTCAGGGACTGGGCTGAAAGGGAGAGAGAAAAGATCGATCCCGAACTTCCGCTGGCCAGTGAATGGCAACAGCTGGGCCCGTTTCGAGGTCCCGATAAGAATTCGCTCTACGAAAAAGACTTGGGACCCGAGAACGAACCCTCACTCGCAGTCGAAGTCAATGGGATGCGTTGGATGAAGAAGCCGCATTTCGAGGATGGCGAATTGATCGATCTGGGATTGCCGGAGAATGCGGCGGTCTATCTCTACCGGACCTTGACCAGCAAGGAAGGCACGACCGTCTATGCCTCGCTTGGGAGCAACGATTCGATCAAGTGTTGGCTCAATGGGAGCCTGATCTTAAAGAACAATGTCAACCGAGGGGTTGCTGCGGATCAAGAAACGGCGACGCTTAAGCTAAACAAAGGAAGCAACTCCTTCTTGATGAAGATTGTCAATGGGACCAATGCGAGCGGGTTCTACTTTAAGTTGCTCCCCAGTCTGGTTCCTGCGAACGTGCGAGCGGTGGTTCGGCAAGCATCGAGCGAATGGAAGGAGGGGCAGTACGCGCTCGTGGAACAACATGTTCAAGCGCTCCTGGCGCACGTTTCCGAGCGAGAGTTCTTGGCATCGACAGATTCCTGGTTCCATCCGATGAACCTTAGCCATGGTCCCGATGGTGCCATATACATTACAGATTATTATCGGGAGATTATCGAAGATTATTCCGCCATCCCTCGTTATCTGCAACAGCAGTATGGATTAACGAACGGAATGCATCATGGGCGGATTTGGCGATTGAGCCATCAGTCCGGGGCGGAGGTGCCTGCGGCGCGGATGTCTGAATTGTCCAACGGTCAACTCGCTGACGAGTTGGGAAACCAGCGAGCATGGCGCCGAGAGACGGCTCGCCGCCTGTTAATCGAGCGAGGGGCATCGGAGTTTCGGTCGACGATCGAGCAGCCCCTGAGAAGAGAGAGTGCCATGGAAGCAGCGATTAACGCCTTGTATACGCTCGATGGATTGAAGGTTCTTGGAGGGGATGCGATCGGCTCGGCTCTAGCCCATCCACATTGGGCCGTGCGGCGACATGCGCTGATCATTGGGGATCGCTACCCTGAGGGATCAGGAGTGAAGACAGCGCTAAGCAGATGGCTGGAGGACATTCGTCACTACGAAGGTGAGTCTCGTTTACTCCTACAAATGGCTCTGAGTCTGGGTGAGTTTCAAAGTGAGTTTGCCTTAGATCGTTTGGCAGACGTGGCCGATCGGCTTTCGGGCATTCGTTGGATGGATCTGGCTGTTGTCAGTTCGAGCGCTGGGAGGGAGGACGCGCTTTTGGGGCGGCTCTTGAACAAGCAGCCTGATGGATCCCCGCTAGTGGAGCGCTTGGTAGAGACACTGGCCACGAGACGAGACGTCGAACAGATAACGCGGGCGATGGGGTGGGTAGAACGTCATGCTAGCGGCTCGGCTCATGATCTTTACCAACGCATGCTCGAAGGAGCCTTGGTTCCTGATTCGGCACTGGCTCGGGTTGAGTTGCCGGCGCCTGAACTGCCCACGGAAGACGACTTGCGTGCGATCGAAGCTCGTTTTCCTAGCTTCATTGCTTCCCTGACAGAATCTTCCTCGGTGAAACGTGGCAAAGTCCTCTTCGAGGAACACTGTTCATCGTGTCATCAAGCTCGAGGCATGGGACACTCAGCGGGACCAAACCTTGATTCAGAATTTCAACGTGCTCCGGAAACCATTTTGAGGGATATCCTTTTCCCCAACGAAAGTATCACCGAAGGATTCGAAACAGTACGCTTAGAAATGCGCCGTGGTGTCGATGCGATTGGGGTCTTGGCCTCAGAATCTCCTACGAGTGTCACGCTAAAACTTCCAGGCGGACAGGTGATGACGTTTCTGCGAAAGAACATTGCTCGAATGCATTCCCATGCAGTGTCGTTAATGCCAGCTCAGTTTGGAGCACTCCTTGAGCCTAGCGAGGTGGCGGCAATTGTTTCGTTCTTGAGGACGAATGTAGAGGGGAAGTAGAGAGGAAAGAGGGATGGTTTGGGAGAAGAAGGCAACGTAGCTGATGCGACCTCAGTTTCCTGGAAGGGGAACGATGGCAAGATAGGCCATCCTCTCTTGCAAGTGATTCTTGACCCGATGCAGAAGCGATTCAGGAACGTCAATTGTCGTACGCATGCCGGAATGCGTATTTTCAAGGATGTTAGTATGGAATAATCGTTTAGGAGGAGAGAGTGGCCATTGTCTTAGGCGACCACTTCCTGGACGATGTTTCCATGAACGTCGGTCAGGCGAAAATCTCTGCCGGCGTGGCGATAGGTGAATCGCTTGTGGTCGATTCCAAGCAGGTGCAAGATGGTGGCATGAAGGTCATGGATCGATACGGGATTTTCAACGGCCTTGAATCCGAACTCATCGGTCGAACCATAAACCGTACCTCCTTTTATTCCGCCGCCAGCCATCCAAAGCGAAAAGCCCCAATGATTGTGATCGCGACCTAAGGTTTCACCGCCGCCCGTAATGCCCAGTTCAACGGTGGGCGTCCGTCCGAATTCACCCGTGCAGAGTATCAGCGTCTCGTCGAGCAGTCCCCGTTGATCGAGATCGTTGATGAGTGCGGCGAGGCCTTGGTCGCATTGATTGGCGACGTTGCGGTGTGCTTTCTTGATGTTGTCGTGACTGTCCCAAGGTTGCGAGGGGCCATGCCAGGCTTGCACGAAACGAACGCCGCGCTCGACGAGTCTTCTCGCCATGAGGAGCTGCCGGTTTTGGGGGCCTTGTCCATACATGTCTTGGATGTGTTGGGGTTCCTGACTGATGTCGAAGGCATCTGTGGCCTCAGTTTGCATTCGGTAGGCCAGCTCGAAAGATTGGATTCGAGCGTCCAGCATTGCTTCTCCCTCCCGTGCCGCCAGGTGGTTTCGGTTCAGGGTTTGTAGGAGATCAAATTGCTGTCGTTGTTGTTCGCTTGTGAGTGTCTTATTGCGGACGTTTTCGATCAGCTTCTTGGGATCCTCTCTTGACGTATCAATCAACGCTCCTTGATAGACGCCAGGAAGGAAGGCAGAGCGCCAATTATTTGTTCCGCCCACGGGCAGTCCACTCGGGCAGAGGGCGACAAAACCCGGCAGGTTTTCATTCTCTGAACCCATGCCCCAGTTCAACCACTGTCTCTTATACACATCTCCGAGCCCACGAG
>OJGU01001156.1_pt1 | contig 10688 bp, 9 predicted proteins | sample 1594741 | NCBI WGS metagenome assembly OJGU01 (sample SAMN05416841, study PRJEB24817) | seawater metagenome | isolation source: Sea water | place: Canada:Atlantic | collected 2013-07 | reverse complement strand
GGATGCGCCGCCCAACGTGCTGCGCGCCAGCTTTGGCATCGTGCTCGACATGGTCGGGGACGCCGAACTGGCCATCGCCAAGGAGCCGCACTCCACCGCGCAAAACCCCGCCCTGGTCGAGGCGATCTGGAGCACCGCAGCCTCGCTGGGCGAGCGAAGCTTCATCGACGCGACGTATCCCCGCGCCATCTTGGATGACCACGTCTTGCTCTCGCGGGCTGGCATCCCGTCGGTGCTCCTGATCGACTACGACTACGAGCCTTGGCACACGCACGCAGACGCGCTCGACCGCGTCTCGGGCGAGAGTTTGGCGAGCGTGGCCCGGGTGGTGTTCGCGACGGTGCTCTCCGCCCTGCCAGCCATGGCCCCCTAGTGAAGCAGCCGGCCCACGTGGACGGGTGTCGGCTCTTCATCCGCGTTGCCCACGGGCTTGAACAGCCCCGTGCTGACCGGGTCACGTGCGGGGAGGCCGTGCGCGCGCACGCGGATCCCGTGGTGGACGATGTGGAACGTGGCGGGAAGTCGCCCTGGCTGCTCGCCATCGAGGGCGATGAGCACCACGTCGCGATCGTCGTCGGGAACCATGCGAACGGTCCGCGACCGCGCGGTCCTCACGCTCGAGGACGTCAGGTGTTTGCCCACGAACACGCGCGCCAACAGGCTGAGGAAGTGGGCCTTGCCACTGCCCCCGGTATACAGGACGTCGAGCCAGCCATCGTCGCAGCGCGCCTCGGGTGCGATCCACATTCCGCCGCCGAAGTACTGACCGTTGGCGAACACCGCCAAGGTCAGCGGGATGCGGATCGGAACGTCGTCTTCGAGCAGCAGCGTCACGCCCTTGTCCCGATGCTCGGAGATGCTGCGGACCGAACTCCAAACGTAGGACGCCGCAGGGCCAAACATCCGGGGCGCCCGCTGGACGTACTTGCCGACGAGGCCGCTGACGCCGACGCTGGCCTCGTTGAGGAACGGCCGGGTGAGCGGCTGCCCATCGCTGGAGACCATCTGGGCGACCCCGTAGTCCACCGGATGCGACGGACCGTCGATCACGGCCCGAACCTGGGCTTCGACCGTCGTGGGTCCCAGGTGCCGCACGAAGTCGCTCCCGGTGCCAGTGGCCACGATCGCAAGCTCGGCCCCGGGAAACAGGTTGGCCCCGTCATCCCCCACAAACCCAGCGAGCACCTCGTTGGTGGTCCCGTCACCGCCAAAAGCGATCACCAAGGACGCGCCTTGCTCGAGGGCGGCCCGGGCGAGCATCGTGGCGTGGCCGGGCCCCTCGGTCGCGCGAAACTCGATGTTCTCGAAAGCAGCCTCGAGCACAGGACGCGCCGTCGCGACGCACTTGCGGGTCTTGCCGCCGCCGGACACCGGATTGAAGATGCACACCACGTCGGGGTTGGACATCGGGCGCACAGTATCAGGCCCCCTGCTGCATGTTGGGCAGCCGGCGCAGGGAGGCCGCAATCGCGATCTCTCGCCGTCCGATGGGAGCCTCGACGGGCTCGCCAGGGCGCTGAAGGTCGACGAGGGTGGTCGCAACCCGTCTCATGCGGTCCCGAGCGCGGGGGCTGAGCATCCGCGCGGCTGTGAGTTTCGACAGCAACGAGCGGCCGTCGTCGTCGAGTGGGCACAAGCTCTCGATCGCGCCACCGTCGGTAGGGATCTCGGCGTTGTTGCGGTGGCTCGTCCCTCGCAAACGCTCGCGCTGCCGCGCCCGGGCGACTGAGATCCGCGCCCGGATCTCCGCGGTGCCCTCCTGCGGCCCCCCATCGAGGGCGCGCGGCGGCGCCATGGGCACGACGAGGTCGATCCGGTCGAGCAAGGGCCCAGAGAGCCGGGCCTGGTAGCGCTGTACCGCTGCCGACGAGCACGTGCACTGCCGCTGCGGGTGACCGAGGTAGCCGCACGGACACGGATTCATCGCCGCCATCAGCTGGAACCGGGCCGGAAACCGCAGCGAGTAGTTGGCCCGAACCAGCGACACTTCCCCGTCCTCGATCGGCTCTCGCATCCCCTCGGTGCAGGCGCGGGCAAACTCGGGCAACTCGTCGAGGAAGAGCAATCCGCAGTGGGCCAACGACACTTCCCCCGGCCGGGCCGGCTGCCCCCCACCGAGCAACCCCGCGGAGGACACCGTGTGATGGGGCATGCGAACCGGGGGCCTGCGGCGCAGCGATGTCGGGGCTCGACTGCCGCGCAGGGAGTGCAGCTTGGTGACTTCGAGCGCGTCATCACCCGCGAGTGCGGGCAGCAACCCGACGGCGCGCCGCGCAAGCATCGTCTTGCCGACGCCCGGCGGACCGTGCAGCAGCAAGTTGTGCCCACCGGCGGCCATGACCTCCACCGCGAGACGGCCTGCCGCCTGGCTCTGCACATCGGCCATGTCCGGGCCCCAGCCCTCGGCCTCTTCGGGCTCGGTGCGGGTGTGCGCAGCGATCGGAACCTCCCCGCGCAGGTGTGCAACGAGAGCGGGAAGATCGTCGACGGGCAAGACCCGGAGACCGGGGCACAACGCGGCCTCGTCTGCGGAGTCTCGGGGCACGGCGATGGCCTCAAACCCGGCACGACGCGCGAAGTCGGCGACGATGAGCGCTCCCACAGCCGGACGCACGACCCCATCGAGACCCAGCTCGCCCCAGAGCATCAGCTTGTCCAGCGGCGCGGTGGGGACGACCTCGTGACAGGCCAGGAGCGCGACCGCCATCGAAAGATCGATGCCCGGTGAGTCCTTGCGGCGATCGGCCGGCGCCAGATTGACGACTTGTTTTCGTGGCCGAATCTCGTGGCCACAGTGGGCCAACGCGTTGCGGACTCGCTCGCGCGCCTCGCCCACCGCACCGCTGGCGCGGCCAACCACGGTCAACCCCGGAAGGCCGCGCCGCACATCGGCTTCGACGGTGATGAGGTAGCCATCGACGCCCTCGAGTCCAGCACAGTAGGTCCGCGCAAGCATGGGACAGCGGCAAAGCAAGTCCCACACCAACAGAGGTGACCCGGAACCGCCGCCCCCGAGCCTCGGAGCTGGCCCGTCAGGGGGCCGGGGGGTGGGCCACCGGGCAGCCCAGCCGCAGGTTCATCCCGGCGATGCGTCGCCCCGCCGTCGGTACGCGCCCGGCGCCACGCCAAACACCCGCTTGAACGCCTTGGCGAACGCAAACTCCGACGCATATCCGGCCCGCTCTCCGACCTGGGCCAGGCTCAGCTGCGCATCCCGAAGCCACCCCCGAGACAAGTGCAGCCTCCATTCGGTCACGTACTGCGCCGGCGCCGTGCCCAGCAACGCCTTGAATCGAGACGCGAACGCCGACCGAGACACCCCGGCGGTTCGTGCGAGGGCTTCCACCGTCCAGCCATGCGCGGGGTCGCCATGAATCGCCCGAAGTGCCGAGGAAACGCCCGGGTCCGAGAGCGCCGCGAGGAATCCTTCGCTCCGCCCTTCACGAGCACCATCCGCCCGGATGACTTGAATCATCAGCGTCTCGGCCATCCGGTCGACGACCGCTTCGGACCCGGGTCGACCCGACGATGCCTCCGCCGCGGCAAGCCTCGTCGCCGCGGCGACCCAATCCGCGTCTTGGCCCTCACCCCGGCGAAGGAACACGACGTCGGGCAGCGCGCTCAGGAGTGGATGCGAGCTGCGCGTCGCAAGCTCGAAGTGGCCGCAGATGATCTCCGTGCTCGGCCCATCCCCACCGAACTCCAGCGTGCCTCCGGGCAGTGTGCGTCGCGACTCCAAAAAACGCTGAGCAGGCTCCGCGTCGCTGTCCGGACCCGCGAGCAATCGGTGCGGCATGCCGTGCGGATACACGACCATGTCGCCCGCCCCCAGGGTGGACAACCCATCGGGGCCGTCGCACCAACACGACCCTGCCAGCACCAAGTGGAAGTTGGAAAACTGACGGGTCTGCAGAGCCATCCCCCACGGACTGCGGAAGTCCGCCCGAAAGTACGCGGTGCCGCGAAGCTCCAGCGCTCGAAGCACATCGGAGAGGATGTCCACGCTTGCAACATGCGCCGCAATGGCAGGTTCGACAATGCCCGTGGACGTTCGAACATACCTTCGGGGGGTCCGGACATGGCGAGGCCCGGCCGGCAGCAGTTACCTCAATCCATGCAAACCCGTGCCCTCCCGAGCCTGCTGCTCCCCTTCGTTCTCGCCGGCGGCTGCGTCGACCCCCAGGACGCCGGACCCGCCCGGACGACCTCGAGTTCGTCCTCGTCCGGGCGTCCGACAGACCCCTCCGAAGCGACAAGTTCATCCGAGGCGAGTTCATCGGGTACCTCGGGCGAGGTCAGCACGACCGACAGCAGCACGACGACGGGTTCCCCGCCCCCGTGCATCAAAGACGAAATGCTTGGCCTCAAAGGCACTGCCTCTGCGATCGAGGGCTTCGAGTTTCGGAACGCCTTCGACCCGACCGACCGCACGGTGTACGACCCCGAAGATGTCGCGGCACTCCCCGGCCCCTTGATGGTCGACACCTGGGGCAACCGCAATCGGGGCCCCCACGGCACGCTGGGGGTGTTCCCTCCGGGATTCTCAGCTCCGGTTCACACTCACTCCGGGGCCTACGACGGCGTCGTGTTGCGCGGCGAAATGACGAACCCCTTCGGCACCGACCTCGAGCCGTTCCTCGATCGCGACGACACCAACAACCACGGTGACGTTGTGCTGACCGCAGGGTCGTACTGGCACGTTCCGGCGGGTTCTCATCACACCACGACATGCGTCGGCCCCGAGGTATGCTGGTTCTACTTTCATGCCGAAGACGCCTTCGATTTCGCGCCGCTGCAGGGCGAGGACGGCATGCTGATCGAGCCCTTGGAGGTGCCCGATCCGCAGGCCGTCTTGTTGCCCGCGGCACAGCTCGAGTTTCAGGGCGAGGAAGGATCGTTCGTCCAATTCGCGCCCGCATGGGGCTCGCAGTTCGAGGGAGCCCACGGAACCTTCGGCCGTTTCGTCGCGGGGGCCACGTCCCCCCTGCACGTGCACTCGGAGACCTACTCCGGGGTCGTCGTCCAGGGCACGATCACCAACCCGTTCAACCTCGAAGAGCAATCACCGGCGCTGCAGCGAGGGGGATACTGGGACGTCCCAGCCGATGCGACCCACCTCACCGCGTGCGGCGAAGACGCGGAGTGCACGTTCTACTTTCACAGCCGGGGGGCGTTCGACTTCACGCCCATCTGCGAGCCCTGATTCACTTGTCCTGGCGCCGAGACCTTCGGATCTGGCGCCGGATCGGGTAGACGCGACCGGCGGCCTCGGTCACGACGATCATTTTCTCGATCAGCGTGTCGAGTTTCTTGGTGACCGCCTGCAGGTCGTCTGTGGCGTCGCCGAACGTGGACAGTACCGTCGAGAGTTCTCCGACCGCATCATCGGTGTGTTCGAGGACGGGTCCGGTCTTGTCGAGCACGCCGTCGGCGGTCTGCACCATCGCGTCGGCGCTCGCGACCAAGGCATCCGCGCCGTCGACGAGTTCGTCGGCGCCATCGATCGCGCGGGACGACTTGTCGACGACCTTCGAGCTCTTACGCACCAGGCCGTCCACCTTCGCAAGCGTCGTGCTGACCTCCTCCAAGGCCTCCGTGACCTCGCCATACAGCGCGGCATCGTCGGAGAGCATCTTGCCGGCGGTGCCCTCCCCCGCCTCGATGCGCTTGGATATCGCGGCGAGGCTCAGGAGCGCCTGGCGTAGGCTGCCTTCGGGGTCGCTGGCTTCGTCGGTGAGCACCCGAAGGTTGCGGATCAGAACCTCGAGATCTTGAACCAGCGGGTCGGAGGAGACCCCCGGAAGCATGTCCGCGATGTGCTCGGGCTCGATCGCCGAGATCGAGTCGCCAAACTCGAGGGCTGCCGCGTCACTCGAACCGGGCGTGAGCGCGACTCCGATGCCCGACAGCACGCCCTGCAGACCAAACGAGGCCTGTAGCGTCGCCGTGGTGTCGGTCCGAACCTTCGACGCGAACCGGGCCCGAATCTCCAGGTCGACCTCGACCTCGTTGTCCGCGGTGATCTTCACGCCCGAGACGCGACCCACATCGATGCCCAACATCTGCACACGACTGCCCTCGGTCACGCCGTGGCCATCGGCGAGTGTCAGCTTGTAGTGCGCGGGCGTGTCGAAGGTGCCCTTCCCGCCCGAGACGAACAGCAGGCTGACGAGCGTCGCGGTGACCACCAGAATCACCATCGCTCCCGCCACCCACTCGGCGCGACGGATCCGAAAGGGCACACTCATGAGGCGGCCTCCAGCGCCGTGAGTTCGATGATGCGGTCGACCAGCGGCTCCACGAACTCGATGTCGTCGTCGGCCACGAGCACCGTCACCCCGCGCGCGTGGGCCTGCGCATGGAGCTTCGTGACGATGTTCCGGCCCTCGGGGTGAAGGTACGCGCTGGGGTCCTCGGCGAGCAGGACGGTGGGCTCGAGCAGCACCGCCCGCAAGTACGCGAAGCACTTGCACAGCTCCGCCGGCAACAGACACGCACGAACGTCGGCCGACGCCTCGAGTCCAGCGTCCGCGATGACCGACTGGACCGCGCGACTCGCATCGGCCTGCGGCGTGCCGTGGTAACGCAGCGCCAGCTCGAGGTTGTCTCGCATCGTCATGTTGGCCAGCAGTCCGCCGGAGATCGAGACGTAGCCCAGGTGCCGGCGCAACTGCAACAGGGCGCGACGATCCGCGGCGCTCACCTCGACCCCGCACACCACCACCTGCCCTCGCTGTACCCGCTCAAACCCCGCGCAGGCGCGTATCAGTAAGCTGAGACTGGGCTGATGGGGACCCACGACCGCCACTCGTTCGCCCACGCCGACGCTGAGCGACACGCCCTGAAGCTTGGCGCCGACACCCTCGACCCACAGGTCCCGAATCTCGATCGAGGGGGTCATCGGGGTCACAGCACGAGCAGAGCAAACACGGCCGCGAGTGCCGAGCAATGAATGAGGATCTCGACCAGCGCCCGCGCGACTCGGCGCGGGATCTCGGTGACGTCCCCTCGGACCGACAACCCGTGGTAGCAGGCGACCGAAGCCGAGACGACCCCAAACAGCCCGGCTTTGCCGAGCGCGAGGACGATGTCGAGCGGCTGCACGGCGAACAGGTAGGGGAGCGCCGCGCTCCACTGCGGGGGCAGTGCGCCCGCCTGAACCGCAGCCACGAACGCCCCGGCGAAGACCGACGCGACGAACACCAGCGTCAGGGCGACGGTTGCGACCGCCATGCCAATGAAACGAGGCAGCAGCAACCATCGAATCGGGTCGATGCCCGCCGTTTCGATGCCTTCGACCTCACCCCGCGCGCTCATCGACCCGAGTTCCACCGTAATCGCGGCGCCGGAGCGCAACGCGACGACGACGGCCGTGGAGAGCGGCGCGACCTCGCGAACCAGCAAACGAGCGAGGATGTCGACGACCATCTTGTTCTCCTCTGCACCCGAGAAGAACGTGAACGCGATGGTTGCGAAGACCCCCGCACCGACCGCGCCCAGGAACACGATCAGCGGAATGGCCTCGAGCCCGGTGAACACGATCTGCCGGGCCGCCTGGGTCCACACGACGGCGCGCGCGTGACGGGCTGGCCGCAGCGCCGCACCCACGGTGAGCACCGTGAGCGTCGCGTATGAGACGACGCGCCGAATCTCGGTGAGAAAGGCGCGCCCAAGCCTCCGAAGAGCGTCGTGCATGGGTCGGGCGTCAGCCTACCAGGCCGGCCGGGTCCGGGCGAAGCTCGACGATCCACGCCTGCGGCACCCGCTCGGCGACGGTGGCGGACACCAAGTTCGCCCAGGCCGGGGCCTGCTCCAGGATGCGAGCGTCGGCGCTGCAGGCCACGGCGTCCGACTCGATGACCGCCACGTCGGCGTCATGGGGCAACTCGACCGTCCACGCCAAGCCTTCGGGGGCGCGCTCGCGGATCCACCCCGCCAGGCGTCCGCTGTTGGAGACCGGACGATCCACAAACCATGCCACGGCGGCGGGTCCCCAGGTCGCAATGGTCGCGCACAGGGCATCGAGGGCGGCCTCCGTGACCGCGACCCGGCGGTAGCTCCCGTGGACGCTCGACAGATCTCGCAGGGCCCCGTCGGCACCGCGCAGCAGCACCCCGCCGGCCAGCGCCGTTTCGACGCCGATGATGACGTTGAAGGCGTCGATGGCGAGGCGGTCGCCCTCCAGCGACGCCGGTGCTCGCTGTCGAGACGCACGATGCTGCAGGCTGAGTTCGCCCGCCGCGCTCCGGGAGACCGCGATCCGCTGCCGCTGACGGAGTCGGTACCGGTCCCCGACCAGCTTGGTGGCGGAGGGATCCACGTAGCCGCGCCCGAGGAGCCAACCCAAGTCCGCGACGGCTTCTCTCAGGGTCGGCACGATCGCGGGCGAGAACAGCGTTGCGTCGGCTTGATGCGGTCCTCGGCCCACGGAGCAGAGGATAGCCCGAGCAGCGCCCACGGGCTCGGGTCTCCCTGCTACGCTCCGGCGGCGATGGCTGAGGTTAAGCGAACTGTGATGGAAGTGTTCGAGGGTGTTGCCGATCGGCAGCAAGGCCAACCCGCACTGCGGTGGAAACAAGGCAGCACCTGGAAGTCCAAGTCCTGGGGCGAGTATCGGGAGGAGGTCCGCCTCGCCGCCAAGGCGATGATCGGTCTCGGGCTCGACGCGGGCAAAGGCGTCTCGATCATCGGATTCAACTGCGCCCAGTGGGTCATCGGCAACGTCGCTGCGATCTACGCCGGAGCCCGCCCTGCCGGCATCTACACCACCAGCTCGCCCGAGCAGTGTGAGTACGTGACCAGCCACTGCGAGGCTCAACTCGTCATCTGCGAGGATACGAAACAGCTCGAGAAGTTCCTGCAGATCCGTGACCAGCTCCCGGAGGTCAAGGCATTCATCTTGATGCGCGGCGACTCCAGTGAGGATGGGGTCTACGGATGGCCGGAGTTCCTGGACAAGGGCAAGGACGTCGACGACGCCGAGCTGCAAAGCCGCATCGACGCCCAGAGCGCCGACGACGTCTGCACCCTCATCTACACCTCGGGCACCACCGGCAACCCCAAGGCGGTGATGATCTCGCACGACAACATGACGTGGACCGCCAAGGCCGCGCTGGACACGTTGGGCTACGCCGAGGGTGACCTGGTCGTCAGCTACCTTCCGCTGTCGCACATCGCTGAGCAGATCATGAGCCTGCACGGCCCGATGGTGACCGAGGGATGCACCGCGTTCGCCGAGAGCATCGACAAGCTGGGCGACAACCTCAAGGAGCTGCGCCCCACCCTGTTCTTGGCGGTGCCGCGGGTCTGGGAGAAGATTCAGGCCAAGATCACCGCCGCTGCCGCGGCCAACACCGGCTTGAAGAAGAAGATCGGCGCATGGGCGCGCTCGCAGGGACTCTCCGGCGGGTACGCGGACCAAAAAGGCCAGCCGCGTCCGATGTTCTTTGGTTTGGCGAACAAGCTCGTGTTCACCAAGGTCCGCGAACAGCTCGGCCTGGACCGCTCCCGCATTCAGATCACCTCGGCCGCCCCGATCAGCAAGGCCACGCTGGAGTTCTTCCTCAGCCTCGGCGTGCCCATCATGGAGGTGTACGGCATGTCGGAGTGCACCGGTCCGGCGACCGTGTCGGTGCCAGGAAACTACGTGACCGGCAAGGTCGGGCCCAAGCTACCCGGAACCGAGCTGAAGATCGCGGAGGACGGAGAGGTGCTCATGCGAGGCCGCCACGTGTTCAAGGGGTACTTCAAGAACGCTGAGGCGACCGCGGAGGCCCTCGACGAGGACGGCTGGCTGCACTCCGGGGACATCGGGGAGATCGATGACCGCGGGTTCCTGCAGATCACCGACCGCAAGAAGGACATTCTGATCACCGCCGGCGGCGAAAACATCGCCCCGCAAATGATCGAAGGCCAGCTCAAGAGCATCGCCGCCGTGTCTCAGGCCGTCGTCGTCGGCGACCGCCAGAAGCACCTCAGCGCCCTCCTCACGCTCGACGAAACGACCCTCGATGCAATCCTCGCCGAGGCCGGCAGCTCCGCCAAGACCATGGCCGAGGCGGCAAAAGACGAGACGCTCAAAGCCTGGATGATGAAGCAGGTCGAGGGGGTCAACGCCAACCTCGCCCGCGTGCAAACCATCAAGAAGATCGCGATTCTTCCGGAAGACCTATCGATCGAGGGGGGCGAGTTGACGCCCACGATGAAGGTCAAGCGCAAGGTCGTGAACAAGAAGTACGCCGACGTCATCGACGGGTTCTACGGAGGCTGAGCTCTGTCCATTCGAGACATGGTCTGGGTGTTCCTCGCCGGGGGCACCGGCGCCGCGCTCCGGGTGGCCTTGGTGCCGCTGCTCGACGAACGGCTGCAGAGCGCGCTGCCCTCGGCCGGCACCTTGGTGGTCAACGCGCTCGGCTGTCTCGCGATCGGGCTCGGGGCGGCCATGCTTCCGGAGGGTTCACTCCGCCCGATCCTGCTGGGCGGACTGCTCGGCGGATTCACGACCTACAGCGCGTTCGGCCTGCTGACGTATTCGTACGCCCAGGAGGGACGCTACGGGGTCTTCGCCGCGCATGTCTTGTTGCACGTCGCGCTCGGGCTCGCGGCCGTGGGCCTTGGGCTGTGGCTTGGGCGAGCCCTCGCGCCGGGCCAGCGTAGAGCAGCGCCAGTGGGTCACGGCTGTCCCGGCG
>OJGU01001154.1_pt1 | contig 10708 bp, 10 predicted proteins | sample 1594741 | NCBI WGS metagenome assembly OJGU01 (sample SAMN05416841, study PRJEB24817) | seawater metagenome | isolation source: Sea water | place: Canada:Atlantic | collected 2013-07 | reverse complement strand
TGCCAGGCGTGGGCGCGGCGGTTGGACTGCGCGTTGGCGTCCAGCAGAACCGGTTGAGGGTCGAGCTCGATGCGCGCTACGCCTTCGCCCGTGAGGCGCGGTACGCCGACCGCACGAACGTCGGCGCGAACCTTCGACAGGCCTATGTCGTCGGCCGCGGCTGCGCGGTCCTTCGTCCCACCACCCGATTCCAGGTCCCGCTGTGCGGGGGCATCGAAGCGGGCGCGATCCTGGGGCACGGGGTCGGACTGAGCCTGGCGAAGTCGGACTCGATCCCGTGGCTAGCCGCCCAGCTTCGCGCGGGACTGATCGGCATGGTGCACCCCCGGATTGGCCTGAGCCTCGCGATGGAGCCGTACCTCACCCTGCTGCGGCCCGCGTTCCGGATTCAGCCCACGGGAGTCCTGTGGCGGCCGCACGCTGGCGGAATCCGCGGGATCGCCGGGTTCGAGATTCGACTCTAGGTCGAAACGGATCGAGACCAACCCGGCCACTCACCCTCGACGACCATGGTTCGAACCGAGGCCCAGGAGCTGCGACCAGCTCCCCCCGATGCGCTCTCGCAGATCTATCGCGAGCACGCCCCATTTGTCTGGCGGAGCCTTCGGCGGCTGGGCGTCTCCGAGGACGCCCTCGAAGATGCGCTTCAGGACGTGTTCTTGGTGGCTGCTCGACGGCTCGAGACGTTTGAAGGTCGGTCTTCCATGAAGACATGGTTGTTCGGCATCGCGATGCGGGTACAGCGGAGCCGGAGCCGTTCGCGAGCCCGGCACGATCGGAAACTCGGGGCCCTCGCGCGCGAGGCGGGGCCCGCTCCCGACGACGCCTACGGCCGCCAGGATGCGCAACGCGTGCTCACCCGGATGCTCCAACAACTCGATGAGGACAAGCGCGCGGTGTTCGTGTTGGTCGAGCTCGAAGGAGAAGCCGTGGTGGACGTCGCGCGAGCCCTCGACGCCAACTCAAACACCATCTACACCCGCCTGCGGGCAGCCCGAAAGGCACTGCAGACCATGGCCCAAACGTGGGCAGAGACGGAGCGCGCATGAACGACTCTCGAGACCCTCTCGCGCAGCTGATCGAGGCGGACGCGACCCTGCCGGGGCCCGACGGCCCTGCGCTGGACCGGGTGTGGTCGGGCATCGAACACGGGCTCGCCTCTGGCGCTCCAGGCCCGACGCTGGACGCCCAACCACTGCTGGCATCCGCGGGAGGATGGGGATGGGGCGTGCTGTCGATCGTTGTCCTGGCGGCCGCCGGAGCTGGGCTCGTCGTCGCAGGAGCCCGGCCTGATCCCATCGTGGCGAGGGCCGGTCTGATGGCGCCGATCGAGCAAGCCCCGGTCACCCAACAAGATCCACAGCCCGGCGCCGTGGACCCTCCCGTTGAGCCCGGGCCCAGCGTCGCGGAGCCCCCACCGGCTCCTCCTGCAGCCCCCCGGCCGCGTTCCAAACCCGACACAACCGTCGCAAAGCCGAGTCTTGCGGACGAGATCGCGCTGATGCGAAGCCTTGGCCAAGCCCTCGCGCGGGGGGACCACAAGCAGGCATCGACGCTGCTTCGGCGCCACGAGCGAGAGTTCCCCAAGGGTGCCCTGCTCGAAGAGCGCCGCGCCGCTGCCGTGCGGATCGCCTGCGCCCGGGATGACAAGACCGCAGCGACTCAGCGATCGGCCTTCGAAGCGCGCTGGCCCAAGTCGATGCACGCAGCAGCGATCCGCAAGGCGTGTGAAGGCTGATCCCCTTTTTTCCGACGTCGGCAACGGATTGGCCGGCATCGGGCCACTCACCTGCACTTCCCATGAACATCCCCACGTTGTCCCGATGTTTCCTGTTCCTCGCGCTCAGCCTCGCCGCAGCCTGCGACGCCGATCTCGGCGAACTCGGCGACGAAACCGACGGAGCCTCCGAGACCGGCGATGCACAAAGCGGCAGCGCGGAGGGTGGCGGATTTGAGCCATGCAGCGAGGACAACATGTGCCCGGACGGACAGTTCTGCTTCAACGGTCTGTGCGCGCTGGGCTGCACCAACAACGACAACTGCGCCGACGACCAATACTGCGACACCTCCTCACTGCTGTGTCAGAACAACGAGGTCCCCTCCTGCGGCGGCAACGGCGACTGCCTCGGCGACCAACTCTGTCTCGAGGGCCTGTGCTCCACACCGCCCCCATCGACCGCCTGCACTCCGGACGGGTCTCCCGACGGTTGTGAGTCGAATGCGATCTGCTTCGAGGACGACGTCGCGGCTTGCTACACCATGCCCGCGTGTGGCGAGGATGGGAGCTGTCCGGTCGGGTTGGGAGGTGCCGTGTGCAACAACGACTACCTGCCCAATAAGGACAGGATCTGCCTCTTGGGTGCCTGCGAGACCGCAGAGAACTGCCCTGCGGATTGGTCCTGTGCAAAGCCACCCGGAGGCCCGCTTGGGTTCTGCAGCAGCGGCACGATCGGCTCGCCGTGCACCGACGCGACCGAGTGTGTCAGCGGTGTCTGCAACAATCCCCTCGGGATTCTCGGCATCTGCGGCTGAGTCGGCAGCCTCCCCGATCACGAGTCGTCGGACCGCTCTGGACGGAGCGTGAGCCGGTAGTCGACGGCACCGTGGTCGTGGTCCGGCGGGTCGAATCCGATGTCGAGGGGCCACGCCGGAAACATCACCGCGCAAGCACCCTGGGTCGCCCCCGCCAAGCCGAGCACGTAGTTGTCGAAGTCCCACCGGGAGGCGGGGAACCCCCGGAGCTTGACCACGAACATGTGCTCCCCATTGTCCTCAACCGTGACCTCGCCGAGCCCCTCGACCCCGACGGAGTACATTCGAGGAAGGTAGCGGACCGCTTCGCGCGGCTCGGTGAAGAACAGGCGCTTGGCCATCCCGACGAGCCCGCCCACGATGGGCCGCTCCATGAAGTTCCGGCCTGAGGCCGTCCACAGCGAAACGTACTCCTCGGGCCCGACGGCACGGGCGAGGTGCCCCACGAACTCCATGTGCAGCGTCATCTCCAGCCACCCGATGGGGAGCTTGGAACGGATCGCATCGAGCGTTTGTGGAGAGACCTGACTGAGCGCCCGGTCTCGACGCTCCGGCTCGAACCCCTCGACCGCTTGCAGGAGGAACTGCGGCAATGCGGCGCGAATCCTCCCCACGTTGGTTGCATAACGAAGCCGCACCACATCGTCGAGGCCAATTGCGCCGCGGATCACGCTCGTTTTTGCCGGCGTTGTAACGAACGGCCCGTTGCGGGCACGATTGAAGGAGCCACCATGCCCACCGTCCCCCACCTTCGACCGGTTGAGCCCTCGCCAGAAGCCGATGCGGCGCCGCGCGAACGGGAGCGCACACTGGTCGATGCTGCAGCGGAAGGGAACGCGGTCGCCTGGGCTCGCCTGTACCAGGACAACTTCGACACCCTGTACCGAGATGCGCGGTACCTCAGTGGGGATGCGGCGATGGCCGAAGAGCTGGTCCAGGAGGCGTTTGCGCTGGGTCTGACCCGACTGTCGGCCTACGATGGCCGCAGCTCGTTTGGCGGCTGGATCCGCGGAATTATCCACAACTTGGCGCGTCGGGCCTGGCGAACCGAGGAGCGGCGCGGGCGAGCATACGGTGGTCTGGAGCGGACCCTCCAAGCCGCATGCCCCCGCGAAGATGGACCCGAGCACGACCTCGAGCGCCGCGACCGGGCCGAGGCACTCTCCGCTGCCCTCGAGTTGCTCCCCCCCTCCTTGCGCGAGACCTTCATCCTCCGCGACGTCCAGGGCCTGGACGTCGAGGAGGTCGCAGCTCGCCTGGAGACCACGTCGGGCAATGTGCGTGTTCGAGCCAACCGGGCCCGTGGCAAGATTCGAGACATCCTTCGCGAGATGGGTGCGCTGGAGGCGGGAGCATGAACGACCTCGATTGGATTCAGGACGCCGCCTCGGCCCTGCGTTCGGACATCGATGCCGAGCTCGACCACCAGCCGGGCCAGGCGGATTTGGCGGACGTGCTGGCACGCGCTCGTGCGATCGATGCAGACGCCGTTCCGCCGGGACTTGGGTTGCACACCCACGGCGCGGACGAGCCCGGCGACGACTCGCCGCTCGATGCCGACCTCGCCCTGTTCGCCGCTGCGTTACGAACCGACGTGGAGGACGACGTGGAGGACCGGGCCATGCAGCCCGCGGTCGCCCCGGCAAGCCGCGCGTCAACGCGACAAACCTGGGGCGCATGGGTTGCCCTGGCCGCAGCGGTGATCGCGGTCATCGGCCTTGCAGCCGTTGGCTCCGGCAACGAGCATCGGCAGCTGGAAGACACGCCGGCGAGCATGGCCTCCAAGAGCCTCCAAGACATCGCCGCGAAGGGAGCCTGGACCCGCGCCGTCGAGCCCGAGCCCATCGTGCGCAAGCGACGGAAGCCCCCCGAGAGCCCACTCCCGGCACCCGTCGAGCAGGTCGAACCCCTCGCCGAGCCCGAGCCCGAGCCCGCGACCGCCACCCAAACGTGGAAACGCGTGGCTCGTCCCAAGCGAGCCAGCCTCGACGCGTTGGAAGCCGACGCGATGGCCGCGTGGAAGGCCGGCGACCTGTCGCGTGCAGAGTCGTTGTTCCGCGCGATCATTCGGCGAGCCGGTCGTGGCGCCAAGGCAGAACTCGCGTTCGGCGACCTGTTCGCACTCGAGAAGCAGCGCGGGGGCGCGACCAAGCAGGCGCAGATCTGGCGTCAGTACCTGCGCCGATTCCCCAAGGGTCGCTACGCTGACGACGCACGCGCCGGCCTTTGCATGCGAACCTCGGGGGAGGCCGCGTCGACCTGTTGGTCGGACTACCTTGCCAAGCACCCCGAAGGTGCGCACGCGCAGCGAGCCCGACGCGCCACACCATGATGCCCCGCACCCTCGCGACCCTGCCCTGGTGGCTCGCCGCCGCGCTCGCCCTGATCCCCGGGTGCCCGCTCGAGTACACGGTGCCGCTCGAGACAGATGGCGGGACGTTCGATCGCGACGATGGAGACGAGGACGACACGTCCTCGTCCAACGAAGACGACGGCACCGAAGACTGCGACGCTCCCAACCTCTCCTGTGACGACGGCTGCATCGACCCCGAGTCCGATGCCGATCACTGCGGCGACTGCGATCGCGACTGCGGTCCCGGAGGGAGCTGCGTCGAGGCCGAGTGCATCGACTCCTGCGACAACGCCTGTGACCTGGTCACCGAAGTCTGCTCGTCCGGATCGTGTGAGTGCCGACCAGGGTTCGACCGCTGTGATGGAACCTGCGTCGACCTCGACATCAACGCTGTGAACTGCGGGGAGTGTGGAGAGGTTTGCGCCGAGGATGACAAAGGCGAGATCGAGCTGTACGTCTGCGAGGCCGGAGACTGCCGTGAGGACGAGGTCGGCTGTAGCCTGGGCCTCGTAGAGTGCGGACAGAGCTGCGTCGATCTCGAGTCCCATCCCCTGCACTGCAACGCCTGCAACCGGGCGTGCGATGGAGACCAGGTGTGTATCGAAGGCGACTGCCTCGACGCTTGATCGCATGGACGCTCGGCGTGGGACTCGCGGCCCTCGCGAGCCCAGCCTCGGCCCGCGAGCCCACGGCCGCACAGTCGCCGCGCGCTCCGCTGCCGCTGGTGGTCGAGGTTCGCGGACTGGACAAGGACGAGCTCCGACAAGCGCTAGCCCTGCGGATGGCGAGTCGCGACGTCCTGCTGTTTGGAACTTCTGCCCAGGAACCCTTCGCCTACGCCCTGGTCCACTACACAGCGCCCACGCTTCGGGTCACGCTGATCCAGCCCAACGGCGACGCGTACGATCGCACCGTCGAGCGCATTGACGAGCAACCGTTGAGAAGCGCCGCGGTCGAGTTGGCCACGCTCGTGGATGCGGTTGGAGAGGGGACGGTCGCGCCGTCGCGCAAAGACGTCGAGCAGCCGGAGCCTGAACCTGAACCTGAACCTGAACCTGAACCTGAGCCCAAGCCGGAGCCTGAACCTGAACCACAGCCACAGCCGCAGCCTGAGCCACAGCCGGAACCCGAGCCACAGCCGGAACCAGAGCTGTCGGTTGGGCTGACGCTCTCTCCCGTCGTCGCGATCGGACTTGCGCCGACGGACGGCCCGCTCTTCCTCGGCGCCGGCGCGTCGCTCGGCGTGCTGCTCGGAACAGAGTCCGGCGTACTGTTCGGGGTGGAGGCGCGAGTGTTGGGCCGCTCAGCATCCGAGTTTCGACTCATCCGGGCACGGTTTGGAGCCGTGGGGGGGTACCGCTGGCGACGCGGGTCCTTCGAGCTCGTCACCCTCGGCCGACTGTTCGCCGAACCGTGGTGGCTCCAGCGCGACGGCGACGCGGCACCGCTGATCCACGAGGACGAACAGGTCTCACGTCAACCACTGCTCGGAGGCGGCGTTCGGCTTTCACCGGGAGTTCTCGTGGGCCAACGGAGCGACACCCGCATCCACGGACGCCTTGGCGCCGTCGTCGATCTCGACGCCAGCCTCATCCCCGACGAGGGAGGACGAAGCCTCGTGCTGAGTGCCCAGACCGAAAGCGGCTCGACCACGTTCGCCCGCCTCGGCGGGGCAGAACTGGCACTGGGTCTCGACTTCACGTTGTGGTTTTGACGAGAAGGTTCCAATCCGTAACCCCGCCCCACTGCAGTGGCCTCCCAGATCGGGAAGCCATTGAAAAAACTCAGGAAATCGTCCAAGGATCGCATTGTTCGACGGCGAACCCGGTGCTACCCGGAGGCCATGAACTTCACCCGCCGACACGCCGTCCTGCTTCTTGTGGCCCTGGGCGCCTGCGAGAGCGAAGCGCCCGCCTCGGAGCCGTGGATGGCGCCCCCCAAAGTGGGCGGCAAGGCGGATGCGATTGCGACCCTGACCGGAGAGGACATCCCATCCGATTTCGCGGACGACGACGCGACCTACCTGCACGACCGATCGATCGATGCTTTGGCTCAGGTCGGCGCGCTGTCGGGCACTCGACTGGACGTGGCCTATCGAGCGGACGGCATCATCGACGCCCTGCCGGCCGATGGCCGCCTCGATGTCGAGGAGCTCGTCCGTATGGAAGAGTCGCCCTACTTCGACTTGATGTTCCCCGAGGAGCAGGAAGCCCTACCGACGCTGTGGCCGGTCCTCGAGGTTCCCGACACTCCAACTGAGACGTTTGGCTTCGAAGAGGTCGACCCGCTCGAGCTCGATGATCGTACGGTCGAGCCAGGCGAGCTGCAGCTCCCGGATTGGATGGAGATCGCGGAGTTTTCCAGTGGGGTTCGGGATGCCCTACGACGCATGGAGTTGGCCTTCGACGACGACGGCGACGACAACACGGTCGCGCTTGGCGACATCGACGGCGCGCTCGCCAGCCCAGGCGCCTTCACGCCAGCAGAGATCGCAGACCTCGAGGCCGCGCGCGACGAGTACATCGCGCGCGGAGAATCTTTGCTCTCGGCGGTCACGGGTGTCCCCACCCCGGGCGAAACGATCGAGGACGTGGCCCACGGCGAGGTGACCATCTCCCGAACCACCAACACCACGTTGTCCGAGGTTCGGCAGGCAAGCGTTCGGCGTAACAGCCACTCCCAGTCCTACCGGGTCAGCATCGACATGCAGCGCGACACCGTTGCATGGCCAACGCTTCAGGAGGGCCAGCAGCTGCTGGTGATCGAAACGCTCGAGGAGCGCGACCAGGTCCTGGATGCCGACCCGCGGTCGCTGGCGGCCGGGGTCTACCTGGTCGAGCTGTGGGAAGGCGGTGTCCGCACGGACGTGATGTGGGCCGAGCTTCCCGAGCTGGGCGATACCGTCGAGCGCCTGGCGATGGATGAACGCGTCAGCCACCAACTCGAGACCTTCGACGGCACGCCTCTGCAACGCAACATCCGGTCCACCACCGCCACCAGCTCGAACTGGAACACGCAGTATCGCGCAAACTACACCTGGGACGTCGGTCCCGAAGAGCCCACCGGGACGGTCGACAACGGCACGGTGAACACCTTGGCGATCCCCCGAACCGGATACACCCCGGGGCGCTACGAGGTGAACGACGACGACGGCCAACCCCTGGTGCTCGACATCTTCCCCGAGGGCGCGCTGCGGGCCACCTACCAAGGCCACACCGCGTGGATGCACCTCAACAGCAACGGAAGCAGCCCGCAGTGGGCCCGCCGCTACAGCAGCACGACCGGCGACCGCTACGTTCACTATCAGGTGGCAGAGAACCGACTCCAGGCGTGGCGGAACTCGAGCAGCAGCACCCACTACTTCGCGAACATCTACCTGCAGCTCACCGACCGCCAGGGGTAGACCGCGGGCTGCTCTAACCGTCGATCGAACGGAGATCGGGACGATCGACGTCCCGGGAGAACACCGGCGGCTGCCCCAGCGGAGCCGGTACCGTCACGGTTTCGCCACCCGCGAATGTGTCCCCGCTCCACACGTGGACCCACGACGGCCCGGCCGGCAGGTAGACCTCGCGCGTCCGAGCTCCCGCCCGAACGACGGGTGCAACGAGAAGGTCGGGCCCGAGCAGGAAGCTGTCGGAGATGCCGTGCGTCTGCGGGTCCTCGGGAAACTCGAGCATGAGAGCTCGGACCATCGGGGTACCGCGCTGCGCCGCCAGCTCCGCCAGCACCTGGAGTTCGTCCGCCAGCGCGACGTGAATCCTGGAGAAGCGCCGAAAGTGGGCGATGGTCTCCTCGTCCGACTCCCACTTCCAGTTGTTCTCCTTGTCGCTGCCCTCGTGGGTCCGCATGATCGGGGAGAACGCACCCAGCTCCGTCCATCGCATGAACAGCTCCTTGGTGCTGGGTCCTCCACTAAAGCCGGCGATGTCGTGGGTCACGAAGGGGATGCCCGACAGTCCGAGATTCAGCATGGCGGGCACCACGGTCGGAAGTCCGTCGGTCGTCTCGAAGTCGCACTCTTGGTCTCCGATCCAGTAGATCTGCGCCACCTCGTGGACCCCCGTGGCCCCGCTTCGAGCGAACACGGCAAAGTCTCCGTCGGGGCGGAGTTCGTCCATGACGGTTCGCCATTGGCGATGCCAAGACACGGGGAACGTCTCGTGGTAGCGGAGCGGATCGGTGCCATCGCTGACAACGGCGTCCAGTGGCGCCCACTCACCAAAGTCGGACATCCAACCGTCCATCCCGATGTCCTCCACCATCGCGCGAAGCTCCGCCTGAACGTAGGCCTCGGTCGCAGGTACGGTGAAGTCCGGGTGAGCCGACTGGATGTTGGGCGCGAGCGCAATGTAGTCCTCGCCGTCGGGGTTCTTCAGAAGCATGCCTCCTTGGGACATCTCTTCGAAGTGGTCGAGATCGGGATCAATGAACGGGTTCGCGTATCCGAGGAATCGCTTTCCACTGGCATGCAGGTCGGCAACCATTCCCGGTAGGTCCGGATACAGCTCGGTGTCGGTTCGCCAGCGGTACTCGACACCAAACCCGCCGTCCAGGTTGGGGCGGATCCCAGTCCAGTCCTGGACCCAAATCGCCGCGTACGGGATCCCCGACATCTCGAGCCGCGCAACCTCGGCGGTGACGTCCTCCTGTCCGCCCTGCATGCCCATCCAAGGTTCCCAAGCCCACGGCGGCGGCAGGGAAGGCCGACCCACCGCGTCGCCGAGCTGTTCGATGACGTCGTAGCCGCTCGGGCCGACGAATACCGTGGCGTCGACGTCTCCGCGGATCTCAAACCATGCCGTGTCGGGATCGCTGCTGCACAGGTCGACATCCACAGGCAGCGTGGTGTGGAACAGACCTCCAAACCCTCGTCCGTCGAAGTAGTAGGGCATCGGGAAGTAGGTCGTGTGCTCGTTGCCGTTGATCGGCAACAGCGGGAGCTGTGGATCCCGGCCGATGCCCTGTTCGGTGACCCACAACCGAAAAGCCTCGCCGCGCTGGTCGGTCGCCCCGTACTGCTCTCCGAACCCATGAAAGCTCGCGCCCTCGTCGCAGTCCAGCGGCACCGCCACCGCGTCGAAGTCGTTGGTCGTGGTCGTACGCAGACGCAACGAACGCATCGGGTCCTGCACCGAGACCTCGAGCGTGAAGGCCTCACCCTCCGCATCGACCCACGTCAGGACCACCGTGTCGTCCACCATCGACGCTCCCGTGAAGTCGTCGAAGGCCACCGTGCTCTCGTCGGAACGCCCGACCGTCCACAGCCCGATGCCCCCGCCGTAGATCTCCGAGAAGCGACGCCCGTGGGGTCCCGGCATCCCACGCAAGCCAAAGACACGCCGCTGCTCGCGGAATAGGCCCAGCCCGCCCTCGTCTGACACCCGAACCTCCGTCCCGTCCGACAGCACGAAGACGGTGTCTCCATCCGCCTCGGTCCCTGACGTGCTTCCACCCGAGCTTTCCTGTGGCGAAGTCAACGAGCCCGTGCTCGTGCCTGTCGTTCCAACTCCGCCACTGTCGCCCCCGACCGCGGGAGCGTCGTCACCACAGCTGCTGCAGGACAAGGCGAGCGTGATGAGAGCCGGCGAGAGTCGCACCCCAGAAGGTTGGCACGCTCACCGCGTGGGGTCACCCGCGAGCCCCGGTACACTGGTGGTCGCAATGGCATCGACGCACAGGGCAGACCAGGCAGGCGCAGCCATCGCAGTGGCGCTCGCACTCGTGGTGACGCCTGGATGCTACTCCACGTACGCGCCGCCGCTGCAGGGTCCGCATGGCGGATCTCCGGGCCGGGTCTCGGAGGGAGATCTGTCTCTTATA
>OJGU01001153.1_pt1 | contig 10731 bp, 6 predicted proteins | sample 1594741 | NCBI WGS metagenome assembly OJGU01 (sample SAMN05416841, study PRJEB24817) | seawater metagenome | isolation source: Sea water | place: Canada:Atlantic | collected 2013-07 | reverse complement strand
CGGGATCATTGCGATGATCTTCCATTCGCTCCTTCATCGTCATCTTGAGAATTTCGGGGTCGGCGAGATCGATTTCAGGCACAGCGGGCGGCGGTGGTGGTGGCGGATCGTGAAGAATGCTTTCGAGCAACCAGATCCCGCGTTTAAGCGGATGCGAATCCTTGCCGTCGGAGTTCATAGCCAAGAAACCGGCCTGAGCCAACAAGCCGCCGCGCATCGATTCGGGATCCAGACGGACTCTTTGAAAGTGATTCCCAAACACCGAATCCACCCCGTAGTGACCTGCCAGGCCTTGATTGACCAGCGTGTATTCCGCGTGGAGAAAATCCATGACCGAGCGATCCTCCTGCAGCACATACTGAAAGAAGGCGATTGGCTCTTGCTGCATCGAACGCTTTAACTCCTCGGAAAACTCCGGATAAAGCTCCTCATCGACCTCCAGGTGATCAAGCAAATCCATCCCCAGCCACTGATGGGTGAACTGTCGAGCGAAGCGTTCTGCACGCGGATCCGCCAGTAGGCGTTCAGCTTGTCGAGCAAGAACGCCGGGCTCCCGGAGACGCCCCTGAAACGCTTCCTTGAGCAAGGCCTCATCTGGTTGACTACTCCAGAGAAAAAAGGAGAGACGAGAAGCCAATTCGCTCTCGGTAATCGCTTCGGCGGATTGCGCCAGATAGAGAAAATGGGGCGAGGCGAGTACGCTTGCAAGCACCTCAATCATGGTTTCCTGGAAGTCACTGTAGGCTGGACGAATCTTCTGAAACAGCGACACCCTTTCTTCCAACTCCCGATCGCTTACGGAACGCCGCCAGGCCTTCGGCATAAAGCTCGCGAGAACACGACGCGCATGAACTGGCTCAGCTTCCGACTGCGCCTGCTCGGGAAACACACGCCGATGAGATGCCGGCGGCCATTCGGTCACAAAGGGCGCAGTGACTTCAATATAGTCGATGTGAACCGTAGCCTGTTCCGCGAACGCCGAGCTTTGGTGAACATTCCTGATCGTAATGTATTCCGAAGAGTTCGGCCGGATGCCCAATCGACTTTTTCTGAGAAAGGGATTGCGCTGAATTCCCTCTAAAGGGATGAGCCATTCGTAAAACTCAGGCTGGCCCAGAGGCGCCGTGATCGCAATATCTTCCTCGCTCAAGCGATATTCGTGGCCCGAGTTGTTGCTCGGTCGATAGCCAAAAGAGAGACGCAAGCTCGGAAAACTATCTCCAGCCGCACTCCCGCGACTGGCCCGAAAACGAATCTTCATCACTCCCCGATCAGGCAGATGGTTCCCTAGATCGAATTGTTGCCCCCCTCCATGCGGGAGCACCACCACGAAGGCCTGTTGTAATGGATCCACAGGTTGCCCCTCGCTTGGCTCCCAAAGAGACCAGCCATAGGGAAAACTACGACTCCAGCGTTCTCCCGTCTCCTGATTCAGAAAGTAGGCACCGCCTCCCCTCCTTCGGCCACCGCGACGTTCGCGCTCTCCTCCTTGTGGCCGACTGGCCCTCACCATTCGATCCCGAGCACTCTTGAAGCTCGCGATGATATCCCGATGGAGCTGATCATTCACGCCAGGATCCAGACCGTTCTCGATCTCGAGTTCGAGATTGCGAAGCGTCCCGTGAACCCAATCTTCATAGTATGCCCCAGCCTTATCCATCGTGATCGCAAAATAGACAGGCTCCGGTCGAGGCCCGCGTATCGTAGCCGCATTCAGTGCCTTTCGCGCCAGATCACGATAAATGGCGAATTGCTGGGAGGTCATTTGCAACATCTCTGAACTGTTGCGGAAACCATCTTCAGAAACCGTTTCCGGCGGCAGATCGCTACCAAAATCCTGGGAGACGCCGAGAAGATCCTGAAGCGCATAGCCAAATTCATACTGAGTCATGCGCCGAAACGCTGAGTGGGCTCCCTCACTTCGTTTCGCCTGAGAGGCGATAAGAATTTGTTCGGAAAGCCAATCGATCACCCTTCCCCGATCCGCATCGGCGATTTCGACTTCCTCGTCGGGCGGCGGCATCTCGCCGTTGGTCAGGACACCAACTACATCAACCCACCAATTCGCGTCTTCGCCACGGACCAGATCTGGATCGAGCGTATCAATGCGGATCTTGCCCTTCTGTTTCTCGGGCCCGTGGCACCCAACGCAAGAACGATTAAGGACAGGCTGGATCTCGTTCCGAAACCCTTCTAAGTCCGCCTTAGGAGCTTCGCTAGGAGCAGTGTGAGGAGACGAGAGATAGGTCGATCGAGTCGCCGCCTTCACCTTCAACTCTTCCAGCGTTAATTCCGCCGCTCCTAGTGAAGAGGCCCCACACACCAACCCGCTGAGAAAGACCAGATAGCGAGACACCCTCATCGAGATTCAGCTATATCAGTCATTGTTGACGTTTTCGGCATAGTCGTTTCTTGAAAGGAATGATCCGAAGTTCAGCCCGGATATCGTCCACATAATGAGGAGTTTTGGGCGCCCTACGATCGAGCCGACCGGCGGCCAAGGAGATCACCACGCTGTGCGCATCCGCGGGAACTTCAACAAAGGCTGAGAGTGTCTGCCAACCCTCGGCGTCTTCCGCCGTGCTCAGCCCCGTCTTGGAAAACGTCAGGGCAATCTTATCCAGATCGCTCCAATGAACCCCCTCCCAAAGACTGCGAATACTCTCAGGTGATTCTTCGAAAGCGGCTACACGCAAGGTATAACGCTCTCGTTCACCGGGTTGATCGGCCAGAAAAGAAGCGATGACTTCGACGACGCGCATCTCGCCGTCACCGGCCTGAGGTAGCGAGGAGACCTCTACGATTTGCTGGAGGAAACCCAAATTGGACTCCGTTGAACTTTCCAGGCTCAACACTGAATCTCCATCAAGCGGCTGTCGTCCGGCCTCGGCACCGACTATTTGCGCCCGGTCCCCACCCCATTCGCCCGTCCGAGAGGGAAAACCATCAATCAAAGGCGTCGAAGCACTCTCGAAACTCTCGGTCAGAATTGGAAGGACGATGGGAGCCTTCGCGCGAGGAAGGACGATAGCCCAAGCAAGCGATGCGCAAAACAACCCAAAGACCAAGCCGGCAGCGACCGGAGGCGCATAGCGACGCCATTTTGGGAATGCCAAGATACGTTTGGGCGGAAGGTCGACCGAATTGGCTGTCTTAGGTAGGGCAGCGAGAGCGGAATCAACGTTGACGTAGCCCACGTATTCCTTTCGAAATTCGGGATCGTTGCGGAGCAGATCCTCAAACCGCGCTAAATCTTCTTCGTTCGCCTCACCATCAAGGCATCGACGCATCAGTTCAAGCTGGGGGTCTCTAGAATTCATAGGGATTCCTCCAAAGCCGCTTGTCGACGGATGCATTCCATTAACTGAATGCGAATCCGATGAAGCTTTTTGTACAGCGCCATCGAAGTCCAACCGAACTCTTGGGCCAACTCATTCTTTCTTACCCCTGGCTCGTAGGCCACCTTCACCAACGTTCGTTGATCGACTGGAAGTTTCCCCACACAGAGCTCCAGAAAACTTCGTTGCCGCTCCAAGGCCTCAGATTCCTCCTGAACCGTACGCTCCAATAGCTCGGCGATATCGTCACTAAACGTATGCCGATCCCGCGCTCGATCCCGACGGAACGACAGCACCTCCATCCGAGCGACTCCGAAAGCCCAACGCCGAAACGATAGACTATCCAACGAATCGTCAAACTTGCGCCATAAGACTATCGCCACCTCCTGCATGACCTCACGAGCCTCCTCCTGACTAAACAGCAACGAGCGGACAAACAGACGCAAGGCCTCGTCATGCTCTAAAAAGAGTCGAAGAAACTTGTCGTGCTGCTCGCGATCGGCCGGATTCATTTGGAAATATGCTCCACGGAATCACCCGATTTGCCAAAATAAATTCACGCCACCAGCGTGCAAGCCCTCTCGTAGAAAGATGCCCATGGCCCTCATTCGTTAGAGATTCGAACAGCTTAGGCGATGAGCAAACGGATTCCCATCATGCTGATCCCCTTAGGGCCACAATCTCCCCATCGCTAAAAAGCGGTGAAGGTTGGGACAAGCGCTAGAAAATGAGATCGCCTGATTTCTATTGGCCTACCACCATTCCCAATCCCGGTCTGGGGCTATCTTCCGAGGCGACGAACCAAATTCTTCGACAAAGCCCTGAGGCCAGAAAAAGTACTCCACGTGTCCATCGCCATACCCCATCACGTGCCGGGCTTGGCCTTTGACACTGTGCCAAATCGCTCGTTTGTCGTTGGGATCACGATTCACATGCCAGGTAAAGTCTCCCTGGATCATCTTGGTTGAGGGAGCTAGGCCGACCTCACTTCCGCGAATCGGCGTTTTCTCAGAGTCGCTCCCGCCGGCGATCCCGATGACTTGCTTGACGCGGAAGGCGTTGAACCACGCGACGCGATAACTCGTCCCGAAACCGAGAAAGACGTTGTCAAGATTCCGAAGCGTATCCCCCTTGTCGGCTGGGCACCGAAAGGCATTGACCGCTGGAACGTACGGATTGAGAGGACGCTCCTCCTCCGGGGTCGCTCCAGCGAGGATCGCTGAGGCATGAGTTGTTCCAGTCGCCCCACCTACCGCAGCAACACCAGGCGCTACCGGGTAACGATCACCGTTGTCATCAACATACATGAAAAACCCCAAGAGGTGCTGACGCTGATTGTTGGTGCAACTTGTGTTCTTCGCTTTTCGCTTCGCCGCCGAAAGTGCCGGCAGGAGCATTCCCGCCAAAATCGCGATGATAGCGATCACAACGAGCAGCTCAATAAGAGTGAAAGCGTGCCGATCGGCATTGGGCCTCGAAAGACTCTTGAAGGAGTTTAGCATAGCAAAAAAACAGTGAGCATTGGTTCGTTCATTTACAAACCAAGCAATCTATCTAAGGCTATGCTCCACGAACTCTCACAATTTGCCAGAGAAAAACTGGCTCAAAGCCCATGAACAGCGGCAATCAATGGCACAATGGCGACTGACGCTCCACGATTTCAAGGGCCATGTTCGCTTCTCCAAGAAGCTCTGCTTGGCTTCTGTTGACTGCAATGGCACATTAACGAGTAATCAACAGCACCTGAAACCTCAGCCTCCCCATGCCCAAACAAGAATCTACGACGCCTACAGCAAGCCCTCCGACTACGTTTGGGGGTTACGTTCGATCCTTTGGCCCCGGCATCATGATTGTCCTGACCTGGCTCGGCGCCGGCGACATCGTCGAGGCCGGAGTCGCGGGCGGAAATTATGGCTATGCGCTGATGTGGGTCATCGTCCTCGCGTTACTGATGCGGTTTCTCTTCGTTTCACTAATCGCCAAGTATCAATTGTGTAATCAGCACGGAGAAGGCGTGCTAGATGGTCTGGCGCGGATCCATTCGTCCTATCCGATCATGCTCTGCATTGCCGCAGCCGTGATGGGCCACATCTACGGCGCCTACATGACTGTTGGCTTAGGGGAGGCCTGCGTCAATCTCACCGGGCGAGGTAAGGTGTGGCATTGGGCCCTTCTCTGGAATTTCACCGCACTGGCCCTCGTCTTCCGCCCCCTTTACCAACGAATTGAGTGGGTGTTTAAGATCCTACTAGGACTCCTCTCAATATCATTTCTGGGATCGGCGATTTGGGTAGGCCCAGATTACTCAGAGATCGTCAAAGGAACGCTCGCGTTCAAGCTCCCCCAAACAGAAGGGTCCTTCTCGCCCCTCCTCATCGCGATTGGAATGATCGGTGCTGTGGGCGGTTCCATGATGAATCTAGCCTATCCTTATTTTTTAGAAGCGAAAGGATGGCGAGGCCCACAGTTTCGCAGGGTTCAAATGTATGATTTCTTGCTTGCGATTGTCGTGATCATTCTCCTCGATCTCGCCGTTTGGACATTGGGAGCGGAGCTCTTGCATCCGAACGGTTTAACCATTGAAAACATGAATGACCTCCCCAAGCTGCTCAGCGAAGTACTTGGGAATGGCGGCCGCATTCTGTTCTACCTCGGGATCTGCGCCGCGATCTTCACGTCGATGATCGGAAACGCCATGGGCTTGGGCTGCTTGGGCAGCCACGGTTGGATGAGATGGAAAGCGGGAATCGAACGACCGATTGGCGATTTCAAAACGCACAAGGCCTACCAAATCATTGTGGTCATTTGCCTTCTATCCCCCATGATCTGGGCGTTCCAAGAAACGGCCGGATTCGTCCGTCTGGCATTAGTCGCCAATAGCGCCCAAGTCGTCCTCATCCCTTTCATTGCGGGTGGTCTTTGGTGGATTACGGCCAAGTCGACTTACATCGGCGAGAAATATCGCAATGTCTGGTGGGAAAACTTGATCATGGGCTCCTTGTTTGTTCTCGCGCTTTGGGGGGCCTGGGGAGCAGTCACTTCCGTGATGGCCAACGTATTCGGAAAATAATGAGAGCATACCGAACGTCTCGCTCAGATCGTATCCAATGGCAATGGCCGCTTCGAACCCGGCTCTCTAGTTGAACTTCCAGCCGATAAATCATCCATCCCGAGCTATGGCAACAAGATCAACCATTCTATCCCTCTGTTTCATCGCTGCCCTCCACTGGCCCATAGTCTCCCCGGAAGCGGAAGGCATTCTCCGCAGACGGAGCAGCCATCCCTACCTGAGCTATTCCGACGCGAACATTAGCCGACTTAAAGAGCGAGTACGCAATGAACCGATGATTGCTCGAGCATGGGAGACGATGCTCGCCAATGCCAACCGAGCGTTGGAGCCCGCAGAGAATATTCGACGGCGACGAGGAGCAAATCGCCGAGGCGGCGGCGATGAGCTCTTGTGCTTGGCTTACCGCATGACGGGCGACCAGCGATTCGGCGAGAAGGCTAAGGCTAGCCTCTTCAACCATCAGTTTGGAGGGCGAAAGCGTTCCATGCTGATGAATCGAAATCCTCCGTGGCATGCAGGTCTCGATGCGGGCGAAAACTGTTACGCCTTCGCCATTGTCTATGACACTGTCTACGATTTGCTCACGCCATCAGAGCGCAAGGCATTGGCGTCCCGCTGCGTTGATGAGGGGATTCTCCCTATCCTAAACGACTGGATTCTCGGGGAAAAACGTATCCATACCCTAGACACAATGGGACATAACTGGTGGAGCGCCATTGTTTTCGGTGGCGGCGTCGCTGCCATCGCGGTTCTCGATGAAGAACCGCGCGCTCAAGAGTGGGTCAGACGTGTCGGAGCGGCAGAAGCCGAATGGCTTCGTTATGCGGGCAACAATCTGGCCGGCAAATGCGCCACCTTTGATCGCAACGGCGGCTTTTATGAAAGTGTCAGCTATGCCGGCTACGCGATTCGAAACCATCTCCCCTTCAGACAGGCTTGGCGTGACGCGTTTGAAGTCCCGCTACCCAATCAGGACGTCCTCAATTACGTCACAGACTTCTTCATGCACGTGAGCTATTTCCGGAGTGAAGGGGCTCCTTGGTCCACACCCTTTGGTGATTCGAGTCTCGGATCCAATGGCGGGGGCATCGCCTTTCAGCTCTGGGCCCTTGGATACCGCAGCCCTGGCATGTTATGGTATATGGACCAATGCCATCGCGAACGCGCTCGGGGCAGTGCGGAGGAAACGACCGGTCTGATGCTCGATTCTCCCAGCCGCCTCCTTTACGCCCCGTCTGCCAAAGAGTTGGACGAAATCCCCGATCTGCCCAAAGTTCCCGATTCACAGATCTTTCCGGATATGGGCTGGGCCACGATGCGTTCGTCTTGGGATAAGGATGCGACCATGCTAGGAATCAAATGCGGCTACACCTGGAACCACGCCCATGCCGACGCCGGTTCCTTCATCCTCTTCCACCGAGGGAAATACATCCTCGTGGATTCCGGCAAGAGTGGCTACTCCACCGTTGAATACGATGATTATTACCGTCAGAGTAAAGCTCATAGTGTCGTCCTGTTCAATGGTCGCGCTGAAAATCCAGAGGACACCTATTTCGGATCCAAGTTCCCTGGCACGGTCTCCCACCTCCTCGACTCTGGAGACCTACGCTATGTTCTCGCGGACGCTACGGGACCGACCTGTGACACCTTTATTCGTAACTTCCGACACTTTGTCTGGATTGGGGATATGATCCTCGTCATTGACGATCTAAAAACATTCGAACCGGGCCAATTCGAATGGCAGCTGCACTACCAGGGTGAGGGCAGACTCAACGGCAAGGATTTTACGATCACTCAAGATGAGGTAAACGTCCTTGTCCGCCCCCTCTTCCCGATGCCCTTTCCCGATGCCGGGCTCCCCTCCGACTACCCCGAAAATATGGTCCTCAAATTGCGACCGGGCCTGAAGGATAAAGATCAGAATACCGAGTTACCCTACGCCGTCTTTAAACCTACCGAGCTGATGCGCCGCACAAAGTTTTTCACGGCTATCATTCCAATCCAAGAAGGAGACTGGCAAGCGCCTAAAATTCAGCGCTTGCAAACTCTGGACATGCAGGGACTGCGAATCACGCAGCATGGCAAAGTGACTGAACTCTGGCTGAACCTGCGAGCCGATGGGCGCATAAAACACCGCAATTCCAACTTGATCTACAAGCACTGGGAAACCGATGCCTACATGATCGTTCAGACATGGGACGAAAGCGCTGATCGCGGTAACCCTGACAGTGCCGAGAAACTCATGGTGATCAATGGCAGCTACCTGCGCCGCGGGGAAAAAACACTCCTCGATTCGCTTTCGAAAGTCTACCTCTGTGCCACAAGAAACGCTGACACCCTCGATATCCAACTTCAGGGCCAACCCGTGATCAACGCCCTGTTCCGAAGCCCAAACAAACCGAACAGCGTCATTCTAAACGCCGTTCCGATCACGATTGATCACAGCTCCGAGAAAGAATCGGTCTGGCTCTCAGTCAGGCCCTAATGACCACTAAGCGATCCTCAACCTGAAGTGAAAAAAATCACCCTCCACATTGCTCTCGCCCTGTCGCTGTGCGCCTGCCGTTCGCCTCAGAACGCCGGGTCTGAAACGGAAAACACCCCGAAAAACCAAGGCCCGCAATCAGATTCCCTTCCGGTCGTTATTGGGCAAGGACTCACTCGGTTTGAACTTGGCCCCGAACTCTTCAGGGATAATTTCTCGACCATCGACAACTGGGTGGTTCAGATCCAAGACAGGGACGGTCCGACAGAACCCCATGTCGAGGTCAAGGGCAACACCTTGGATTGTTTCCTCCCTGGTCGCGGATGCACCGTGTGGCTAAAACGGAAACTCCAATCCCGAATCACAATAAGCTATGACGTGATTTGCCCGACCCCCATGCCGCCGATCGAGGGCGTGCATCCCCGAGATATCAACAACTTCTGGATGGCAAGTGACCCTCGTGCTGCTGAGCAAGGGCTCTTCAATTCGACCAATTACACCGGTGCGTTCGGATCCTATGACAAAATGAACGGCTATTACGCGAGCACCGGAGGTGGCAGCAACGTCAAAGCAAACCTGACGACACGGTTGCGTCGATATCCCCGGGAAATAAACGCTAATCCAACAATACACATTGCGCTTAATGACAAAGACGGAAAACCGGGATACCTCATAACTCCTGACCGAGTGATGACAATTCAACTCGTCGCCTACGACGACCTTGTTCAATACATTGTTGATGGCAAGCTCATCTATGAAATTGGAAAGGGCGATCAGATTCAACTAGAGGATCGAGATAGCAATGGAAAGCGGGTTCAGATAAAGGGACGCTATGATCTCGATCGCTTCCCGGTCTACGAGGAAGGTTATTTCGGATTCCGGATGGTGGGAACTCATCATATCTACTCCAACTTCCGAATCTACTCGCTGAAGCCGAATGGCGAACGGGAAGGTTAGATGATTGCATCAGAATTCCTATTTCCAACGACGTCCAACATCGACTAATATGCCGACAATCATGAAGCACCACACGAAGCTGAGTCGACGACAGGCTCTTTCCAACATGTTCACCGGCAGTCTTGGCGCGACCGCTGTCGTAGGATCCGTTCATTCCGTGACGTCCGAGTGCCAGGCAGCAGCGATTCCGAATCCAGTCGCCCAGGAAAGGAATTCCGTCCTCATGAAAGTCGGCTCGCAACGAGGCGGCACGAGTAGGAAGAACTTAGAATACCTCGCCCGGCATGGCGTCTACAACATGGACGGAGGATCGCCGAAGAGTATCCGCGGGGGAGGATGGAATCTCGACGACTCAATCGCAAAGCGGGAAGCCTGCGAACACTTCGGCATCAGCCTCGATGCCTACCACCTCCCCTTGTCCTCGGCGGGAATCACGCGGGTCAGCATGCCCAATATTATGCTGGGAAAAAGCCCTGAAAGAGACCGTGAGATCGAGGTGATCCAGCAGATGATCTCTGTCGCTGGAAAAACAGAGGTTAGAACACTGAACTACAACACCACCATTCACCCGGTACTCCGGACAGGTCGCACATTGGACCCAAGCCGGGGCAACGTGCGTTACAGCACCTGGGACTACGAAAAAGCGCTCACTGAAAACCGCCCGAACATCGTCGAAAGTGAGATGTCCGTCGACGATGTCTTCGAGAACATTGCCTACTTTTTGGAGCGCGTCATTCCGGTAGCCGAGGAATACAGAGTCCGCCTTGCCAATCACATCGCGGATCCTCCGACCCCCTCAGGATTCGGAGGCATCACCCGCTGGAACAGTCCAGATGTCTTCGAAGGCATCAAACCTGTCTCTTATACACATCTGACGCTGC
>OJGU01001152.1_pt1 | contig 10736 bp, 7 predicted proteins | sample 1594741 | NCBI WGS metagenome assembly OJGU01 (sample SAMN05416841, study PRJEB24817) | seawater metagenome | isolation source: Sea water | place: Canada:Atlantic | collected 2013-07 | reverse complement strand
CCTTCACCGGTGGCGCTGCCGCGGGCCGAGAGGAGCTCGACCGTATCGCCCGAGCAGGGCGCCGCGACGCGTTCGAGTGCGGCTTGTCGCACCTGGGGCCACGGATTTCCGAGCGCGGTGGGTAGCCAGACGTCGGCCTGTTGCAGTGGCGCATGCTGGTACCCGAGGCTCGCAAGCCGCGGCGCATCCGACTCGCGCAGGGAGAAGCTCTGCGTCAGCGCGGCCGCGTCGGCCTCCGGCAGTCCCCGCAGGGAGAGCCACCCGAGGATTTCTCCCTGTTGTGAGCCCGTTGTCGCGGCCTGGAGCTGCGTGTGGGCCAACGCGCGAAGTGGCGCCGCCGCGTGCTCGGCATCGAGGGCGCCAAGACCCCGAACCGCAGCGACGCGGGCGCCGAACCGGGCGCTGGCGTTGGTCGCGACGGCGGACAACCGATCCACGAGCGCCCCGTCGTCCGCACCGACTCGCGCCCGAAACCGGAGCAGAGCGGGCAGGCGCGCGGCCTCCTTGTCGTCCGGGGGGTCGCCCAGAGCGGCGTCGAGCGCGGCATCGGTGGCCGCGATCACCGACTGGGCTGCGACCGCATCCCGTCTGGCCCGGTCGGCCAGGGTACGACGCAGCTCGCGTTCGAGCTCGGCCTGGCCACGGCCGATGAGGATCACCATCTCGCCGGCTCGGTCCGCAGGCTGGAGCCCAACCCAATCGGTCAGCAGCACGGCCCGCAGCTCGGGCGGAAGGGCGGAATCGCCGACCAGCGCTTGCAGGTGGGTCGTGGCGCTCGGCCCTTGCTCGAGCAACAGCACGCGCCACGGGTGGGCGACTTCGAGCAGGGGCGCCCCCGGATCCGCGTTGACCACCGCGCGTCGAAGCGCCTTCGCGAACCGCGGCAAGTCTTCGGGACGACGGAGCTCCGCGAGAACGCCCAACAAGCGGCGCTGCTCCGAAGGTCCGGGGGCGGGGACGGCGTCGATCCGAGCCCGCAGCGCGATTGCGGCGACCTCGGGATGAGACTCCAAGCGGGCGCGGGCCTGCAGGTAGGGCTTGGAGCTGTCCGAGACGATCGTCTCCACATCGGCCTCGGCCTGGGGTTGCGCATACGTCGGTTCGGCAGGCGTCGCCGGCTCGGCCCACGCCGCGAGGTTCAGCAGTGCCCAAAGCGCCCAGCAGTTCATCGCGCAGACGATAGCAAGCCTGCGCTCGGAGGCTTCGGATCTTCGGCCGGGCCCAGGCTTGTGTTGCGCCCAACGGGGGTCCAAAGTCGCCCGGCCATGGGTCCTGAGGCCTTCGACTTCGAGCTGCCGACCGAGCAGATCGCCCACGCGCCGGCCTCCGAGCGGTCCGCATCGAGGATGCTGGTGCTTGGAGACCCGCTGCGGCATCTGCATGTCCGCGACCTCCCCGCCGAACTTCCGCCCGACGCCCTGATGGTCGTCAACACCTCGAAGGTGGTTCCCGCGCGCATGCATGGCGTGCGCGCGGACGGCCGCAGTTTCGAGCTGTTGCTCTGCGCTCCGGGTCCGGGCCAAGGGGAGGGGGCGCAGGTCAAGGCGTGGGTCCGTCATGCGAAGAAACTCAAGCCCGGCGATGTCCTGGTCGTGGGCGTAGACGCGTTGAGCCTGGAGTTCGTCGGGACCGACGACATCGACCCAAGGGCGCGGGTGTTCACGGTGGTGCAAGGCGATGTCCTGGCTGCCTGCGAGCGCGCTGGAGAAGTTCCGCTCCCGCCGTACATCGCCCGGCCCGACGGTCCCTCGGCGCAGGATCGGGACCGCTACCAGACGGTGTTTGCATCCGCGCAGGGCTCGGTGGCCGCGCCGACCGCCGGCCTGCATCTCGACGAGGCGATGGTCGCTGCGCTCGATCCGGCTCGCGTCACGCTGCACGTGGGCCCGGGAACGTTCCTCCCCATGGAGGCTCAGGACGTTCGCGATCACCGGGTGGGCGCCGAGCGTTATGCGATCGATGCCGACAACGCGGCTCGGATCCAGGCCGCACGGGACGCAGGGCGTCCGATCGTCGCGGTCGGCACCACGGCGACTCGGACGTTGGAAGCGCTGGGGCAGGGGGGGCGGCCGATCGTCGCCGGTGCTTCACAGACCGACCTGATGATCACTCCCGGGTACAAGTTCCAGGTGGTCACCCATCTGTTGACCAACTTCCACCTCCCACGCAGTAGCCTCCTGATGCTGGTTTGCAGCCTGGGAGGCCGCGAGCGGGTGCTGGCCGCCTACGAAGAAGCCGTTCGTGAGGGCTATCGTTTCTACAGCTATGGGGACTGCATGCTCGTATGTCCCTCGCAGGCAGGTCCATGACCGATACCCACGACACGTCCTCCACGCTCGAATCGCTCCCTCATCCTCAGGAGGTCCTCGACGCGCCAAGTCCCGCACAGGAGGGTCCGGTTGGCTCGTTCGTCGAGGTCGCCCGCAGCGGCGATGCGCGCAGCGGTGTGTTGTTCACCGCGCACGGCCCGGTGCAGACCCCGGTGTTCATGCCGGTGGGCACCTATGGCGCGGTCAAAGGACTGACCCCACGCGATCTCAAGGCCACCGGGGCTCAGATCGTGCTCGGCAACGCCTATCACCTCGCGCACCGCCCCGGCCCGGAGCTGATCGAAGCCCACGGAGGACTGCACGGCTTCATGGGGTGGGACCACGGCATCCTCACCGACAGCGGCGGCTATCAGGTCTTCAGCCTCCGCGGCCTGCAGAAGATCGACGACACCGGCGTCGACTATCGAACTCACTTCGACGGGTCGAAGCACCGCATGACCCCTCGGAGCGTGCTCGAGGTGGAGGCCAAGCTGGGCTCGGACATCGCCATGATCCTCGATCACTGTCCGCCCGGGGACGCAGACCGACCCCTCATGCGCGCGGCGATGGAGCGAACCACGCGATGGGCCCGGGAGGCTGCGGAGCTACGCGAGCAGATCTTGGCCCCGACCCAGATGTGCTTCGGCATCGTGCAAGGCGGCACCGACCTCGAGCTTCGCGAAGAACACCTGGGACAGATCGCCGAGCTGGGTTTCTCCGGGCTGGCGCTGGGTGGCCTGTCGGTGGGAGAGCCGACCGCGGCGATGCACGCGACGATGGCCGCGGTCGCCCCGAAGATGCCCACCGACAAGCCGCGCTATGTGATGGGGATCGGTACCCCGCCGGATCTCGTGGCGGCCGTGCGGAGCGGTGTCGACATGTTTGACTGTGTGATGCCGACCCGCCATGCGCGCAACGCTCAGCTGTTCACGTGGGCCGGGAGGATGAACATCCGCCGGGCTGAACACCGCGACGACCTGCGCCCGATCGACGATCGGTGTGCCTGCGAGTGCTGCACGACCACGAGCCGCGCGTACCTGCGCCATCTGCACCGCCAGAACGACCCTCTGTATGGGCGGCTGGCGACCATTCACAACCTGTTCTTCTACGCCCAGCTCATCGCTGTGCTGCGACAGGGGCTCCGGTCCGGCACGTTCGACGCCGTCCTGGCTTCGATTCAGCCCATGCTCGACACCTACGCTCCGCGATGAGGATCCGCGCCGCGCGAGGGAATTCGCGTGCGCATCCGGCGGATTCGGGGCTGGGCGTCGAAAAGCGTCGCGATTCCAGAGGGTTCACCTCGGAACGTTCGCGTTTCACGCCTTGACCACGCAAACGCCCCTCTGCTACTTCCCGGCGGCTGCGCGGTGCAGCCCGTCAGATGGGCGGGCACGCTCGCTTAGTCTCCGGACACGCCATGACCACCTCCCTCATCAACCTCGCTGCTGGGCTTCACGGCACCGCGCCCGCGCTGCTCGCCGAAGGCGGCCCGCCCAGCTTCCTGGGGAACCCGATGTTCATGATGGTGATCATGTTCGCCATCATCTACTTCATGGTCCTGCGGCCGATGAGCAAGCAGGAGAAGGACCGCAAATCGCGGGTCGAAACCCTGAAGAAGGGCGACGAAGTCGTTCTCAATGGCGGCATCCTGGGCCGAATCTCGAGCATCGATGACACCATCGCGATGGTCGAGATCGCGGATCGCGTGAAGATCCGGGTCCTCAAGAAAGACATCTCCGATACCCGTGCTGCCGTCCTGGAGAAAGACGCCAAGGACAGCAAGGACAAGGGTAAGGACAAAGACAAAGGCGAAAGCAAGGACGCAAAATCGGCCAGCTAGGCCCGTTTTCGCCGACCAAGGACATTTCCCATGCGTAGGTTTCTGAAGCTCAAGGCCCTCGGCCTGCTGCTGCTGGTCGTCGCTGCGACGCTGGCGGTGCTGCCGTCGGTCGTTCCCAACGCGCAGGAGCGGTTGCCCTCGTGGATCACCTCCACGTTCACCCGCACCTTCAAGCTCGGCCTGGACCTCCAGGGCGGCCTTCACCTCGAATACTCGGTCGGCGTCGACGAGGCGCTCGAGAACAAGCTCGATGGCATGGCCGCCGAGCTCGAGGCGTCGTTCGCCGACAAGAAGGACGTGCGCCCAACGGTGGAGCGGGTGGGCACGGACACGTTGCTCATCCGGTTCGACGAGCCAGAGCAGGTCGCGTTGGCGACGGACGACGTGATGGGGCCGGTGTACGGCTTGCTTCAGCGCGCCGACGCACCCGATGACGGTGTCCCGAGCGAGGCTGAGGGGGTCATCACGCTGAAGATGCCCGAAGCGATGCTCACCGAGACGCGCTCGCAGACCGTCAACACCGCGCTCGAAACGGTGCGCAAGCGGGTCGACGCCATGGGCGTCGCCGAGCCGAACATCTACCCGAAGAACCGCCAGATTGTGGTCGAGCTCCCGGGACTGTCGGATACCAGCACCGAGGCGCTCGCGGCATCTTCCCAGGCCAGCGACCGAATCCGCGACGTGCTTTCCGCCGCGGGTGCCCAGCAAGTCTTGGTCTCCGAGGTCCGCGGCAACCCGTGGGCGTTCAAGATCACGCTCACCGACGCCAACTCGCGTGAAGCCCTGGAGCAGGCGTTCGCCGGCAAGATGACTGAAGCCCTGGTCATCGTCGATGACCGGCTCCCGTTCGAGCTGCAGATTCTCGAGGACGACCCCGCGGTTCAGGCCGACATCGCCAGCGACGTGCTGACGCTGACCGAGGGCGCCCAAGAGTCGGTGCTCGAGGACAGCAGTGACTTCCGCCGCCTCCTGAAGATCATCGAGCGCCAAGCGGTGCTCACGATGCACCTCGTCGACGACGAGCGTCCCTTTCGCGAAACCGGCAAGCCCTACCTCAAGGCGCTGTTCGAGGCCGGCTACGTCACCGAAGGCATGGGCATCTCGGTCAACCCCGAGCGCGACTACGGTCGCGACAACGGCGTGACGGTCAAAGAGCCCTACGCCTACCTGGCGAAGGACAAGAAGACGCTTCAGAACTTCTTCGCGAGCCTGCCGCCACAGTGGCGCCTGCCGCCCGACCGCACGGTCTACTTTGGCCCCACGCCCATCGTCACCCGGCGCGGCGAAGAGCCCGAGATCCTGTACCGGACCTACATCCTGCACACGCGGGCTGGAGTCACCGGGGACAAGATCAACAACGCCAGCGTCCAGCCCGACCAACAGACCGGGCAGCCGCAGGTCGCAGTGGAGCTCAACCGTCAGGGCGCCAACCAGATGGAGGACCTGTCGGGCAACAACATCGGTCGCAAGATGGCCATCGTCCTCGACGATGAGGTCCGCTCCGACCCGATCTTCAACGACCGCCTCAGCGGCAACTTCGTCATCACGCTGGGCAGCTCGCCCGGTAAGACGGTGCGCGAAGAGGCCAACGACCTGGTCAAGGTGCTCAAGTCCGGCTCGCTGCCGGCGCGCCTGCAAAAAGAGTTCGAGATTCGCGTCGGTGCCGACCTCGGCAAAGAGTCTGTCGAGCAGGGCTTCTTGGCCTTCGTCGTCGGCCTCGTGGCCGTCATCGTCTTCATGTTGTTCTACTACCGGGGCTCCGGGCTCATCGCTGTGTTCGCCCTGGTGCTCAACATGGTGCTCATCCTGGCCGCGATGGCGTTCTTCGGCGCCACGCTGACGCTTCCAGGGATTGCCGGGGTCGTATTGACCATCGGCATGGCGGTCGATGCCAACGTGATCGTGTTCGAGAGGATTCGTGAGTACGTCCGCGAGGGCTTCACGGCTCGGGCCGCCATCGAGTCCGGCTACGACCGCGCGTTCACCACGATCCTCGACGCTCAGCTGACCACGGCCATCGCGGGCCTGGTGCTGTACCAGTACGGTTCAGGCCCGATTCAGGGATTCGCAGTCACGCTGATGATCGGTATCGGAACGTCCATCTTCACGGGCGTCTGGTGCAGCCGCCTGTTCTTCGACTTCCAGTCGAACCGCCGCGGTTTCGACAAGGTGTCCATCTAAGGGGAGGGGAATCAGACGATGTCCGACTCCAAGAAACAGAAGTTCTTCGAACTCATCCCCTCGGGGACGCAGATCGCATTCATCGCGAACCGTTGGCGCTACATCACGGTCTCCATCGTGCTGGTGCTCGCGTCCTTCGCAGCCCTGGCCTACAACCAGGCCACGACGGGCTCGATTCTCAACTTCGGCATCGACTTTGCCGGAGGCTCACAGGTCCGCTTGCGGTTCGAGGCCGACAAGGACCCCGGGGTCGATGCCATTCGAGATGCGCTCGAGGAGGCAGGGTACGAGAGCAGCTCGGTTGTCACCGTGCCCGACTCTGAGCACGAAGTGCTCGTGCGGGTGAAGGAGACGCTCTCGATCGACGACGCCAAGGTCGAGGCCTGCAAAGCCGCCGTGCAGACCGTCCTGCGGGTCGACGGCAGCGGGACCACCGAACTGCTCAGCTTCAACCACCCACCGGGTGGATCCAAGTTGTTCTTCGGGTACGACGCCGAACCCAACTACAAAGACCTGGAAAACAAGGTCAACGATGCGGGCTGTCAGGGCACCGCAGACAAGGGCTTCGGCGCCAAGGAGGGCGAGAGCCCGGCCGAGTTCGCGCTCATCGGCGTGGGCTCGAAGATCCGAAAGGAGTTCGACGCCAAGTTCGGCGTTGGAGCCGTCGCTGAAATCGTCCGCTCGGAGACGGTGGGCGCGAAGGTCGGTGGCCAGCTGAAACAAGATGGCGCCAAGTCGATGCTCTACGCGATCGGCTTCATCTTCCTGTTCGTCATGATCCGCTTCGACCTCCGGTTTGCACCCGGCGGCATCGTTGCACTCACCCACGACGCCATCCTGGTCATCGGGGCGTTCGCCATCACGGGGAAGGAGTTCAACCTCCAGACCATCGCCGCGATCCTGACGGTCATCGGCTACTCGATCAACGACACCATCGTGGTGTTCGACCGGGTCCGGGAGCGGGTCGCGTTGCATCGCGACGAGCCGATTGAGAAGGTCACCAACGACGCGCTCAACGACACGCTGTCGCGAACGATCCTCACATCGGGCACCACGCTGCTCGTCGTGCTCGCGACGTTCTTCATGGGTGCCGGACCGATCAAGGACTTCGCGTTCGCGCTGATCATCGGCGTGCTCGTGGGCACCTTCTCGTCGCTCTACATCGCGACGCCGGTGTTCCTTTGGGTCAACAAGCGCTTCTACGGAGGTCGGGGTCACCTCGTCGACATCGAGAAAGAGGGCACCGGCACGTTGCTCTCGGGCTCACCGGGCGAGGAGGGCGGAAGCCCGGACAACCCCGACGTGGTCGATGCGACCGAAGCCGCGCCAGCCGAAGACGGCGGGGGGTCCCGCAAGAAGACCCGGCGACGACGGCGTCGACCGCGACCGGCCAGCGAAGACTAGGCCGCCACCGCGCGCGGAAAGGGAGATCTCCAGGTTGGAGGTCTCCCTCTTTTCGTTCTGGGACCGTTTTTCGGACCGTGGAGCCTGTCCTCACGCAGCGATGCACCTGCTCGCCTGCGAGGTCGCGAGTAGGATGCGGCGTGCCCCCGGACGCTCCACCCACGCCAGCGCCGGAGCCTCCCACCGCACCCACGGTGGTGCTGCGGCGAGAGGGCCGGCCCGAAGCGCTCGACCAACGAGCCGCGGCTCTGCGGGTGCATCCCTTGGCGCTCGAGCTGTTGTGGGCTCGGGGGGTGGAAGACGAGGCCGATGTCCGCCGGATGCTGGCGCCGACCCTGGGCCAGCTGCGGCCCCCACACGCGATGGCCGGATTTCCCGAGGCCCTCGAGTTGTTGGTCGTGGCCAAGCGGGAAGGGTGGCGGGTCGGTGTCTTCGGCGACTACGACGTCGATGGGGTGACCACGGCGACCATTCTCGCCGGCTACCTGGAGGCGCTGGGGGTCGAGGTTGTCGTCCGCGTTGCCCATCGCGACCGTGGCTACGGGTTTGGCGTGCCCGATGCCGAGGCGCTCCATCAAGCCGGAGCCCGCCTCGTGTTGTGCGGAGACACAGGGACCTCGGACATCGAGGCGCTGTCCTGGCTGCGCGAGCACGACGTCCGCTCGGTCGTCATCGATCACCACCAAGTCCCCGAGGTCGTCCCGCCGACGGACGCGTTGATCAACCCTCACCAGCCCGGGTGCGGCTTTCCGTTCAAGGGGCTGTGCTCTGCCGGGGTCGCGTTCTATCTGTGCGCTGGCCTGAGAACCCGGCTGGCCAAGGACGGTGACACCGGGCTCCCCGATCCCCGCACGCTGCTCGACCTGGTCGCGCTCGCGACGGTCTGCGACATGATGCCGCTGACCGACGAGAACCGGGTGCTGGTTTCGGCGGGGCTTCGGCATCTGGAGCAGCGGGGACGGCCCGGGCTCAGCGCTCTGCTCGAGCGCGCCGGCGTCGAGGTCGGGGAGTCGCTCGATGAGGCGCACCTGGGCTTCAAGCTCGGTCCCCGGATCAACGCGCCGGGCCGGCTGGGGACGGCCGAGCCCTCGCTCGCTTTGCTGCGGGCCCGCACGGACTCCGAGGCCGGACCCCTGGCGGACCGGGTCGAGATGCTCAATGCCCAGCGAAAGAGGCAGACCGAATCGATCTCGGCCGAAGCGACGGCGTTGATCCAGGCAGAGCCGGCGAACGAGACTCGGGCCGGGCTCGTCGTTGCGCACGAACGCTGGGCGCCGGGCGTGGTCGGTATCGCGGCCAACGGGCTCGTCGAACGCTTCAACCGACCGGTCGCGGTCCTGGGGATGAACAGCGACGGCCTCGCGCGAGGTTCGGTCCGCAGCTGCGACGGCGTCGACGTTCGGGCCGCACTGGCCGAGTGTGCCCCCCTGCTCGAACGCTTCGGCGGGCACCGGGAGGCGGCGGGCCTCACCGTGAAAGCCGAGCGGATCGAGGAATTCTCGGAGGCGTTCGCCGCCGCGGTGGCAACGCAGCGGGCGGAGGTGCCTGCGCGGCCCGACGAGGAGTGCGTCGACCTCGAGCTTCCGCTGGCTGCGATCGAACCGGAGCTGTGCGCCATCATCCGGAGCGCCGGACCGTTTGGCGTCGGTTTCGCGCCACCTCGCTTCATTGCCCGCAATTGCGAGGCGCAGCGCGTTCGGGTGCTCAAGGAGCGTCACATCGCGCTGACGCTCGCTCAGGGCAAGGATCGGGCAGAGGCGATCGGGTTTGGCATGGCGCAGCAGGAGCCTCCGCGCGGAAGCCGGGTGGATGTGGTGTTCGTGCCGCAGCTGGATGTCTTCCGCGGAGTCACCCGCGTGAAGCTGCACTTGCAGAGACTGTGGCTCTCGCTTTGACGCTCGAAAACTCCCAATGCTAAACCTTGGGCATGCGCTTGATCTCCGTTGGCATCGGTCTTGGCCTTTGCGTCGTCTCGGGATGCGGCCTTCGCAGTGACCCCTTGTTCATCGCGGACACCGACGTTGGTTCGAGCGCCACCGACACGATGGACACGGACGAGTCCGGGGATGCCTCGGAGAGCAGCGGCGAGCCCGGCGACTTTCCGCCTCCGGTCGAAGGACGCGCGGGTTCGTGCACCAACCCGATCGAGCTCCCGACGACCGACAGCTCGGCGTCGGGCGAGCTCCGCGGGCCCGGCCTGTACACGACCGAGTGCGGCGCTGCCGAAGGACTCGAGGATGTGTACTCGTTCACCCCGGTGGGCGCGACCGACGTCACGCTCACGTTCGACTCCGCACAGAACGACTTCGCTCCCATCGTGCGGGTGACCGAGAACGCCTGCGGCGAGGAGGCCACCGTCCTGCGTCAATGCACCGACCAGTGGACGGTCGACAACAAGCGTCACTTCCTCGCGTTCGGCAACCGCACCTACTACATCGCCGTCGACTCCTCCGGTGGCGGGGGCAACTACGCCTTCGACGTCTCGTTGGAGCCCGTACCGCTGCAGGAGTGCGACATCCACCCGGAGACCATCACCCAGAACCTGGGGTCGCGGTTCCTGTGGGAAAACGAGTTTCCCGGCGGGCAGGGCACCGCAGATTCTCAGTGCGGCGGTGTTGGCAGGGAGAACGTGTTCCCGATGGAAATCTTCTCGCCCGGCACGGTGTCGATCACCGCGACCGGCCTCGGCGCGTATCGGCCGCTGATCAGTGTGCGCACCAACTGCAGCGCGCTGACCGAATCGGAGTGCATCAGCGACCAGCTGCTGGGCACCCCCGGGTTCGCGTTCCTGTCGGTGTTCCTCGAGCCCGGATCGTACTTCCTGTCGATCGACTCACTCACGCTCGACGAGGGTGGCTACGCCCTCGAGGTCGACTTCGGCTGATCGCAGCTGCGACCCCATCCGCGAGGGGCTAGGGGCCGTCCCCAATTCGATGAAACGGCCATGGCGGCGCCCCCAGAGCCCATGCCGTCGTTCCTCATCGGTTGCTTGTGCCCGACAA
>OJGU01001151.1_pt1 | contig 10747 bp, 9 predicted proteins | sample 1594741 | NCBI WGS metagenome assembly OJGU01 (sample SAMN05416841, study PRJEB24817) | seawater metagenome | isolation source: Sea water | place: Canada:Atlantic | collected 2013-07 | reverse complement strand
CTCGTCGGCAGCGTCAGATGTGTATAAGAGACAGCTTCTAGCGAAACTGGGGCTGAGGCGGCCTGGGCCTTGCTGACGATTGAGTTGAAGGCAACCGCCCCCAGAGAGGAGCTGAGTCCGTAAAGAAAATCACGGCGGTTTAAATTCGCAAACTTTTGCATTTTAATCTGCTTTCTCGTTCCATCCCGCTGTTGTTAAACAGCCATCAAATCCGTTCGACACTTCTAGACTGACCCGACAATCAGTAAACAAACAAAAACTCATTGCTATTAAACAACAAAAGACACATATCAGCCAAAGCGCGGGTTTCAGCATCAACATCCGCCGCCTTCAAATCGGGAACATACGACTCGAACACCGGCAGAATCTCTTCGTATTCAAAGGGTTTCCCCGAAAACTCCTCTACCAAGGACCTAGTGATCTTGACGGGATACTCAACTGGCATTGGAGTCACCTGACGATGATGCGCTTCCATTTCCGTCACATAATTCTCCATGCGTGACACCTCAGCCCGACTTGGAGTCCGCCCGTAAACTAAGCGGAACGCACGTTCAATCCTCGCATCAAGATTCTGTTCATCCGCCATCAGGCGGCGAGCAAAGGCGATCGAACGATCTGTCATTAGATCGCTGTTCAACAGGGTGAATGCCTGGGGAGAGACCGAAGCTGAATGGCGCGCCTCACACGATTCATTAGGATTCGGTTGATTAAAGATCTCGAGAAAGGGATCCGCTTGGCCTCGGACACGATAAGCATAGATACTCCGTCGATTTCGTTGGGACGGCGTTCGGGACGGTTGAAAGGCGGGAGCAATCGAGAATTGAATCATTCTCGGCTGAAGCGCCACTTCCATGTTTATCTCTGGATTTACGGGCAATCCACCGAGAGTTCGATTCAGTTCGCCACTGATCGCCAGCATCCCATCACGAAGTTCCTCGGCGGTCAGTCGGCGAGTGGGAAAAAAGGCCAAGAGGGTATTATCAGGATCCTCCACCTCAAGAGCGTTAAGATCGTCGCGCTGACTCGATTGCATATAGGTCTCGGAACTCATAATCAAACGATGCATTCGTTTGATCGTCCATCCATTCGCCACAAAATCCGTCGCCAACCAGTCGAGTAATTTTGGATGGGTCGGCTTGCTTCCTTTGGCTCCAAAATTGTTCGGGTTTCCAGCCACGGCACGACCAAAATGATATCCCCAAATCCGATTCACCATCGACCGAGCAGTCAAGGGATTCTCCGCTCGAGCGATCCACTTAGCCAATGCCAAGCGGCGCCCTGTTAATTCCTCTCCAATAACGTACGGATCCTTTCCTGTGAGGCTCACGGGCACAGCCGTAGCACTCAGGACTCCTGGCTCGACTTTTTCGCCTCGAGCTTCTAAGGCCCCCCCAACAAAGATGTGGCTATCAGGTCGCCAATCATAATCGATACTCTTAGGCATTCGAAGTTTTCGGGCATTGAGGAATTTCGGATCTGGTCCGTTGTAGACACTCTGAACCATGGGCTGAAATCGTTCTAAGCGCCGGTTCCAGATCCACTCGTCTTGCTCCCGAACCTTAAGACGTCCCTGGTCTACGTAGTTTAGGCCAACATGCCTTGGCGGCTTCTTTTCGTCGGGCAATGTCTTGCGGTCTGCATGCGAGACATAGTCTAATCCATTTTCATCAAACCATTGCCGTGCCGCCGTTTCTCGTTTTTCGATCAAGGCATTCTTCTTCTCGACAGCAAACCCCTTCAAACGTTTGACCAGGGCCTTGTTTTCTTCAAAGCCAACATGGTTTTCGCGGTCAAGAAACGGGGCAGAGCGTTCAGCGATCTGAGTCCCCGCAAATGCCGCATAGAAACGATAGTAGTCCTTAGTCGGCAGCGGATCGAACTTGTGATCGTGGCACTTGAAGCAACGCATTGTCGTCGACAAGAACGTTTGCCCTACCGCGTTCACGACATCGTCAATGTAGAGTTGCCGTGCCTCGGGTGCCTTCACCATCGCAGGATCCCACGGCCCCATACGCAAGAATCCAGTAGCGACGAGCAATTCTGGATCCTTGTTGTCTTCGGCCTGCTGCTCCCAGAGTTCGTCACCTGCAAGTTGCTCCAATATGAACTGATCATAGGGCTTATCATCGTTAAATGCCCGAATCACATAGTCACGAAAACGCCACGCGTTCGAACGCTCATAGTCGTTAGAAAACCCACCCGTATCCGCATATCGCACAACGTCCAACCAGTGCTGTCCCCAACGCTCACCGTAGTGCGGACTCGCTAATAGCCGATCAATGAGATTGCCCCAGGCACTGGTCGAATCATCGGCCCATTCCGCGAGGAACAAATCCAACTCGTCTGGGGTAGGCGGCAGTCCGGTCAAATCCAACGAAGCCCGGCGCAATAAAGTCACCGGGTCTGCGGTTCTTGCAGGATCAAAGCCCGCCTCGGCCAACCGCGCCCTCACGAAGGCATCGATTGGACTAGGGCCCTCCAATGGAGTCGCTGGTGGCACGGGCTTCTCGACCGCTTGGAAGGCCCAAATATCATCGTCTTGATACCGTCGATAGGTCCATTCGCCTGCCGTTCCGCCCGACGTTTTTACCAGCACCCCATCTTCGGTTCGCACTCGTTCGCGCTCTGATTGTTGAATGGCAGCCTGAGTTTCCTCACCGGGCCATGGCGCTCCTAGTTCAATCCATCGCTCTAACCACTGAATCTGACGATCGGTTAAACGGTCGTTCTCCTTTGGTGGCATCTCTAGATCTGGATCCTCCCAGCGGACGGCGCTCAGCAAGAGACTCTTAGACGGAGCCCCAGGAACAAGCGTGTTGCTATATTCATCGCCTCCCTCAAGAAACCGCTCTCGGGTGGTTAGATCCAAGCCCCCTTTGATCTTGTCAGGCTGCCCGCCATGACAGGCAAAACACTTTTCGGTTAACAATGGCTTCACCCGGAGCGTGAACAGCGACTCTCCTTCAGTCACCGCGAACGCAGTCTCCCCGTTCGATAGGCCGAGGAGAAGCATAAGAAATCCAATCGCTCCATTTCGCATACGCATTATCATTTCCTCAAATTCTAGACTATGTTGGCCTCCAAGGCCTCCAAAGCAGCGGTTTTGTCGAGCGCCTGGATCGCGTCAACAATAGCAACATGTTCGCTCCAAATATCCTTAAACGTTTTCAACCTCGAGTAGGTCATCCGAATTCGCACCGCGATCGACAGCCAAATGGCCTCCAAATCCGCAGAGCCCGCCCGATGAATCAGATATCGATGCAAGGCCATGTCGCTACCAGCAATCGCTGCCATGTCCTTTTTCTCACAGGCTCGATCCATCCCATCGAGAATCTCTCGCATCGCCCTAAAATCTTCGTCCTCTAAGTGCCCCCAAATCGTATCAAGGGCTCGAACCTCAATCTGGCGGCGTAGTGAAATCAGCAATTCGCGATCTTCGTTGACGGTTGGGGTCCCTACCCTCACCCCGACGTTGGGCTTGTAAATCAGCGCCCCTTCTTGGGTGAGTTGCAAAAGAACGTCCCTGATGGGACCACGGCTAGTCCCAAAACGTTCGGCCAGCTTTGCCTCGCGAAGGGGAGCATTCGGCGGAAGCTGGTCCGACAGTATCTCGTTCCGCAATTGATCAGCGATCTGCTCGCGAACGGAACGCACAGGTTGAGAAGATAGGCTCATCGTAAGTTAGCTGATCCCCCCATCCTGCAAGAGCTGATTGTAGATTGTCAACAATCCTTGTTAAGAATAATCATCACGCTCTCCTCTGTCTCGAGGGCCGGTCAGGCAGAGTTTGACAGATTGACTAGTGATCAGTAACTCATCTCTATGGATGCAACAATAGGAACACCATTCTCAGCTAGTGCCACTCGAGTCCTACTCTGCGGAGCCGGCGAACTCGGAAAGGAGGTTGCTATTGAACTTCAACGACTAGGTGTCGAAGTGATTGCGGTGGACCGCTATGCCAACGCTCCAGGAATGCAGGTGGCAGACCGATCGCACATCGTATCCATGCTTGATGGGCCTAAGCTCAGGGAAATCATCGAAAAAGAACGCCCTCACTTCGTCGTTCCCGAAGTTGAAGCGATTGCCACCGACACGCTAGCAGACATCGAAAACGAAGGCCTTGCGACGATCATCCCAACCGCTAGGGCGACTCAGTTAACGATGAACCGCGAAGGAATTCGACGTCTGGCTGCGGAGGAACTCAAGCTCACGACATCCCCCTATCGCTTTGCCGCCACCGAAGCGGAGTATCAACAAGCCGTCAGAGAGATCGGCTTGCCCTGTGTTGTGAAACCTATCATGTCCTCCTCTGGCAAAGGACAAAGCACACTCAAATCCACCGAAGACATTGCCCCGGCATGGAAATATGCCCAAGAAGGAGGGCGAGCGGGCGCGGGGAAAGTGATTGTTGAAGGATTTATCGAATTTGACTACGAGATCACCCAACTCACTATCCGTCATGTCAATGGCACAAGTTTTTGCGAGCCCATCGGTCACATCCAAGTCGATGGCGACTATCGAGAATCATGGCAACCACAAGCCATGTCTGAAACCGCTCGCGCCAGGGCTCAAGACTACGCTCAACGAATCACCGAAGGCTTAGGAGGACGAGGAATATTCGGGGTCGAACTTTTCATCAAAGGTGAAGAGGTGATTTTTTCTGAAGTCTCACCACGCCCCCACGACACAGGGATGGTTACGATGATTTCACAAGATCTCTCCCAATTCGCGCTCCACGCCAGAGCCATCCTCGGCCTCCCTATCCCGAATATCCAGCAACATGGCCCAAGTGCCTCGGCCGTCATTCTTGTCGAGGGCGAGAGTCAAGAAACATCGTTCGGCAATCTCAACCAAGCCCTGAGCGAACCAGACACCCAACTCCGTCTCTTCGGAAAACCCGAAGTGTCAGGAAAACGCCGTATGGGCGTCGCCATTGCCCGTGGAGATTCGATCGAGTCGGCTCGAACAAAAGCACGCACGGTCGCCAGCGCGACCCGAGTAGCGCTCTAAAGTCAGTATTCCCCTCCAAGCATTTCCGCGATTACATGAACCCTCCGTACCGCCGCTCGGCGCGGCGTTCGATATGATCCGATGCATCCTCGGCGGAGCTTTCGACATTCAACATAGACCGGGCCGAAGTTTTTTGCAGCCAAGCACAAGCAAGGCAAACGAAGACAGCCAGAGAATCAAATGCGAGATCAGCCGAGCTCGAAAGTTCTTGGACGGACGGCGAACGTGCCAAGAGAACACTGCAAATCCTAAACTCAGTCAGGGACGAACCCGGTTTACTCAAGTCCCAGCTTCGGGTGATCGAGGTCTAGTGCGTACATGATCTGATTGTAGTCATAGCGCGGCGTCGGTGTGCTCGTTCCCGAAAACGTTGTCGCATAGGTTCCTTCAAAAAAGATCACTCGCCCCTCGTCTTGATCAAAAAACGGTTGATGAGCCGGATTATAGAACGAGTATTTATCATGTGAGACCACCCGCGTGGCATTGCCCCAAGGCCCTTCGAGCGAAGTTGATTCAGCGTACCAGATTTCTCCCAGAAACGAATTCTCCCCCCCGACCTGGCCAGCAATCATGACCCACCGATTCCGATAGGCATTCCAATGAACGCTCCCTGAATCGACATAGATCAAGGTCTCTTCGTCACGCAAGCAAAGGTGCGCCTCACGATTTGATAGATGCCCCCCATCGACCAAAGCGTGCATCTGTCTGGCTCCCAGAGCGTCTGTATTTCGCTTCCACCCCCAGACGGGACGCCCCGCTTCATCCCGCTCAATATCCGGTGCGTCTTCTCGATACCGAGTCCCTTCTCGAAGACAAGTAAACGCTTCGTATTCCGTCACGGATTTGATCGAGTCCTCAGCCGCCTGGACTCGAACACTCGGAAAGGGACGACAGAAATAGATATAGTCATTCATCTCTGCTTCGTAAGCCAAGGCCTGACCTCGCGGATACAGCATTGCATCATCATCCAACCGGAGCCATTTCTCAAAGGTCCGTGTGCCCTCATTGAATCGCAACAAACCATGCTCATACTGTTCCCCCAGTGATTTCACACGCGAGTAGTGTCCAAAGAGGCTCCCACCTGAGGGCGATTTCAATCCAAAGAGGCCATGCATCCAAACCGCCCCGGGGCCGGCGACCGGTGTCATTTCCCTGGAAAACCCGTTCTCATCCACAAAGTACGTCAGATCAATCCCTCGAAACGGAGAAAGCCCCCCTCGGGAGGGCAGTTCTGAAACGGCCCCGGAAGTCTTGAACTGGCCCAATGGATAAAGCGGCCGATTGGTATCCCCCCAGAACCAATAAATCTTATCTCGAAAAACCACCGTCTGCACAGTGTCCTGCCCAACCACATCGCCATTGAGCAGCGGATTGGCAACGGGCATCTCTAGCTCCAAGAGCCAACTATCTCGATAAACACCCTGACCGGTAATCCGATACAAACGTTCCGCGACATTATCCCGAATGATTTCAATCGTCGCAGAGCTGCCAGGTTTCGTCTTCAAGACCTTTCCTCGGCTTCCGAAACCATCCTTGGGAAAGTGATAACCATGACTAAAAATCTCGAAAAAGACCTCTCGATTCATCAAGCCAGGCTCATCAAAGGCAATCCAACCGGCACTATCCGTGACGAAGCGAACCTTCGATACCGTCGTCAACTCAACCATTGGCACACCGCGCCCCGTTTCGCTATCAACGAGGTGAATCCCAAAATAGCGCCCTGATTCCCTACTCTCGGCCCCATTCGTAGCAACGGCCATTTGAAGGGAGGCTACGGACAACAAAATCAGTAGTACATTCTTCATACCCCTATTCTAAGATCGGAGCAACACGACTTGGAACTAAGAAAATAATGTTCCTTTGACGGAATCAAAGCGCTCCCCCTTACGCTCAGCCGACAATGCGCACAGATTCTCACAAGCCATTCAATCTAAATCGTCTGAATCCATTCGGAGACGTCGTCGCAACAGAACTTTGATGGCTGGCGACGGCGCCGATCGCAAGGCGATGTCGCGATGCCGCTGTGCCAGCTCGATCTTCCCACAGCGACGATTCAGATCAGCCAGGACCGCTGACCATAAAAAGGAGCCCGTCAACCACGTAGGAGGTTCGAAGCCCTCGAGGATTCTGAGCCCTTCGGCGGGGCTCTTCCATTCGGCAACAGCCACCGCTTGATTCAATTTGTGAACAGCAGACGGAGCCACCTGGTTCAGCAGCGAATAGCAGGCGACAACGCGATCCCAACGGGTCTCCTTAAAACTTGCGGCGAGGCAATGTTCTGCCGCGATCCCAGCTTCGGCGTGGTAACGAGAAAAATCATCGCCTCCCGCGGATCTCGCTAACCAAGCCATTCCCGTTCGAATTCGGTCCCGATCCCAAAGGGACCGATCCTGCTCTTCCAGCAGTAAGAGTCCTCCTGAGGCATCCTGTCGAGCCCCCAATCTCGCCAAGTGCAAATGCATGAGAGCCAGCAAGGCATAGGACTGAGGGACTTGCCCTATGGGATGCTCCACTAACAATGTCGTCAAACGAATGGCTTCGTCACACAGTTCCCGCCGAATCGAATCCTCGGCATGCGAAGAAAGATACCCCTCCGTGAAGAGCAAGTACAAGACTCGGCTAACGGAAGGGAGACGTGCGACGTATTGCGTCCCGCTGAGCTCTCCAGGATGAACAAAAACCGTCCGTAAGCGCGATCGTGCTCTACCAAGCCGCTTGTAAACATTCGCCTCAGAGGTAAACAAACGATGGGCAATCTCACCAACGTCGAAGCCACAGAGCGACTTAAGAGCGAGCACGAGTTGAGATTCCAAAGGAATTGCTTCATCACAGCACACGAAGAGCATCCGCAGCACGTCATCCCTCACCTCCTCTGGAAGAAATGCCGGGGCGGCATTCTCAAACGTCTCGGCGTCCGCAACACCTCGCTCCTCAAGGATTCGAGATCGCCCGGCACGCTGGCGCAGCTCGCCCATTAGGTGATTGTGGGCTACCCGAAAAAGCCAGGCAGATGGATTCTCTGGCACGCCGCCTCGGGTCCACGTTTCCAGCGCTCTCAACAAGGCAGCCTGAGCCGCGTCCTCAACGTCTTCAATAAAAGACACACCCACCCGGCACGAAAGTACGGCAACCAATTTGCCGTACTCGTGCCGAAAGAAGTGTTCGACGAAATCAGGTGGGGTCAAGGAGTGTCGATAGGTCTGATTTCAACACTGGAGCCAGGCATTCCCACACCCGGACTTTCTCGGACCACTTCCATGGCCTCTTCCATACTCTCAGCAGCAATGATCATATAGCCGCCTACGATTTCCTTGGTTTCAACAAAGGGCCCATCGGTCGCCCCGTCGGCGGAAACGACCTTGCCCGATTCGTTCAGTTTCCCCCCCATATCGATGAGGTTATCCTGATATTTCTCTCTCCAGGCATTGAACACGGCGAACATTTTCTCCATATCAGCAGGAGACGGCGGCTCACATTTCCCACCTTGGCTTCGTTGAATACAAAGATATTTCTGTTTTGACATAATTTTATTTCCTTTTGGTCACGGTCGGCAACGTGAGCCGACACTAAAAGACGGGTCGACCGATCCATTTTGGACACCAGACTAAAGTTTTTTTCGAAAAAACAGTCCGTCCCTTTATTTTCTACCGAACGAGGCCCATTATCGATCGAATTCGGTCGCTTGATGTGGCTTAGAGCCACGACAAAACGGGTCCCGATAGCTCTCGATCCCACCCTACCCCACCTTCATCTCAGATTTTCGCCGCTTTATCTCAAAACAGAGGCCAATTCGGTCAAAGCGCTTAAGGTTTTAACAACGTCACGAAAGACGCTAACGTCACAAAAGAATCAAAACAAAGGATAAGCAATGAGAAAACGAAACGCAGTTCTAATCATCGCCGGAATCACGAGTTTCATCGCCAATGGTGTTCTCGCTCAAGCACCCGAACGCCAACGACCGGACTTCCTTGCCGATGGCCCACCTCCCTTTGTCGCCGAAATTCCTGAACGCTTTGCAGTCCTTGCCGCCGCTGACGTCAATGAAGACAAGAAACTCGATGTGGACGAGCTGGCGACACTGGCTGAGGCCATCGCTGATGGAACGCTGCTCAAGCCGAAAGGTCTTCCAAGCCCCCCTAAAAATATCGAGATCCCGGCTTCGGTCATTGCCATGAAACTAGCGAGTTTCTATGAAGCATGGGCGCCTTACGATACCAATAACAACGGCATCCTCGAGAAATCGGAAAGACAAAACATCCGTGAAGCCATCCTCAGCGGAGACTTGGAAGCGCCATTCAAGCTGATCCGAGGAAACTTCGGTCGCCCATCTCAAGGAAACAGCGAGCGCAGAGGCCCTCGACGAGGTCGTTAAACAAGCAAGGATTGCAGATCCCGCCAAAGCGCCACCGCGGCGGCGGGCACTCTGCGGTTTCGGCGTCGCGAATCCCACATGCCCACGAAGACACGAACTCTAATCGCAAGCATTGGCCTCTGGGTTTTCCCGATTGCCCTCACGACCTTGCTTCTGCACTTTGTGGGTTCTTTTTCAACCCCTGACGCATTAAAAATCACCCTCCGATTCTGGGCGGCATGGAGCCTTTGTTTTCCAGTGGTTCTCTGGGTCTCCTTCCGTTTCCCGCTCGAGTCCGCTCATCTGCTACGGAATCTTGCAATTCACAGCTCACTCTGGCTATTCATCGTCCTGAGCAATCAGATCGTTGCCAGAAGATTTGGAATGCCATCCCCTCGCCACGGGGCAGCCTCGCCCCCTTTCTGGGCAATCCCAGCGAGTCATCAGAATACTCCCACAACTCAAGGAGCACCGCCTCTGGCCCGTGCCATCCTCGATTCGATGCTCTTTGTAATCATTATCACCGGCTGCCAGACCGTTCGATGGGCTCGATTGGCAGAGGATCGAAAAACCCGCGCCCTCAAGGCAGAGGCCCAGTTGGCGAAATCTCAACTGACCGCACTCCAACTTCAGTTGAACCCCCATTTTCTCTTTAACGCCCTCAACGGACTCAATGCACTCATCAACGACAACCCAAAGGCAGCGGAGGATCTGCTGGAGCATCTGAGCCAACTCCTACGAAAATCGCTCGCCTTGACCGATGAACACGTCATTTCACTTCGACAGGAGATCGAATTTCTCGATCACTATCTCGCGGTTGAAGAAACCCGATTTCAGGACCGACTTCACTTTAGCTCCTCTATCGAACCAAATCTCCTCGATGCCCTTGTGCCAACCTTCATCCTGCAACCCTTGATCGAAAACGCCATCAAGCACGGAATCGAATCCCGACGGGCCGGAGGAGAAATCCATCTCAAAGTCTCCCACCAAGGTGAGTCACTCTATGCGTCTGTCAGTGATAACGGCAGAGGTTTGGAGAATTCCAATCAAGGACGGAAAGGCATCGGACTCGCAAACACCCGCCAGAGGCTCAACCAGTTATATCCGGGCAAGCATGAGTTTTCGTTGAGCGAACGAAGAAACGGGGGATGCGTTGCAAGGATAGAAATCCCACTTCGCTTTACCTCCCAGCCCAAAGAAGCGCCATCGACGACATGAAAATCACAGTTCTCATTGTCGACGACGAACCGCTAGCAAGAAAGCGCATGCGCCAGCTTGTGGAGACAGACACACGCCTTCAACTCCTTGGGGAGTCGGCCGACGGATTCGATGCCATTGAGACTATCGCTGTCTCTTATACACATCTCCGAGCCCACGAGACCTCTC
>OJGU01001149.1_pt1 | contig 10756 bp, 9 predicted proteins | sample 1594741 | NCBI WGS metagenome assembly OJGU01 (sample SAMN05416841, study PRJEB24817) | seawater metagenome | isolation source: Sea water | place: Canada:Atlantic | collected 2013-07 | reverse complement strand
CGCGGATCAGATCCGACAGCGGCGGGACGCGATCGGAGATCCCAAGTGGCAGCTCGCTCGCACTCACGCGGTGCCTCCTGGTTCGCGGGGGGCCACGGGCAAGACACCCGCCTGGGACCCTGCACCAAGCATCGCCCGGACGTGCGCCATGAAGTCCGAGCGGTCGACACCGAACTTCTCCTTGAGGGCATAGCGACTCTCGAGCTTGGACCAGGTCAGATCTGCGAGGCCCAAGAACGTGTCGGCAACCCCCCGCCCCTCAATGGCGGTGCCTTTGTAGACCGGCTCCTTGCCCTTGGATGCGATCGTCCGAACCTCGTCGTCGGACCGGATCCCCTCCAGGTCGCGCTTGTTGAACTGAATCACCAGCGCGACGTCGTCCACGCCGATCCCATTCTCCGACAAGTTGCGCCGTAGGTCGGCGAAGCTCTCGTTGTTGTTGCGGGTCTGAGAGACCTGCGAGTCGGCGATGAAGGCGACACCGTCGGCACCCTGCAACACGATTCGTCGGGTCGCGGCATGCATGACCTGCCCGGGGACCGTGAACAGCTTGAGCTTGATGTCGAGCCCACCACGGGTGCTGAAACGCAGCGGAAGCAGGTCGAAAAACAGTGTTCTGTCGTCCCGCGTATTGAGCGTGAGCAGCTCACTTGCGGTCTGTTGACCCATCAAACGATGGAGCTGCTGCAGGTTGGTCGTCTTCCCGCTGAGCGCCGGCCCGTAGTAGACCAACTTCAACGTCACCTCGCGGTGCTTGATGTCGATGAAGACCATGCGTGGCTGCTGCAGCCAACCATAGCGCAGTCCGGCGTCTTTCGAACGCGAAGACTGGCCCCGGCGCTCTCGCGGGGACGTTGGAGAGACCGCCGAGGCCGATGTGAACGGTTTTGTACGCCTACGCCCTGCTAGGGCTTCTTCCGCTCGGCGAATGCGGCCCGCTGCTCGGACCGTTTGGGCAACGCGGACGCCAGGGCGCTGCGTTCTTCGAGCTCGCGGAGCGCCGTCGCGACGTTCGGATCGGACGCCGCAGGGGTTTCGACGGTCACCAGGACCAGCTGATCGCCCCGACCCTGCTTCGCCGGGATCCCCTTCCCTCGCAGCCGCAGCTTGGTGCCACTGCGAATTCCAGCGGGGATGTCGAGCTCGACCGCGCCGTCGACCGTTGGAACCTCGACCCGAGTGCCCAGAGCCGCCTCGGTCAAGCTGACGAACAGCTCACAGCGTAGCTCCGCTCCTCGGCGCTCCAAGAAGGGGTCCGGTCGGACATGAACGGTGACCTTGAGATCACCGGCGGCGCCCTCGAACCGACCCGGCTCGCCCTGCCCTTCGAGAATCTTCTGTGCCCCGCTCTCCACCCCCGCAGGGAGCGTGACGGTGAACGCTCGCGAAGCCCTGGATTTCCCCGCGCCGCGGCACGTCTTGCACGCATCGGCCTGCAACATGCCCGCGCCATCGCACCGGCCGCAGCGAGTCCAAGGCGCGAACAGCCCGTCGCCCTTGACCTCGCCCTTGCCTCCGCAAACCTGGCACGTCGCCGGCGGGGCTCCGCCCGGGCGGGTCCCGCTCCCCGAACAGGTCTCGCACGGCCCCAGCGCGTCGAACGTGATCTCGTGAGGGCCTCCGCGGACCGCTTCCTGGAGCGAGATCGTCAGGGTGTAGCGAAGGTCCCGGCCCTTCCGTCGTCCGCGTCGCCGGCTTCGGAAGACGTCGCCGAAGACGTTCTGCAGCAGGTCCCGTGGGCTCTGCCCCGGCTGGACGCCCGCGAGGTCGAGGCCGCTGCTGAGGCGAGACTGGGTGTCGTAGCGGGTCCGCTTTCGCGGGTCGCCCAACACATCGTAGGCCTGGTTGATCTGCCGAAAACGCTCGTGGGCGTGCGTGTCGTCGGGATGGCGGTCGGGGTGAAACTGGAGCGTCAGCCGGCGGTATGCCTTCTTGATCGCCTCCGAGTCCGCGCCTCGTTCGACCCCCAACACCGCGTAGTGATCTATCGCCATCTGTGCATCCAACCCATCAAGCCCCTCGGCACCCGCGGCCAAGCCCGGCCGGTCCCAGCAGCCAAATGCTCTCAGCCGTCCTGTCCGGACTGGGCCATCATCGCTTCGTAGATCTGGTGCGATGAGTTCTCGAGAGCGGAGAGCGCCTCTCGAAGGGCGTCCGCACTTGCGGAGCCGGCGAGGAGCGCTTCGAGGCGCTTGGTGTCCGAGGCGACATCGGCTCGGTCGACGTCGCTGAGCAGGTTGCCGTAGGCCTCCAACGAGCGCTTGCACGTGTAGACCAGCGTCTCGGCTCGGTTTCGAATCTCAGCGACGTCCTTCTTGGCCGCGTCCTCGCCCTTGCGGGACTCGGCCTCATCCGCCAACGCGTCGATCTGGTCTTCGCTCAGTCCCGAAGTTGGCGTCACCTGGCAGGTCGACTCCCGCTGCGTTCCCAGGTCCTTGGCGGACACGCTCAGAATGCCATCCGCGTCGATGTCGAACGTCACCTGAATCTGCGGCACACCACGCGGCGCGGGAGGAATGTCGGTGAGCTGGAAGCGAGCGAGGCTCTGGTTGTCCTCGACCATGTCCCGCAGGCCCTGGGCCACGTGGACGTTGACGACCGGTTGGTTGTCGACGGTCGTGCTGAAGACCTGGGTCTTCTTGGTCGGGATGGTGGTGTTGCGCAGGATGAGCGGCTCGAACACGCCCCCCTGAGTCTCCACGCCGATGTGCAGGGGCACGACGTCCAAAAGGAGAACGTCTTCAACGGTGCCCTCGAGTACGGCCCCCTGGATCGCAGCGCCGGCCGCCACAACCTCGTCCGGGTTCACGCCCTTGCTCGGCTCGCGGCCGAAGAACTCTTGCACGCGATCTTGAACCAGCGGCATCCGGGTCTGGCCGCCCACGAGCAGAACCTCGTCGACATCGCCGACCTCGAGCTCAGCGTCGTCGAGGACCTGCCGGCACGGTGCGAGCGTGCGGTCGATGAGGTCCTTGGTCAGCTCCTCGAGCTTGCGCCGGCTCAACGTGCGCGAGAAGTGCAGTGGCTGCCCCGCCCGCGCTGCGATGAACGGAAGATTGATCTCCGTTTCGACCGACCACGAAAGCTCCTGCTTGGCCTTCTCGGCCGCCTCTTTGAGGCGCTGCGCCGCGAGTTTCTCGGTCCGCAGATCGAACTCCTGCTCCGCCAAGAACTCGGTCGCGCACCAGTTCACGATGCAGTTGTCGAAGTCTTCGCCGCCCAGAAGCGTATCGCCGGCCGTCGCGAGCACCTCAAAGACGCCTCCACGCAGCTCCAGCAGCGAGATGTCGAACGTACCGCCACCAAGGTCGTAGACGGCGACGGTCTTGTTCTCGGTCTTCTCATGGAGGCCGTACGCCAGCGTGGCTGCCGTCGGCTCGTTGATGATCCGCTCGACCTGCAGGCCGGCGATCTTGCCCGCGTCTTTGGTGGCCTGGCGCTGGTTGTCGTTGAAGTACGCCGGAACGGTGACGATCGCTCGGGAGATGGTCTCCCCCAAGAATGCCTCGGCAGACTCTTTCATCTTGGCGAGGACGGCCGCGCCGATCTCGGAGGGCGAGTACTTGCGGTCCCAGATCTCGATCCACGCATCACCGTTGTCGGCGGCGGCCAAGGCGTACGGAAGGAGCTTGCGCAGCTCGGCGATCCGCGGGTCGTCGAGCTTGAGCCCGATGAGCCGTTTGGCGGCGTAGACCGTGTTGGTCGGGTTGGTGATGGCTTGGCGCTTGGCGATCTGACCGACCAGGCGCTCACCTTCTTCCGTGAACGCCACCACGCTGGGCGTGGTGCGGCTGCCCTCGGCGTTGGCGATGATCTGCACCTCGTCGCCGCCCATGATGGCGACGCACGAGTTCGTCGTACCCAAGTCGATGCCGATGATTCGCCCCTGCCCCATCGATGATTAGTCCTCGGCCGTATCGGCCTGTGTCTCGTCCTCGGCCACGGCGCCCGTGGAACCGGCACCCGCAACGATGACTCTGGCCGGCCGAAGCAGGCGGCCTTTGAGCATATAGCCCTTCTCGAACTCCCGAATCACGACGCCGGGTGGGAAGTCGGGGCTGTCGAACTGCTGCAGCGCGTCGTGCATTGCAGGGTCGAACGCGGTGCCGATGCTCTCGATCGGCTCGATTCCGTTGCGAACGAGTGCGGCGAGAAACTCCTGCCGCACCATCTTGATGCCCTGCACGAGATTTCGAACGTTCTCCGCGTTCTCATCCGAGGCATTGGCCGCGGTGGGCTCGGCGACTTCGAGCGCACGCTCGAGGTTGTCCAACACGGGCAAGAACGCAGGGAGGAGATTCTTGGCGGTCCGCAGCGCGGCATCGTCCATCTCCTTCTTGGTGCGCTTCTTGTAGTTTTCGAGGTCGGCGAGCGCCCGCATCCACTTGTCTTTGGTCCCGCTCAGCTCGCCGCGCAGGGTCTCCACGCGCTCGCGAAGCTCCACGAGTTCGACAGCGTCTGCATCGAGATCCCCGTCGATGACGATGACCTCGTCATCGCCCCCCATATCCTTCACAGCAGCTTCAGCTTCAGCCATGGTCTTGTCGATCTCCGCGGTGAGGGCGTCCTCGCCGGGACTGTTCTCGTCGTTCCCTTGGGTCATCGTGGTCTCGTCGATCGGAGTCGGCGTGCTGTCACCCTCGCATGGTCGTCGCATGGTTGCATGGGCTTGGGCACTGCCGGGAAAGCGTCGCAATTGCAGGGGCTTCAGGGCGCCGGGTCCGAACCGGAATCCCCGGTCGATTCACCGTGCGCTGCCAGCGATCGCGCCGCGTACTCTACCAGAGGAATTGCGCGGGCGTAATCCATACGGTCGGAACCGAGCAACGCGACCATGCCCGTCGCGCGCTGAGACGGTGGGTCCTCGGAGGACCCCTCTCCCCGAACGGGCAGGCGGCAGCCCACGACGGTGAGCCGCACGGACTGCGCCGGCGACATCGGACGGCCCAAGGGAACACCCACGCGGACCCGCGCCCGGCGTTCGAGCGCCTGTCCGTCGGGCACGAGCTGACACAGAACCTCCGCCAGGCGCTCGTAGTCCTCGAGCAGGCCCAGCACATCGCCCAACCCGGCCGGGGCGACGGCGTCTCCCCCCGCAAGCGTGCGCTGACCGGCGACCTGCAGCCAAAGGGGGTCCAAGGAGGCACCGGCACACACGATCAGCCCCACGCGCAGCGCTTCGCCAAGCGCATCGTCGATGCGGGCTTGTTGGGCCTGCTGAAGGGCCCGGAGCCGCGCCAGCGCCTCGTCGAGCGTCCGGCGAACACAGAGCTCTCGCAGTCGCCCTTGCAGGGTTCGAATCTGACGATCCGCGATCGCGGGATCATCATCGAGGGCCTCGATACTGACCGTACGCATCGCGGTGGATCCGTCCGCGAAGCCGAGGACCACCAGCGCCCGGGGCAGAACCAACGGCGCGACGTCGACGGTGTCGATGCGTCCTCCTCGAGAGGCACCGACGAACGAGACGGCGACACACCCTGCCACTTCACTGAGGACCGCGGAGGCGGCCCGGACCTCATCCCCGACCGAATGCCCAGCCGCTGCCAGGCCCCGATCGACGACCGTCGCCAGGTGCGGGGAGAGCTGCGCGACCCCACCGAGCGAGCCCACGTAGTGCTCCAATCCACTGCGCGTCGGCAACCGGCCCGAGCTGTGGTGCGACCGTTCGAGCAGCCCGTCCCGCTCCAGGACGGCAAACTCCTGGCGTACGGTCGCAGAGGACCAGGGCAGGCCATGGGCCTTGACGACGCGCCCCGACGAGGCCGGCTCCCCGGTGAGGATGTAGTCGCGGCATACCGCATACAGCAATCGCTGCTGGCGAGTCGTGAGCGACGGCACCCGGTCCATCCGCTGCAGGATAGCAAGCCCAGCTGCTGCGAGCCGAGCTTCGAAGCCCAAAGAGGCTCGCTTCAGAGGGGATCTCACGCCTACAGGACGTCCGCCGCGATGTCGTCGTGGTGCATCCAGCGCCCTGCTGCGACCCGCATTCGCCCACCATCCAGCGTGATGTTGCCTCGCGCCCGGGCCCGGGCGGTCCGAGCGTCGAGCCAGGCGCGATCACGGTGAACCCGGCGCAGAAAGCCGTCGATCTCCACCCCCTCCAGCAGCCGTAGCGAGAGCCACAGGGCCTCCCGGGCCGCGCTTTCCGAGTCGAGCACCTCGACACTCGCCCCCTCACCGGCCCACCAATCGGCCCCCCGCGGGTTGGCGCGTCGTGCGACCCCGTCGCCTCGGTGTTGGGCCGACGCCGCCGATGGGCCGACGCCGACGTAGTCCCGCCCGAGCCAATACCCGGTGTTGTGGACAGCGTACGCCGGCCCGCGGGCGTAGCTGGCGACTTCGTAGTGAACAAATCCCGCGCCCCCGAGAACTGCGGCGCAACACTCGAGTGCGTCCGCGGCGTCGTCGACTTGGGGTAATCGGCGCACGCCTCGTTCCGCCAACCGTTCCCACGGCGTCCCCGGCTCAATGGTCAGCGCGTAGATGGACACATGGCTCGCTCCCAGGGACATCACTCGCTGAAGTTCAGCGCGCAGCCCTTCGGTCGTTTGCCCCGGCCAGCCCACGATCAAGTCGACCGATACGGCGAGTCCGAGTCGCTGTGCCGCTTCGACGGCCTCGCATGCCTGATCAGGATCGTGCGCGCGGCCCAGCTGCCGCAGCCCGACGGGGTCCAAGCTCTGCACACCGAGCGAGATGCGATGCACCCCGGCGCGTTGCAACGACTCCAGTCGCGCCGGGTCGATGTGCTCGGGGTTGCACTCCACAGTCCACTCGGCGCACGCCCGCGCAGACCAGGTGCTCGAGATCCACGCCAGGAGCGCACCGAGGTCCTCGGCACTCAAGACGCTGGGCGTTCCGCCGCCGACGTAGATCGTGTACGGGGATTGTCCGAGGCGTGCATCGTCTCGTCCGAGGACTTCACGTCGCAGGGCCTCAAGCAGCGCCCCCCCGTCCGGACGCGGATCGACGCGAAAATCGAAATCGCAGTACGGGCACGCACGGGCGCAATACGGCACGTGGACGTACAGCCCGAACGCATCCGGAGGTACGGGCGCTGCCGGCTCAAGCGGGGACGAGCTCACCGACGGCGTCCCCGGCGGGCAGGTCGTCGTAGATGTCGACCGCGCCGTCAGGACGCACAGCGGCCGCGATACCGCGCCACCACCAGGCTGGCAGCGCGTCCATGTCGATCCCATTGCTCTGGAGAAGCGACGTCTGCTCTTCGAGCGTCTCGAGCATCGAGGGGTGAAACGGCTGGCCGCGGCCGCGAAGCTGCGCGCCAAGCCACAGCGAGCTGCGCAGCGGCGTGCTCTCCTCGACGTCCTCGACGAGCCGCGACATCGCGCGGCGCACGACTGTGACGTCGGGGAACTCGAACAGCTGCGCGACCGCAGGCACCTCGGCGCCCGCGAGGAGGGACAGTCGCGCGGTGAAGCTGGCGAGGAGCCGGGACTGAATCGGAAGCACGGCGCCCTCCCCCTGTACGACGTCGGGACGCACCAGGCACACGGCCTCGACCGGCGTGGCGTAAACGAAGCTGACCTGGCCGGACTGAGACAAGCCCAGGCCGGCGCGAACCATCCACTGCGCGAACGCGGGGTCGAGGAGTTCGGTCGCGCCCGCTCGGTCTTCGAGCACGCGGTCGAGCGTGGCCGACTGCAGCCCGACCTTGATCATCAGGCGTGACCCGTCGGCGGGTGCGTAGTCGCCGAACACCTCGAACGCCGCGATCTTCTTCCAGGCTTCGAGCTGTGCGGTTCCGTTGAGCATGATGGCGCGAGAGTTCGGCAGCTACTTTGCCGTGAAGAGAGTATAGGCGAGGTAGGCAAACCCACCGAATACGATGACGCCGACGATCCAGGCCCAGGCTACGCCGCCGCCCTTGCTGCGGACGACGCTTTGGCCGAACCCAGTCGTGTTGTCGGTGACCGGCGTGAGCGGACCCGTGGTGAGCATCGGGTTGGCGCCAGAGGCCGGACCACCGCGCAGGCGTGGTCGACCACCCGAGGGTGGTCTTCGCTTGGACCGGCCGGTTTCGGTCGCGGTGTCGGCCGGCACGGCCCGGTGCATGCCCGAGCCGCTGTTGGAGGAAGGCACGCGCCCCTCGGCCGGTCCCTGACTGGGACGCTGAGGTTCGGGTGGGATGACGGGGTGGGCCCCCGACTCATCGAACTTGCCCTGGCCGACCAGGGCCTCGAGGTTGCCGATGGTGAGTTGCCGAGCACGTCGACGTTTCGGTGAGGAGTCCGCGGGGGACTTCACCTCGAGTTCACGGGCCCAGTCGGGCGCGTCGTCGTCGGACGAGACCGTCTCGAAGTGATCGAAGTCGAGCGCGTCGCCCTCGAGGTCGTCGTACATATCGTCGTAGTCGACGACCGCCGGTGCCCCTTCCCCGAAGAGGTCGACCATCACGGCGCTGAGCTTGCGCGGGCTGGAGTTGAGGCTCTCTTCCTGAAGGAAGGCCTCCAGGTCGCGGAACATGTGATCGCAGTTCTGGTAGCGATCTGCGGGGTCGACCTCGAGCGCCCGCATGATCACCGCCTCGAGCGTGGGCGGGAACGATGGGTTGATGAAGGTCGGCGGAGGAACGTCGCCTTCCAGAACCCGGCGCATCACGTCATCACGCTGCCCACGGAACAACCGACGACCCAGGCACAGCTCGTACATGACGACGCCGAGCGGGAACACGTCGGCACGCGCGTCGATGACCTCGCCGCGCAGCTGCTCGGGCGCCATGTACGAAAGCTTGCCCGCGACTTCTCCCTTCTTCGCGACGGCCGAAGCACGGGTCGCTGCGATTCCGAAGTCGAGGATTTTGCAGACACCGTCGTAGCCGACGTGAATGTTGGTCGGGTTGATGTCGCGGTGCACCAGTCCAAGGGGATTGCCGCCCTCGTCGGTCCGCGAGTGCACATAGTGCAACCCCTCGCACGACTGCATGATGATGCCGACCGCAAGCTCGACCGGAAGTGGGCGCTGTTGCTGGAACGAGCGCCGCATGACGTTGACCAACTCCTCACCTTTGAGGAGCTCCATCGCGATGAAGTACTCGCCACCGATCTCACCAAGGTCGTACGTGTGCACGACGTTGTTGTGGGTCAGCGTGGCGGCGACGCGCGCCTCGTCGAGGAACATCTGAACGACGTCCCGCCGGGCCGCGAACTCTTCGCGCAACGTCTTGACGACGAGCTCCTTCGCGAAGCCCTCGATGCCCGTGTACTGGGACCGATAAATCTCCGCCATCCCGCCGGTGGCGATGTGCTCGACGAGCACGTACTTGTCGCCAAAGGGCGTGGGCTCGATGTTGCTCAACGTCGCGCCTAGACTAACGGAATCGATCCGGCAAAACCAAGTCTGAGAAGGGGTCCGAAAACGGGTCCGCGAAACGCCCGGAATTTAGTCGCGCTCAGCCTTCAGCCGGCGCCCCATGAGGGCATCCACAGCCGCGGGGACCGAGAGGCCCTCGTAGAGGATGGCGTGCATCGTCTGCACCAGCGGCATCTCCACCCCTTCGCGCTGGGCCAGTTTGTGCGCCGAAAGCGTGTTCTTGATGCCTTCGGCCACCATCCCCATTTCCTCGAGGATCTGCTCCAACTGCTTGCCTTCACCAAGTGCGACGCCCACGCGGCGGTTTCGGGACAGACCGCCCGTACAGGTGAGCACCAGATCACCCATGCCCGCGAGTCCCGAAATGGTCGCGGGGTTCGCCCCCAGCTGAACCGACAGGCGGGTGATCTCCGCCAGGCCCCGGGTGATCAAGCCGGCCCGAGCGTTGAGCCCGAGACCCGCCCCGTCTCCGATACCCGCGGCCAGCGCGATCACGTTCTTGAACGTACCGCCCATCTCCACCCCGAGAACGTCCTCGGTGAAGTAGGCCCGCATGTTCGAACCGGACAGCATCGTCTGGATCGCCGTGCCGGTGCTCTCGTGCTCGGCACCCACGACGACCATCGTTGGTTTTTCTCCGGCGACCTCCGCCGCAAAGCTGGGCCCGCCGAGCGCCGCGATATTGGGACGATGACTCTCGGGCAGTTCCTGCTCCAAGACGGCATGCATATTGTCCAGGCTCTCGACCTCGATGCCTTTGGCCGCGATGAGGTACATCGGCGCCGCCAGAGCCGGGTTTCGGTCGAAGACGTCTCGAACCCGCTTCACCATCGCCCGCATCCCATGACTGGGCACCGCGCAGATGACCATGTTGGGTCCCGACGTCAGCGCGGTCTCGAGGTCATCGGTCGGTGTCAGCAGCTCGGGGAACGGGAAGTCCGGTAGGTAGCGGCCGTTGCGACGCTCGGCCTGCATCGCATCAAAGTGATCGCTGCGACGGGTCCACAGCTGGGTGGGGAATCCGCGGCGGGCACAGTGGATCGCGAGCGCGGTCCCCCAGCTGCCTGCCCCCAAGACGGTCACGGAGCTTGGTGTCTCAGTCATGGAGCGAGCCGAGGTTCGCACGGACCGAACACCGTGACGACGTCCGCGATCCCCGGTTCGCCAGCCGAACAGGAGCATCGGCGTTTTTTGCTGGAATGTGAGGCTCCGTCGATGTAAAGGTGTTCACTGTCGCGGTGATCCCGCGGGATGGATTCTCAATGTCGAAGTTCGATCGTTCCTTTTTGGTGGTGGGCCGGATCGCCAGCCGCGCGTTCTACGTCACAGCCTTGTGCCTCGCTCTGGGCGCTTGCGACAGCGACAGCGACCCCGAGGGCGAAGGTGACGCGGGCGGTGCGTCCACCTGTCTCTTATACACATC
>OJGU01001148.1_pt1 | contig 10759 bp, 3 predicted proteins | sample 1594741 | NCBI WGS metagenome assembly OJGU01 (sample SAMN05416841, study PRJEB24817) | seawater metagenome | isolation source: Sea water | place: Canada:Atlantic | collected 2013-07 | reverse complement strand
GAGGCAGACAGAATCCAGCCGTCAGAAGTCCAATCCATCCCACTACTAGCGCCAATTTCATCAGACAGCGGCACGACGCCCCCCTCGCCTTCCAGTGACACTTTCAACAAGCGATCAGGTCTTCGAGACATGAAGGCGATCCACCCCCCGTCAGGAGAAAAGCAGAATTCTCGCGCATCTTCAGCCTCTGGAATTTCTCGAGGTTTGATCCGATCAAACTCTCGCAGAAACAGCTTAGAACCACCGTCTCCCTCGGTTTCACTAAAAAGAAATGCCATTGCTGTTCCATCACGATTCAGGCGAAGCGAATCATCAGAAAAGAAGAGAGAGCCCTCCACGCCGAGGTCCATACTAAGCGTCCGGACGCGAGGCTCCGGTGAGTTAGGCAATGGCTTTAATATCCATGAAAGCACTGCAGCGATTGTCGCCACAAGCATCATCGCGACAATCACGCCCCGCATCTTGAGGACACTTTTCTGGCTGAATCCAGTCCCGGCGCCGGAGTCAGAAGAGACTAGTTGCAGCGACGAATCGTTCGCCAATTCGGTCAGCTCCAAGCGCGCATCGCCGATGTGCTGCAAACGCGAACGAGTATCTTTGGCCAAACACTTGATCAAGAGCCTTCGAAGAAGTAGCGACAGGTCACTCGGCAACGCCGACCAATCGGGTTCCGCTCGCATGACCGCTGCCAAGGTATCCGCAGTGTTTTCCCCTGAGAACGGTCTTTTGCCGGTGAGGCATTCAAAAAGGACACAACCGAATGCCCAAACGTCAGCACGTTGATCAACCGCTTGGCCGCGAGCCTGCTCCGGCGACATATATGCGGCTGTACCGAGCACGGCGCCCGGTTGAGTGAACTCCTGGGTGAGCGTCGGCTCATCTTCGTCGCCAGGCTTCTGGTCCACCGCAGTTTCGTCTTCGAGCGGTTTAGCCAAACCAAAATCCAGCACCTTCACCAACCCTTCGCTAGTGACCTTGATGTTGGCGGGCTTGAGATCGCGATGAATAATGCCTTTGGCCTGCGCGGCTTCGAGTCCTTCAGCGACCTGCCGGCAAACACCGATAGCGTCACCGATCGATAGCGAATCACGACGCAATCGAGCGGAAAGATCCTCTCCCTCGACACATTCCATGATGAGAAACCACGTACCCTCGTGTTGATCGAACCCGAAGACGGAAGCGATATTGGGATGATTCAGTTGAGCTAAGACTTTGGCCTCGCGTTCGAATCGTGCCAGCCGTTCCTTGTTCTGAGCGAACTCCGTGGGCAACACTTTGATGGCAACTTCCCGGTCCAGCTTCGTGTCCGTTGCCCGATACACCTCTCCCATCCCACCTTGCCCGAGCTTGGCGGTGATCTGGTAGTGGAGCAGTGTTTGTCCGAGCACGAACGGATTATGGTCGGATCAACTTCTGGGTCGAGAAGATTTCAAATGGGTCGCCCGCAATTCTCGTATCCTCCATCCATAGTGAGTTTAAGAACTCCATTTCATTCGAGCTTCGTGTCGGCCACGCGATACAACTCCTCCATCCCATCTTGCCCTGAAGATACGAGAATAATTCGGGGGTTCTTTGAAACGCGTCGAGAATGACGCTCCCAGCAAATCAACCGAGGAATCCTTACCAATCTTCCAATGCAAAGCAGGGTTCATCGGCGGCTTCAAGAGAAATGCATCTTTGGCAGAGGAACGTTTTCCAGATCCGCGTCGTCTGGTCGGCCTGCGCTGCCCCCGTCATAGAAGCGGCCGGATAGCTCTGGGCTGCCCGGGTAACTTGAGGCGCAATGTCTCGTCGAATCAATGCACAATTGGTGTATCCGACACAGGATTTGTGCGTATCATACTTTTAAGGTCTCCAAAGAATGCGGCAATTCTGCCAGAGAGATTTCCCTTGCCTCAAGCAAACTTGAGCTGTCATGGCTCAGGGTAAGGCACCTTCTCACTAACGTAATCGAAGAAATTCTCAAACACCATGACTCGCTTGAGCATGTAATCGCCTCCTGTTTGGCTTCCTTGAACCCGCACCAGCAGCCGGTCGTTGACCTCATCCACATCGAATCGATCGAAGGATCTGGGAACAGTCGTCATTCGCGCCGTTTCACTATGATCCCACAATTCGGGCTTTCCAACTTCGGGCATGCCGTTCTTTTCTTGAAAGGACGCTTTGTAGATATTCTCGCCACCAAGAAGGATATCACGGTCACTCAACCATATTGGGACGCGGTAGTCTTGCAATCCTCCGATAGGCGTCGACTTCACGCCGTCCGGAAACGATCGAACGAAAGATTGGCCAATCTGTGACTCCTCTTGGTAGTAGGCCATCCATTTTCCATCGGGAGAAAAGTGCGGATGAAGCTCAACGGCCGATGTCGTGCGAAAGGGCAACCGGTTGACTACGGTCCATCCTGTTTTGTCGCCCCCACTCAATTGATAGACCAGAATATTCACATCCGATGAGTCTCGCTGCCTAGCCATTAAGGCGAGGTATTCGCCATTGCGAGTCCATGAAGTGGGTGTCAGCACGAGATCACTCTCGTCCAGCAGCTGGGGCGATCGACTCCCGTCTACTGGCGTCCAGTAAAGCCGATCCACTTCCCTGGTGCTCGAGACGAAAATAATCGATTGGTTATCGTGGCTCCAAACCGGATAGTCGAACCCATCTTCCTCTTCCACTTCCACAAGCAGCACTACGGTGTCATTGGTGATATTGTAGACTATGATTCTCTGTTTCAGAGAGTCACGGACTACGAAAGCAATTCGTGATCCGTCAGGCGACAGTCTAAAGCGTCTAAAATTCTTGAAGTCTTCTCTGGGCAACGCTGTTCGTTCCCCATTGGAGCTGACCCAGGAAAGAGAATTGCCTTCGTTAATCGCGTCGCCTTGAAGATACGCTAAAACGCCGTCATCAGACACATCATAGTGAGCCACCCCCGTGCGATCCTTGACGGCAATATTCTGAACCACAGGAACCGGCGTCCCACGAAGCTCAAACGAATCGATATCGAATGGCACGGCGAACAGCGTTTTCCGATGAACATAGACCAAGTGCTTCGTCGGCAAATACCGTCCTTGATAGCCGCCTTTAAGAATGGTTTTCACCTCACCTCCGTCATAAGGCACAAATACAATGTCGCTGAGATCCCACATGGTGGTCGGAGCCTTCAAAGTGGCCAAGGATTCCAAGACTGCCCTTGTACGCATGGTGGTCAATGCGCCACGCCTGCCCACAAGCGCGTGCGGCCATTGAGGTCGAAAACCATCCTCCGTTCCCGACAACACGGTTGACTCATCGCTATCCGGCCCTTGAAAGCGCAGCCCGATCTCACGGGAGCCAGAATCAAAAACAATCCCGTCACTCGACCAGCTAACCCCCCTTGACGCCCCATCATGACCAAGAAACAGAATAGGAGGCCCGGAGAAATCCGTTCGAATTCGATAATAAGGAGAAGGGCCCTCTCTGCGGAAAACGATCCATTCCCCATCGGGTGAAAAATCGAAATCAATGGCCATCTCGGTGCCCTCCAACTTCTTGAATGAAACTTCATCCCGTTTCTTCAGATAGATCATCGATTTTCCCACCCCTTCCTCATGAAAAATGATCCCCATCATTCGACCATCCGGAGACAAACGCACATCCGAGCCGTTTGTTCTCGCCAGCTCACCGTCCATGTCCAAGGCCATCGAATAGTGCCGTTGAGGACGAGGCGCATCTGAAGTTCCCGGTTGTGTTGTGTCAGGCTTGAGGAGCCATCCAAGGATCACCCCAATCAAAGCCACCAAAACGAGCGCCGAAACGAAATACCGACTTCGCTTGGAACCAGAACCTGTATCGGATGTAGCTTCCGCGTGGAGGTTAGTATCATCGAGATCGATTCGGGCATCCGCGATATCGCGCAATCTTCCGTTACGATCCTTGGCTAAACATTTTCGGAGCAGCCAACAGACCTGTGGGGGAGTCGACACAGGAATGGCGCTCCAGTCGGGTTCCCCTTTGATGATGCTTGCAAGCGTCTCTGTCGTGTCCTCACCCGCGAAGGCTCTTCGCCCGGTAAGACATTCATACAACACACATCCGAATGCCCAAACGTCGGCTCGTTCATCCACCGATTTGCCCTTTGCCTGTTCAGGCGACATGTAGGCGGCCGTTCCTAGTATCGTTCCCGGTCGCGTGAAGGCGTCCGTGACGGTTGGGGAGTCTGAATCTACCCCCACATCTCCACCATGGCCTACAGTGGCCTTGGCCAGGCCGAAGTCCAATACCTTGACCTTACCCTCGGAGTCCAACTTGATATTTGCTGGCTTAAGATCGCGGTGGATGATTCCTCGAGCATGTGCCGCCTCTAAACCCTCTGCAATCTGTCGACAAATATTGATCGCTTCATCCACGGGCACGGGGCCCCGCTTGAGGCGTTGCGAAAGATCATCTCCATCAACATGCTCCATGACCAAGAACCACGTTCCCCCATCCTCATCAAAGCCATGGACCGAAGCAATGTTGCCATGATTCAACTGCGCCAAGACTTTGGCTTCCCGCTCAAACCGAGCGAGCCGTTCCTTGTCTTGAGCGAAGGCCGTAGGCAACACCTTAGTGGCAACCTCGCGGTCGAGTTTCGTGTCGGTCGCACGATACACTTCCCCCATGCCACCTTGCCCAAGCTTGGTAGTGATTTCGTAGTGGAGCAGTGTTTGTCCGAGCACCGAGGAATTATGAGGAATTCGAATCGCGGGTCGAGAAGATTGAATAGAGGGAAAGAAGATTCTAGGACAAACTGGAAATCGGAGTCCGATCGCCCATTGAACACCAAGCCCCCCCTCCTCTTCCGAGAAAGCCCAGAAAGCGATTAGAGCCCCCTCTTCGTCGGTACCAGCTGCTCCTTCAAATAAGTTTCGAAATTCTCAAAGCAGATGACTTCCGAAATGGGTTGAGAGGCCCCGTCGGCTTCCCTGAGCACTAAGATGCGCGAACCGTCAGGATGAATATCATAGGCATCATCGTCACGCAGATTCCCATTCGGCCAGGGAGCGGGCTCCTCCGAGACGAAGGCGCCATTCTCTTCTCGGAACCTCGTTGAATAAAGTCGGTAAACAAGGTTTTCTCTCGCGGCAAACATTAATTCCTGGTTCGTTGAAGACCATAGAGGGCTCCCCAATTCTCGATTCCCGACTGAAACGAGCCAAACACCGCGTTGAGAGCCATTGGATTCAACAAAAATTCGCGATTTCGCATCCTTACCCGCTTCATAGGCCATCCAACGACCATCAGCCGAGAGCGTACCCGTACGAGCATCACCACGTTCCAACTTCAACTCGGATTCTCCAACCAACTCCCACCCTGCCTGGTCGTCACCTGACAGTTCCAAAACGCCTATGAACGGCCTATGCCTATCCTCCTCAAACCCTCTATAGTAGATTGATCGACCGTCATGAGACCACGAGTATGGAAGACGGAATTTCTTATCGTTATCGCCCGTCTCCAAAGGTTTTTCTCCGCCTAAGCCATTGCGACGTTTGGTGACTAGAGCGTCATGTTTCGAGGAATAATACAAAATCGTCTCCCCGCTGGGACTCCAGAGGGGCCATTGATTCCTCCCCGTTCCAAAGGTGAATTGTTTCGGCTCTCCCCCCACCTTGAGATCGTAAACCCATAAGTGAGAATCCTCGTCGTCATAACGCCCGAACACGAGATGATTTTCGGCGGGTGATATCCGGAATGAGTCCAGGTAGTAGGCGGCTGGGATTGAAACAAGTTCTTCCTTCCCTTCTCGATCCACCCATCGAAACTCAAGATTCTCGGCGTTCCCATGGACGCCGCCATCGACGTATAACAGAGTTCCATCCGGAGAGGTTGTCAAATGAACCGCAGCATTGAGGCTGGTAGCCACGCTCTGAATCACAGGGATGGGGGCCTCGTTCGCGAGGGTCAATGTGTCCAAATTGAATCGTCCCGCAAGCAGGCTCTCTCCGTTAGAAAAAACTAGCGACTGGCTCGCTTCCAGATAACGGGCATCGTGCCCTCCATCTCGAACGAGCCGTGCTTCGCCCCCATCCAACGGCTGCGCCATGATTTTCGACTCGGCATTCTTGAATGGCCGCACCTGTGAGGTGTAAAGAATGGCCTTACCTCCAGGAAGAACGTGTGGCCAGCGGTGGGTATCGTCGCCTTCGACCCTCTTCGTGATGCGAACAGGCTCGCCTCCGATTTCAACGACCCTTGAAATTGAGTTTTGTCGTCCTAGGGCAATGTAGATCCATCCATCCGCCCAATCGAGCCCACGAGGACGATGGACCTTACAGATCTTCGTGGTCAATCCACCGGAAATTGGCACCGTCATCAGGAAGTCCATGGTGTCCCCAGTAAAGGCAATCGACTGACCATTGGGCGAAAAACAAAACTGATCGGCGCCTCTGGCTTCGACAAGTTCAACGCCTTTAAGCTTATCCAGTTTTCTAAGCATGAGTCGGCGTTCATCTCCCGCCATGACAATATAGCCGAGCGTCTTCCCATCGGGTGACAGCTGAATGGCATTGCCCGAATCAAGGCTCAAGTGCCCTTCTTTTGTGAGCTCGACATTTAGTTTACGAATAGAATTGTGTTGTGGTTTGGACTCTGGCCCGGAACGGCGACCTAGCATGATGCCAACAATGAGAAGCAACACCACCCCGACCAACGCCAAGCTAGGATGAATACGCCATCCCTTCGCCTGCCCTTCAAGCTCCCGATCCCTCGGATCGGAGACCTCAACCCGAGCGATGTCGAGATCGAGACGCGCATCGGCAATCTCGCGCAATCGATGACGACAGTCTTTGCTCAGACATTTGCGCAGAAGATGTCGAAGGCTCAAAGGGGTTGCTGGAGGGAGAGCGGCCCAATCAGGTTCTCCCTTTATGATACTAGCCAAAGTCTCCGTAGTATCATCGCCACCAAAAGCTCGTTGGCCTGTCAAAAACTCAAACAACACACAACCGAAGGCCCAGATATCAGTGCGCTGATCCAATGTCTTGCCGCGCGCTTGCTCGGGAGACATGTAAGCGGCTGTTCCCAGAATGGTCCCCGGTCGAGTGAAATCTGCTGTGATCGTGGGTGAATCCGAATCAACGCCTGTCACATCCGCCGTCTCTAATCCGCTAGAGGCCGCGGACTCGGCGGCAGCTTTGGCCAGGCCAAAGTCTAGGATCTTGACCTTGCCCTCGGAGTCCAGCTTGATGTTCGCCGGTTTGAGATCGCGATGAATGATGCCTTTGGCATGGGCCGCTTCAAGCCCTTCGGCCACCTGCTTGCAAATCTCAATCGCTTCATCGACAAGCAAAGGGCCACGCTTAAGGCGTTGCGAAAGATCTTCACCGTCGACGTGTTCCATGACCAAGAACCAGGTTTCTCCGTCCTGGTCGAATCCATAGACCGATGCGATGTTCGGATGATTCAACTGAGCGAGCACTTTGGCTTCGCGTTCGAACCGAGCGAGGCGTTCCTTGTCTTGTGCCAACGCGGACGGCAAGAGCTTAATCGCCACTTCTCGGTCCAGCTTCGTGTCCGTCGCTCGATACACTTCACCCATACCGCCTTGCCCAAGCTTGGCGGTGATCTTGTAGTGGAGCAGTGTTTGTCCGAGCACGGAGGTGGATTATGGTCGGATCGATTCGTGGGTCGAGGAAATTTGAGTCGAAGGGTGGCGAATTTGCGGGCGCCCCCTCAGGCCGCATGGGGTGGCAGGTAGGTGACGTAGGGCTAAAGCCCTAAGCTCTTTGCGGTTGGGCCTTCAGCCCAAAGATTAGTTGAAACTAGTTCGGGTCAGTCCAGGCGGTCCAATTTCATCGGACTCGTTGAGTCTGTCGCCGACGATGTTGGCTTTTGGCGAGATCCAAAGGGCTGAAAGCCCTCCCGCACAAAGCACAGGCCTGTGCTTGTCAGGTGTAGAAGCTCGCGGCCTGAAAGGTCGCTCGCGAACGTCGCTTCCCCTCCATCCTCGCTAGCTAAGAATCGATTCCCGACTTGGAAGAATACTCGTTCTGTCAGATCAACGACGAGGGGAAACACGCCTCACTTCCCGTCATCTTGCCCACGGGTGAATTCCTCAAACCAATGAGTAATGAGGTTTAGCGTAATCGGCGGCGCCGACGGGAGCCATTCCTTCATCACAGATTCCGCATCGCGGGCCAGCACCAACCCTCGATGCCCTTCACGGGAAACTGCATAGTTACTCATCGAGTAATCGGTATTCCCCACGGTGAAAAACTGTTGATCCATCAGGCGACGCACTTCCGTACCCGGTGTCCCGTCTTCGGACCAATCAACATACAGGCAAGCCGGTCCCGAAAGCCAATAGAGTGTGCGACCGTCCGGCGCCCAGACAGGACTCCGACCGCCGCCGGGTGAAACCGGCAGGCTCGGCCCCGGCGGCGACAGTCGCTTGACATAAATCTGACGCGTGTTCGCCCGATCCGAGGAATACGCCAACCATTGTCCGTCGGGCGAAATCGATGCCCCCAACTTCAGGTCCGGGGATACCACCAAGGGTTCGGGGCGCGCATCTTCCCGATGAAGATCCAGGCTCCAAATATCACCTTGCCGCCTAAGGTCAACGAGGTCCCAAATGTTCTGCAAAACGCGTTCGGTATTCGGATCCCCGCTCGGCTCAAAGGCCGTCAAAACGAGCTTTTCTTCAGATGCGGAGTCCGGCAAAAGCACCAACGAATTGGAGGCGTAGATCAACTCCGGCTGCGCCGATTCCAGATCATCGGTTCGTACCCGCCAAATGCCCCAAGCGCCGGTCGGCGTCTCACGATCCGAAAAGAAGTAAAGCAGGGTTCCATCCGGAGACCACACGGGGTGGTGATCATTCGCCGGATGTTGCACAAGCGGCTGGAGTGTATGGTTTCCTTCCTGTTGGGTATTGAGGATCCAAATATCGGATTCAACCATCACCGCAACCCGTTTCTCATCCGGCGCCAGTTCAAACCCGTCCCATTCACCACTCCGCTCGGAGAACGGACTGATATTGCCATTTTCCTCCACCCAAAAAAGGCCCTGCTTGGACTCATTGGAATCGTGCCCGGTTTGATAGACCACTGTGCCGTTCCTAGCGACTTCAAAGACCGTTCGTCTCCCGCTTCTCACCCCCGAGAGAACGGGTTTCCTAGGCCCGATCACCTGAAGCGTATTCAAATCAAAGGGGACCGCATGCACCTCCTGCCCGACAGAGCAGAAAAGAAAACCATTCCAATATCGCACCTCGTTACACGGACCCACATCCAGGATTTCCGTTTCTCCCGTCTCGGTATGAACCACCGCGGCGTGCTTCACTTCCCCCGTGCTCCGCGAAAACACGCTGAACCCGACGAGTCGGCCCTCATCAAGAAATCTCGGATGACTGTGCGATTCATCGTCACCGGGTTCCGTCAAGGCGCGAGGCGGCGACAGTCCGTCTTCATCCACGATCATCAAAGGCCGCTCCCAGGGCTGGGCATAAACGATGTGCCCGTCCACACTCCAATCCGCCGCATTGAAGCCATAAACGCGAAGGCTGTCCGACACGATCTTGCGGCGATCCCCACCGTCCAAACGCTGGGTGATCATGGATCGATCGGAAACAAACCCAATCCGATCGCCATCCGGAGAAAAAAAAGGCGCTACAACCCCGGAGGTATCGGGCGCCTGAACGTCGATCCCCGTGCCTAAATCACGAATATGCAGCTGCCGATCTGTAACGACTTTGTCGTCCACCCGGATATAGGCCAGCCGCGATCCGTCCGGCGAGAGAGCAAAGGGGTTGGCGAACTTTTGGAACAAGCGCGCGTCGTTCGCCAAAATAAGCTCAGACCGAACCGAGCGAGGTTCGCCGGAGCCGGGCACCGTCTCGAGTGGTTTCAGAAACCAGGTGACGCCGGCCGTAGTGATCCCCACTAGGGCTGCCAGCAAAAGTGCCGGCAAACCTAATGCTTTGACCCGGACATGGTTTTCGTCCTGCTTGGATTCTTCGAGCAGCCCGTTCGTATCGGACGCGGCCTCCTCCAACTCAATGCGAGCGTCGGCGACATCATGCCATCGTCGACGCCGATCCTTCACCAGACATCGCCGCACCAATCGCCTCAGGGCGACCGGGGCCGAACGATCCAGGACTGCCCAATCAGGCTCACCCTTGATGATTCCCGCTAGGGTATCAGTCGCATCTTCTCCGACAAATGCTTTGGATCCTGTCAAGCATTCGAACAGCACACAACCGAAGGCCCAAACATCCGTCCGTTCGTCAACCGCTTTTCCCTTCGCTTGTTCGGGCGACATGTAGGCGGCTGTGCCAAGGATCGTTCCCGGCTGAGTGAAAGTGGCGGTGATCGTCGGCGAATCGTCTTCAATGGGCCCGTCACCCGATGACTGGATTTCGTCGGTAGATTTGGCCAAACCGAAATCCAACACTTTTATGGAGCCATCGGCTGTCGCCATGATGTTAGCAGGCTTCAAGTCTCGGTGAACGATACCCTTGGCGTGAGCCGCGGAAAGCGCCTCGGCAATTTGCTGACATATGTCGATCGTTTCGTCGATGGGAATCGCGCCCTTCTTGAGACGGGTCGATAAGTCTTCACCCGCCACGTGCTCCATCACCAGGAACGCTACGTCCTCATCCCGATCGAAGCCGTGAACCGTGGCGATGTTCGGGTGGTTGAGTTGGGCCAGAACGCGAGCCTCTCGTTCGAAGCGCGCCAGGCGTTCTTTGCTTGTGGCAAGGGACGGCGGCAACACCTTGATGGCGACCTCGCGATCCAAC
>OJGU01001147.1_pt1 | contig 10779 bp, 8 predicted proteins | sample 1594741 | NCBI WGS metagenome assembly OJGU01 (sample SAMN05416841, study PRJEB24817) | seawater metagenome | isolation source: Sea water | place: Canada:Atlantic | collected 2013-07 | reverse complement strand
CGAGATGTAGAGAGGTCTCGTGGGCTCGGAGATGTGTATAAGAGACAGGTTGAGCATCGATGTGGAAGGACTCGACCTGCAGATCCTTCAGTCCATGTCCGAAGGCGGCGTTCGGCCCACCGTGGTCTGCGTCGAGACAGCGGTGTTCGACTCGAGCGCATTGGTGGGCCCGGCCATCGAGCTGTTGCGGTCGCGGGGCTACGCGGTCCGTGGCGGCTCGATGATCAACACCATGTTCGTCGACGAGCGCGCGCTGCAGGCCAAGGCGCCCGAGGGCGCGGCGCTGAGCTTGTAACGGCTGTCGCAGACCCCCTCAGCGTAGGCAACGCACGGGGACGTCCCCCTGCGAAGACCTTGTTCCGCAGCCGCTCAGTACGGGGGCATCGGCCTTGAAAGGATCGCTCGTGCGCAGAACGCATGTCCGTGCGGGAAGCGGGCGCTGGGAACGAACCTCCAGGACCGGCTCTCTTCAAGAACCCGCTGGTCAAATGCACTGACGCCCGAGGACTCGGTCATCCGCAGCTCAAAGGAGAGGTCACTATCGAAACAAAGGTCTCCTCGAAAGATGGCCCTGTTCAGCCCCGGACGCGGGTTGTTTTGCAGCCGCCGCGGCTCGCTCAAGGGCACGTGAAACTCGGAGAACAGCAGGTGGTAGTTCAACCCGAGGCGTGGTGCATTGAAGTGCTCGAGGTTGTAGCAGGCGTTGGCCTCCTCCCCCGCATCACACGCTCGCTGATAGAGGGCCCTCGCACGTTCGGGATTCGAGGGGCGCTCGATCCCGAAGTGCTCGAGGTTGGCCAGCTGGGTACATGAGGCAGGAGCGACTTCGCACGCCCGTTCCACGCGAACAACGACCTCGTGGAACGGAGCGCCTTCATTCAAGACCCGGCCGACCGCAAAGGCGATGTCCATCTCGCATGACTTGCCATCGGACAGCTCGCAACCGCGCAGCGCGGCAGCAGACCGAACGTCGAGTGCGAGCGCAGCGTTGTTCGCGTAGTAGCGACAACCCAGCGCAAGGCCAAGTTCGCAGGCGGTGTGCTCGCGCGCCTGCATCCGAGCCGTATCACCACGAACGTTTGCCTCCTGGTACACCGCGGCGGCCGCGAGACAGCTTGGCGCGTCGCCGCCCTCGCAGGCCGCGTCACATGCCTCGAGCCCGTGGGCGGCGCACGCAGGGGCCAGCGCGGCAAGCTCGGCATTCTCTGAAATGTCGAGTGGCGTGGCGGCGCATCCGATGAGGAGAGTTACGCAGAGACTGACCATCCGGGTCATGGCTCAAGCGTAGCAGCGAAGTCACCATCACCGTCCGACGTTCCGCAGGCCGGGGACAGGGGGACGCGTCGCGGGTGGACCCATGACGCCGTGGAAACCATCCATCGGACGGAGGTCCACGGCATGTCCGCCCCTCCGAAGCGATGCTCAGCGTTTCCAGGGCTTGCGCTCGAAGTAGTCCTTCGTCAGCTCGATCAGCTTGGGCGAGAGCAGCACCAGCGCGATGAGGTTCGGCACGATCACCACTCCGAGGAACACGTCGCCGAGGGTCCACGCCAGGGACAGCGGGACGACCGCGCCAAGGAAGTGCATGAGCACGAACACGACTCGGTACGGGCCGACCGCCTTGGGGCCAAGAACGTAGTTCGCACAGCGGTCTCCGTAGTAGCTCCACGAGATCGCCGTTGAGACGCCAAACAGGATCACGCACAACAGGACGATGTGGTGGCCGAAGTCGCCCAGCGGCGCGAGGCCTCGCCGGAACGCGAGCATCGTCAGTGGTGCCCCACTCTCGACCGCGTATCCGTAGAGCGTCTCGTACTTGGTTCCATCGGAGCCGACAGCAATCTGGCCCTCCGGGTCGATGCTTCCCGTGAACAAGGTCTTTTGCCCCTCGTCGACATAGAGTTCACGAACCGGAGCATCGTGCCAAGCGACCGAGGGACCCACGGAGGCTCCCTTCTCGACAACGATCTTGGCGGGTGCTTCTTCCAGCGCAGAGAACGAACCGTCGTCCCGAACGTCGACAAAGCTCATGTCGCCGCCAGCCACCGGAAGCTCGGTGGGCATCCGGTCCTTCCAGACACCGGTAATGATGATGACCATTGCGGTCATCGTGCAGATCAGGATCGTGTCGATGAATGGCTCGAGCAACGCGACGACTCCCTCGGACACAGGCTCGTCGGTCTTCGCGGCGGCATGAGCGATCGGTGCGCTGCCCTGGCCCGCTTCGTTGGAGAACAGACCTCGCTTCACGCCCCACATCGCGGTGACCAAGATCGCGCCGACCCCGGTACCGGCGACCCCTGCGGTGGGGTTGAACGCCTCGGACACGATCAGGCTGAGCGCAGGCCAGATCTCGCCCGCGTTCATGATCAAGATGACAGCCGCCCCGGTCACGTACAGGCCCGCCATTGCAGGCGCCAAGATCGACGTCACTCGTCCGATGCGCTTGATGCCTCCGAGGATCACTCCACCGACCACAGCCGATGCGACAAGCCCGGTAACCCATGCCGGCACCCCAAAACTGCTGCCCATCGTGTCCGCCACGGTGTTGGCCTGAACGCCGTCACCGGTGAGAAATGCCGTCAGACCCAGCGCCACTGCAAAGAAGATCGCCATCGGCTTCCAAGCGGGTCCGAGACCCTTTTCGATGTAGTACATCGGCCCGCCCGCGACGCCGTCCTCGCCACTCGCGCGGTAGTTCTGCGCCAGCGTGACCTCCGCGAACTTGGTCGCCATGCCGAGCAGCGCGGTGATCCACATCCAAAAGAGCGCCCCCGGGCCGCCCCAGTGCAGGGCGATCGCCACCCCGGCGATGTTGCCGATACCGACCGTGGCCGAGAGCGCCGTGGAAAGCGCCTGGAAGTGCGAGACGTCGCCGGGATCGTCGGGATCGTCGTAGCGGCCGGTCGCGACCGCCATTCCATGCCCCAGGCGCCGGAACTGGATGAACCCGAGCCGAAACGTGAGGAAGAAGCCCACGCCGAGCAGGGCGATCACGATGAACGGAATCGTCTGGTCGCCGACCGGAATGCCCGAAGACCAGATGAGCGAGTTGATGCTCTCGACGAAATGTTCCAGGGCTTCCATGGGCGCGGCGACGCAGCATCGCCCCCGGAGGTGGGGGCACGCAAGGGCGGGGGGCTGACGCATGCGCCGCGGCGGTGGTAGCAATGGCCCCGCATGGCTCCCACCGCGCGCTCCCACTCGCTGAAAACACTCCTTCTGATGGCGTGCTTCGCCTGCTCGGGCTGTCGTCAAGGCGGGGAGACTCAGACACCGGACGGAGTCCATGGTGGATCCGAGGACAACTCACTGAGCTTTCATCCCTCGCCCCCCGCGGAGCCCGAGCCGGACAAGGCCGACGGGGACGGCGGGGATGAGGCCGAAAAAAAGAAGCCGTGGGATGTCGAGAAGGCGCCAGGACCTCGCAAGAAGGTCAACATCGACACCGACGAGGGCACGTGGATGAGCCTGACGCTCAGCCCCGACGGCAAGACGATCGTCTTCGACCTGCTCGGCGATCTCTACAGCATCCCGTTCGAAGGCGGCGAGGCCACGTCCCTGACCCAAGGCATGTCGTGGGACATGCAGCCGGTCTTCAGCCCCGACGGCAAGTGGCTGGCGTTCACCAGTGACCGCGACGGTGCCGACAACATCTGGGTGATCCCGGCGGCCGGCGGAGAGCCCCGTCAGATCACCAAAGAAGACTTCCGCCTGGTCAACAGCCCCGCGTGGACACCCGACGGGCAGTTCATCGTGGCGCACAAGCACTTCACCGCGCGCCGGAGCCTGGGCTCGGGTGAGATGTGGCTCTACCACATCGCCGGTGACACCAAGGGCGTCCGCATGACGGAGAAGCCCAACGACCAAAAGGACGTCGGCGAGCCCGCGTTCTCCCCCGATGGCAAGTGGCTCTACTTCAGCCAAGACACCACCCCGGGCGACTTCTTCGAATACAACAAGGATCCGCACGCGGGCATCTACGACATCAAGCGGATGGACCGCGCGGATGGGCACATCGAGGTGTTCGTCGGCGGGACCGGTGGCGCCGTCCGTCCGACCCCATCCCCCGACGGCAAGCAGCTGGCCTTCGTGCGTCGGCAGGGCTTGGAGACCGTGCTCGCGGTCAAGGACCTTGCCTCCGGAGCCGAGCGCATCGTCGCGCGAAACCTCGATCGCGACATGCAGGAGACCTGGGCGATCCACGGCGTCTACCCGACGATGGCGTGGACCCCCGACAACGCCCAGCTCGTGTACTGGGGCGAGGGCAAGCTGCACCGGGTCGACCTGAAGTCGGGAAACGTCACCGGCATCCCCTTCCGGGTCAAGGACACGCGCGAGGTCGTCGAGGCGCTTCGACACAAGGTCGACCCCCACCCCAAGTCGTTCCACACCAAGATGCTACGCGACGTCGTCGTCAGCCCGGACGGCAAGAAGGTCGTGTTCCAGGCGCTCGGTCGGCTCTACGTCCGCAGTCTCCCCAGCGGCAAAGCCAAGCCGTTGACCAGCGACAAGGACGTGCATGAGTTCTTCGGCTCCTTCTCGCGCGACGGCAAGCGGGTGGTGTTCGTGTCGTGGACCGACGAAGGACTCGCCAGCGTCCGCACGGTCCCCGCAAGTGGCGGCCGGAGCAGCGTCGTCACCAAGAACCCTGGCCACTACTTTGACCCCGTGTTCTCGCCCGACGGCGCCACCATCGTCTTCCGCAAGGGCGGCGGCGGCTGGCTCACCTCGCCGCTGTGGAGCGAGGACACCGGCCTGTACAGCGTCCCGACCCGGGGCGGCACCCCGGCCCTGATCACCCGCAGCGGAAGCAGCCCGCACTTCGGGGCGCAGGACGACCGCGTGTTCTTCACCGGCTTCGGCAAGAAGGGCAAGCGCGAGCTGCGAAGCATCGAGCTCGACGGCTCAGACCTGCGAACGCACGTCGGCTCCGAGAAGGCCAACCGGATGCGGGTCTCCCCCGACGGAAAGTGGTTGGCGTTCCAAGAGGGCTTCAACGCATACATCGCACCGCTGCCCGCGACCGGCCGCAGCTTCGATGTCAGCCCCACCTCCAAGGCGCTTCCGATCCAACAGGTCAGCCGCGACGCCGGCGACTACATGCACTGGTCCGGTAACAGCGGCCGGCTTTACTGGTCGACCGGTCCCGAGCTGTTTGCACGCGACCTCAAGGAGGCGTTCTCGTTCATCGATGGCGCCCCCGAGGAGCTTCCCAAGCCACCCGAAGCGGGCACCGACATCGGCTTTGACGTCGACAGCTACGTCCCGGACACGACCTTCGCGTTCACCGGCGCCCGCATCGTCACGATGAAGGGTGAGCAAGTGATCGAGGATGGCGTGATCGTGGTCAAAGGCGACCGAATCGAGGCCGTCGGCAAACGCGGCGAAGTCACCGTGCCCGGCGGCGCAACGAGCATCGACGTGAGCGGGAAGACGATCATCCCCGGGTTGGTCGATGTGCACGCGCACGGCTCCCAGGGCGAGTCCGGCATCACGCCCCAGCAGAACTGGATGCACTACGCGACGCTGACCTTCGGCGTCACCACCGTGCACGACCCCTCCAACGACACCGGAGAGATCTTCGCTGCCGCCGAGCTCGCGCGCGCCGGCGAGGTCGTCGCCCCGCGCGTCTTCTCCACCGGCACCATCCTCTACGGGGCCGATGCACCGTTCACCGCCAAGGTGGACAGCCTCGAAGACGCGCGCAGCCACCTTCGCCGGCTCAAGGCCGTCGGTGCCTTTAGCGTGAAGAGCTACAACCAACCGCGTCGCAACCAGCGTCAGCAGGTGCTGGCCGCCGCGCGGGAGCTGGAGATGATGGTCGTGCCCGAGGGCGGCTCCACCCTGCAGCACAACCTCAACATGATCGTCGACGGCCACACCGGCATTGAGCACGCCGTCCCGGTCGCGAATGGGTATGGCGACATGAAGCAGCTTTGGAGCGGCACCGAAGTTGGCTACACGCCCACGATGGGGGTCGGCTACGGAGGTCTGGGCGGCGAGATCTACTGGTACGCGCACACCAACGTGTTCGAACACCCGAAGATGCGGGCGTTCGTGCCGCCGCACGCCTACGAGGGCCGATCCCGTCGGCGCCCGATGGCTTCCAAGGGCGATTGGAACCACTTCCGGATCGCCAAGCTCGCGGAGGAGCTTCAGGAAGCCGGCGTGAAGGTGAACTTGGGCGCTCACGGCCAACGTGAGGGGCTCGCCGCCCATTGGGAGCTGTGGATGTTCGTCCAGGGCGGTATGACCCCGCTGGAGGCACTGCGGGCCGTGACCCTGGACAGTGCGCACTACATCGGCATGGACCACGCCCTTGGCTCGCTCGAGCCGGGCAAGCTCGCTGACCTCGCGATCATCGACGGCAACCCGCTGAGCAACATCCGGGACTCCGACAAGGTTACGCACACGATGGTGGGAGGACGCCTGTTTGACGCCACCACGATGGACGAGATCGGGGGCGCGGAGGTCAAAGCCGCGGACTTCTACTGGCAAGGCACGGCGGGCTCCACCCGCCCCACGACCACGTTCACGCAGCACCGACATTGATGGCGACGCCGGCGCCCCGACCCGCTACCCTCCCGGACGCAATGCACTTTGCCGCAGCGCTCTCCGGTGCCGATCGTTTCGACACCGCGTTCGACGAGGTCATCGACGACCTCGAGGATCGCCTCGGGGGCGCGTCGCCGTCGCTGCTCAACCTGTTCGTCGGCTCGGCGCACGAGGCGAACTACGTGCGACTGCACCGGATGCTTCGGCAAAAGTATCCGCAGGCTTCGCTCGTCGGCTGTTCGGCCGGGGGGACCATCGGCGATGGTCAGGAACTCGAAGAGGGTAGCGGCCTGTCGATCAGCGCGCTGCACCTGCCCGACGTCGACATCCGGCCGTTTCACCTCGACCCCGATCGCGTCCCCAAGCCAACCTCCAGCGGGCTGTGGCAAGAGGTGCTCGGGACGTCGGCCGAGTCCCAGCCGACCATCATCGTCTTCCCCGACCCCTTCACGAGTCCCATCGACGCGGTCCTCGAAGGACTCGATCGCACCTTTGAAGGCAGCACCGTCCTGGGCGGAGTGGCCAGCGGCATGCAAGAGGCCGGCGGCGGTGCGTTGTTCTGCGACGACGAGGTGCACGCCACCGGAACCGCCGGGGTCGTTCTCAGCGGAGACGTGCAGGTCGACACGATCGTCTCCCAGGGTTGCCGCCCGATCGGCGCTCCGATGTTCGTCACGCGGGGATCCGAGAATCTGATCACCGGTCTGGATGGCCAGAGCCCGGCATCCGTTCTGCAGCGGCTCTACGACAGCCTCCCCTCGGAGGACCAGGTCCGCTTGAGGCAGTCGCTGTTCGTCGGCCTCGTGATGGACGACGACCTCGAGGTCTACGAGCAGGGCGATTTCCTGATCCGCAACATCATGGGCCTGGATGGAGACACCGGCTCGCTCGCGATCGGCGCCAACGTCCGCCCCAACACCGTGGTCCAGTTCCACCTTCGCGATGCCGAGACCTCGGCGCGGGATCTACAGGCGTTGCTCGAAGCGCGAAGCGATGCCGGTGAGCCCACGCCCGCCGGGGCGCTGATGTTCTCGTGTCTCGGCCGGGGCCAAGGCCTGTACGGCAAGCCCAACGTCGACAGCAACATCGTCCGCGAGCTGTACCCCAAGCTTCCGCTGGGCGGTTTCTTCTGCAACGGCGAGCTCGGTCCCGTCCAGGGGATCACGCATCAGCACGGCTACACCAACGTGCTGGCGCTCTTCGGCTGATCACCGCGCAACCACGAAAAAGCGCCGGGCAAAGCTGGTGCTAGACAGCGTTGCGATCGGCGCTTGGGTGCGATGTGGATGGGACGAAGCCCGAGTCTGGGGCCGAGGCTAGAAGCCGAGTTCTTTTTTGCGGTCTTCCGCGGTCGGCAGCGGGTCCGAGGTCTCGGTGAGCACGGGCAGTCCAGGCGCCTTGTCGGCGTTGATCTGCTTCCACTCCTCTTGATCCTCGGGCAGCTCCGTCTCGTCATAGATCGCTTCGACGGGGCACTCCGGCACACACGCGCCGCAGTCGATGCACTCGTCGGGATCGATGTAGAGCATCTCCCCATCGGCGTGGAAACACTCCACAGGACAGACGGCGACGCAGTCAGTGAAGCGACAACCCTTACAGTTTCCGGTGACGACAAACGCCATGGCCGGCGGACCATAGCCTCTTGCCGCCCGAAACGCCCGTCTTTGTCGCGTCCGTCGAAGAATGAAACGGACCCGGGACCTTGTCCGGTCGCGGAAGACCGCCGTACCGACATTTGTCCACACCTGAAGCAAGCCCTGCGGCCGCTCCTGTGGAGAACCTGTGGATGGATACGCACCCCCTTGGCTCCAAAGAGCTGAGATCCATCGGAATTCATGCCGACTACGCGCGCGGTACGCGTGGTGTGGAGAACCCATGCTCTGGCCCGCCCAGCCGCATCGGTTCATGATCGGGCAGCTCATGGCCGCGCGCCCGCCCCGTTCGATCTCCGGCCCCATCATCTGGGGATCGGTCAGCGCCACGCTCACCGTGGTGATGCTGGTCGGGTGGATCTATCTGATCCTCAAGAACGGCGAGCTCACCCAGCAGTGGGTGACCAACGTCTGGCTGCTGGTGGGCGGCATCGTCTCGTTGGTCGCGATCACGACGGTGCTGATCCTGTTCTCGGTCTTCATGGCCCGGCAGATTCTCGAGAACCGGCGACAGACAACCTTCATCGACTCGGTCACGCACGAGCTGCGCTCGCCTCTCGCCTCGATTCGGCTCGGCTTGCAGACGCTCGGTCGCACGGGACTCGCCGTCGAACAACGCGAGCAACTCCGCGAGATGATGCTCGAGGACACCGACCGACTCGCGGCGTTCATCGATGACATCCTGGAGGCGACTCGCCTCGAATATGCACACGCTGGGCAGATGCTCAACCAGGTCTCGTTGGCCGAGTTGATCCACAGCTGCGTCGCGACCGTCGCCCGACGCCACAAACTCGACCTCAGCACCATCGAGGTCGACGTCGACGACGCGACCGAACTTCGCATCGATGGAACTGCGGTGGAGACGGTGCTCAAGAACCTGCTCGACAACGCGATCAAGTACTCCAACCCGCCGGTTCGGGTTCAGATCACGGCTCGAGCGACGGACCAGGGGCGGGTCGAGATTTGCGTGCGCGACCGCGGCGTCGGCATTCCACAGGGCGAACTGCGACGCATCTTCGACCGGTTCTATCGTGTCGATCACGAGGACGTTCGCGCCCGCCGCGGCACCGGCCTAGGCCTCTTCGTGGTCAAGGCCCTCGTCAAAGACCTCGGCGGCCGTCTCAAGGCGCACTCCGACGGCCGAGGCAAAGGCACGACGATGACCATCAGCCTGCCGTACATCTCCAAAGACGCGCCTTCTATTGCCAGCTCCGACCAGGAAGCCCACGCATGAACGAGCCCAAACCGCGCCTGCTTCTCGTCGAGGATGAGGACCACCTTGCCGCCGGTCTCAAGCTCAACTTCGAACTCGAGGGATTCGAGGTCGACGTTGCCAGCACAGGACGGGAGGCAGGGTCGCTCCTGATGCAGCCTGACTACGACATCATGGTGCTGGACGTGATGCTTCCCGACACCAGCGGGCTCACGCTGTGCCGGAGCATTCGAGACACCGGCAACACCACGCCGATTCTGATGCTGACGGCCAAAGCCAGCCTCGACGATCGAGTCGAGGGACTCAACGCGGGCGCGGACGACTACTTGACGAAGCCCTTCGAACTCGAAGAGTTGCTCGCGCGCGCACGATCGATGCTGCGGCGTGCGGAGTGGGAGAAGCGCGAAGAACCCCGACCGGCAGCGTCGATCCTGCACCTAGGAACCGCCACCGTGGACTTCGAGCGCCACACGGCAGAGCGCGAAGGACAGTCGTTGCACCTGACGAAGCTGGAGTTCGACCTCTTGCGTTACTTCGTCGAGAACCCCGAGCGGGTCCTGAGCCGCGAAGAACTCCAGCAAGAAGTGTGGAAGCTACGCGACTACCCCAACCGGCGAATGGTCGACAACTTCATCATGCGGCTGCGACGGCACTTCGAGCTCGACCCTCAGTCTCCAGAGCTGTTCGTTTCGGTCCGCGGCGCTGGCTACAAGTTCATCGCGCCTCGAGAGCCTGCTACAACGGGCACGTGATGAAGTCTTCGGCGGTCGTGCGCTTCGTGGTCGGACTCGTCGCGCTGTCGGGCTGCGACAGCGGCGGCGACGGTGGTGGCACCGACGTCGGCAGCAGCGGCGCCCTGGCCACCGACACGATGGCCGCCGGGACCTCGAGCGGCCCGAGCACCAGCACCGTGGGCAGCGGCGACCCGACCTCCGGCGTGACGACCGGAGGCCCCGACACGACCAGTGGCGGCGCCGACTCGACGTCCGAAACGCCTGCCGACGGTGTCCCGATGTTCGTCGCGCTGGGCCAGGGCGGACGGCGCCTGGTGTCCTGCGACGACGGTCAGACGTGGGGGGCGGAGCAAGTGGTCGAGGTCAACGACGACGACCACGGTCCCTACAGCTCGCGCGACGTGGCGTGGGGCGATGGCACCTTCCTGTTGGGCATGGGCTGGGGAAACCCCGCCCGAATCTCAACCAGCGCCGACGGCATCGACTGGCAGGAGACCTTTCCCCCGCCGGACTACGTCGAGTCCCGCGGCCTGTCCGGCATGGCATTTGGCTCTGGCAGGTTCGTTGCAGTCGTGGGCTCTGACAGCTGGGTCAGCGACGACCTCGGCCAGTCGTGGTCCCC
>OJGU01001146.1_pt1 | contig 10810 bp, 10 predicted proteins | sample 1594741 | NCBI WGS metagenome assembly OJGU01 (sample SAMN05416841, study PRJEB24817) | seawater metagenome | isolation source: Sea water | place: Canada:Atlantic | collected 2013-07 | reverse complement strand
GGTTCGTCGGGGGTACTTGCCGCACCAGCGTCCGGCTCTGCCTCATCGGACGTGTCGGTCGCGGCGGAGTTGTCTCGTTTGCGAGCGTCGGCGTACCAGAGCGCACCCGCGAGGATGACGGCACCCACAGCGACTGCACCCGCGACGATCGCGATCGCCGGCAGCGTGGAGCTACGCGGTTGGCTCGGCGGCGTCCTTCGGACAGCGGCCGGGTTGTGCGGCGGTGGAGGGGGCGCAAACGATGGACTCGTCTGCGGGTTGATCATGCCAACGGTTGTGCGCTGAGGCGAATGCGGTCGCTGATCGGGGTGACCAGGGAGGGGCCCCGCGCCGTCGAGCATCGTCGCGTTGCTGGCCAAGCCGGAGTCCGAGACTGTGGCATCGGCGGCGACGATCGTGTCCCGCTGGATCGGCAGCACGGTCGCCTCGGCCTGAGCCTCGAAGAACGCCGGATCCGTTGCGGGGTGGGTCTTCGGCGGAATGATGCTGGCGACCCAGCGAGCGAGGTGGGCGGGCGTACTCAGCAACCGGCGGCGTTGCGCGAAGTCGTGGAGCGCCTGGTACATCTCCTGCGCGCTCGAGAAGCGGTCGTCGGGTTTTTGCGCGACGGCCTTGAGCAGGATGCTCTCGAGCTCGGGCGGGTAGTCGTGCCGTAGCGCGGAGGGACGCGGCCGCTCGCGGAAGAGCAGCTTGTGCATGACCGCGAGCTCGTTCTCGCCGCCGAACATCCGCTGCAGCGTCGTCATCTCGAACAGCACGGTCCCGATCGCGAAGATGTCGGTCCGGCGGTCGACCGGATCGGCAACCGCCTGCTCGGGCGACATGTACGAGAGCTTGCCCTTTCGCGTCCCGGCCTGCGTGAAGCTGGTGAGCGCGAGCGCCTTGGCGACCCCGAAGTCGGTGATCTTCACGACGCCATCGCTGGCGATCATGACGTTCGAGGGCGACACGTCGCGGTGGACGATGCTGAGCGCTTGCCCGTCGGCCCCGCGGTACTCGTGCGCGTGGTGGAGCCCGGCGCACATGCCCATTGCGATCTGGATCGCGTGCTCGAGCGGTATGGGATGGGTGCCTTCCTTCAGCTCCTTGAGGAGCATGTTGAGGTCTGGCCCGTGGACGTACTCCATCGCGAAGAAGCACTCCGCATCCGAGGCACCCTGATCGTCGAAGACTTCGACGATGTTGGGATGCTTGAGCATCGAGGCGAGCGTGGCCTCCCGAGCGAACATCCGTGCGAACTGCTGGTCCTGGACGAACTGCGGCAGCACCCGCTTGACGACGACGATGTCCCGGGCCCGTGCCGGGTCGGTCGGCTGCGCCAGGAAAAGCTCCGCCATCCCGCCTTGCGCGAGAAACTGCCGGAGCGTGTAGCCACGCACCTGGCCCCCGGTCCCCACCGGGTTGTGTGCCCCTACGGTCACCCGCCCACATCGTAGCGTTTTGGGCCGGGCGGCGGCGAGTTTCGGCCGGATTGGCGGCGGCAGAACGGCGTTCGCCGGCCTGAGAGACCGGCGAACGATACGGATGTTGGGCTCTTGTCGAGCGCTGTGCGGTGCGCAGCGGGCGATCGCCCTAGCCGGGCACGACCGCGTTCAGTGAAAACCCGGTCATGTCGCTGTACGTGTAGCAATCCTGCAGGCCTTCGACCGTCAACACGATCGGGTTTGCCGGCATTGTTGGGTCCATCTTGTACGCGTGCTCAGCGTTGCGCGGGATCGCCCAGACGAAGCCGTCGAAGTCGACCGCAACACCCCAGATATGGTCGTCACCGGGTTGGCCCGCGGGAAGCGTCACCACGGTGTCGAGGGTCTCGGTGTCGATGCCCAGCACGTTGGCGTGCGCCCCTCGGTACAGCAAGCCGTTGCCGTCGCCCATGCATCCACCGGTGTGTACGTAGGCCGCGGGGTCGACCGCCTGGGACTGCGCCCAGGTCTCCGTCGCGGGATCGAAACGGTGCGTATCGCGACCGCAGATCCACACGTAGCCGTCTTGGGTGACCGTGATGCCGTACCCGTTGTGGGTGCCCTCGACGTCCCAGGTATCCACGGTCATGTCGTTGTTCACCCGGACCAGTTGTCCGCCCTGCAGCTGCGAGAACCACGCCCGATCTTGGCCATCGATCGCCGCACCGTAGAACCCGTGCGACTTCAGTGGGGTCTCGGGCATGGGGATCGTGTCGGTGACGATTCCTGTCGTGCCGTTGAGTCGTGCGATCTCGATCGAGCCTTCCACGCCGCTGTCGAGGTAGGCCGTGTACACGTCGACGCCCTCGTACTGGCAGGTCTCTTCGTTGAGCGTGCCGTTGGTCCAGGCGATCGGGCGGTTGTTGTTGTGGGCGATCTCCGTGTACCAGGCGACGCACTCGTCCTCGCCCCAGGGGAGGATGTCGTCGGGCCCGGTCGAGGTCTGGATGCCCGGCAGGCCGTTGCTCTCGAGGCAGTCTTCCGAGTCTGCGTAGACCTTGGTGATTCCACCCGCGCGGTTGGCTACGGCGACATCGCCGAAGCGGTTCACCGAGGTTCGCGAGGGGTTGCCCGCGCCGTCGGGCCGCGTGATGTATCGACCGAGCTCAGCGCCCGTTTGGGTGTCGAGCTTGGAGATGGTTCCCTGCGAGCTGTTCGCGATCCAGATGTACGAGAACTCGACGACCTTGCTGCCACCGCCGCCGTCGCAGCCGGGCGCCTCGCCGGTGCTCGACTCCTCGCCGCCCTCGCCACTCGATCCGGTTGTACCCAGCGAGTCCGACCCGGTCGAGCCCTCGCTCTGACTGTCCGAACTTTGGGTCGTGCTTCCTGCCCCCGTCGTCGGGGTCCCTGTGCCGCTGTTGCTGTCCGACTCGGTGGGCGTGCTGGAGTCGCTCTCGGTCGCAGCCGAGGTGCTCCCAGCCGTCTGGCCGACGGTCTCGATCCCTCCGCTACCCGAGGCCGAAGCGGTCCCATCCGCTCCACCGCCGGAGTCGCATCCGCCGACCGCGAGCACCGCCGCGACCGTGCACAGACTTAATCCACCGAAACGCATGTATCGAGGCTAACACAATGCGCGAAGAGATCGAGGGTTTGCACGGGTCGATCTGGGGCGATCCCACGCGGCGCGCAACCGAGGCCGTTCCGGTCCCCGGTTCGCCGTGCGCGTGTGACGCGTCCCTAGACTCGCGCGGCCCGGCGGAGGCGCCCGGCGATCAGCATCGCGACCTCGAGCGCCTGCTCATAGTTCAGGCGCGGGTCGACCCGGCTCCGGTAGTCCCGGTGAAGGTCGGCTTCGGCGAGTCCGGTTGAGCCGCCGACGCACTCGGTGACGTTCTCTCCGGTCATCTCGAGATGCACACCGCCAAGGATGGTCCCGACCCGGCGATGGAGATCGAAGCTCAGCTCGAGCTCGCGAACGATGTTGTCGAAGCGCCGGGTCTTGATGCCGTCGGCGGTGGTCTCGGTGTTGCCGTGCATCGGGTCGGAGGTCCACAGCACCTCCGCACCCGCGCGCTCGACCGCCTCGAGCATCGGGGGCAGCTTCTCTTCGACCTGCGCGGCACCCATCCTGTGGATCAGGGTGATCCGGCCGGGTTCGTTGTCCGGGTTGATCCGCTCGAGCAATCCGAGCAGCCACGCGGTGTCCATGGTGGGACCGACCTTGATGCCGACCGGGTTGCGGATACCCCGGCAATACTCGACATGTGCCCCGTCGAGCTCGGCGGTCCGCATGCCGATCCAAGGCAGGTGCGTACTGAGGTTGTACCAACCCTCGCGCCGCGGAACCTGTCGCGTCTGCGCGGACTCGTACTCCAAGGACAGCGCCTCGTGGCTGGTGAAGAACTCCACCTTCTCGAGCTGAGCGAACTCGTTGCCGATGACGGCCTCGACGAACGTGATCGAGTCGCGGATCGACTCGACCAACGCCTGGTACTCCTCGGCGCGATGGCTCTTCGCTGAGAAGGAGATGTCCCAGTTCTCCGGGTGACGGAGGTCGGCGAATCCGTGCTCGGCCAGCGCCCGCACGAAGTTGAGCGTGAGCGCAGCGCGTTCGTACCCCCGAAGCAGGAGGTCGGGGTTGGGGGTGCGATCTTCGAGCGTGAACGCCTGTCGGTTGACCAGGTCTCCGCGGTAGCTCGGAAGCTCGACATCCCCTCGGCGCTCGATCGGGGCCGAGCGTGGCTTGGCGTACTGCCCCGCGATTCGACCGACCCGGATCACGGGCTTGCGTGTCCCGTGAACGAGGATGACGCTCATCTGCAGCAGGATCTTGAGCTTGTCCGCGATGTTGCCCGAGCTGCAATCGTCGAACGACTCCGCGCAGTCGCCACCTTGAAGCAGGAACGCGGTGCCCGATGCCGCGGAGGCGAGCCGACCCTTGAGGTCTTCCACCTCCCACGAGGTGACGAGCGGTGGCAGCGAAGCGATCTGTCGAAGCACGGCCTGCAGGTGCGCCGGGTCCGGGTATGCCACGGCTTGGCTCGCGCTCTTGGTCTTCCACGACTCGGGGGTCCAGTTCGCTTGCATGGCTCGGCGCGACCATACCGAGGGCCGGGGGCAGACGCGACCCAAGGGCTCGCAGGCGCGGACCGACGGCTACAGGCAGATCTCGATCGGACCGTCGTCATCGCTGTCCGAGAGGCAGAGCATCCCCCCGGGACAGCTCCTCCCTCCGGCACAGTCGAGCGCGCAGATGCTGGAACTCCCGGCGTTGAGGCACGCGGGGGTGGCGGTGACTCCGGGCGAGGCGCCGCAAGACGTTGCGTCACCAGCGGGGCTGCACAGCGACGTGCAGACGCCATCGTCGCCGGCGCCGTTGAGCAGACAAACGAGGTCGTCGGTGCACTCTGGGCTCGAGGTGCAGTGTGACCACCAGCTCGTCTCGGGTTGCGGCGGAAGCGTCTCCCCGGTGCTGGCCCCGGAGACGGGGCCGGTCGACGCTGGACCGCCGGTCTCCTCGCCGCCGGTCGAGGCGCCGGGCCCCGTCGTCGGAGTCTCGGTCGTGCTCCCAGCGCCACTCGAGCTGGACGCAGCTGCGGTGCCGCCATCGGTATCCCCGTCCCCCGTGGTCGTTGGCGCGAGGGTGGAGAAAGCGCCCGTCGTCTCCAGCGAGTTGCCGCCGGAGCACGCACACACCAGCAAGAGCAGCAGGGAACAACGGGCTCGCATCGGCAGCCTCAGAGTATCAGGCCCAGGCTCGGCCAGAGTCGCGGGACGGCTGCGGGGAAAACACCGCGCGAGACTGCGCGGCTGTGGCTGGTGAGGGCCGTACCCCGTGACCTACGTTCCAAGCATGTCCGTTGTCCTCCAGGAACTTCTCGAGCAGCTGCAACTCGAACGGCTCGAGCAGAACCTCTTTCGAGGACAGAGTCGGGATCCAGGGTGGGGCACGGTCTACGGCGGCCAGGTGCTGGGACAAGCGCTGTCCGCTGCCTGCCAGACGGTGCCCAAGGAACGCACCGCGCATTCCTTGCACGGCTACTTTCTCAGGCCCGGTGACGTGAACGCTCCGATCGTCTACGACGTGGACTGTATTCGCGACGGGAAGAGCTTCACCACCCGCCGAGTGGTCGCGATTCAACACGGCCGAGCCATCTTCAACATGGCTGCGTCCTTCCAGATCGAGGAGGAGGGGTATGACCATCAGGCCGAGATGCCCGAGGCGCCGGGGCCACAGACGGCGAAGTCCGAGCGCGAGTTGGCCAAGACGATCGCCGCTTCGATTCCCGAACCTCTGCGCAGTCGTGTCCTGAGTGAACGCCCGCTCGAGATGCGGCCGGTGAATCCGGTCAACCCGCTCGCACCCAAAAAGGGCCCTCCACATCGACAGGTTTGGTATCGAGCTGCGGAGGCGCTGCCCGACGACACGTACGTGCACCAATGCCTGCTGGCGTACGCGTCGGACTCCTACCTGCTCGGCACAGCCATGGTCCCGCACGGGGTCTCGCCGTTGATGCCGAAGATCCAGGCCGCGAGCCTGGACCATTCGATGTGGTTTCACCGGCCGTTCCGGCTCGACGAATGGCTTCTCTACGACATCGACAGCCCTTCGGCGGGAGGTGCCCGCGGCATGGCGAGGGGTCAGTTCTTCGACACCCAGGGGCGGCTCGTCGCCTCCACGGCCCAAGAAGGGCTCATGCGTCGTCGGTGAGCGCTTGGAGGAGGTGCGCGGCGATCGTATCGGTTGTTCGCGCGGTCTCCTCGACGTTGCGGACATCGATCCACGCCTCGGCCCACCGAGCCTGAGGGTCGACGATCAACGCCGCGTCGATGTCGTGCACGCCGCCAAAGTTCTTGGGACATGTGTCGACTCGATCGGGCCGCTGTGGGTTCCACAACGGGATGCCGTACTTGCGGCAGATCCGGGGGCGGTGTGCGTACATCCTGCAGCCACCCTCCTCGGAGAGGACCGGGCAGGGCTGACGTTCATCAGGCACGTACTCGGACGCACGCTGCATGATGTCCGCGCGCACGTCATTGGGGAGACCGGCGAGACCTTCGCGGAGGTAGGCGCCCTCGAGATGCGAAACTCGGAAGGTCTGCTGGCAGCAGTCACTGCAGCCCTTCGCACACTCGATGTGAGCGCGGTAGCGTTGGACGACAGGCTCGACGTCGGAGTCGATGACCCGGAGGTGTCGACGCAGACGGTCTCGGGAGGCTTCCTTCATCCTTCGATCTGAATGCTCGGCTCGAGCTGCCAGCTCGCTTCGTATTCCTCGTCCTCCACCGCGGCGACGATCTCTGCGGCCACATCCGGCATGTCCTCGACCGGGCGCGGACCACCCTGATAATAGAACTGCTCGTTCCCGTCGCGGTCGACCTCGTACCAGGCGTCGAGGTCGTCGACGCACAAGATATGGCCGAGCTTCCAGCGCTCGAGAATGTTGGCGGCGGTGATCTCGTCGTCGTAGACGTCGCGAATGTTGCCGATACGTCGGGACTCTTCTCGCAGCTCGTCGATGCGGTTTGCGACGACCAGCTCGAGGTCACCGCCTGCCGACAGGGATTCCATCTCGCCGAGCGCGCCCCAGTAGCGTCCGTTGATGTAGACGTACGGCGGAACCATCTTGCCGGTCAGCTTGGCGAGCTGGGTCTTGGTTTGCAGCGGCTCTTTGTCGAGGTCCATGACCCGCGCAGCCGCCTCGATGCGGGCGAAGACGGCTTCGATCTGCTCGACCTCCTCCTGCTCCTCCATCGTCGCGTAGATCACGATCTGGCTGTCTTCAGGCTTGAGGCCCTGCTCGGCCTTGCTCTTGACTCGCTTCAGCGCCTCTTTGCGGCGGCGCTCCGCGGCGGCAGCCAGTGCTTCTGTATCCTCCGACAAGTCGGGCCGAGGTGGAGCCGGTTCGTCCTCGGACACGATGCGTTCGATCGCATCGGTGACAGCCTCTGGCGCATGCTCGAGAACGGTGTCTCGGAGTCGCCGTGAGGCGTCGAGTACCTCGGTGGGGAGGTTCTCTTCGGCCAGGTTCTTCGCCTTGTTGAGAAGCCCGCGCAGTCGCATGAGCGAAGCGTAGCCGCGGCCCGCGGCCTTTGTGCGTGAGAAAGCGCGACCCCCGTGCCAGCCCGGGCACGGAATGGTGTCTTCCAGTGCGCTCCCCCTTGCCACGGCGGGCGAGCTGCTCCAAGGTGGCGCCGATGGCCGCGGACGAACGCACCATGTTCGAGATTTTTCGGGAGGGCGACTACAATCGCTCCTTCCACTACATCTTCTACACGGACCTCGAAGAGCACGCCCGAGACGATCAAATCTCGAAGGCGGCGAAAGGAGAGAACGTGTACACGGGATTCCTCGACGATGAGACGAAGGAGGCCGCGCGCGGCGTCCTGGAGTCGATCGTCGACGAGCTCAACGATATGGATGAAGACGAGGCTGGGATGGGGAAGGCGGAGATCGAGCGCCGACTCGCGGCGTACCTCGTCGAGAACCCGATCGACGGTATTCCGTCAGCCTGACGGTGCCGCGACACCGCGGAGGAAGAAGTCGAGCAGCTCGTCCGCAACAGCGGCGGTTTGCTTGAACGACTCGCCGTCGGGGTCGCTCGCGCCGGCGGCCTGCGCGTCGAGCATTCGCACAAGTGCACTTCGAAGGCCCCCCAGCGCAACGACAGACACGACGTTGACGTCGCACGGGCCGACCAATCCGAGGCCTTGCCCCACATTGATCGCGTCTCGCATCAGCTGCTGCACCGATGCGAAGAAACCGTCGACCTGCGCGCGACTCTCGTCGTCGTAGCCGCGGCCGTCTCGCACGATGATGCTGGCGATGGCGTCGTGTTCGAGGACGCTGGTGACGACACGCCGGACGTTGTTGCGCAGCTGCGTGCGGGGCGGGTCCGCATCCGGCCCCAGCTCGATGCGGCGAACCTGCCCACGCACCTGGCTGAGGAACTCGGCGACGAGCTCGCCGAACAGGTCCTGCTTGCTGGAGAAGTACAGGTAGAACGTGCCGCGAGCGATCCGCGCCTGGTCGATGATGTCGTGCACCGATGCCTGGTGGTAGCCCTTGTCGCGGAACACGGCCTTGGCGGCCTCGAGAATCGCTTCGCGTCGCTCGGCCCGGCGTCGCTCGGCTCGGGCGGCGCGCCCGTCGAGTGCGCCGCCTGGGTCCTCTTCGCTCACAAACGGCATATACCAAGCGCACCGCCCAGGCAGAGCATTTTTCGCGGGTTTGTGTTACCTGCGCTGCATGGCACTGTCCGTGGGGATTGTGGGCCTTCCCAACGTCGGGAAGTCGACCTTGTTCAACGCACTGTCCGACGCAGGCGCCGAGTCGGCGAACTATCCGTTCTGCACCATCGATCCCAACGTGGGTGTGGTGGCGGTACCGGATCCGCGCATGGACGAGATCGTCAGACTCGTCAAGCCGCAGTCGGTTGTGCCCACGGCGATCGAATTCGTCGACATCGCAGGCCTGGTCAAGGGCGCCAGCAAGGGCGAGGGCTTGGGCAACCAGTTCCTCAGCAACATCCGCCAGGTCGACGCGATCTGCCACGTGGTCCGCTGCTTCGACGACGACAATGTCGTGCACGTCGAAGGTCGGGTGAACCCCATCGCCGATATCGATGTCATCGACACCGAGCTCTTGCTGCGGGACATGCAGTCCCTCGAAGCCCGTCGCGACAAAGCCCACAAAGGCGCCAAAGGTCGGGACCCCGCCGAGAAGAAGGCGTTCGAGGTCACCCAGCGGGTGCTCGAGCAGGCCGAGAACGGTGTGCCGGTCCGTGCGATGGAACTCGACGAAGACGACCTCGTCGTGCTCGAGCCACTGGCGCTGCTCACCGCCAAGCCCGTCTTCTACGCGTGCAACGTCGCCGAAGACTTCGCCGCCAAGGGGCTCGAGGCGCCGTACGTCGACAAAGTTGTTGCCCTCGCGAAGGAGCAGGGAGCAGAGGTCGCCGTCATCTCCGCCGCCATCGAGTCCGAGATTGCCGCGCTCTCCGCTGAGGAACAGGTCGAGTTCCTGTCGGAGGCTGGCCTCGAAGAGCCCGGCCTGCACCGCCTCATCCGAACCGCCTATCGCCTGCTCGACCTGTACACGTACTTCACCGCTGGTGAGAAGGAAGTACGCGCGTGGACCATCACCCGCGGCACCCTCGCACCGGGTGCAGCCGGAAAGATTCACACCGACTTCGAACGGGGTTTCATCCGCGCCGAGGTCATGAAGTACGCCGACCTGGTCGAGTACGGCTCCGAAGCTGCGGTGAAGGCCAAGGGCCTGCTGAAGTCCGAGGGCAAGGAGTACGAGGTCAAGGACGGCGACATCATGCACTTCCGCTTCAACGTCTAAGTCGATGGAGGACCGAGCAACGCTCGGCCCGTCGCGGCTGCGCTTCTCGTAGCCCTCGGCCCAAGCCTTTTGCGAGGCGCCGCGCCGGGCTTCACCACGGCACTAGCCGCAGCCAATCCCGGGCGGATCCTGGTCGCAGCAGCCGGAGACCGCGTTTTGCTCGCAAGACTCGCGCAGCTCTTGTGAGTTCGTGACGTCGAGATCGTCGTTGCACACGCACACGCTCTGACAACACAGCGCGCCGAGCGAAGCGATCGGTTCGCAGGAAAACCCTCCTTCACACGTCGTGCCTTCTGCACCGACGCAGTCGTCCGCAGTGTCGCATTGCTGGGTGCACATCGAGCGGTCGGCCACGAACGCGGGGTCGAGCCTGCACTGATTCGTCGCCGGGTCGCAGTAGAAGTCGGCGGTGCTCTCTGTGCAGTCTTCGTTCGTCGAGCACGGGCCGGCTGGGGCCTCTTCGGTGTCCGCGTACAAGCAGTAGCCACCCCCGCACGCCTCGCTTGGAGCCTCCTCCAAGAGGACCGTGAGCGGTGCTTGGCTCAGTTCGCACGGCTGACCCACGACCGAGCCCTCGACCAAACCCGTCTCATCCGAGGCGGTTGGACTGGAGTCCGACGTGTCCTCTGAGTCCAGGCCGGACTCGGTCTCGGGCAGGTCGCCCAGCGAACTCTCTTCCGGGTCGCAGCCGACGAGAAGCACTAGGCTCACCCCGCCCGCGAAACACAGTCGATGAAGAAGAGTCACGGTGTTCATGTAGACGTCTTGCCCGCTCGCGCTCGAAATGATGACCGCGCCTCCATTTACTTACAGGCTCGAGCAATGCGCTCTCGATAGGGCGCACTCGCGGGGTCACGGCGCAGCGCGGACCCTTCGCCGCGACCCTGCACCAAGTTCCCGGCACGACACAGCGCGATGCTCCGCAGCGCCCTTCGTTCGACTTCGAGTGCCCCCGCAGGGAATGTGCGGGCGTGGGTCTCGAGCGTCTTCAAGGCTTCGGAGAACCTGTCTCTTATACACATCTCCGAGCCCACGAGACCTCTCTACATCTCGT